>ENA-ORSC01002176-ORSC01002176.1-human-gut-metagenome-genome-assembly--contig:-NODE-2176-length-12180-cov-3.083546_pt1 | contig 12180 bp, 9 predicted proteins | sample MGYA00242178_ERZ509140 | MGnify/ENA primary metagenome ERZ509140 (study PRJEB26280, sample SAMEA2338681) | human gut metagenome | biome: human gut; feature: human-associated habitat; material: faeces... | reverse complement strand
AGTAACCGTAACAGTTGGTGGCATGAGCAAAGGTTCCGGTATGATTCATCCGAATATGGCAACGATGCTTAGCGTTACGACAACAGATGCAAAAATTTCACATGATTTACTGCAGGAAATGGTTTCCGAAATTGTGTCAGATAGTTTTAATATGATTTCGGTTGACCGCGATACATCAACAAATGATACATATCTGGTGCTTGCCAATGGCGAATCCGGTGTTGAAATCAAAGCAGGAACGAATGGATATGTAAAATTCAAAGAGGCACTGAGTTTTGTTGCAACGGATTTGGCAAAACAGATGGCAGCGGACGGAGAAGGCGCTACGAGGCTGATGGAAGTAAGAGCAGTTCACTGTAAGAATAAAGAAGAGGCAAAGATTTTTAGTAAATCGGTTGTGACTTCAAACCTCGTGAAAGCAATGGTGTTTGGCAAGGATGCGAACTGGGGACGTGTTTTGTGCGCACTGGGGTATTCCGGTGCAGACTTTGACCCGGATGTAATCGATTTGATTTTAGAAGCTGAGGATGAGCAGATTGTTTTAGTAAAAGATGGTGTGCCGACAGATTACAGTGAAGATGAGGCGACTATTTTATTAGGAAAAGATGCAGTTGCATTTATTTGCGACATGAAGCAGGGGGATGCATCGGCAATTGCCTGGGGATGCGATTTGACTTATGATTATGTAAAAATAAATGGCGATTACAGAAGTTAGAGAGGACAAAAAGATGGAAGATAAGATGAAAGAAGTTGTACTTAAGGCGGAAACGCTGATTGAGGCACTGCCTTATATACAGAGATTCAACAGAAAGATTATTGTCGTAAAGTATGGCGGAAGTGCAATGGCAGATGAGGAGTTAAAGCGAAACGTCATTAAAGATGTTGTTTTGTTAAAGCTGGTTGGTTTTAAACCTATCATTGTGCATGGAGGAGGCAAAGAAATCAGCCGTTGGGTATCTAAAGTGGGCATGGAGCCGCGCTTTGTAAATGGACTTCGCGTAACCGATGCTGATACGATGGAAATTGCAGAGATGGTACTGAACAAGGTTAATAAAAATCTGGTTCGTATGGTCGAAGAACTTGGTGTCCGTGCTATCGGTGTCAGTGGAAAAGACGGCGGACTTTTAAGAGTTGATAAAAAGCTTTCCATGACAGGACAGGACGTTGGATTTGTAGGAGATATCAAGAAGGTTAATGCAGAGGTTCTTCTGGATCTTCTGGATAAAGATTTTCTCCCGATCGTATGCCCGGTCGGAATCGATGATGATTACAACACTTATAATATCAATGCGGATGATGCAGCTTATTCGATCGCAAAAGCGGTTCATGCTGAGAAGCTTGCGTTCCTCTCTGATATTGAAGGGGTATACAGAGACTACGAGGATAAATCTTCTCTGATCACAGCTCTTACTGTAGATCAGGCGAATGAACTGATCGAAAGCGGAGCAATTTCCGGAGGAATGATCCCGAAACTGCAGAACTGTGTAGGAGCGATTGAAAACGGAGTGTCCAGAGTCCATATTCTGGATGGAAGAATTCCGCACTGCCTGCTTCTTGAGATTTTCACGAAGAAAGGTATCGGAACTGCAATTTTAAGAAACGGTGAAGAAGATTAAAGGGAAGACAAAGAAAGAAGGTAATTCTTATGGCAAATCAGTATATGCAGGAAGAGGACGACGCGATTTTAAAAACTTATAACCGTTATCCGGTTGTATTGGACCATGGAGACGGCGCATACCTCTATGATCCGGAAGGAAAGAAATATCTGGATTTCTCAGCAGGATATGCAGTATCTTCTCTGGGATATAACAACAAGGAATTTAATGATGCATTAAAGGCTCAGATTGATAAGATGATCCATACATCAAACCTGTATTATAATACAACCTGCGGTAAAGCAGGAGAAGATCTGAAAAAGATCACCGGTATGTACAAGGTATTCTTCACAAACAGTGGTGGAGAAGCAATCGAAGGTGCGATCAAAACTGCAAGAAAATATGCGTACACAAAAAAAACCGGACGTTATGAATTTATTGCAATGGAGAATTCATTCCACGGCAGAAGTATGGGTGCAGTAGCACTTACCGGACACAAAGAATACAGAGAGCCATTTGAACCGGTTATGCCTGGTGTACATTTTGCAATCTACAATGATCTTGACAGTGTAAAAGCACTGGTAAATGATAAGACCTGCGCGATCATTCTGGAAACAATCCAGGGCGAAGGCGGAATTAACGCAGCGACAAAAGAATTTATGCAGGGAATCCGTAAGATCTGTGATGAGAACGGAATCCTGATGATCTGCGATGAAGTACAGTGTGGTATGGGACGAAGCGGTGCATGGTTTGCATGGCAGCAGATGGGAATCACACCGGATATTATGACAATGGCGAAAGCAATCGGAAGCGGTGTTCCGGTCGGCGCATTTGCGATGACAAAAGAAGTTGCAGATAATTCGCTGGTACCGGGAGATCACGGAACTACATATGGTGGAAACCCACTTTGCTGTGCAGCGGTCAGCAAGACTATTGAGATCTTTGAAAAAGAGCATATGCTCGATCATGTCAATGAAATCGCACCATATCTGACACAGAAACTGCAGGAAATCGTGGATACCTGCGATGCAGCCGTTAAAGTAAAGGGAAGAGGATTGATCCAGGGACTTCAGATCACCAAGCCGCTGGGTGAAGTGACAGCCAAAGCGTTGGAAGAAGGACTTCTGATCATCGGAGCTGGAACAGATGTGATCCGAATGATCCCACCGCTTGTTATCGGTAAAGAACAGGTAGATGAGATGGCAGAGATCCTGAAAAAAGCACTTGCATAAAGTCGGTGCCTGATAAAAATAAGAGAATAAAAGAGCCGGTCATCGGATATACTTTCAGAAGAAAAGGAGGTATGAAAGATGACCGGATTTTTTATTGCCCTGCTGTCGGGAGCGCTGATGAGTGTGCAGGGGGTATTTAACACACAGGTAACAAAGACGACAGGAATGTGGGTGAGTAATGCCTGGGTGCAGCTTAGTGCATTTGCCATCTGCCTGGTAATGTGGCTGATCATGGGAAGGGACAGTATTGCCACGATAGGAGAGGTGCAGCCTAAATATATGCTGCTTGGCGGTGTGATCGGAGCAGGGATCACTTGGACCGTGATCAAAAGTATGGCGCAGCTCGGGCCTGCAAAGGCGGCACTTCTGATCGTTATGTCTCAGCTTATTGTGGCGTATCTGATTGAACTGGTGGGATTATTTGGTGTGGAAAAAGAGCCATTTTCCTGGAGAAAAGTGATCGGTATGGGGATCGCTCTGATCGGCACGACAATTTTTCAGTGGAAATAGGTTGTCTTTTGGAAAAAAATTCGTTACAATAATCATGTCTTGGAAGTACGAGGGGACATGCTCTGCGGAAAAGGAGTATGTATGCGGAAAAGAAGACAGATTTTATATCAAATATGTGGAATTTTCCTTGGAATCAGCTGTATGCTGTCAGCATGCCATGAAAAAGAAGAGACCTTTACCAGTGTGGCTGCTGTAGAAGCGGATGCCGGGGATAAGAAAAACGAGGCAGAATCAAAGGCTGCCGAAGAAAAGCCGGATAAGGAAAAAGCAGATCCGGGTGGTGAAGAAAAAGAAGGTTCGATCTGGGTGTATGTATGTGGCGAGGTGGCATCACCCGGTGTATATGAACTGCAGGAAGGAGACCGCATCACGCATGCCATAGAAGCAGCGGGAGGTCTGACGGAAGCAGCAGGACAGGTTTATCTGAATCAGGCAGCACATCTGACAGATGGACAAAGGATTTATGTGCCATCCAGAGAAGAAGAACAGACTTTGAAAGAAGAAGATTCACCATCGGATATGGCAGATGCCGGGATGGGAAAAGACACAGGAATAATAAACCTGAACACCGCGACAAAGGCTGAACTTTTAAGCTTAAGCGGGATTGGCGAGTCCCGCGCGGAAGCAATTATTGCTTATAGAGAGACAAACGGTGGATTCAGGAAGATAGAGGATCTGAAGAAAGTGGACGGGATCAAGGAAGGAATCTTTCAGAAGATCCGGGAGCAGATAACGGTAGAGTAGAGGAGTGCGCAAGATGGGCAGAAAAGTATTGGTAGTAGATGATGAAAAGCTGATCGTGAAAGGACTGAGATTCAGCCTGGAACAGGATGATATGGAAGTTGACTGCGCATACGACGGTGAGGAAGCACTTGAGATGGTAAAAAGAAAAGAGTATGATATGATTCTTCTGGATGTCATGCTTCCAAAATACGATGGATTTGAAGTATGCAGACAGATCCGTGATTTCTCAGATGTACCGGTCATCATGCTCACTGCGAAGGGCGAGGATATGGACAAGATCCTCGGGTTGGAATATGGCGCAGATGATTACATCACAAAGCCGTTCAACATTCTTGAGGTTAAGGCCAGAATGAAGGCAATCATGCGCAGGGTCGCTAAAAAAGATGGGATGAGCGCGAGCGGTAAAGTTGTGGTAAAGGGAGATCTGAAGATCGACTGTGAAAGCCGGAGAGTTTTTTCCGGGGACAGGGAACTGAATCTTACCGCAAAAGAATTTGATCTTCTGGAGCTTCTTGCAATGAATCCGAACAAGGTTTACAGCAGGGAAAGTCTTTTGAATATTGTCTGGGGATATGAGTATCCGGGAGATGCAAGAACGGTAGATGTACATATCAGACGACTGCGCGAGAAGATTGAAGTAAATCCAAGTGATCCGAAATACGTTTACACAAAGTGGGGAGTTGGCTATTATTTCAGGGGTTAAATTTTTTGTACCAAAATTCATAAAAAGTCTGCAAGTGCGGGTAACGGTGATCCTGAGCGTATTTGTCATATTATCCAGTGTGATCCTGATGAATGCGATTCTGCAAAGCTATGATCAGAGAACCGTATCCGTGCGCACAGCAGAGATTCAAAACCAGTGTACGATTCTGAGTAATCAGCTGGTCAATTCTGATTATCTGAAAACGGGAGTTTCTGATGTGATCGATACAGAACTATCACAGTTATCCAATATTTACAATGGAAGAGTGCTTGTTATTGATGATGAATTCCGGATTGTGGAAGATACCTATGATCTGGAGGAGGGAAAGACGATCATTTCCGAGGATGTAGTCAAATGCTTCCGTGGCGAGAAGCCGGCAAGTTATGACAGAAAGAGCCGGTACATTGAAGTGGCAGTCCCGGTCAAAAAAGGGGAAGAGCCGGTAAAAGGAATGATTCTGGTCAGTGTTTCTACAGACAGTCTGCGTGACAATGTAGAGGCATTGCAGACAAAGGCAAGAATTGCAACGGTTGCAATCAGTATTATCGGGATCTTTTTATCAGCAATCATCGGTATGCTGCTTGTAAGGCCGCTGAAAAGGATGTCTCAATCGATCGAGGAGATGGCAGGAGGCTATGGAGATAATTATCTCCATGAAAATGCTTACGATGAAACGGAACGGATTTCCAATGCATTTAATAAGCTGTGGGACCGCTATAAAGTACTGGATGCATCGAGAGAAGAGTTCGTGGCAAATGTATCCCATGAGTTGAAGACACCGTTGACCTCTATGAAGGTGCTGGCGGATTCACTGCTGATGCAGCCGGATGCACCGACGGAGATTTACCGGGAATTCATGGGTGATTTGTCCGAAGAAATCGAGCGGGAGAATAAGATCATCAATGACCTTCTGGATCTTGTAAAACTAGATAAGAAGGGTGCAAACTTAAATATTAAGAGTCAGGATGTTAATGAACTGGTAGAACGGATTCTCAAAAGATTACAGCCACTTGCGGCAAAAAGTAATATTGAGCTGGTATTTGAGAGCTTTCGTCCGGTGACAGCGGAGATTGATGAGGTAAAGATTGCACTTGTGATCACGAATCTGGTGGAAAATGCGATCAAGTACAATAAAGAGAACGGATGGGTACACGTGTCTTTAAATGCGGATCATAAGTATTTTTATCTGAAGGTTGCGGATTCTGGAATCGGGATTCCGAAAGAAGATACGGATCATATATTCGAGCGATTTTTCCGTGTGGACAAATCCCATTCTCGTGAGATCGGCGGAACCGGTCTTGGGCTTTCGATTGCAAGAAATGCGGTTGTCATGCACCGCGGTGCGATCAAGGTCTACAGTGAACCGGGAGAGGGAACGACATTTACAGTCCGGATCCCGCTTACTTATATCAAGAGGGAAGGATGAGAAGAATGAAAAAAATTTACCAGATCATAAGCATTCTTCTTGCAATGTGTCTTCTTACAAGCATTGTGGGATGCAGAAAAAAGGAGCAGAAAGCAGATGCAAAATACACGATTTACCAGATTAACCAGAGCGGAACGGCGTTGGTTCCGAAGGACTACGATGGAACAGGAAAGTCGGTGGACGAAGAAGTAAAAGGAATGCTGTCTGCGCTGCAGAAGTGTGATGACGAGGTGAAGGCACAGGCGGCATTGCCGAAAAAGGTAAAACTGGAGAGATACACTCTGGAGGATGAAAAGCTGATCCTGTACTATAATGCTGCTTACGGAAAGATGGATACGGTAAGAGAGGTTCTGTGCAGGGCAGCGCTTGTCCGTTCACTGACGCAGATCGATGGAGTGGATCTGGTGATGATCTGTGTAGATGGAACGCCACTTACGGATAAAAAAGGGAATGCTTATGGATACCAGCAGGCAGAAGATTTTGTACAGAACACAGGCTCTTCTATTAACTCTTTCCAGGAGATGAAGCTTACGCTGTATTATGCAGATTCATCTGGAGAAAAGCTGCAAAAGGAAGAGGATACGGTGCGGTATAACAGCAATGAGTCGAAGGAACGGGTTGTAGTGGAACAGCTGATGCGAGGACCATCCAATAACAGACTGCTTGCTACCATACCAAAAGGAACAAAGCTGCTGGGTGTGTCGATCAAAGATCATATCTGCTATCTGAATTTTGATGAAGGACTTCGGAACATTGCTCCGGGAGTCAGTCCGGAGACGGTGATCTATTCCATCGTAAATTCAGTGATCGATGGTGGAAATGTCTCTGAAGTACAGATTTCAATCAACGGAGACAGCAGTATTGTATATCAGGAGAGTATAAAGCTGGATGAACCTCTGAGCAGAAACCAGGAAATGATAAAGGAGGATTGATCGGTTGATCAAGCGAAGACTTGGTTTTGCCGGAATACTTCTGGCAGGACTGATTCTGGTACTGTATCTGACAGGGGGAGGAAAGATTTTTGGAAGACTCGGTGTGTCAAGGTGTGAGAAGCTCTGGAAAGAGTCGGAAGAAGTGATGGTGGAAGGAGAGGTTTATCAGAAAACCAGAAAAGAAGAAAAACTGATCCTGTATCTGAAAAAAATACAGATCAGAGAGATGGGGAATGGAAAAGCAGTCGCTGACGAGAGGCTGCTTGTCTATCTGGATGAAAAGGGAAATGGTCCGGAAATCGGACAGCGGATCCTGGTTAAAGGCAATGTGGGATTTTTTGATCCGGCGGCCAATCCGGGCAATTTTGACCAGAAAAATTATTATAAGCAGCAGAATATCCAGGCAGTCTTATGGAAAGGGAAGGTTCTGGAAAAACAGGTGAAAAAGACTTCCTTCCGGGAAAAGCTGTGGCAGTTTAGGAACCGGACCGCAGATGAGATCTGCAGAGAGATGGGAAAGCGTCGAGGGGGTATTTTGTGTGCGGTTCTTCTGGGAGATTCTTTTTATACAGAAGAGAAAGTAAAAGAACTTTACCGGGTGGCAGGGATCGGGCATCTGCTTGCCATATCCGGTCTGCATATTTCTTTTTTTGGCAACGGACTTTACCGGGGGCTTAGGAAAACCGGATTTTCTATTTTACAGGCCGGTGTAGTGGGAAGTCTGCTTCTTGGAAGCTATGTGGTGATGACCGGAATGAGTGTTTCGACACTGCGGGCGTTTACCATGTTTCTGATCCGGATGGGAGCAGAGCTGACAGGAAGGGAATACGATGGATTGACGGCACTTGGGATTGCGGAAATTGGTTTGCTTCTGGCAAATCCGTTGCGGCTTTTTACGGCAGGGTTCCAGCTTTCTTTTGCTGCGGTTCTCGGTATCTATCTGATTGGTTCGGGAAATAAAAAAGGCAGATTTTCAGACAGTGTCCGGATGTCGGTGAGGCTCTGGTTTTTTCTGCTGCCAGTTACATTGTGGCACTATTATGAAACCTGCCTGTATGCGCCAGCCTGGAATCTTCTGGTAATTCCGATGGCATCCGTGCTTCTGCTTTGCGGGAGTGCAGGGATGGCAGTCATGCTGATTCCGTGTGGGGCAGGAGATATAATGCAGAGCGCACTTTGGAAAATAACAGAGTGTATTTTGCTTTTTTATGAAAAAGGGAGCGGTCTGCTCCTGGAACTTCCGGGGGCAAGGTGGATTCCGGGAAGACCACGGCTCTGGCAGATTGCCTGTTATTATGGGGTTCTTCTATTTTATTTGTGGAGAAAAAGGAAGGAAAAGAAAGAGGGCAGACAAACCGGGAAACAGGTGGTAAGACAGCTTGTGACAGCTGGGATCCTGCTCATCCTGCTCGGGATCCCAAAGTGGAAACGAGGGCAGATGGAGCTGACTATGCTGGATGTGGGACAGGGCGACTGTTTTTTCTTTCGGGACGGAAACGGAAAAAATTACCTGATCGACGGCGGAAGCAGTTCGGTAGATGCAGCAGGAAGATACCGGTTGGAACCATTTTTAAAATTCCGGGGCGTGAAGAGGCTGGATTATGTGTGGGTGACGCATGGGGATGTGGATCACTTAAATGCAGTGGAAGAACTTCTGGAACGGAGAAAGTATGGAGTAGAAATCCAGTATCTGATTTTTCCGGAACAGAAATATTGGGATGAAAGGCTTATTAAATTATGTAATCTGGCAGAAGAGGCAGGAACGAAGGTACGGGTAATGGAGATGGATACTATTTTTCTGTCTGGAAAATTGAAGATGCGTTGTCTCTGGCCTGGAGAAGGTGAGCCATCTGAAAATGGAAATGAAAATTCTCTGGTACTTCACCTGCAATATGGAAAAATTACCATGCTTTTTACCGGAGATCTGGAAAATACCGGAGAAGAGCTGTTGACAGAGAGAATAAAGAATCTCCGGAAAAAAGGAGAACTTCCGGCGTGTTATGATCTGCTGAAAGTCGGACACCACGGATCAAGAAATGCGACCGGCGAAGAGCTTCTGGAAGTGATCCGACCACGGGTAGCATTCTGTTCATCCGGAAAAGAAAACCGTTATGGACATCCGCATGTGGAAACACTGGAAAGACTTGCAAAATGGGGCGTAAGCCTATATAATACGAAAGACAGAGGTGCTGTCAGTATGTATACAGATGGAAGGGAATATGGTATCCAAAGTCCATGAAAAGTTTGAATGAAGATTTAAAGACAGGACAGTTTAAGCAGATTTATCTTCTGTACGGAGAAGAAGCTTATCTGAAAAAATTATATAAAAACCGTTTCGTCAAAGCAATGGTTCCGGAAGGTGACACGATGAATTATCGTTATTTTGAGGGAAAGAACACGAACCCGAAGGAGATTATCGACCTTGCCGAGACCTTACCTTTTTTTTCAGAGCGCAGGCTGATCGTTCTGGAAAATACCGGTTTTCTGAAAAATGCGACACCGGAGCTGGCAGAATATCTGAAGAACATGCCGGAGACCACTTATATGATCTTTGTGGAATCAGAGCTGGATAAGAGAGGAAAGCTCTACAAAGCGATCAAGGAGAAAGGTCATATTGTAGAACTGAAGCGGCAGGATGAAAAGACACTGATCCGCTGGATCCTTGGGATGGCGAAAAAGGAGAAGCTTCAGATGTCGGAGGCAGCAGTGCGCTATCTGCTTGCAAAGACTGGTAATGACATGGAGAATCTCGGGCAGGAGCTGGAAAAATTATTCTGTTACTGCATGAACCACACGGAGATCACGGCAGCAGATATTGATGAAATCTGTACTACGCAGATAGGAAACCATATTTTTGATATGGTAGATGCGGTTGCAGCAAAAGAGCAGAAAAAAGCGCTGGATTACTATTATGATCTTCTGACACTGAAGGAACCGCCGATGCGGATCCTCTACCTGCTGACCAGACAGTTCCGTATCCTGATGGAGGTAAAAGAGATGGACCGTACTGGGGTTCCGCCAAAAGAGATTGCCGCCAAGGTGGGAATCATGCCATTCCTGGTAGGAAAGTACCGGACACAGGCGAAGGCATTTACCAGGAAAGAGCTGCGTGGGATCGTAGAAGCCGGTGTACAGACGGAAGAAGATGTAAAAACCGGAAAGATGGGAGATATCCTCTCGGTGGAACTCTTTCTGGTGCAGTACAGTAGCAAACGGGAAAAGTAATCAGATATAGATAAGAAGAAAAAGGAGAGACTGAAAATATGCATATGGATCAGAAAAAGATTCGGAATTTTTGTATTATTGCACATATTGACCATGGAAAATCCACACTGGCGGACCGTATTATCGAACAGACAGGTCTTCTGACCAGCAGAGAGATGCAGGCACAGGTGCTGGATAACATGGATCTGGAAAGAGAACGTGGTATCACAATCAAATCACAGGCAGTCCGCACGGTTTATAAGGCAAAGGATGGGGAGGAATATATCTTTAACCTGATCGATACTCCGGGACACGTAGACTTTAACTATGAAGTGTCACGGAGTCTTGCAGCCTGTGATGGAGCGATCCTGGTCGTTGATGCGGCACAGGGCGTAGAAGCGCAGACACTGGCAAATGTATATCTGGCACTGGACCATGATCTGGATGTCATGCCGGTTATCAACAAGATCGATCTTCCAAGCGCAGAGCCGCAGCGTGTGATCGAAGAGATTGAAGATGTGATCGGAATTGAAGCGCAGGATGCACCACTGATCTCGGCAAAGACAGGGCTTAATGTAGATCAGGTTCTGGAACAGATCGTGACAAAGATCCCTTCTCCGACAGGAGATCCGGATGCACCGCTTCAGGCACTGATTTTCGATTCCCTCTATGATCCGTATAAAGGCGTTATCGTATTCTGCCGTATCAAAGAAGGATGTATCACGAAAGGAATGCCGATTCATATGATGGCGACAGGTGCAACTGCTGATGTTGTGGAGGTTGGATATTTTGGTGCCGGACAGTTTATCCCTTGTGATGAGCTTTCAGCAGGAATGGTTGGATATTTTACAGCCAGCCTGATCTGCCCCACCGACAGTTTATATTTCGCACATATGACTTCCGTATTCAGCGGTGTCTCCATCTCAAATTCCTGTGAAAAACGATCCCACAAGGTAATTCTCTGGTTTCTGTCAGGCATCCCCAGATACAGATGGTACACCGGAAATGAGAGAGACGGTGAAAGATCTACTTCTTCTGAAGTGCAGATATACACCCTTGGAACCTGATCTCCATAAGTATAAATACACAAATGGAGAAATTCTTCCATTTCTCCCTGGTTCTCACAATTATTTTTACTCAATCCATAGAAACACGGAATGGCATGGTAAAAAAAACACTCTCTGTAAAAATACCAGATCAATTTTTTGGCAATCTTACTGTCCTGCAGCTTCAAGGAATCATAATTGATCAATACCATTTCATTGCCAAGTTCTCTTTCCACATATGCTGCCAGGAACTTCTTCCCATTTTCCGCCTCTCCCTGCAAATGAATCAGCTGATAGGTTCTCTTGGAGGAAGTCTTTTTGATATAGGAAAGTAACTGTTCCTTTTCTTTTTCATGAATATAAAGATCTTTCGCTTCTGCCCTTCTGTCTGTGCGTTTTCCAATGGATAAATATTCTTTCTTTATCTGATCATTCTGCTGTAAATATGAATACAATCTTTCATCCATGATCAAGGTTTTTCTTGCATTCGCTGTCTTGCCGTCCTGCTCAAACCAGAACCACTTCTGAAGCTGTTCATATGCTTCTGTCATTTGCTTATACGCAGATTCCATGGGGTTTTTGTCACAATAACAGATACGTGCAGCATTTTCTATTGTCAGATTTCCGTCACTGATAGCTTCCCATACCTCTTTCCATTCCGGATAAATATACTGCACAAGGGCCAGTTCCATCGCTGTTTCGGCCACCGTATTAAACCCTCTTACAAGTTTCTCATAACGATCCGTTTTCCCGGACAGCAAACTCTCTTTTATCAGCAGGACAATCTC
>ENA-ORSC01002173-ORSC01002173.1-human-gut-metagenome-genome-assembly--contig:-NODE-2173-length-12190-cov-4.503832_pt1 | contig 12190 bp, 9 predicted proteins | sample MGYA00242178_ERZ509140 | MGnify/ENA primary metagenome ERZ509140 (study PRJEB26280, sample SAMEA2338681) | human gut metagenome | biome: human gut; feature: human-associated habitat; material: faeces... | reverse complement strand
TATGAAAATTACATTTTTAGGAGCAACTAAAACAGTAACAGGTTCAAATTATTTAGTGGAAGCTGCAGGAAAGAAATTTTTGGTTGACTGTGGTATGTGGCAAGGAAAAAAAGAATTAGAAGAAGAAAATTCAAATCTTTCATTGGAGAACGTAGAAAAAATAATAGATACAATTGATGAAACAACAGAGTTAAAAATTAATAAAGTACAGTACAAAAAGAATTTTGAGGAAGTTATAAAATCAAAAATAGCAACAGAAGAAAATATAGATGTAAAATCAGTAACAAAAGAACAAATAAATGAACATATTAAAAATATAACAAATAAAGAGTTAGCACATCAAATACAGGTAGCAGGAGGAAGAGAGGGAAGCATGAGGAAAAATAGAAATGTTCAAAAAGATGAATTTATGGAATTAGCAGCAGAACTTACAAAAGTAAGAATACATAGAGCAGAATTGAGGGGAGTAAATGAAAATGAGTAATATTAAAAAGGTAATGAAAAAATCAATTATACTAATACTAGTATTTATAATATTATTTAATATTTCGATATTTGCTATTAAAAATAAATCTAATAATAATTTTTATTTTAATAAAAAATTTGATAATTCCGACAAAACTTATAGAAAAATATTATCCGAAATGAATCCAGAAACTAACGATATTATAGAAAATTATTTGCCAAAAATACCTCAAATTACTTCAATAGCGAATATAGACGGCAAAGTGTCTGAAATTTTTTACGATTATATATCTTCCGACAATACTTTAAATAGCGATGGAGTAATAGGCGTAAAATACGAAGAATATACGATTGGAGAAGGAGAAAATCTAACCACAATATCGCGAAAAATCGGAGTAAATTTGGACACTTTAGTAAGCGTTAATAAAATAACAAATGCAAATAAATTAAAACCAGGACAGAAAATTATAATTCCAAATAGAAACGGATTATTATATACGATTAAACAAAATGAAAATATAGAAGAGGTTGCAAGTAAATACGATATTCAATTAAATAGAATTTTAGCTTTCAATAAAATTGATGAAATTTCGGATATAGAAATCGGAGACGATATATTTTTACCAGGCGCAAAATATACTTTAGACGAGAGAATAGAAAAATTCGGACAAATGTTTAGCTTACCCGTTACCGTAACAAGAATAAGCAGTTTATTTGGTTATAGAGTTCATCCTATTACGAAAGCTAGAACGAAACATACGGGAGTCGATATTCCTGGAAGTTTGAATACGCCCGTTTATGCGGCAAGAAAAGGAAAGGTAATATTTGCAGGCTATAGCGGCGGTTATGGAAATTTAGTAATTGTTCGTCATGATAAAGGCTATACGACTTATTACGGACATCTTAATAAAATTACTACAAAAATCGGAGCTAATGTCGGAGTCGGAGTTATGATAGGAAGAATGGGAAGTACGGGAAATTCTACGGGAAGCCATTTGCATTTTGAAGTTAGAAGAAACGGCGAAGCTTTAAATCCGATAGATTTTATACCGATAAGAAAATTTTTAGCGAAAAGAAAATAATAAAACAAAATAAATTTATGCATTATCATTTCAAATAAAAATTTTTTCTATATAAAAACTTATTTTAAATAAATTATTAATTGACATTAAAATTTTAGAATTATTAATTATATCTATAATCTTATTAATATTATCATATTCTTCAGGCATTGAAAGTATTATTGAAGAAATAAAAGCGATTATTATGCAAGCTATAAAAGTTAAAACTATAGCGCCAAGAAGTCTATCAACCCAACCTAAAAATATGATTTTCAATAATTTTTTTATGCTGTCTTCCACTTTCGATAAAATTATACGAATTATTGAATAACTTACTATAAAAGAAATTATTTTTAATATAATAGAATGATTAAGATATTTTGATGCAAAATTATATATTAAAGGCGCGATTATAAAAGTTATGATTATTGCAATTATCGGAACTGTTATAGAAATTATGCCTTTGTATAATCCGTATAAAAAAATTAAAAATAAAATTATTATTATAAATATATCTAAAGAATTAAACATTATCTTATTTTACTGCTTTTTAATAACGCTATTATAGGAGCGAAAGTAATACTGCTTTTCATTTTATGCGTATTTATAATATTCGATAAAGCCTCTATATTCGTATGAGACATAGAAGAATAATTTCCGACTTTTTTAATCGCTCCGTTTAATCGCTCTCTATTTTCTATTACATTATTGAAATTATTAAATATTTTTATTATATCCTGATTTTGAAAATCTATTTTAGAATTTAATTGATTTTGAATATCAAGCATAGCGTTAATATTTTCTCTTATGTATGAAACTATATCATTTTGTTCTTCCACCAATTCAAATATTTTATTATTAAAATTTTCTAAAGCTTCAAAAGAATCTATATTTGAAGATTCAAAACTCATATCGTTTTCTATTATTTTTAAATAATTGTCAATCTCTTCGGTTATTTTTTGAACGGATTTTTTTATTATCTCGCAATGCTCTTCCACATAAAAAGAAGAATTTTCAACCATAACCAAACCAGAAAATATATTTATAAGAATTTTCTCTATCGACTGCGTGCCTAAAGATATTTCATTAGATAAATTTCCTATTTCTTTAGCGACAACCGAAAAACTTTTTCCATAAACTCCCGCTTTTGAAGATTGAATTCCCGCGTTTATTGAAAGTAAATTTGTTTTATTTGTAATATTTTTTATATATTCTATTGTTTCGTAAATTTCTCCCGTTATCGCGCTTATGTCTTTAAATTGGCTTGCATATTCTACAATATTGTCTATAAATTTTTTAGAAGTTTGATTAAGATTATTTTTAATATTTTTTAAATCTTCAGAAAGCTCTATAAGTTCGTTATGAGAAAAATCGGTTTCTTTAATTCTTTTTATAATTCCGTTTAATAATTTACAACTATCTTGCAATTGATTTTTATATCTTTCAAAAAAGCTAAATACGGAACTTGTAAATTTTATTCCTTCTCTAATTATTTGATTTTTATTATCTTTTGTTTCGGTAAGTTTATCTTTAGATTCTAAAATATTATTTACTTTTGAGTTCATCATATCTAAAGCGTCTTTATTTTCTTTATCTATTTCAAATACAAAAAGCGAAGAATCCATAAAATTTTTATCTACAGAGTTTAATTTGTCTGAGATTCCGTTTATATTTTTTAAGATATTTAAATTATTTTTTAATTTATTTATCAAAACGGTATCTTTATTTATTTCGTTTAATGCGCTTATCGTAAAACTTGAAAAAGTCGCTATAAATCTAATCATATAAGAGAGAGTTATTGCAAGCGCTGTTCTGTCAAAATCGGCGTTTAAATCTCCTCCAAAATGAATTATATCGGTAACGATTAAATATAATCCTATTAAACTAAAAATTGTAAATACTATATTAATTGCTATATTATGTCTTGCTATAATATCGAGTATTACGGGAATCAAAATAGCCGCAAATAAAAATAATATTATATACATTTTATAAAGATAAAATGAACCTTTAGGCTCAATGCTATAAAAATCGCCTATATCGTTATATATTACATAAAAAGAGGTTTCAAAATTTATAAGGCTTATTGTAATAAGAGCTATTATTAAAATTCCCGTTATAATTAAAATTGCATCGCTCAAACTATTAAGAGTTCTATTATCGCTTAAAAAACTTTTATTATTAAGAGGCATAAGCATAACAGTAAATAATAAAAGTATATTATTAAAAATATATAAATTAGAAGCTATATTCGGATAAACTCCGTATAATTCTAAAAATATAATCGCTATAGATATAATATTATATAAAGACAATAATTCCAAAGTTATAGCGACTATCGTATAAACAAAGCTTTTTGTTCTTCTTGAAAGCAAAATAAATACAACGGCAAGTATTGTCATAAACGATAAATTTATCACGGGAGTTAAAAGTTTAACGATATTAATATTATATCCTAATATAAAATTTGTAAGCAAATCCATAAAAACCCTTTATATAACTTTAGAATGTTCTTTAATTACATCGTCTAAATTATTTGAATATTCTAAAAGTTTTTCTTTTTCATCGTTAAGTTTTCCGCTCACGGATTCCAAATCTTCCGAAGTCGCCAAAAGTTTATTCATATCTTTCATTAAATTTTTTATTTCCGAATTTTGCTCAAAAGCCTTTTCTGAAATATCTATTATATAATCGTTAAACTCTTCAATTCTTAATCTTATATTCATAAAATCGTTTTCTTCGCTCGTTATTATATCTTTAATATCCGAAACGGAATTAAACATTTTATCCGTATTTTTTACGATAGTCATATTAAAATCGTTTTGCCTTTCCATTCCTTTATTAAACTGAATCAATTTATCATAATATGACGATATTTCTTTTATTAATTCCGTAAAATTATTATTTATATTAACGCTTGCATGATTAAATCTCTTAAAAATATCTTCTATTTGAAATAAAAGTTTTTGCATTTTCGCAGATACGCTCAAAGATTCTCCGACTAACTCGGATACTGATTTTGAAATTAAAGCAAAGTCATTTGAATAAGCTCCCGATTTTGAAGCTTGAATTCCCGAGTTTATCGCCAAAGTTTTTGCCTTGTCCGACATATTCGTCATAAACGCTATAATTTTATTTATTTGAATATTTAAATGACTTATTTCTGAAGTTTTATTTAATTCTAATCCTATATTATATCTTTCTTTTTCCAATCCGCCTTGAAAAGAATCGAATTTATCAAGCATATTCACGCTTTCTGCTTGCAAATTATAAATTTGTTCTATTGATTTTTGTAAAGTTATATTTAAAGATTCAAGCATTAATTTTTGAGATTTTGAAACTTCTTTTAATTTCGGATAAGTTTCTATAAGTTCGTTAATCTTTTCAATATTTGAATACGCATCGTTTACCTGAAAGTTTTCTATAGCAATGAATTCGTTTATTGAATCTATAATTTTTGCAATTTCCGATTTTAAATTGCTAACCGAAGAATAAGAATTTGAAACATCTTCTTTTAATTCGTTTACCGCTTTTTGAAAATCTTCTTTATACTCAAGCATTTTTTTTGAAGTATTTGAAGCCGTATTTATTATAACCGTATCTTGCGCTCTAATCTCTTCAAAATTATAACTTTGTTTAGTTCTTCTGCGAAAAACCGAAGAAATAAATTGATTTACCGAAGAGTGAATAATTATAATATTATAAATTACATAAGCTAAAGTTATTCTCGAAAATGGAATACTTCTCAAAATTAAAAAATCTCCTCTCGATTGATATACTGAAATTCCGTTAAAGTCGTCAAAGAAAAATATCGCTATTATAGAAGCTAAAACTAAATATTGCGTATTTTTTGCAAAATTTTTAATAACGACTACTTCGTATATAAACGCGCTTATTACAATTAACATAGAACAAGAAACTACAAAATCTCTAAAAACATATAAAGGTCCTATTTTCCCTCTAATTTTTATGCTGCCTTTCATAGTTTCATTTAAAGTGTTTATCGCCTCCGTCTTTGAAATAAAAACTTCGGGATAAACTATTGATATTACTATAATTATAGCGACTAAAAATACCGCCAAACTATAAAGAAATTCCAAAGCTTTATGATATTTTTTATTTAATTCCAAATTATTTTTTACATAAATCATCCAAGGAATAACAGTTACGGATAAAATCATTTGCTCTACTCTATATAAATGAAAAGCTATTTGATTATTATAATCCGATAGAGATATTATTATATTTAAAAATTCTAAAAGCGAAAATAAAAAAGCTAAAATTCCTATCGATAAAGTTATTAATTGGCTTTCCTCAAATAATTTTAAATATATATAGGCGTAAAGTATTATGCCGACAAAACCCATAAAAGTTCCTATGGTAGGAATGCCTAATTCAAAAAATATATGAAAGAAATTTCTATCCATAAAATCTATCCATAAAAACTATAAAATCCTTTATTTATAAGAAATTTTCTATTAAATACATAATCAATACAATATCGTTTATATAATCGGAATTTATCATTAAGTATTTATATTTATTTCTAATCCGTTAATTTTCTAATCCATCTCTCTTTTTTAAGCATTATAATGCCAATAGTTATCTTTATAAAATCGGTTAATTTTGCTATTCCAAACATAGCTACAGGACCAACCGAAGTAAATTTAGCCAAAATTAAAGCCGCAGGAGCGAATAAAAATAAAGATACGGGAACATCAACCGCAAATCCAAATAAAGCGTCTCCGCCCGCTCTTGAAACAGAAAATTGAGAGTTAATATAAGTCCACACGGGCATATAGCATGAAATCAATATTACTAAATTTCTTGTAATCGCTTGAGCGTTAACAGTAAGTTTTGAAAATATAAAAGGAATCAAAAATATTGAAGACATTTCTATTAATCCTACTATTAAACCCGCTATTATAGAACCGTTCATTATCCATTTTGCCTTATCTTTAGCTTCTTTAAGTTCTCCTCTTCCTAAAGTTCCACCAACAATAACCATAGACGCTACATGAACTCCTTGAAATACCAAATAAAATATATTTGCAATCGTAAAACCCGAAGCCATTCCCGCAACCGTTTCCGCTCCGCCTCTGCTATTATAAAGCGCCGTCATAAACATTTCGCTTAATCCCCAACTAATTTCGCTTAAAAATATGAGGCTCGATTTATTAACCATATCGACAAAAACGCCAATTTTAACTTTTAATATTTCTCTCGTTCTAACATAAAATTTTTCTTTATGCAATTTAATATATATTATAAAAATTGCCATTTCTAATATTCTTGCTATTAAAGTCGCAATTGCAGCTCCCGTTTCTTCAAGTTTTGGAGCGCCTAAATTTCCATAAATTAAAATCCAATTTCCAAAAGTATTGCATGCTGTCGCTATAACCGATATTACTAAAGGAATATGAGGCTTTCCAATTTCTCTATAAGAACTTCCTATAGCTCCCGAAATTGAAATTGGAATAAATGTAAACGCTATTATTTTCATATATTTTGAACTAGATTCTAATATTTCTTTTTGAGCATAATTTCCTTGCGTAAGAAGTCGCATAAAAATTTCGGGATTTATTAGCATTAAAATCATATATATAACTGAAATTATAAACGGAAGTATTACTTTAAATCTAAAAGCCTGTTGCATTCCTTCTTGATTATCTGCTCCGCTATTTTGAGCCATATATATTCCGCCAGCTCCGTAGAAAGTATATAATAAAACCAAATATATAAAATTTAATTGATTTGCAACATTAACCGCCGCCATTTTTGTATCGCCAAGTCCCGCAACCATAAAATTGTCTATAAGCGAAACCATTCCCATTATTAATTGTTGAGCCATAACGGGAACGGCTACAGAAATGCATAATTTATAAAAATCCCAATTTCCGAATATTTTATTTTTTGAGTAATTCATAATAATATTTTTTTTAATTAATTTATAAAAATAATTTTAGGTTTACATAATATAATACTATTTTTTTATTTGTCAAGTATTTATAAATGAACTTTATTATTTCAATTATTTAAATAAATCCTCTTTTGATTCGTCCATGAAATTATTAACCAGAAATTGCAAAAATATATTCGCTGTAGTTATTAAATCGCTATTATTCAAATTATTATATATTTCAAAATTACAATAAATTATTTATAAAAATATTCTCTTTTCAAAATAGAATAAATTAAACAATCTGTAATTCCGCTATTGTCTTTCAAAGCGTCTCTCAAAATGCCCTCTTTTTTAAGTTTGCATTTAAGCATAACTTTTCCCGAGTAAATATTTTTTTCGTTATGAGCGGCTTCAATTCTGTTTACCTTTACCTCTTCAAAAAAGAATTTTATTATTCTTTCAAAAGCTTCGGATGTTATACCTTTATTCCAATATTTTTTTGAAATGCAATATCCTATATGAACCATCTCTATACTGTCATCATTTTTAACTACGCTTATACTTCCTATAGCTTGATTATTTTCTTTTAATACTATAGCCCATTGATAAAAATCGCTTTTATAATAATTTTCTATCCAACTTTTTATAATCTCTTTAGTCTCTTCAATATTTAAATGAGTTTTCCAAGATAAATATTTTGTAACTTCATTGTCGCTCGCCCAATTATTATACATATCTGTAGCGTCTTCAATTTTAAATTTTCTTAAAATAAGTCTGTCGGTTTCTAAATTAAATGTTCCCAAATGATGCATAATAATATCCAATATTATGTTAATAATTAAATTATATATTAAAAATAAATTAATTGATATTTTATTTTTTTTATTATATTATTTTATTATAAGAAAGTTTTTATAAGCGGGTATTTATTTATGAAAAGAAATATAAAAATTATTTTGGCTTTAATTATAATATTTGCCATTATATTAACGGCTCAAGAAAATATTCCAAATATTTTCGCTTTAATAAGGGCAAATAATACTCAAGAAGTAAAAAAATTAATATCGCAAGAAGGTTTTGATATTAATATACAAGATGCAAACGGAAACACGCCTTTAATGCATGCGATTCTAAAAAGAAATCAACAAATGGTTCAACTTATAATAGAATCTAAAGCTAATGTAAATATAAAAAATAAAGACGGACTAACGGCTTTAATTTTTGCCTTAACAAACAGAAACGATAGAATATTCAATATGATTATAGAATCGGGAGCGGATATTGAAATTAAAGACAATGATGGAAATACGGCTTTAATGTATGCGGCTATGAATAAAAATCAAATATTGGCAAAAACTTTAATAGATGCTAAAGCTAATGTAAATATAAAAAATAAAAACGGACTAACCGCTTTAAATTACGCTTTAAATAGTGGAAATAATGAAGTCGCTAAAATGCTTATTGAAAACGGAGCGAATATAAATATAAAAGACGAAAAAGGCAATACTATTTTAATGAATCTCGCTTATAATAATAATTATTCTTTGGCAAAAGCAATAATAGATACGAAAGCCGATATTAATGCAAAAAATAAAGAAGGATTTACCGCTTTAACTTTCGCCTCTTATAGAGGAAGTTATAATGTGGCGAAATTATTAATCGATTCTGGAGCTGATATTAATGTTAAAGATGCAAACGGAAATACGCCTTTAATGTATGCTTCTTTTAATAATTATACAAATGTTTTAAAATTATTAATCGATTCTGGAGCCGATATTAACGCTGCAAAAAATGACGGATTTACCGCTTTAATGTTCGCTTCGTATAAAGGAAGTTATGCAACTGCAGAAATGCTTATTGAAAACGGAGCCGATATTAAAATGAAAGATATAAACGGAAACGATTCTTTTATGTATGTAGCTTATAATAATAGAATAAATCTTATTCCTTTATTCACTAATTCTGTAAATGTTAATTCTACTAATAATGTAGGAAGAACGCCTTTAATTTTAGCTTCTATTAACGGAAATAGAGATATGACTCAAGCCTTGATTAATTTGAAAGCGGATTTAAATATAAAAGATAAAGATGGAAATACGGCTTTAATGTATTCTACTTTTAATAATAAAATCGCTTTAGTTAATATATTTATAACCGCGAAAGCGGATTTAAATATTCAAAATAATGTAGGAGCGACAGCCTTAATTTTTGCCGCTATGAACGGATACGATAGAATAGTGAGAACTTTAATAGACGCGAAAGCGGATATTAATATAAAAGATTATTATGGAAACACGGCTTTAATGTATGCCGCGGGAAGAGGAAACGATAAAGTTATAAGAATATTAAATAGAAACGGCTCAAATATAAACGCTCAAAATAGAGTAGGATATACGGCTTTATTCTTTGCCGCGGTTAACGGTTATGAACAGGTTGTGCAAATGCTTATAGAATTAAACGCCAATGTAGATATAAAAGATAATTACGGAAAAACCGCTTTGATATATGCGAAAGAAAAAGGTTATGACAGCATAGTTGAATTGCTTACGAAAGCGAGCGAAGGTTAAAATATAAATGACTAATCATAAAATATATTTCGGCGATAGCAGAGCTTTAAATAAAATTGAAGACAAATCGGTTCAACTAATTATAACTTCGCCTCCGTATTGGCAATTAAAAGATTACGGTTCTAATAATCAAATAGGATTTAATAATAGTTATGAAGAATATATAAATAATTTAAATCTTGTTTGGATGGAATGCGAAAGAATTTTATCTGAAGGTTGCAGATTATGTATAAACATAGGCGACCAATTTGCTCGTTCGGTTTATTACGGAAGATATAAAGTCGTCCCAATAAGAACGGAAATTATAAGATTTTGCGAAGCCTTAAAAATGGATTATATGGGCGCTATAATTTGGCAGAAAGCTACAACAATGAATACTTCGGGAGGCGGAGCTATAATGGGAAGTTTTCCATATCCTCGAAACGGCATTTTAAAAATAGATTATGAATTTATTTTAATATTTAAAAAATTAGGAAATCCTCCAAAACCGACTTTAGAGCAAAAAGAAAATTCTATTATGACAAAAGAAGAATGGAATCAATATTTTTCTTCGCATTGGAATTTTAGCGGAGTAAAACAATCGGAACATATAGCAATGTTTCCCGAAGAATTGCCTAAAAGATTAATAAAAATGTTTTCTTTTTCGGGCGAGACGATTTTCGACCCGTTTTTGGGAAGCGGAACTACGACTTTAGCTGCAAAAAATTTGGGAAGAAATTCTATAGGATACGAAATTAATAAAGAATTTGAATCTATTATTAAAGAAAAATTAAACATAAATCAATTAAGTTTAGACGAAGATACGATTGAATTTTTAGAAGATAAAGAAAATAATAATTATTCTTTCGACAAATTGCCTTATATATTTGAAGACGCTCATAAACTTGACAAAAAAATTGATATTAAGAAAAATAACTTCGGTTCTAAAATAGACAATAGCAAAGAAAAAAGAGAAGATTTATTTTCGGTAAAAGAAGTAATCTCGCCTAATAAAATTATTTTAAACAACGGAATGCAAATAAAACTTTTGGGAATAAAAGAAAAAGATGATTTTACTTTGCAAGCGATTAATTATTTGAAAGAAAAATTTAATAAAAGAAAAATATATTTAAAATACGATTTACAAAAATACGATAAAAATAATAATTTAATGTGCTATGTTTATTTGGATAATAAAACTTTTATTAATAATCATTTGATAAAAACGGGCTTTGTCGATGTTGAGACTAATTTTGATTATTCTTATAAAAGTAAATTTATTAAATCTTTGCCTTTATAAATCTATTAATTATTTTCTATTAGTCAAATTCAATCTCAATTCCCGATTTTGTTTTGGTATAGTATATAATTTTAACTTCGATAGATTCGGATAAACGGCTCATAGTTTTATATGTATCGGGTTTTATAGAATAAGGGACATTATCTATATATCCGTCTATTCCTATAGCTTCCTCTTCCGTTTTTGCAAGTCTAAAATCTTTTTGTTTAATTTTTGCAATTTTTGACAAAATAGCTTTTTGAATATATAAACCATTATAAGTTTTTGTAATTATTAAATCTTCAACCCATTTTTGAATCATATTGCGGTCTATAAGCGTAATAGCATTTTTTAGATTTTGAATTTGCTCGTATATTCTATTTGTAGCATCTTCAATGGCTTTAGGATATTTTGATAAATACCATTTTTTCCAAGTGTCTATAGAAATTTCATCAGTATTTTTTTGATATTCTTGAAAAAGTTCAGAGAGTTGCCCTACAACTTTTGGTCTTGTTCCTTGCGCATTTTGATTTGCCAAATTAATTAATTGAGATGTATATTTTGGAAATTGAGGAGTTGAACTTTCGTTTAATTCTAATAACTCTTCGTTTTTAATTGTAAGTTTCATTTATTTTCCCGATTATCATTTTTGCGTCCATAAGTTTAACTACTTTTTTATAGCTTTTTCTAAATTTTTATCAGTGTTTTCAATGACTAATTTCATTTTATATCCTATATAAAGGATTTAATAGTTTATCTTATCATAGATTAAAACAAATTCAATACAAAAAATATATCAAGTTAATTTTAAAATATTTGTCATGTGATGGATTGAGTCCAGCAACAATCCCAAAGGGACGCAGGGTGAAGTCAGGCAGAGCTAAGCAATCCGAAATAAAAAAGACACCGCAAATATATACGATGCCTTTTAATTATT
>ENA-ORSC01002164-ORSC01002164.1-human-gut-metagenome-genome-assembly--contig:-NODE-2164-length-12217-cov-11.395823_pt1 | contig 12217 bp, 4 predicted proteins | sample MGYA00242178_ERZ509140 | MGnify/ENA primary metagenome ERZ509140 (study PRJEB26280, sample SAMEA2338681) | human gut metagenome | biome: human gut; feature: human-associated habitat; material: faeces... | reverse complement strand
GCAGATGGGGCGCTCCATCACCGTGACGTGCTTCATCTGTTGCAAGGGAATTTCGCCCGGAATCGCCAGCGCAATGTCGCAGTCGCCCGCCTCCAGCGCCGTGCCGATTCGCGCCATCGACAGCTGCCGCACGCGCAGCTCAACCTCCGGGTGATGCGCCCGGAATGCCGGAATCGCCCGCAGAAGCAGCTGCTGCTCCATCGGCCCGGTGTAGGCAATCGTCAGCGTCCGCGGCTGATGGCGCTGCGCGTCCGCAAACGTCTCTATCGCCTGATAGCACTGAACCAGCCGCTCCGCCATCGGCACAAGCGCCTGCCCCGCCTCCGTCAGCGACGTGCCGGACTTGCTCCGCTTCAGCAGCGGCAGCCCCAATTCCGCTTCCAGCGCCGCCATCTGCTGGCTCATCGCGGTTTGGGTGATGAAGCTCTTCTGCGCGCCGAGGGTGATGCTGCCCGTCTGCGCGACGGCGAGAAAATACGCGAACCGCTCCAATTTCAAGGGAGTCCCCCCTCCTTCCTGCGGGATGAAAACGGCTTCTTTCTTTATACTATTTCCAAATGAGAATGCGCCAAGATGCGAAGTGAATTTTTCATTCTGGCTAACGGGAGTGAAACGCAGCGTAGCAGCGCTACGCTAAGTGGAACGACCGGACGCCAGAAGGGAAAAGGCACGAGCAGCTGGTGCAGGCGAATTTGGAAATAGTATTACAGTTTTCTTGCCTTCTCACGCAGCAGGAACAGCTTGTTAATCGCGTCCATCGGCGTCAGCGCCATCACATCCAGCGTCTGCAGTTCGTTGATAATCTCCGTCTTTCGGTAGTCAAACAGGTTGACCTGTTCGTCCTTGCGCTTCTCGGCATCGCCCAGAATGTTCTGTCCAATGCCGTGCTGGTTGATGTCGCTGACTTCCAAACGCGCCTGAATTTCGTGTGCGCGCACCAGCACCGGGTGCGGCACGCCTGCCAGCCGCGCAACGTGGATGCCGAAAGACTTGTCCGCCCCGCCGCGAATGATTTTGCGCAGGAAAATGACGTCCTCGCCGTGTTCCTTGACGGAAATGCAGTAGTTCTGCACGCCGTCGATATGCCCTTCCAACTCGGACAGCTCGTGGTAGTGCGTCGCAAAAAGCGTCTTTGCGCCGGATTTTTGCTTGTCGCACAGGTACTCCACCACCGCCCACGCAATCGCCAAGCCGTCGAACGTGCTGGTGCCGCGTCCGATTTCGTCCAGAATGACGAGGGATTTCGCGGTCGCGTTGCGCAGGATGTACGCCGTTTCGCTCATCTCCACCATGAATGTGGACTGCCCGCTGGCGAGGTCATCCGACGCGCCGACGCGGGTGAAAATGCGGTCGGTGACGGGGATTTTTGCTTCCTTCGCCGGGACGAACGACCCGATATGCGCCATCAGCGCAATCAGCGCCACCTGCCGCATGTAGGTCGATTTACCGGCCATGTTCGGGCCGGTGATGATGGCCGTGCGGCAGTCCTCACTGCCAAGCAGCGTGTCGTTCGGCACGAACAGCGCGTTTTTGAGCATCTGCTCGACGACCGGATGACGGCCCGCCGTGATCGATACGGTATTGCCGAGATCGACCTCGGGCTTGCAGTAATGATTGTGAACGGCGACGGCGGCAAAGCTGCACAGCACATCCAGCTGCGCGACGGCCTGCGCCGTCTGCTTGACGCGGGCGGATTCTCCCGCGACAAACTGCCGCAGCGCCACAAACAGGTCATATTCCAGCGCCACAATGCGGTCCTTGGCCGTCAGAATGGTGCTTTCCAGTTCCTTCAGTTCTTCCGTGATGTACCGCTCACCGGTCGAGAGCGTCTGCTTGCGGATATAGCTGTCCGGGACAAGATTCAGCTGACCCTTTGCAACCTCGATATAATAGCCGAATACACGGTTATAGCCCACGCGCAGATTCCGGATGCCGGTCTTTTCCTTTTCACGCGCCTCGATCTGCGTGAGCATGCCCTTGCCGCCGGACTGGACGGCGCGCAGTTCATCGAGCTCTTTGTTTGCACCGTCACGGATGAGCCCGCCCTCGCGCAGCAGGAACGGAGGATCGTCCACGATGGTTGTGTCGATCTTCTCCTTGAGATCTGCCAGCGTGTCAAGCTGCTCAAAAAGCGTCTGCAAATACGGCGCGCGCATACCGGACAGCCACTCCTTGACGGCAGGCAGACTCGCCGCGCCCTGTGACAGCGCGGCAAGATCGCGGCAGGAGGCTGTACCCGTCATAATGCGGGTCATGGCGCGCTCAAAGTCCGTAATTTCACGCAGGGACAGGATCAGCTCTTCCCGGTCAATGGTCTTTTTGACCAGTTCTTCCACGGCGGTCAGACGGCGCGTGATCTGCGCGGGGCTGAGCAGCGGCCGCTCCATCCACGCCCGCAGCAGACGGCCGCCCATGGCGGTCTTCGTTTTGTCGAGCACCCACAGGAGGCTCCCGCGCTTTTCCTTTGCGCGCATCGTCTCCGTCAGTTCGAGATTCCGCCGCGCGGCAAGGTCAAGCTGCATGAACTTGCCTGCAATGTACAGTTCCAGTTCCCGGATGTGCGGCAACTCGTTTTTCTGTAAATCGCGCAGCGTAATGAGAAGCGCACCCGCGGCGGCAATGACGCACGGCATATTCGCAAGACCGAGCACCTCCGGCGACTGCCCGAACTGCGCCGTCACGGCAGCCTCGCACAGTGCAGAGTCAAACTGCGCATCCGTTCCCAGATTTACGCAGGTGTGGAAGCGGTCGCGCAGGAAATCTGCCAGCGCGTCGTCCTCCGCCGCCGTGCCGCCCAGAAGTGCCTCGGACGGCAGGAAGCTGCCGAGTTCGTTCTGCGCGTCCTGCATGGCGTCGGCGCCGGAAACCTGCGTTGCGCTGAATGCGCCGGTCGATACGTCGCAGAAGCAAAGGCCGTATGTACCGGCTGCGCCGTAGACGCAGGCGTAATAATTATTTTTGGATTCCACCAGCATCGAACTTTCCGTCACGGAGCCGGGCGTTACGATGCGGATGATGTCGCGCTTCACCAGCCCCTTCGCCAGGGCAGGGTCCTCCATCTGCTCACAGATGGCGACCTTGTAGCCCTTTGCGACCAGCCGCGCGATATAACTCTCCGAGGAATGATACGGCACGCCGCACATGGGAATCTTATCCTCCGCGCTTTTGTCCTTAGCATGGTCGCGCGAGGTGAGCGTCAGGTCGAGTTCACGCGAGGCAATGCGCGCGTCCTCCTCGAACATCTCATAAAAATCGCCCAGCCGGAAAAACAGCAGGCAGTCAGGATTACGCTCCTTGACCGCATAATACTGCTGCATCATGGGGGTGAGTTCGGCCATAAACAAAACCTCCGGGTTTTCTCTTTTAACGTCTGAAATTATGCTTTCGGCAAATCCGGATGCACTTACGCATTCGTTTGTAGGGGCCGATGCCCACATCGGCCTGTTGGAAAGCTGCAAATTCGCCGAAGAATACCGTAAAAACGGTGCATTCTGCCGGGCCGATGTGGGCATCGGCCCCTACAAAGCCCGCACCAGGGTGCTGTGTTATCGGAGTTCGCCTACAAGGCTCCACGTCGTGCAGCCCGTGATCGTCACATCGAAAAACTGCCCAATCAGGCTGTCGTCTCCCGCGAAGCGGACGAGTCTTCCGCCCTCGGTGCGGGCGGTGAGCATGTCCTTGTCGCGGCCGTCGCAGAGCACGCGGACGGTCTTGCCGACGTAGCCCTGATGAATTTCCAGCGAAATGCGGTTCTGCACATCGCAGAGCCGGTCAAAGCGGCGGTTTTTCTCCTCCTTGGGTGTCGGATCGTCCATTTTCGCGGCGGGTGTACCCGCGCGCGGGGAGAAGATAAAGGTAAACAGCGCGTCATAGCGCACGTCTTCAATCAGGCTGATCGTGTCCTCGAATTCGTCCTCCGTCTCGCCGGGGAAACCGACGATCACGTCGCTGGTCAGAACCAGATCGGGCATGATCGCGCGGCCATAGTGCGCCAGCTTCAGATATTCTTCGCGGTTATAGTGCCGGTTCATGGCTTTCAGCACCCGGTTGTTGCCGGACTGGAAGGGCAGGTGGAACTGCTTGGCGATCTTGGGGTATTTCGCAATGGTATCAAAGAGTTTTTTGCTTGCGTCCTTCGGGTGGCTCGTCATGAAGCGCAGCCAGAACTCGCCCGGCAGCTGTGCGATCTCGGCCATGAGGTCGGCAAAATCGACACCGAGGCCTAAATCCTTTCCGTAGGAATTGACGTTCTGACCTAAAAGCGTAATGTCTTTATAGCCTGCCGCGATGAGGCCCTTGACCTCTTCCAGAATCTCCTCAGGCCGTCTCGAGCGCTCCCGTCCGCGGACATACGGCACGATGCAGTACGAACAGAAGTTGTTGCAGCCGTACATGATCGACACCCACGCCTTGAGATCGGACGAGCGCACGACGGGGATACCCTCTGCAATATTGCCCGCGGAATCGTCCACGGCAAAAATGCGCTTGTTCGTGCGCAGCACGCTTTGCAGCAGTTCCGGGAAGCGCCATAATTCGTGCGGATTGAACACGCCGTCAACATGGCGGTAGCTGTTTTTGATGCGCTCGACGACCTGCGGCTGGCCCATCATGCAGCCGCACAGGAAAATTTTCTGCTCCGGATGCCGGGCCTTGGTGTGCACCAACGCGCCGACGTTGCCGTAGACGCGCGTTTCCGCGTGTTCGCGGATGGCGCAGGTGTTGATGACGATGCAGTCCGCGCCCTCTTCGGTATCCACGATCTCATAGCCGCTTGCGCGCAGCATGCCGCGGATACGCTCGGAATCCGCCTCGTTCTGCTGGCAGCCGTATGTATCGACAAAGGCCCGCGGCGTCCTGCCGCGCGAGGCCCAAAGGGCTTTGATCTGTCCACAGACAGCGGCTTCCTTTTCCAGCGCCTCCTGCGGGATTACAACGGGTTTGCGTTCCATGTACGTTTCCTCCGAACTGCGTAACTTAACAATTTATTATAGCAGATTCCATGTAAATTTGCAACGGATGAAAAAGCCCCTGCAAAACCGCCCGCGCCATGTGCGCAGCAGTCTGTAACATTATATATAAATAAGGCTTGCTGGAAACAAAACAAGATGCACCCAAGGGGAGCCTTAAGACGCGTCCTTGTGCCTCTCAAATTTACTTACCCCTATATCTAGTCACAGCCCCGTGTCATATGACGCGCAATGTTACAGTTAAATTACAAACCCCCCGAAACGCTTGACGAAACGGGGGCGGTGCGGTAAGATGCAGATACAAATTACACAGGGGGCTTTGCTCCGATGTGTAAAATTTAAACAGGAGGAAATCCAAATGAAGAATCTGAAAAAGGTTCTCGCGCTGGTTCTGGCCGTTGTCATGATCATGGGCACCGTCGCCGTCGCCAGCGCAAAGGACTACGCGGATGTCAAGGCTGACAGCGATTACGCCGAAGCTATTGACGTTCTGTCCAACCTCAACATTCTTGATGGTTTCAAGACTGGTGAGACGTACAACTTCCAGCCGGATGGCTATTTCACCCGTGCTCAGGCAGCCAAGATCGTGGCGATCGTCCACAACGCGGCTACCAACGGCAAGATCAAGGGTCAGGATGCTATCTCCAGCCTGTACAGCAACGCACAGAACCCGTTCGTTGACTGCAACAACTCCTGGGCGCTGCCCTTCATCAACTACTGCCGCATCACTGGTCTGGTTGACGGCATGACCAAGACCACCTACGCTCCCGAGCGCAGACTGACCGGCGTGCAGTGGCTGAAGCTGATGCTCACCACCCTGAACTTCGACACCGCCAAGGAAGGCTACACCGGCACCGGCTGGGACATCAACGTCCTGAACCGCGCCAATGAGCTTGGCCTGCTTGCTGGTCTCCCCACTGGCTGGAAAGCCATCGAGAACATCAAGCGCGGCGAAGCTGCTCAGATCCTCTACAACGCGCTGACCACGAGCCTTGTCGAGTATGGCCAGAACATCATGGGCTACAATCCCACGGTTGCGGCTGGCAACTTCCTCACCAAGGCGTTCGTCGCCAACGAGTCCGTTGTGTCCACCGGTGTTCTGCTCGCCGCCAAGATGGGCGTCGGCATCACCCGTACCACTGACGCATTCCGCCGCCCGGGCTACAAGTGGAGCCATGGCACTTGGAGCAAGTTCTACATGGACGCGCCGGTCAACAGCTACACCACCGCTGTTACCATGTGCGACATCCTGAAGAACGACATGAAGGTTCCCGAAACCTCCTCCGAGGCGGTTGTTCTGAACGGCTACCGCAAGGGCGTTGATCCCACTGCCGCCGGCGCTACCACGACCGGTCTGCTGTTCACCGATGCCGACACCGCTCTGAACTACTACGCAGTCGACGGCTTCAAGTATGCTGCTGCCAATGACAGAATTTACATGGAGCTTCAGCATGACAAGAACAAGGAATGCCAGACTTGGTGGGAAGCTGCATATGACTGGAAGTCTCCGGTCTTCGGCGGCCAGGGCGATCTGACGCAGGTCTTCAAGACCGAAGACGGCTGGGTCATCACCACTATCCACACCTTCCTCGGCGAGATCACCAAGCTCAACAAGAACAACAAGTACAGCCACGCCACCGGCGAGACTGCGGAGCTCAAGTTCTGGCAGGAAATGGTGAATGATGAGCCGCAGTACGTTGAGAGAACCACCACGGCTATGACCACCACCGACATGAACTACACTGTCGGCACCAAGGTTCTGGTTCAGGTCTCCCTGAAGAAGAGCGAGACTGTCAACCTTGACAACTCTGACTATGTCAACGGCAATGTTGGTATTGTCGCTGTTGCTGAGGCCAAGACCGGCGCTCTGACCGGTGCTTCCGATGCAAACTATCCGGAAACTGTTTCCATCGACGGCACCAAGTATCCCACCAACTGCCGCTTCGTTCTTGGCAAGGATAAAGCCATGAACATTGCGAACAATGGCAAGGTCTTCACGTTCTACTTCGACACCTACGGCAACGTCATCGGCCGTGTTGCGAACACCGATGCCAAGAGCTATGTGGTTCTCGACCGTATCTACGGCGTCCATGAGAACGGCAAGTTCGCGCTGAAGGCCGACATGTTCGATCTGGACGGCAAGGCCATCGAGGGCGCGACTGTTGCGATCGCCGGCTCCTTCGCTTCTGCCAAGGACGGCTACGACAATGCTGGTAATTACAGCAACGACAGCTATCCGTATGACAACTTCGTTTACATGGTTGCCTCGCACAACGATTCGAAGCTGACCAACGCGCTGTACTCCTACACCAAGAACGACAAGGACGTTTACACCCTGACTTGGGTCGGTGATGCGACTACGGCTACCACAGTTGCTGCATACACCGCAGCTGATGTTGCCAATAACGTCACTTACGGCCATGCATTCGGCCGTCTGGAAGGCTCCTTCGTCCACACTGCAAAGCTGGCATTCATCAAGGTTTCTTCCCTGAATGGCGTAGCCATGATGAAGACCAACGATAAGGTATACAGCGGCAACGATCTTTCCCTGTCCGAGTCCACCAAGTTCGTGGTCAAGAGCGCTGGCGGCGCTGTCACGTCCTACACCGGCTACACCGCTCTGCCCGCACTGACTGCCTCCTACGTTGACTATCTCGATAACGACGGCGACGGCTTCGCTGACATCGTCTACATCGGCAAGGCAGTCTTCGCGGCTGACAATGTCACTGGTTGGGTCCTGAAGTGGACGCCGTTCAACTGGGCAAATGGCTATGACCTCATCACCGTCTATGTCGATGGCGAGCCTGTCACGGTCAACGTCAAGCACAGCACCATCGAGACTGGCGTTGATGCCAACGGCGTAGCGCTGCGTCCGGGCCTGTACACCTTCAAGACGCAGGTCGATGCCAATGGCGTGACCTACTCTGAGGTCTACATGATCGACCAGAACGCAAGCAACTGGATGGGCGAAGCTGTTGAGTCCTACAGCAACGATGCGACCGCGATCAAGGTCAAGGATGCTAACGGCTACACGCAGACCATCGGCCTGACCGACGTTGTGATCTACAACGTTCTGGCTGACGGCACGGTCGTTAAGGCTGACGCTTCCTGCATCGCCGCGGGCGACTACATCATCTACTCCAAGGTTTCCAGCATGGGCAATGCTCCGTACGCGGTGATCTACGTCCTCGACAAGACCATTCCGTACTAATTTGAGATTTCCTCTCTGAAACCCCAAAGCAAAGAGGGGGCCCCACAAGGGGCCCCCTTTTCTGCACACTTGACAAACCGTAAGAACCTGCTATAAATAAAAATAACCAAGGACGCCTCGACAAGCGGTCGTCCCCGGTGAAATGCTGATTCTTAAACTATGTTAAGAAACCGTCACTTGGCCGAATGGCGGTTTCGCCCGTTAATGCGGATCGTAATGGTCAATCCGTGCCGTTTTCGCCCGCTTGACAAATCAAAAGAGTTTGGTATAATAAAAATAACCAGGGCTCCCTCCGCAAGAACGGTTTGGCCTCTGGTTATGTTAGGGTCGAGAAATAATCACGAAACCGTCACTTGCCAGAGTGGCGGTTTCGTTTTTGCGCTACACTGGCGCGGGAGCGCCTAAAAGGCTCCCCTTGAGCCCAAGGGGCCGATTCCCCCTGTCAGGGGGAAATGGCCCGTAGGGCCAAAGAGGGTAGGGACGCTGGCCCAAAGGGCCTGAGGGGATGCGAATGTTGCAAATAACGGAGTACTCTGTAATCTGCAGCAAATCCCCTCCGTCATTTGCTCCGCAAATGCCACCTCCCCTTACCGCGCGCGCGGCAAGAGGAGGCTTACAGAAGTGCCCTTGACAAAACAGAAGTGTCTGGTATAATAAACATAGCAAGAGCGCTGCCGGCAAACGGTTAGCCCCCTCTGGCGATTAAGTCAAAAGAAGTAACCGTCAGCTTGGGAGGCGTGGGCGGTTACTTCTTTTTGTATATCTGAACGAACAGACTACAAATGCTGATGATAACAAGGCAAAGCTGAAAAACTTCGGATGTACTCATATGCAGTCCCCCTTTCCGAAGATCAGGGGACAAGAAGCGCCCCCTGTCAAACGTCAGAGGAACTAACCGCTTGCCGCTTATCGGCAGCGCCATTATGATTCTACCAAACCAGCCGGAAAATGTCAATCTGTGTTGGTTTTGGCCGCTTGACAAACCGGAAGGTTACAGCAGGAAAAGGGTAGAGCATTTTTTAACAGATAGACAAGCGCCCGGGCAGCTGCCCGGGCGCTTGTAATACAATCAGGTATGAGATTTTGCTTACATCAGCGGCTCAAGAGACAGAACCGGGTGGTTCTTCTCCTGCAGGAACTCGAGCAGCGCGTCGCAGTCGGTGCAGACGGTTTCATCGGCGATCATGTCGGTGAAGTTGTCAATGCCGTAGAGTTCCTTGGCGGTCTTGTTCAGACGCTCACCAACGTCGTCCTTCAGTTCCTTCGGCATCCAGACGATGCGTTCAATGCCGCCCTCGGCGTGGATGAACTTCTTGGAGGAGATGAAGTGACGGCCATGGCCCATGTAGCCCGGGGTCTGCACGCCGCCGCCGGTGCAGGAGGCCAGTTCGCCGAAGGTCATGCCGGCGGGGGTCATGCCTGCGTACTCGCGGTTGACGACGATGAAGCCGTTGGACATCGGCTCAATGCCGGAGATGCACTCGAAGCAGCCGCAGGAGGTCATCGGGTCTTCCATGATGGAGTACAGCGTGACTTCTTCGACCGCGCCGTGGGTCGCGTCCTTGATGGCGTCGTTGACGGTGGTGTAGCGGCCCGTGCGCTCGTCGAGGCAGCCTTCCTTCATGATGGGCTGGGACGGGCCGTTCGGGTTCAGTTCATAGGTCGCCTTGGCGTCGAGCCACGAGACAGCGCCGCACAGGCCCAGACGTTCCGGCGTGACCACGCAGCAGTGGGCCGGGGCGAAGGACTGACAGAGGATGCAGGTAAAGAAGCGGTCAACGGATTCGTCGGTCATGGAGGCCAGACGGTCGTCACGCATGTTGTAGCGCGGGATGGCGACATCGTTCAGGAACGCGGTAGCCTTGACCGGGTCGGTAATCAGGTGTACCTCGCACTTGTCAACAACAGCGTCAAATTCGTCCGTGATCATGTGGTACAGAACCTCGGCAAAGTGCGTCAGGCGCAGGCCCTTGTCATAGGCGTCCTTGGAGATACGGATACGGAACTGGTTGCGCTGGCCGGTGTGCATGACGCCTTCCATATAGTTGAACCAGGCGTGGATCTTACGCTCAATAACAGACTCGAAATCGGACTGCATCTTCTTGCCCGCGACATAGACGCAGGTGGCAAGGGCGTATTCGAGATCGCCGGAGTCGATATCCGGGCCGTCGATGACCAGCTTGTGATCCTCGACCTCGTCCATGTTCTTCATGAGGACAAGTTCGCAGGTAGTGTTCTTGGCGGACCAGAACTCGACCTTCATGTCGGCCTTACGGATGATCTCGCCCTCGAATGCAGCTGCGAACGCGACGGGGATGGGCAGTTCCTTGGACTTGATCTTGATGCCGCGCAGTTCCAGAGACTTTTTGACCGTCTCATTGTGGTCAGTGCAGGATTCCAGCGCACCCGGAACCTGATTTTCGCCGAGGTCAATATCGACCACGACCGGGAAGCCCAGCGCGATTGCGCCTGCACCCGCGGAAACGACAACATTGTCGATTGCGCCGAAGGTATTGACGAACGCAGGAACGCGCTCCTTGGTGTACTTGAGCAGGCCAGCCAGATCGCCCGGCTGCACGTTGCCGAAGATCAGCGCAGCACGGATGGCGACGGTGACGACATGAATCACGGCAGTCACGTCATGGCCCAGCGGGATAACGCGGAGCTCAAGGCCCATCTTGACGCCCGCTTCCGCGCACTGTTCAATGACTTCGCCGACCATGAAGGTCATGATGCCCTTGGACTGATAGTCCTTGACGACCTTTGCAACGTCCTCGCCGTTTTCGGCCTTGCCCAGCACGACGGCCACGCCGGGGATATCGCCCGTGACCAGCGGCACGCCGAGAGAGCGGATGACGGGATCGGGCACAAAGCCGATGCCGGGAACCGCGGCCTGCTCATAGGCATCCTTCGGTTCGGCAAACTTCAGACCCTCAAGGATCTCGGCGCCGACGGCAGTGGCAAGACCGGCGTTGAGCGCCTGGCCCAGATCCTCCTGATCGGTGATGAGGCTCTTGAGAACGCCCACGCAGGCGGGCAGATCGCCCAGGGTCTTGACCTTGACGCCGGTGGCGGCGTAGATGGTGGGGAAGAAATACGCGGTGTCAGGGAAGGCAATGGGATGGTCTGCGCCATATTTTGCAATGGCGTCGTTGACTGCACCCTCGGTCAGGCCAGCCACGGCATGCGAGCCGCCATAGATGAGATCGGTTAATACGCTCATAAATACCTCCTGCAAATTCTGTAGAATTTTGAATTATATGGGGGAAATGCGGCGGTTCCCTGCCGGTATTTCGCAGCAGGGAACCGTGGAAAGACAAATTACGCGTCCAGATAGGAGTCGGAGTACAGTTCGTTGTTCTTGAAGATGTCGCAGGACTTGATCGTCTCCATCAGACGCAGGTCGTTCGGGTTGACGATGGCGGAGGTCAGACCCTGCATCATGGCCATGGCGACGAGCGCGGAGTCCATGATCGGGCGGACGTTCTTCGGCGCACCGTTGGAGTTGTTGGACAGACCGCCGGTGGACTTCAGGCCTTCGTCAGAGAACAGCTTGATGGCGTTCAGAACGTCCATCTGCTTGTCCTGCATGCCCTTGACGACGAGGAACAGCGGGTCGAACCACAGGTCGGTCGCTTCCATACCGAGGGACAGACCGCGCTCGAGCATATGATGGCAGTGCATCATGCGCTCTTCGTTGTCCTTTGCGATGCCGTCGGCAGAGCACAGCGCGATGCAGATGGCGTCGTTGGCCGCAGCCAGATCGATATAGGAGATACGGGAGCCTGCGTCAGCGGAGTTGACGATGGGCTTGCCGTTCGTGCGGTTGTAGACCTTGATGCCGGCCTCGATGGCGCGCTTGTTGGCGGTATCGAGTGCCAGAGGCACGTTGTTGAAGTTCTCCTGCAGCAGCTTGACTGCCCAGGTCATAAGTTCGGGGCCGTTGGACTCGGCCGGGCCGATGTTGACGTCCAGATACGTTGCGCCGGCCTTGATCTGCTCGGCAGCACGCTTCAGGATGGGCTCGGGGTTCATGGTG
>ENA-ORSC01002163-ORSC01002163.1-human-gut-metagenome-genome-assembly--contig:-NODE-2163-length-12223-cov-13.286325_pt1 | contig 12223 bp, 9 predicted proteins | sample MGYA00242178_ERZ509140 | MGnify/ENA primary metagenome ERZ509140 (study PRJEB26280, sample SAMEA2338681) | human gut metagenome | biome: human gut; feature: human-associated habitat; material: faeces... | reverse complement strand
AATGATTCCATTCAGCGATATGATAAATTATTGGCTGTTGCGAATGAATATGCATACGATGTTTACAATTGTAACATTGATGGATTATATCAACAGGCATTGTGTTATGCGGATAGTGCTCTACATTGTTTGAATAAGCATTATATTATGTATTCGGGCAGCAAAGGGCCTTTGTTGGAATTGGAAGGAGAGGGGGCTGCAGCGGATTTAGATTGGTTCAACCGGCATTTTGATACCGATTACTATGCCTTGCTGGATGTTCGCAACGAGGCAGCAGTCGCTTTTTTGGCTTTAGGTAATCTGGAGGCTTATCGTTATAACAATAATGCTTATACGGCGCTGTACAAACAAATCAGTGAGGACACCTCATTGGAGCAATATTGCCGTCAGGTGCAGCTTTCTGCCAATAATAAGACGGTGGCTATCATTCTTTGTGTGGTTATTCTGTTGGTATTGCTGGTGGGTTATTATATTCTGTATTTCCGCCACCGTTTGATTTATCGTTATAACTTGGAACAGGTGTTGGAAATCAACAAGCAGGTGTTTTCGGCCTCTTTGCTTGACGGAAGAACCGACCGGGATATTGCTGCAAGTCTGGTCAATGATATGTTTGAGACGGTGAATGAGTTGCTGCCCATTGATGTGTTGGGCGTAGCGGTTTATAGTGAAGACAACCATAGCTTGAATTATGCTTTTTCACCGGTGGAGGATGAGAACGAAGAAATGCGTGAGATGATGGCCCGTAGCTTTGACGCGAAGACATCTTATTGGCGTGAGAAAGATAGGTTAAAGTGTTTGCCCTTGTGGGTGGAAGCAGGTAACGAGAATCGTTGCACGGGTGTGCTGGCATTGAAAATCGCTTTGCCTGTGGAGCGTGAGGACGACCGCTTGATGTTGGAGCTTGTGGCCGGATATGTAGCCATCATTGTATATAATGCAGTGGTACTGATGGCACAGAAATATCGGGATATAGAAAGTGCGCAGGATGATGCGCGCCGAGCTATACGGGAGGAAAACCAGTTGCATGTGCAAAATTTGGTATTGGACAATTGCTTGTCAACCATTAAGCATGAGACAATCTATTATCCTAACCGGATAAAACAGATTATCGACAGGTTGAACACCCGTCAGGCAGGAGAAAACGAAGCTGTGCAAGTAGAGACGATTGGTGAGTTGATCAGTTATTATAAGGATATATTTACTTTGCTGAGTTCATGCGCCGCACGTCAGTTGGAAGAAATTACTTTTCGCAGAGGTGTTGTGAAAGCCGGCGAGCTGGCCGATTATGCGGCACGGTATATAAAACGTGCTGGAAAACGTATGCCGCATCGGGTAGAACTGAGGACGGAGGTGGAACATGTTTCCGTACTGGGAGATGTCATTCAGCTGAAGTTTATGTTGGAGAATCTGATAGATGAAGCGCTATCATACGAGGTGGATGGCCTTTTGGAATTGTGTATTTATAAGGATAAGGATTTTGTGCGGTTTGATTTCCGCGATACGCGTCGCGAAAAGTCGCAGGAAGAGTTGAACTTGTTGTTCTACCCACATCTGTCTCGTATGAAGCAGGGGCAGGAAGGAGTTCTGACCGGTACGGAATACCTTATTTGTAAGCAGGTGATTCGTGACCATGATGAATTTGCCGGAAGACGCGGTTGCCGTATCAATGCGCAGCCTGCCGCTGAGGGAGGGTTCACCGTATGGTTCACCCTGCCTGCCCGTTGAATGTAGAATGTAAAAAAACAATGCATATTATGGAGAATAATAGATTTAAAGTCATCATTGTAGAGGATGTCAAACTGGAATTAAAAGGAACGGAAGAGATATTCAGACACGAAATTCCAAATGCGGAAGTCATCGGAACGGCCATGACTGAGAATGAGTTTTGGGAATTGCTGAAAGTGCAGTTGCCCGATATGGTTTTATTGGACTTGGGCTTGGGGGGATCGACTACCATCGGTGTGGAAATCTGTTCTTCTTTACGGAAGAACTATCCGGATATGAAGGTGCTGATTTTCACTGGTGAGGTGTTGAACGAAAAGTTATGGGTGGATGCGCTGAATGCGGGTGCGGATGGTATAATCCTGAAGACGGGAGAGTTGCTGACTGCCACAGATGTACAGGCGGTGATGGATGGTAAGAGACTGGTTTTCAATTATCCCATTCTGGAGAAAATAGTGGCACGTTTCAAGCAGTCGGTGGCTCAGGAGCAGCGTAGGCAGGAAGCTGTCATCGATTATGATATTGATGAATATGATGAGCGTTTGCTTCGCCATCTGGCCTTGGGGTATACCAAAGAAATGATTACTAATCTGAAAGGGATGCCTTTCGGGGTCAAGTCCATAGAGAAACGTCAGAATGAATTAATAAACCGTTTGTTCACATTGGATGAAAGAAATGGTGTCAATGCCTGTCGCTTGGTGACCCGTGCTTTCGAGTTGCGGATTCTTGATATTGATAATTTGGAACCGGATGAAGAGTAAATATTATTTCCCTCATACCGCTACTGTATTTTTTCTGCTGACAGTAGCTGTAGCCTTGTTCTCATGGATAGGAAGTATTTATGGGCTGGGGAAGGTGCAAAGCCTGCTCAGCCCCGAAGGAATCCGGTGGGAATTGAGGCATGCTATGGGGAATTTTGTCCAGACACCGGCATTGGGCATAGTAATGATGCTTTTTTTAGGGTTCGGCATTACGGTTCATTCCGGGGTATGGGGCACGTTGGGGAGAATAGTGAAAAGAGGAAAGCCCATTTCCCGTAAGGAAAAGCGTGCGTTGATATTGGCAGGTTGTATGCTGCTTGTTTATATCATAATGATTATTGGCACCACTTTTGCCCCATGGACTATGTTGCGTAGCGTGACGGGATCTCTCACGAATTCTCCGTTTCAAAAAGGGATTTATTATCTCATTTCGTTTGGTGTGGGATTATCGGGTATGGCTTTCGGCTATGCATCGGGACGTTTTCGGGATGATAAGGATATAATAAGAGGGATGTCCTGTCTCTTTTCTCGTTTTGCCGATTACTTTGTGGTGCTTTTTTTTATAGTTCAGTTCTTTTCCTCATTGATGTATACGAATTTGGTGGAATGGGTTGGAATAGATTCATATATAGTGTCTTACGTTTTTCATATTTGTTGCTATTTACCTTTCGCTTGGATGTTGAATAGAAAAAAATAGGTTGTTAATGCAAAAAAAGTTACGGATTCTTTTGGTAATTTCAATAAAAACCGTACCTTTGCACTCGCAATTAAGGATGGTTCCGTAGCTCAGCTGGATAGAGCAACGCCCTTCTAAGGCGTGGGTCTTGCGTTCGAATCGCAACGGAATCACATAAAGAAACTGTATCTCTTTCGGGGGTACAGCTTTTTTTATGGAAATATTTAAAAAGGATTCATCTAAAAGCGGGGCTATGGAAAAGATCTTGTCCATATCTCTAAACCTTTCCCATTGGATAGTTAAGGGTTTTCTTCCTGCTTGTTCTATCTCCGCAAGCCTTTGGAGTTAACTCCAAGGGCTATGGAGATAGAATACATCCGTATAAAAAGGTTTAACCTGGAAAGAGAAAAGGCTTATGCAACAGGGATGGATGCGATACATTGTTATTTAATTCCGATGGCGGGTTATTACTTTTTCTCAGTTTCTTCGTCCTTTGGACCTCACGGCAGCGGAAAGATTGAACCGGTTAAAAAGTCATGTTAACCCTTTTTGCATGCAGAAGATGTATATACTGAATCTAAAGAAAGGTATGAACCGGAAAATAAGAAGTAGTTCCCGTTAAATTTCTACTATCCCTTAGAAACGGAACTTTCTTCTTTTCTGAACAAAAAATCCCACTCATTCGTCATATTTTCCTCTTTTACATCAGAATATATTTGTACTTTTGGTCCGGATGCCCCAAGGAAAGAACATTTTCTTTGTCAGGCTTGTCTGAAAATCATAAATAAAACAACTACCGACTATGACAACACAAAAGTACAAAAGCCTATTGGTGATAATATGGGCACTATGGGCTTTTCATCCTTGTTTGGCTATTGACGATGTGCTCCGTACAGCCAAACGTGATGCTATTTTAGCACAAATTACAGGAGCCGTTCGTCCGAAAAAGCAGATTTCACTTATTTCGTTTGGTGCGAAAGGAGATGGGAAAAAAGATTGTAAACCTGCATTTGATAAAGCGATGAAGCGTGCTGCCCATATGGGAGGAGCACATATTGTGGTTCCCGCAGGGGAATATCTTTTGAATGGTCCTATTCATTTTGTAAGTAATGTATGTTTGGAACTTCAGGAAGGGGCGACCTTGAAATTTTCATCTGAACCGGCTTTTTATCTCCCTCTGGTGAAAACCAGTTGGGAAGGAACTTTCCTTCAGAATTACAGTCCTTTTATTTATGGATATCAGTTGGAAAATGTTTCCATCATCGGCAAAGGAGTGATAGATGGAAATGCGGGGACTACTTTTGCCACTTGGAAAAGTAAGCAGAAGATAGGGCAGCAGCTTAGTCGTGAAATGAATCATAAAGAAGTGCCGGTAGCCGAACGGAACTTCGGTGAGGGGTATTGGTTGCGTCCGCATCTGGTGCAATTCTTTGATTGTAAGAATATTACAATTGAGGATGTGTTTATTACGAATGCGCCTTTCTGGTGTATTCATTTACTGAAATCGGAGAATATTATCTGCCGTGGCATACGTTATGATGCAAAATTGGTCAACAATGATGGCATCGACCCTGAGTACACCCGTAATTTGCTGATTGAAAATATTGAATTTAATAATGGAGATGACAATGTGGCCATTAAATGCGGACGGGATAATGACGGATGGAAAACCAGTTGTCCTTCGGAAAATATTATTATTCGTAACTGTAAGTTCAAAGGGCTTCATGGTGTGGTGTTGGGCAGTGAGATGTCATCGGGAATACAGCATGTTTTCGTAGAGAATTGCACTTACGGAGGCTATTGTAAACGAGGTATTTTTATCAAGACGAATCCGGACCGCGGAGGTTTTATTCGTGATATTTATGTGAATAATTGTGAGTTTGGTGAAGTGGAGGATCTTTTTTATGTAACTTCCATGTATGCAGGCGAGGGGATGGATAACCATCATTTTACTGAGGTGCATGATATTTATGTAAAGGATTTGAAATGCAAAAAGGTGAATGTAGCTGCATTGGTGCTTCAAGGTACAGAGGCAAAGCCTATTTATAATGTGACTTTTGATAACGTGGATGTGGATAAAGCAGGGATAGGTCTTAGTTTTTCGAATACGAAGACAATTGGGGTTTCTAATTGTAATTTGGGAGGTTATGTTGGGGTGCCGTCTACAGCCAGTGCGAAAGATGGTATATTCAATAAATAGATTTGTTTGACTTCTTGGTTCACTTCGCCGATTCCTTGAGAAAGTCTTGTTACGCTGGAATGACAGAGTAAAAGGAAAGCAGGAAACTGTTTTCGGACAGACTGGGAAGGATTTTTCATCCCTCAGCTAAACAAATGTTTTTATAGATGGTTCTATAAGTAAAAAAGACGATAATTATGAATACAAATGAATTTGCCCGAATTTTATTGACTTGGATTAAGAGTTTTCTATCATGGATAGGCATCCCGCGCGATAGGTTGAATGAACTGGATGAGATTATTTTCTTGATCCTGATTGTAGTTATTGCTTTTGCTGTAGGAGCTGTATTTCATTATTTATCTGTGCGTTTCACACGGAAGGTGTTGAAATATAAAAATATCAGTTTTTTAAGTTCGCTGATAGAATACAATGCTTTGCGGAAAATGTCTGCGGTCATTCCGCCGCTTATTATATCCGCTTTGTTGCCGTTTGCGTTCGATTATCGTTCTACTTGGTTTACTGCCAGTGAAAAAATCACTTGGATTTATTTCTTTATCGCTTTGTTGTTTTCGGTCAATGCCGTGTTAAATTCGGTGGGTAATGTGCTGATGAACAAGGAGCAGTTACAGAATCGTCCGATGAAAGGTTTCATACAAATCTTTCAAGTGATTTTTTCGTGTATTGCCATCATTGTCATCATTTCTATATTGATTAATAAGTCGCCTCTCAATCTGATTACCGGACTGGGTGCTTTTGCTGCCGTGCTGATGTTGATTTTCAAAGATACCATCCTTGGCTTTGTGGCGGGGGTGCTGCTTTCCGAGAATGATATGGTGCATATCGGCGATTGGATTGAGATGCCTCAGAATAATGTGAATGGGGTGGTGATGGATATCACTCTGAACATTGTGAAGGTTCAGAATTTCGATAATACTATTGTCACTATACCTCCTTATTCATTAGTTTCCGGTTCATTTATCAATTGGCGTGGGATGACTGAATCGGGCGGACGGCGTATTATGCGCGAGTATGCGTTGAAACTGGATTACATACAACCCTGTACTCCTGAATTTTTGGAGAAAATGAAGAAGTTTGATGCTGATTTGGCCGACTTTATCACAGAAAAGCAGAAACAGGCGGCCGAAGGAAAGGTAGCGAATACTGACAATCCGGCCGGATTGGTAAATGGAACCATTGATACGAATGTAGGGCTGCTTCGTGCTTATATGACTCTCTATCTGAAGCGCCATCCTTTTATCAGTAAGGACCTGTTGCTGATGGTACGCACGTTGGCTCCTACGGAGAATGGTCTGCCTGTACAAATTTATTGTTTCTCGGCCAATAAGAACTGGCCTAGTTATGAATCTATCCAGGCGGAAATCATGGAGCATTTTGTTTCTGTTCTTCCCGAGTTTGGATTGTATCCGTTCCAGAATCCTACTGCCAGAGATTATGTAATCAGTGGTTTGATAGAGTCTGGCAAGGACCTTTCTACTGTAGACGGAATTCCTTGGCATTCGGTCTTGCCAAAGGAAGAAAAGGTATAGTTAGGGATTTAAACATTTATTAATGACTTGCGGTTGAACAATTCTTGTTGCCGCCGTGTTATATAAATGTGTTTTTCATAGTATTAGATTAAAGGTTGAAGATTGCAATCGGCTTGAGAGAAGTAGTTGCATCTGAAGTAGAAGCGTCTACTATAAAAAATATAGAAAGGTTGTTCCTTACGGGACAGCCTTTTTGTTTTGTTAAAAGAAACCATTCGCATTAACTTGAAATGTTAAAGGATTTGTTGCTTTTATTAAACAATACTATAATTTCTCCTTAACGCTTCCTTAAATTTGCAGATAGCAGGAAAGTGCGTATATTTGTATGTGTGTTTTTCATAGTATTAGATTTAAGGTTAACAAAAGGTTGGAGCAAGGCGTTGCTCCTTTTTTTATGGAATAACGTGAGGCTTACATCTGCTGTCCGGTTCCGATACCCAATACAGAACCACAGAGAAGAATCCGTGCAATGTATTCCTCTCCGTGACTGTGTAACTTAATTCTGCTCTTTAATGCAAGGAGAAGGCTGAATTAAATAATCTCGATGCCTTGCTTCCGGCATAACTCCAATCCCACATCCTTTAACTTGAATTTCTGTATCTTTCCGCTGCCCGTCATAGGGAACTCATCAACAAAGAAGATATATTTAGGAATTTTGTAACGGGCTATCTTGCCATCGCAAAAGTCACGTACATCGAATTCGTTCATTTCCACCCCTTCGTGCAAGATGATGAATGCGCCTACCGCTTCTCCGTATTTCTTGGAGGGGATACCGGCTACCTGTACATCTTTTATTCCTTCCATCTGATACAGGAACTCTTCTATTTCCCGTGGATAGATATTCTCTCCGCCACGGATAATCATGTCTTTTATTCTTCCTGTGATACGATAATTACCTTCTTCGTCTTTCACTCCCAGATCTCCTGAGTGGAGAAAGCCGTTCCGGTCTATCACTTCGGCGGTTGCTTCGGGGTTTTTGTAATACCCCTTCATGGTGTTATACCCTTTGTTGCACATCTCGCCTTGTACGCCTATGGGACATTCTTCGCCTGTTTCCGGATCGATCACTTTTACTTCCGTAAACTCGAAATCACGGCCCACTGTGTTGCAGCGTACATCAAACGAATCGTCGATGCGGGAGGCTGTCATGCCGGGAGAAGCTTCTGTAAGCCCGTATACACTGGTGACCTTCATAAACATTTTCTCTTCTACACGTTTCATCAGTTCTACCGGACAGAGTGAGCCTGCCATAATGCCGGTACGCAGACTGGACATATCGAACATATCAAACATGGGATGGTTCAGCTCGGCAATGAACATGGTAGGAACCCCGTATAAGGCCGTGCAGCGTTCCTTGTGGACGGAGGCAAGTACCAGCAGTGGGTCAAAGCGTTCCACCATTACCTGCGTACACCCGTGTGTAAGGCAGTTCATGGTGGCTAACACCACTCCGAAGCAATGGAACAGGGGTACGCAGACACATAGTTTGTCATCGGAAGTGAATTTCATGTGCTCGCCCGTCAGGAAACCGTTATTGCTGATGTTGTAATGGGTGAGCATGACTCCTTTGGGGAAACCGGTCGTGCCCGAAGTGTACTGCATGTTCACTGTGTCGTGGCAGTCCACCTTCGCTTTCGCTTCCAGCAGCTCGTCATCGTCTATGTTGCATCCCAGAAGCAGAATCTCGGCGGTGTTGTACATACCCCGGTATTTCTCGGGGCCGATGTAAATCACGTTCTTCATGCAGGGGAAGCGTTTGCTCTTCAGATATCCGCGCTGGCTGGTCTTTAGTTCGGGCAGCATGGCGTAGACCATATTTACATAGTCGTCATTGCCACGGTCTCCGTTTACGATACACAGCGTGTGCATGTCCGAGTTCTGGCAGAGGTATTCCAGTTCTGCCTGTTTGTAGTTGGTATTTACTGTTACGGCCACGGCACCGATTTTGGCGCAAGCGTACAGAAAGGTCAGCCAGTCGGGCACATTACCCGCCCAGATTCCTACATGGGTTCCCCGCTTCACGCCGATGGCTAGCAGTCCTTTGGCCATGTGGTCTACACGTTCGTTAAATTGTTTCCAGGTGAAGCGCAGATTACGGTCGGAATATACGATATATTCTTTATTGGGGGTGGTGAGGGCCCAATGTTCAAGCCAGTCACCAAGGGTTCTTGTGCTTAATTCCATCATAAATCAAATAGGGGTATAGATAACGGCCAATATTTTGGCGGCTTGTCCTTGATATCCGTGTACGTGGTGCGGAACAATAGAATCCATAATAAATACTGTCTCCGGCTTTGATCAGATGGCATTTTTTACCATGGCATACTTCGATGGTGCCTTCCATGACATAGATAAACTCTTCGCCTTCATGCGAGGAGAGCGAAAAGTGGGTTTCCTCTGTCGGTTCTACGTCCACGATGAATGGTTCCATATGCCTGTCCGCTTTTGATTTTGACAGTGAGTGGTAGCGCATATGTGTACGCAGGTCCATTGCATTGTTCGAGAAACTGATGGTATCCTCACTCTCTTGTTTCCGGCAGATTACTGCTCCTTGTTCTTCCTGGTCGTCCAGAAAAGTGCCCAGACGTACCCCTAACGCACGGGCTATCTTGATGAGGGGAGCCAATGAAGGAAGATCTACATTATTCTCTATTCGTTCTATTTGTTCTTCGGCAAGGCCTGAGCGTACGGCCAGTTCGGCTACACTGATTTCTTTTGTTTCACGTAGTGATTTTATTTTTTCACCAACAATCTTTGTGCTGTCCATGGTTTGTTTTTAATAAGTTTGCAAAGTATAAAGTGCAAATATATAATAAAAAAGAATTGGACAGTCTATTTTTGTTCTGAATATGTAAAAAAGGTAGGTTAGTGACGAATTGCCGGTCATTTATCATTAATAGTCGGTAAGTTTCGAATATTTGTGTTTTTTGTTCTATCTTTGTTCTCGAAACTTAATTAAAGATTAAAACTTATGTTCTCAGGGATTGTAGAAGAATATGCGGAGGTGGTGCGTATTGTAAAGGAGCAGGAAAATCTGCACCTCACCTTGAAATGTTCGTTTGTGGACGAACTGAAAATAGACCAGAGTATCTCTCATAACGGCGTGTGCCTGACTGTTGTCAGTTTGCAGGATGGCACGTACACGGTTACCGCCATGAAAGAAACGATAGAGCGTTCCAACATCGGCTTGTTGAAAGTGGGAGATAAAGTGAATGTGGAACGCAGCATGATGATGAACGGGCGGCTGGACGGTCATATTGTGCAAGGGCATGTGGATCAGACTGCCGAATGTATGGATATAAAGGATGCTGAAGGGAGCTGGTATTTTACTTTCAGATATGCGTTTGACAAGGAAATGGCGAAGCGCGGTTACATCACGGTGGACAAAGGCTCGGTTACGGTGAACGGTGTGAGTCTGACCGTTTGTAACCCTACGGAGGATACTTTCCAGGTTGCCATTATTCCTTATACTTACGAACATACCAATTTCCATACTTTTAAAGTGGGAAGCATTGTGAATATAGAGTTTGATATCATCGGCAAATATTTAAGCCGCATGATGCAGTTCTCCTGATTCTTTCACCGCAGGTTGCACAGATGATTGTTAAAGATGAAAAAAAGGTTCTTTGTGGAAATCCGGAATTATCCGCATCGGCTTTTGAACAAAAAAAGAATCTGTGCAATCTGTGGTAAAACAAATATCAGAATTATAAATCTTTTAGCAATATCTTACTGGTGCTTTTATAATATTCTTCGCGGGCATTGGTCAATGCCTCCCAAGGACCGCTATATCGTTCCCGGTCTATTTTGAAGGCTTCTGTTCCGGCTATGTCCAGTCTGTTCAGCAGCATAGCCACGTTCATCCGGTTGATATCTACTGACGGCAAATAGCCTATGCTTTCATCGTCACCGTCCATAGAAGTTTCGTAAACCATGTGCATGTCCTGTAGTTCGTATAGGATTTTCTTAGTGAGTCTTATCGGGATTTTATGTTCGTCGCTGAGTGTCTCGGCGGTATAAGGAGTCTCTTCCGTTTCAAATCGTTTGCATATCAGAGACATGATGAGGATGCACAGAAAGTCGTGATAACGGCGGCTGATATTTGCCGTCTCTTTGCTGAAGCTGTAGTTGCGAAGATTCTGTGCCACATAGCAAAGCTCTGCGCCATACAGGCAGATTCCCCATGAAATTTGCGCCCATAACAAGAACATTGGAATAGCGGCGAAACTACCATAGATTGCATTGTATCTTGATACCCATATCTGACTGCCGATATACAAGTATTGAAAAGCCTGAAAGGCAGTGCCTGCGATGATACCCGGAATGATGGCATATTTCAGTTTCACTTTAGTATTGGGCATAAAGACGAACAGCCCCGTGAACATGGCCCAAGTCAGGATGAAAGGAACCAGGCGTACCAGAAATTTCATCAGGGGTGCCAGTAATACGAAGTCCTCCATGTTTTTCACCATGGTGGACATAAAGATGGTAAGACCACTGGAAAGTACGATAAGTAGGGGTAACAAGAGCAGGATGGAGAAATAATCCGTCATTTTGCGATACAGCGTACGGGGTTTCTTCACTTGCCATATATAATTGAAGGTACGTTCTATGTTATAGGTTAGGCTCAAAATGGTCCAGAACAACATTACCAGACCCACTCCGATAAAAACCCCGCTTTTGGCGTGCACCAGATAAGAGTCAATCAGGCCGAGAATGGTTTCGGCAGCCGCACTCTGTCCTTCAAGACCGCTACGGAACTGGGTTTCCAGCAGGTTGGAGAAACCAAATCCACGTGCGATGGCGAATAGAATGGCCAGAATGGGAATGATAGAAAGCAGGGTGCTGTATGTCAGTGCGGATGCTTTATTCAAAATACGTCCCTGAGTGAACTCACGAATAGAAAGAGTGGCGATTTTTATTGCATTATAGAGTATTCCTCGGGATTTGCTAACCTCGTCTTCTGTCACTCGCCATATATCATCTTTGAGAAACGATTGCAGACCTTTCAGTTTTTCCTTGTTCATGGTACTCATAAGCTCTTTATTAGGATATATGAAAAAAAGCAGCCGGCCTGTAAGCCGGGTTCTGTTCCTCGCCTTGCGGCGAAGTGCCTGCCATTTATCTACGCCTGTTGTCACCAACAGGCTCTAGCGGTCTACCCTCCGACGTGGGGCGAGCAACCCTCATAATGTCGGTTTACATGACCTTACAACTCCTAAGACGTACAGCCCGTCATGTCACCATGCGGCTGGTGGGCTCTTACCCCACCTTCTCACCCTTACCCCGTTTCCCGTAGGAATTGTGGCGGTTGTTTTCTTCTACGTTACTCCACCTT
>ENA-ORSC01002161-ORSC01002161.1-human-gut-metagenome-genome-assembly--contig:-NODE-2161-length-12227-cov-3.535163_pt1 | contig 12227 bp, 8 predicted proteins | sample MGYA00242178_ERZ509140 | MGnify/ENA primary metagenome ERZ509140 (study PRJEB26280, sample SAMEA2338681) | human gut metagenome | biome: human gut; feature: human-associated habitat; material: faeces... | reverse complement strand
CCTGAAGCCCCTGCTCAAAGCGGTGGTCGAAGAAAACGACTACGAGGTCAAGGGGTTCGACAAGTAATTTCATAGCATTTCCCCCTTCATGCCTCATGCGGAGACGTGGAGGGGGATTTTTCGCACGGATTATCCACAGAAAGTGCACAACCTTGTGGATAACCATGTGCAAAAGCGGTGGATAACATCGTTTCAATCCCTTTTTAATCACAGCAGTTGTAAAATTCCTCCCCTCCATTGACATATCACGGAAACAATGATAAAATAAACGCAATCGAGAGCGGCGTTCGAGAGAAAAAACATGCCGCAAAATACACGGGGAAAATCCCCAAATAAGGAGAAAAGGCACATGAAACGGTTGACTTCCTTGGTTCTGGCGCTGTTGCTGGCGCTGACGATGATGGTGGGTGCGTTCGCGGAAACGGCGGATGTGACTGGCGAATGGTATGGCGAGCTGCTTGGCATTCAGGTGACGCTGACCATCAACGCTGACGGCACCTACAAGATGGACATTGCGGGCATGGATTCGGAGGAAGGCGTCTGGGAAAAGAATGAGGACGGCAACCTCGTGATGGACAAGGGAACGGAAGGCGAAGGCCTTGTGACCGTGACCGAAACGGGCCTGAGCACCGAGCAGGATGGCATGAAGATTGACTTCACCCGTGAAGCGCCTGCCGAGGACGAAGAGCTGACCATCAGCACGGAGACGACGGAAGAAGAACTGCAAGGCAAGTGGCAGGCGACGAGCGTCATCATGAACGGCATGAGCGTGCCGATGAGCATGGTGGGTCAGGAGTGCATCATTGAAGTGAAGGACAGCAAGCTGTATCTGCTGAATCTGGTTGGTCAGACGGCGCTGGCGGAGATTCCGATTCCGATGACGTTTGTGGATGGCATCCTCACTGTGACGCTGCCGGTGGACGAGAACACGACGCAGATGTTCGGCGTGGCGAAGCTGACGGACGGCACGTTGCTGTTTGAACTTGTGCAGGGCGACACCACAATGGACTTCCTGATGGAAGCTGTTCCGGAGGACGCAGAACCTGCTGCGGCGGAATAAAATAATATCCAAATCATAACTACCATTGGGGCGGAGGACGGGAACGTCTTCCGCCCTTGCACGTTTTTTGGGAGGAAATTGTTATACCTTTGATGCTGTTGTTTCACGAAAACATGAATGAACTGGTAGAAGAAAAGAGCAGCTAACGATGAAGAGACTGACGAGCGTTTTCCTTGCCCTTCTGATGCTGAACTTATTTTCCGCGGCGTATTCTCATTTAGAAATAGTATCATCATGAAGCAACCGAACAACAACGAATAATCCCCCTTCGGACAGTACAAATCGGTGTTCCGGATTTTTTGCGGAAAATGCAATTTCCGCACAACCGATTCCGCCTGTCGCGCGTCTAATGGGTGAAGCGCTTCCGGAGGCGCGGAATTCGTTTATAGACAGGATGGGACGAAAGGAGTCTATATCATGAAGAAAGTCTTGTGCGCATGTTTGGCGATGCTGGTGCTGCTCTGCGGCGCGGCAATGGCGGAGCATTTCCGCTGTGAGCTGCCGGAAGGGGCGTGGCTGGGCGATACAACGCCCCTGCGCGAGGGGGATGCGCTGCTGCTTACGGGCGGCAAGGCACTCTACCGTGTGTCGCTGGCGGACGGCAGCGCGGAGAAGCTGGCGGATATGCCGGATAATGTGATGCACCCGGTGCTGCGGCGCGACGCGGAAGGGCAACTGACGCTAACCGGCATCGGGTACGATGACGACTGGAACGAACTGCTCGTGACTTACACGCTGAATGCGGACAACGCGTGGGAACTGACGTCGCGCTGGGATGTGCGCGAAGCGTTGGATGACGAAAACGCGGGTGTCGGCGATTTGCTGGTGTCCGACAAGGCAATCTACCTTACTCTGCGCGTGGAGGGCAAGCCGCAGCAGCTGATTTACGAGAATCTGGAAACGAGCGAAGTGCGGCAAATCGGCAGTTTCAGCGATGAAGAGTGGAGCGAGGTGAAGCTGTTCCTCCGCGGCGATACGCTCTGCAATCCCGAAGGAGACTATGACAAGCAGATGCTGACGCTGCACACCTTTGACCCCGCGACGGGCAAAGTCGGCAAAGAAACGTACACGTCGGAGAATGTGCCGCTTTGGACGGCGGACGATTTGCGCTATGTGAACGGGCGCTATTACGCCCTGATGTATGACGACAATGTGTGCGGACTGTACAGCGGCGAAACGCTGGAAACCATGACGTGCATCGCGTCCCCGCTGACGACAATGGACAGCATCCTGCTGGTGACGGATGATGACGTACTGCTCGCCAACGGTACGCTGCTGATGAGCAGCCGTATTGTCTCCGAGACATCCGTGACGCTCGTCCTGAGCCAGACGGAAGCGCACAACGCGGCTGACTACATGCTGCAGAACGGCGTTACCTTCCGCAGCGTCTATGATCTGACGACCGCGGATATCCTCAACACGAAAAACAGCGATGTGGATATCCTCTGCATCACGCCGTTTGATACGGTGAGTTTGAAGCTGCTGAAAACCAAGGGCTACTTCACCGACCTGTGCAGCAGTACAATCCTCTCCAAGCAGGTCAGCCGCCTCTATCCCGGCTTGCAGAAGGGTCTCACGACCGATGACGGCAAAATTATCGGCTGGTATGAGACGGTTGAAACCTATCTGCCTGATGCGGCAATGGATGTGCTGGAGCAGAACGGCATGACTTTTGCGAATACGCTGCTGGAGATGTTCCAGCAAATCACCCAGCTGGCGGATGAGGGCGTTTTCGCGGATGAAGGCATGGCACCCCTCGGCTACCCCGGTTACAGTCGCTTGAATATGCTGAACATGAGTATCGAGCGCTACCTGAACGAGCAGCAGCTGCTCGGCAATCGCATCACGCTGAACAACGCCGAATTGCAGAAGCTGCTGACCTACATCGTGGCGAACGTCCCGGAGGATGAAGAAGCTTTCCCGCAGAACGAGGACGGGTATTCGCTCTACGAGATGGACGTCTCCATGCCGATCACGACGGATTGCCACATGCCGATGAAGGTCGGCGAATCGTCGCCCGCCGCGATTCCGGCATCGGTCTATGTGCTGGTGGTGAACCCGTATTCCCAGCACAAGGAGGAAGCTATCCGCTATCTGGAATACTGCGCGCAGAACGTCTACGATGAAACGCAGTACCGCATCTTCGCGGACATGACCGAACCACTGGTGAACACCTATCAGGAACAGCGGATTGCGGAACTGGCGGCACAGATTACATCCTTGGAGAAGCAGGAGCAGACGGCGGAAGTCGCTCAGCAGCTGACAGAACTGCGTGAAAGCAAGGCGGAAGCGGAAAAGTACCGAAACATCATCGACGTGGAGGATATTGCCGCGTGGAAGCAGGTTGCGGGGAATATCGTCGTGCCGGAGGAAAATTATTTCACGGCGGATTTAAAGAAATTGGTGGAGCGCCTTGCAACGGGCAATTTGACGGTGGAAGCGTTTACGCAGGAAGCGAACCGCTACTTTGAGATGGTTTATCAGGAGCGTGGTGAATAAGGGGCGGGAGAAAGGAAAAACATCCGAAAACCGTATAAAAGCGTCAGAATATACGCCAAACTTGTAAATTCTGCATCCGCCCCCTTGCCTGTCTGCCAAAGGAATGGTATAATGAGAAGTGGAAACTGTTTCGACAGGGGAGGATAACAGATGAAACGTCTGATGGCCCTTTTGCTGATGCTGTGCATTGCGCTGACCGGGATGGCGCTGGCGGAAGATGAGCTGTATGAGGAAGTGGACGACTCGGAGTTTAACGAGGATGCAGTTGTTCCGGTAGTAGGAGCTGTGTATCCGGATAAAGTACTGTCGGATTTTGACAGCAATTCTCCAGCGCTCTATACTGCCCGCATGACCGCGTATACCAGCGGCTATGTGGAACGTGATATTGAGAGCGAGCGTGTTTTCCGCGTGGGCGACGCTTCCGCGCGCGGCGAAGTGCTGTATATTGACCCGACGTGGGTCATCATGCGCTATCAGGGGAAGCTTGCGTATGTCAAACGCCACCGCATTTTCAGTGTGACGCCGGTGGATTCTTCCACGACGCCGCCATACGGAACGCAGAAGCACGCCTATGTCGCCAAGACCGCCACGAATTGCTACGTCCGCAAGTCCATGAGCGATCAGGACGAAAGCTGGGTGGTGCTGAATCCCGGCACGACGATTTCCATCTGGTGCATGTACGACGGCTGGGCGGTTGTCAACTATATGCGCAGCTATGGCTATATCAATCTTGATCAGCTGACGGACTTGACGCCGGTGTCACCGACGGATAATCCCCTGCGCGAGGATACCCCGATTGCGGCGTACACCTCGTATTATAAGATGGTGGACACGGAAAAAAACCATAACCGCATCTTCAATATTGCCCGCGGAAGCGAGCTGATTTCGGGTATTTACCAGCCGGGCGATGTCTTTGACGGCAACAAGATCATGGGACCATACAACAAGGGAAAGGGCTATTTGCCCGCAGGCGCGCTCTCTGACGGCACGACTACGACCAGCTACGGCGGCGGCACCTGTCAGGTGTCCTCGACGCTGTACAACGCGCTGCTCCAGCTGCCGGGGATTAACATCCTCTATCGCCGTGCGCACGGCGAGAATGCCGCACCGTACCTGCCGCATGGCGTGGACGCGGCGGTCGGCAACAAAACGCAGAACCTTCGCTGGCGCAACGACTACGACTTCCCGATTCGCGTCGAAGCGCACACCAGCGGCGACGGTGCGCTGTGTATGCTGATTTACCGGGTGTATGACGAGAAATAAGGCAATACACACGCAAAGGGGCGAGCAATCGCCTCTTTTTTGATGAAATCGGATGGGAAAAGCGGGAAATCCGGCGAATCAGCAGGAATTTCGCTCGTCAAGGTCGAATATTAACTTGTTACCTCTTCCGCTTGAAAGGAGAAATCACCCGATGAAACGCTTGCTGTCGCTGATGCTGACCCTGCTGCTGATGGCAGGACTGCTGCTGCCCTGCGCGAAGGCGGAGGACACGGTGCTTGAACCGCTCTGGCATGTGCCGGACTATGTGCAGTGGCTGCTGGACGTGGCGCGCGGCGAAATCGGATACAAGGAAGGGCCGCATGGGTACTCCAAGTACGGCGAATGGGCGGGCGATGCCTACGCGCAGTGGTGCGCCGAATTCCTGTGCTGGTGTGTCGATCAGGTGGATCAGCAGCACGGCACGGAATTGCTGCGCAACGTCTACCCCATGTATTCCGGGCAGAACGTTGGGCGCGACTGGTTCATCCGGCAGGGGCGGTATGTCACCCGCAACGGAAATCTGGCGAACTGGGGATACCAGTGGATGAAGGACGACGACACCTACATCACCACCGGAACGTACATCCCGCAGCCCGGCGACTGGGTGTTCTTCACTTGGACGAGCAGCACGGACACCGACCACGTCGCCATGGTGGAATACTGCTCACAGGACGCAATGGGGAACATCACCGTGCATGTCATCGAGGGAAACACACCCGTTGCGGTTAAGCGCGCGGAGTACGCCTTGTCCTACAACCGGATTCTGGGTTACGGCACGGTGCATGACGTCGCCGACTGGACGATGCGCAGCGGCAACAGTGGGCAGAAGGTACGCGAATTACAGGAGAAGCTGTCGTATCTGGGCTATCTGGCGGAGGACAAGGTGGACGGCGTCTATGGTGCGGCGACGGTGGAGGCTGTGAAGGCGTATCAGGGCAAGAAGGGCTTGAAAACGCTGGGCATTGCAAACATCGACACGCAGAAAGCGCTGAACGACGAGTATCGCCTGCGCCTCTACACCGACCCCAATGCTTGGGCGGGGGTCGTGGATGATAACGAGGAAGATGACGATTTGGACTGGTAAGGGCAGAAAGTGCTTTTGACGACAGCTTTCTCCCGTGAAAGGAGAATACATAGATGGATCCGATTTATGTCTGCGGACACCGCAATCCTGATACCGATTCCGTGGTGTCAGCCATGGCGTTTGCGGCGCTGCATAATGCGCTGGGCGACAATGCCTATGTCGCTGCCATGCAGGGCGCACCGAACGACGAGACGCAGTTCCTACTCGACCGCTTCGGCTTTCAGGCGCCGACGCTGCTCACCAATGTCCGCACACAGGTACGCGATATTGACTATGACCGTCCGCCGACGCTCGGCACAAGTGTCCCGATCAGTCACGCGTGGGCAGTGCTGCGCGAGGATGAAAATCTGTCTGCGGTGCCGGTCACGAATGAGGATGGCACGCTCTACGGGATGCTGACCGCGGGCGGCATTGCCGAAAAGGATATGGAGAGCATCACGAAGCCCGAAGTCCGCGACGTGCCGATCTTCAACCTTCTGTCCGCGCTCGAAGGGCATATCATCAACAACGAAGAGGATACGTTCGACACCATTTCCGGCGAAGTCGTGATTGCCCTGCCGACACCTGGCGAGTGCCTGAAGGGCGTCAACAGCGGCTGCGTCGTCATCTGCGGGCAGCAGAAGGACGTGGTGGACAAGGCGCTGGAAATCGGCGCATCGTGCGTCATTATCTGCCAAGGCTCACTGTCGGAAAAGTACCTCGGTCTGTCCAGCAAGACGTGCATTATCGCCACGCCCTGCGACGCTTACCGCGCGGCGCGGATGATTTATCAGGCAATTCCCGTGCAGCGCATTGCCCAGCATACGGGGGTCGTGCTGTTTCACCTCAACGACTTCATCGACGACGTGCGCGAGACGGTGCTGCAAAGCCGCTACCGCTCCTATCCCGTGCTGGACGAGAACGAGAAGGTCGTCGGCACGCTGAGCCGCTATCACCTGCTGCGGCCGCGGCGCAAGCGCGTCGTGCTCGTGGACCACAACGAGATGGCGCAGGCCGTGCCCGGACTCGAGCAGGCAGAGATCCTCGAGATCATCGACCACCACCGCCTGGCCGACATTCAGACCACGCAGCCCATCCGCGTGCGCAACGAGCCCGTCGGCAGCACGACGACCATCATCACCAATATGTATCAGGAGCACGGCGTCATGCCGTCGCCGAACATGGCGGGTCTGATGGCGGGCGCGATCTTGTCCGACACGGTCATGTTCAAATCCCCCACGTGCACGAAGCGCGACATCGCCATGGCCGAGCGTCTGGCCCGCATCGCCAACATCTCGCTCAAGGAGCTGGGTAACCTGCTCTTTGCCGCCTCGAGCGCGGGCGACAAGTCGGCCGAGGAGCTGTGCTTTGCCGACTTCAAGGAATTCCACATCGCCGACCACTATCTCGGCGTCGGTCAGGTCACGTCGCTCGATTCCGCTGCGGTGCTCGAGCGCAAGGACGAACTGCTGGCCGTCATGGCCACGAAGCTCGAGCAGCAGCACTATGACATGATCGCGCTCATGGTCACGGACGTGCTCATGGAGGGCACGAGCCTGCTATACATCGGCAATGACGACACGATCCGCGCCGCCTTCTCGGTCGAGCCGAAGGACAGCGCCGTGTTCCTGCCCGGCGTGATGAGCCGCAAGAAGCAGATCATCCCCATGCTGACCGCCCTCTGGGGCTGAGGCCGCATATACAAAAAAAGTCCGCACAGGCAGTGCCTGTGCGGACTTTTTTTGATTCAATCCGTCATGCGCACGATGCGGTAATACGTGCGCGCCGTGAGCAGGTACACAAAGGTGTACAGCAGCGCAAAGACGCCGAACGTTCCGAGTGTGCACAGCAAAAACAGATGCACGTTCTGCAGCCCGAAGGCGAACACGATCTGCTTGATGAGCGGAAACGCGAACGCGATGTGGATCGCCGCCGTCACAAGCGGCAGGAAGAACATGAGCAGCACCTGCGTGCGGATGGTCGCCTTGACCTCCTTCGGCGTCATGCCGACCTGCTGCATGATGCGGAAGCGCCCGCGGTCGTCATAGCCCTCGGAGACCTGCTTGTAGTAGATGATGAGCACCGTCGCAAACAGGAACACGAACCCGAGGAAAAAGCCGAGGAACAAAAAGCCGCCGTACGTGCTGCGCAGCGTGGGATAGCCGTCGGCGCGCATATCGGTCGTGTAATTCACGTTCGCCGCCTCGGCAGCAGACTCAAACCCGGGGTCGCAGAGCAGTGCGTGCAGCGCGTCGAGCTGCTCGTCGTCCGTGCCGGAGAGGTCGAACTGATACGTGTAGTTGAGCATGCTGCGGGTGCCGCCGTGCTCGCTGGTGTAGGCGTTTTGCTGCGCGCGCAGCTCGAGCATCTCCGTGAGATCCGGCACGACCAGATACAGTGTGTGCAGACCCATGATGGAGCTGCCGCTGACGAGCGAGAAGCTATCGAGCTGCCGCAGCTGCAGCGTATCGCCGCCGAGCGTGAGCGTGTCGCCAAAGGCTGCGCCGTCCGTCCATGCGAGCGCCTCGCCGGGCGCAAGCGTCACCTGCTCGCCGGTCAGGTCGGCATAGCCCTCCGTGTCCAGAACCATGACGTCGTATGCATCGACGCCCGAGCCGGTGAGCTGTTCGCTCATGAGATCGAGCGCATCGCCGCTGCGCTGCGCGGAAAATTGGACGGTGCGATAGCCGTGCACATTGCTCTGCGTGAGCCCCGTGCGCGTCATGGCGTCATCCACCACCCGCAAAACCGGCGCGACGTCCGGCACCGTGTTCGTTTGGGGGTCGGTCATGAGCGTGAGCGTCATATCCTGCGGCCAGCGCACGTCGGCGTAGGCATCCAGCCCCTTGTACAGGCTCACCGTGGTCGAAACCGTCACAAGCACCATCGTCGAGAGGATGCAGATGCTCGCAAGGCCGGCCGCGTTGCGGCTCATGCGGTAGATGAGGCCGGAGACGGTGGCAAAGTGGCTGGTTTTATAGTAGTAGCGCCGGTTTTTGCGCAGCGCCTTGAGCACGACGACGCTCAGCGCGATAAACGTGAGATACGTGCCGATGATGACAAGGATGACCGCCGGGAAGAAATTCTGAATGGCGTACAAGGCCACGTTTGTGCGCAGGGAAATGAGATAGCCCGCGGCAAGGCACACCGCGCCGAGCAGTGCGAGGATCCACTTGCTGCGCGGCTCGCGCTCGCCCTCGCTGCCGGCGCGCAGCAGCTGCACGGGGTTCGACAGATGGATGATGCGGATGGTATTGAGCAGCAGCAGCAAAAACAGCGCGCCGAAAAACACCACCGTATAGCCGATGCTCATCAGTCTGATGTTCAGCCCGAACGTGGCCTCCCCGCCGATGAGCCGCACGAGCACGAGCTGCAGGAGCTTGGAGAACACCCCCGCCGCCACGAGGCCAAAAAACAGCGCCATGGCCGCCGTGTACAGCGACTCCCAGAAGAGCACGTAGGAGATGTGGCGCTTTTCCATGCCGAGGATGTTGTAGATGGCAAACTCGCGCTTGCGCTGCTTGGTGAAGGTGCTGTTCGTATAAAAGAGGATGATGGCGGAAAACAGCGCCATGATGAACACGCCGAAACCGAGCACCTGACTGACGCTGCCGCCGTGCTGCATCTGACCGAGATAGGGATCGCTCGCGAGCGTGAGCATGATGCAAAACAGCGCCACGATCACGATGCAGGCCAGCAGATACGGCAGGTAGAACCGGCGGTTTTTCTTCAGATTCGTCGCCGCCAGACGCGGGTAGAGATTACGCATGGTGCTCACCGCCCGTTGCCAGCATCGTGAGCGTGTCGGAGATCTTCTGATAGAGCTGCTCATCCGTGCTCTCGCCGCGATAGATCTCGTGGAACACCTCGCCGTCCTTGATGAACAGCACGCGCGAGGCGTGGCTGGCCGCCTTGACCGAGTGCGTGACCATGAGGATGGTCTGACCGCCGCGGTTGATCTCCTCGAACAGGCGCGAGGCGTGCGGCCATCTCCGGATACGCCTTGCCGGCGAGCACGAGCGGCAGGAAGATATTGTCCTGCACGGAGAATGTGTCGAGCAGGTTGAACTCCTGAAACACGAAGCCGAGCTGCGAGCGGCGAAACGCCGCGATCTCCCGCTCGGGGATGGTGCTCAGCGGCCGGCCGTCGAGCACGACCTCGCCACCGGTGGGCTTATCGAGCGCGGCAAGGATGTTGAGCAGCGTCGTTTTGCCGCTGCCGCTCTCGCCCATGATGGCGACGTACTCGCCCTTCTCGACCGTGAAATTCACATCGCTGAGCGCCTGCACCTTCGTGCCGCCGAAGCGTGTGGTGTAAATTTTCTGAACGTGACGAACTTCCAAAAACGACATAACCGTTACCTCCTGTGTAATGACAGGCTCAGTATAAACCGCCGGGGAAATGGCTGCCATGCATCTGGCTTACATTTTCCCGGCGGAAACTTACGATTCTGTAAGGCTCACTCGACCTCGAGCGCGTCCTGCTCGAGCCCGATGCGCACCGTCGTGCCCACGCCGGGCGTCGAGACGATGGTGATCGAGTGACCGAGCTTTGCAAGGATGCGCCGGCAGAGGTACAGACCGATGCCGGTCGCACGCTTATCCGTGCGGCCGTTGCTGCCGGTGTAGCCTTTTTCAAACACGCGCGGCAGATCCTCGGGCGCGATGCCGATGCCCGTGTCGCGGATGCAGAGCGTTTTCGGCGCCTCGAGCGTGATGGACACTGACCCGCTGCGGGTATACTTGAGCGCGTTGGAGAGCACCTGCTCGATGACGAACAGCAGCCACTTCTCGTCCGTGATGACGCTGACGTTCAGCGGCGTATACTCCAGACGCAGCTTGCGCCGGATGAACTGGGAGGCATACTTGCGCACCGCCTGCCGGACGATATCGTCAAGCAGATAGTTGCGGATGACATAGTCCGACGACGGGCTCTCGAGCCGCAGGTAGCCGAGCACCATCTCCACATACTGCTCCACGCTCTGCAGCTGCTCGAGCAGCGCGCGCTGCTCGTCCGTGTCCGCGTCCTGCAGCAGCAGACGCATGGCGGCGATGGGCGTTTTGATCTGGTGCGCCCAGACGGTGTAATACTCCACCAGGTCCTGATAGCCCTGCTGGCTGCGCGTCAGCTGTGCGCGGCGGTCGGCATCGAGCGCGCGCACGAGCGCCTGATACTGCGCCTCAAGCGCGCCGTCCGGTTCCGGCAGCTGCTCGGTGCTGAGCGTGATCTCCTGCTCCAGCCGCCGCAGCAGGCGCAGACGCACGGCAAAGCGCCGGTAATCGACCGCAAGCCAGACCAGCAGCAAAAACAGACACACGAGCGCCGCATACCCCACCGCGCCCAGCGGCAGCCGGTAGAGCCAGAAGATCAGCGCAAACACGGCCGTGTAGACCGTGAGCGCGATCACGACCTTGCGGTTTTCCTTCACATAAGCGCCAAACATATCCTGCCCCCTCACTCGATGAGATAGCCGAGGCCTTTTTTCGTCGTGATATAATCCGGCAAACCGGCGGCCTCAAGCTTGCGGCGCAGACGGGCGATGTTGACCGTGAGCGTGTTTTCGTCCACGAAGCTGTCCGTCTCCCAGAGCTTTTCCATGAGCGTCTCGCGGCTGACGACGCTGCCCTTGCGCTCGAGGAGCGTCTGCAGGATGCGATAGTCGTTTTTCGTCAGCTCGATGCGCTGCCCCTGATACGTCAGGCTCGCATCCGCCGTGTTGAGCACGGCGCCGCGATGCTCGAGCGTGGGCGCGGGCGCGGCAAAATCATACGTGCGGCGCAAAATGGCCTGGATCTTCGCCAGCAGCACGTTCAGGTCAAAGGGCTTGGCGATGAAATCGTCGCCGCCCATGTTCATGGCCATGACGATGTTCATATTGTCCGACGCCGAGGAGAGGAACACGACCGGCACGTTCGACACGCGCCGCAGCTCCTGGCACCAGTGGTAGCCGTTATAAAACGGGAGCGTGATGTCGAGCAGCACGAGCTGCGGATCGAACGCCGTGCACTCGGCGAGCACATTGCGAAAATCCTCCGCGCAGCGCACGTCAAAGCCCCACGTCGTCAGGTGCTTTTGCAGCGCGGCGGCGATGGCCGCGTCATCCTCCACGATAAAAATGCGATGCATACGATCACCTCAAACAGAAAATAGCAGGTACCGTTCGTACCTGCTATTTTACGATACTTTGCCGTCGATTGCAACGGCCGTGTCAATCCCGGCGGCGGTTGCCGTAGAGCAGGATCAGCCGCAGCAGCTGCGCGAACGACACCAGCAGCGCCGCGACATACGTCATGGCGGCTGCCCGCAGCACGCTGCGCGCACCGCGCAGCTCATCGTCCGTG
>ENA-ORSC01002159-ORSC01002159.1-human-gut-metagenome-genome-assembly--contig:-NODE-2159-length-12236-cov-2.700353_pt1 | contig 12236 bp, 10 predicted proteins | sample MGYA00242178_ERZ509140 | MGnify/ENA primary metagenome ERZ509140 (study PRJEB26280, sample SAMEA2338681) | human gut metagenome | biome: human gut; feature: human-associated habitat; material: faeces... | reverse complement strand
ATCCATGTATTCCATCTGAGTTGTCCGGCTTTACCATTACCAGAAAGTTCCGTGATGTTACATACACCATTGAGGTTCAAAATCCAAACAAGAGCCAGAAGGGTATATCCAATTCTGCCGCCTAAGATGATCATGCAGACAGGGGTATAAGATCCGGCAATCAGAACGAAGATCATCATATGATCAAGCTTCTGAAAATTCCGGAGTACCTTAGCAGATACATGACAGATACTGTGATAGATTGTGCTTGCCGCGTACAATAAAACCATACTTGTAGCAAAAATTGTCATGGCAAGCATATAGGTTGTATTTCCATGGGCTTTTATTAAAAGTGGTGAGGCTGCGATCAAAGCCATCAGGCAACCGATAAAATGTGTGATGGCGCTTCCGGGTTCCCGAATTGTTAATTGCATGGTAAAATCTCCTTTCTTACAATGTGTAAATAAAAACTAACTAATGTAGTATTGAAAACTATATCTAACATAAATAAATACTATGATATATTGGTGCGCATGTCAATAATAATTATGCATAAAAAAACGGGAATAAAATGCCGTTTCATTGACACAAGTTCAATGTTTGTGTATTATGCAGTTAGTTAAAACTAACTGCGTGAATAGTATGAAAAGAAAGGATTTCTGATGTATGAATAAAAATAACAGGAAAGAAAAAAAAGACAATTTAAATATTTTGAAGTTTATCGGCCCCGGACTGCTGGTAACAGTCGGGTTTATTGATCCGGGAAACTGGGCATCCAATATTGCAGCCGGATCGGGATATGGATATACCCTGCTCTGGATGGTAACTCTTTCAACGATTATGCTGATTATTTTACAGCACAATGCAGCACATCTGGGGATTGTGACGGGATTGTGTCTGTCCGAGGCAGCAAGCCGTTACATAAACAGGACATTGAAGAATGTGATTCTTGTAACGGCAGTAGCCGCTGCCATTGCGACTGCGATGGCAGAGATTTTAGGAGGTGCCATTGCACTGCAGATGCTGTTCCACATTCCGATTAAAGTGGGCAGCATGCTGATCCTTGTCGTGGTCTTGTTCTGTGAATTTACCAATGCATATAAAAGGATCGAAAAACTGATCATGCTTTTTGTCTCTCTGATTGGTTTTTGCTTTTTAATTGAAATCTGTATGGTGAAAATTGACTGGGGAGCTGCCGCCACAGGATGGGTAAAACCGGTATTTCCATCGCATGCGATGCCGGTTATCATGAGCGTGCTTGGCGCGGTTGTCATGCCGCACAATCTGTTTTTACATTCGGAGATCATTCAGAGCCGGAAGTGGAATCTGAAAGAAGAAGCGGTGATTCAGAGACAATTGAAATTTGAATTTAAGGATACGCTGTTTTCCATGATCATCGGATGGGCGATTAACAGCGCCATGATTCTCATGGCGGCGGCGACGTTTTATCAGAGAGGGGAAAACCAGGTGGATGATCTGACGACTGCGGGAAATATGCTGACACCACTGCTTGGAAATGAAGCAACGGTGATTTTTGCCATTGCCCTTTTACTTGCCGGGCTTTCTTCAAGTATTACCGCAGGGATGGCGGGAGGAACGATTTTTTCCGGAATTTTTAATAAACCTTATGATATTGCGACGAAAGAAACCAGACAGGGTGTTTTGATTACGATGATTCCGGCAGCGCTTATCATTCTGCTGATCCGGTCTCCGTTTCAGGGATTGATTTATTCCCAGATGCTTCTTGCAGTACAGCTTCCGATCACTATTTTTACGCAGATTTATCTTACCTCGTCCAAAAAAGTGATGGGAAAGTATGCAAACAGTACCGGACTTAAAATGGTTCTCTGGGTAATTGCAATTGTAGTTACAGCATTAAATATCGGGCTTTTTGTGACGGGCTTTTAAAAAGATGATAGTTTTTTTAGAAATTCTCTGGGCGTCATGTGGAATTTCCGTTTAAAAACTTTATGAAAATAGGAAAGGTTGTGGAATCCTGTGGCGAGAGAGACCTCCAGAATGGAGGTGTTTCCCTGTTCAAACAGTTCTACAGCCTTTTCCAATCGCAGATTGTTGAGGTATTCCACTACGGTCATGTTCATGTGTTTTTTGAAAAAACGCATAAAGTAATATTCGCTGAAATAGCATTGGGCAGCGAGACCGGCAACCGTAAGCGGCTCGGCATAGTGCAGATGGATATAGTCCAGTACGGTTTTTAATTTTTCAGAGGCGTTTGCGGTGTCGACAGATCGTTTCCCGTCCGGGGTACGGTTCTGCAGGAGCAGGAAAATAACCTGCAGCAGTAATGCCTTAATGGCCAGTTCGTATCCCTCAACCGGATTTGCAAAGAGAGAACTGATCTGTGCAAAAATTTTGCGCAGAGATACATAAGCCGGATGGGTTGGACGGATCAGACAGGGAACCGACAGTTCTTCATTGGTCAGTGGCATCAGATAACGGGTGGAGCAGATATCGGTCGCATTTCCACCGAGAAAGTTCATGTGAAACACATAGGTTTCGGACTGGTAAAGCGCAGACTGTCCGCGGGAGACCGAGTGCAGCAGCAGAGGCGGGATAAAAATCAGATCGTCTTTTTCCACAGCGTAGGAAGTAAGGTCGATCTGGTAGCTGGCATCTCCTTCGGTGATGAGTGTAAATTCAGCCTCTTCGTGCCAGTGCGTTGTTATGACCGGATAATCCGGCTTTAAAGAAGTGATATATTTCTGTATGGGGAAGGTCGCGTCACCGTGACGGGCATCTTCTTTCTGTTCAAGGGCAAGTGTCTGTAACCGTTTCATGGAAAATTCTCCTTTGTCTTATGAGAGCAGTATTGTGTTATAAAAAGTAAGAATTATGCAAGATAATTTTAAAATTCCAAACTATAATGACAGTATAATGTTACAGAAACAAATTGTCAAAGGACATGGAGATACAGGTGAAGGAGGACATGGACATGCAGAAAAAATGGTGGCATGACAAGGTGGCATATCAGATTTATCCAAAGAGTTTTTGCGATACAAACGGAGATGGGATCGGTGACCTGCGGGGCATTATTTCCAAACTGGACTATTTAAAGGAGCTGGGAGTTGACATTATCTGGCTTTCTCCAATCTATAAGTCCCCATTTGTGGATCAGGGCTATGATATTTCGGACTATTATGCAATCGCTGAAGAATTCGGAACGATGGAGGAATTCGACGAACTGCTTCCGGAGGCCAAAAAGAGAGATATGTATCTGATTATGGATCTGGTTGTCAATCACTGCTCCGACAAGCATGAATGGTTTCAGAAAGCACTGGCGGATCCGGACGGACCGTATGCCGATTATTTTTATTTCCGGAAGGGAAAGAATGGAAATCCACCGAGCAATTACCGTTCTTATTTCGGGGGAAACTGCTGGGAGCCGGTACCGGGATCGGACAAATATTATTTCCATATGTTCGCAAAGGAGCAGCCGGATTTAAACTGGGAAAACCCAAAACTGAGGGAAGAAATCTACCGGATGATCAACTGGTGGCTGGACAAAGGACTGGCAGGTTTTCGGATTGATGCGATCATCAATATTAAAAAAGATCTGGCATTTCCGGATATGGAGCCGGATGGTGACGATGGACTGGCAAGCTGTTGGCGTATGGTCGAAAATGCAGAAGGTGTCGATGCGCTGCTTGAAGATTTAAAGAATCATACATTTGCCAAAAAGGATGCATTTACGGTAGGGGAAGTATTTAACATTGGGGTGGAAGACCTGCCGGACTTTATTGGAGAAAATGGACATTTTTCTACAATTTTTGATTTCAGCGCCCATATGCTCAGTGATGGGGAACACGGATGGTACGATGCGCCACCAATTTCTTTTGATGCGTGGAAAAAAGCAATCACAGATTCCCAGATGCGGGTACAGAATGTCGGGTTCGAGGCAAATATCATTGAAAATCACGATGAGCCGCGCGGCGTTTCCCGTTTTCTGCCGGATTATGCGCAAAATGCGGATGGGGCAAAGATGCTTGGTACAGTAAGTGTTCTGCTGCGTGGAATTCCGTTTATTTATCAGGGGCAGGAGATTGGCATGCAGAATGCCAGATGGAACAGTGTGGATGAATTCGATGATATCAGTACCAAAGACCAGTACAGGATGGCGCGTGAGGCCGGACTTTCGGATGCAGAAGCACTTGCCGTATGTTCGGCCATGAGCAGGGACAATGCACGGACGCCGATGCAGTGGAAGGATGCGCCGCAGGCGGGCTTTACCTCGGGAACTCCATGGCTGAAAGTCAATGATAATTATCCGGTGATCAATGTGGAAAAAGAGGAAGGGCAGCCGGATTCGGTTCTGCATTATTACAGGGAACTTATCGCATTGCGCAAATCTGGGGAATATCGGGAGTTGTTTACTTATGGAAAATTTGAGCCGGCATATGAGAATGCAGATCACGTAATGGCATATTACCGCATCCTGCAGGGGCGCCGGGTTCTGGTAGCGGCAAATTTTGGAACAGATACCATAGAACTGGATTGGGAAGTTCCGGCAAAAAAGGTACTTTTATCAAATAAAAAACGAACAAATGCTGAAAATAAGCTGATTTTAGAGAAATGTGAAGTGTTTGTGACGGAATGTAAATAGCGTTGCAATCTTATCGGATTTTGATATAATGAGAGCATACACGAATGTCTGTTTGGGGAGAGGAAAGGTATGCCGCAGTATATCGCAATTGATCTGAAATCATTTTATGCATCCGTAGAATGTGTGGAGCGTGGACTTGATCCGCTGACCACCAATCTGGTGGTGGCGGATGAAAGCCGCACGGAAAAAACCATCTGCCTGGCAGTTTCTCCATCCCTGAAAAAATATGGGATTCCGGGAAGGGCCAGGCTTTTTGAAGTGGTTCAGAAAGTAAAACAGGTAAACCGCAGCCGAAAAACCGGTGAGCCGGAATTGTCGTACATTGCGGCACCTCCGCGGATGGCACTTTATGTGGAATACAGTACGCGGATCTATGATATATATCTGAAATATGTGGCGCCGGAAGATATTCATGTATATTCGATTGATGAAGTGTTTATGGACGTGACACATTATCTGAAAACCTATGGAATGACAGCTTATCAGCTGGCGCAGACTATCATTCTGGATGTGCAGGATCACATTGGGATCACGGCCACTGCCGGGATCGGAACCAACCTGTATCTGTGCAAAATCGCAATGGATATTGTGGCAAAGCACATCGATGCGGATGAAAACGGTGTGCGCATTGCCCAGCTGGATGAAAAAAGTTACCGTAAACTGCTTTGGGACTACCGGCCGATCACGGATTTCTGGCGTGTCGGACCGGGATATGCGAAGAAACTGGCAGAAAACGGAATGTATACCATGGGAGATGTGGCGCGCTGCTCCATCGGAAAAGAAACAGATTATTATAATGAAGATCTGCTTTACAAACTGTTTGGTGTGAATGCAGAACTTTTGATTGATCATGCCTGGGGGTACGAACCGTGCACGATTGCACAGATCAAAGCGTATCGTCCGCAGGCGAACAGTTCCGGATCGGGACAGGTATTGCAGTGTCCGTACCCGGCAGATAAAGCAAGGATTGTTGTGCAGGAAATGACAGACCAGCTGGTACTAGATCTGGTGGAGCATGGATTCGTGACGGATCAGATAGTGCTGACGGTTGGCTATGATATCGAAAATCTGACAGACCCGGTGCGGGCAAAAAGATATCACGGGGAAGTGACTACGGATCGTTACGGAAGAAAGATTCCAAAGCATGCGCATGGGACAGCAAATTTGCAAAATCATACATCTTCTGCCATTACGGTAGTAGAAAAAACACTGGAATTATATGACAGAATTATAAATCCGGATCTTTTGATCCGCAGGATCTATGTTACGGCATGCCATGTACGCACAGAGCAGGAGGCACAAAAAGAACAGAGTTATGAGCAGATGAGCCTGTTTGATTTTGCGGAAGAAACCGAGGAACAGAAGGCACAAAAGCAGGCATTGCAGAAGGAAAAACAGATGCAGAAAGCCATGCTTTCCATTAAGCAGCGTTATGGGAAAAATGCCATTTTAAAAGGAACCAATTTCAAAGAAGGGGCAACCATGCGGCAGCGCAACGGACAGATTGGAGGACATCGGGCATGAACAGGCTGGAAAATACGCATCGTTATGATGACATCATAGATCTGCCGCATCCGGTTTCGAAAAAGCATCCGCAGATGCCATCGGAAGACCGGGCCGCACAGTTTTCTCCGTTTGCAGCATTGACCGGTTATGAACGCGCCATCCGGGAAAAAGAAATGCAGCATGAGGAACGGATGATGCTCGGGGAGGGCATCAGCAGGGAAACTTATGATTCAGAATAAGGACAACATATTTTTTATGATTAAATTCATACGATATACTAAGCAGGAAATTTGTGTGGTATGAAATGGCAGACAAAAAACAATGGAAAAGATATGTGGGGTATGCACTGTTTCTTTTCCTGTCATACAGCATTGGAAACGCAGCGGCTGTTGTAAGTACAATGACACTGCAGCCGGAGAAAGTGGAGAAAGAAATGAAAACAGTTGCAATTACCTTTGATGACGGGCCGAATCCGGAATATACACCGAAATTGCTGGACGGATTAGAAAAACGTGGTGTAAAAGCCACTTTTTTTCTGCTGGGAGAAGAGGTAAAACAGTATCCGGATGTCGTCAGACGGATGCATGATGACGGACATCTGATCGGTGTTCATTCTTATAAACATGTTAATTTTAAGGAAGTGGGCACGGCATGCACTTTGCAGCAGATTGAAAAAACACAGAAGGCGATTTATGATGTGACGGGAGAATATGCAGGATATATCCGTCCACCTTACGGATGCTGGCAGAAGGAACTGGATGCGCAGGTAAATCTGATCGAAGTACTGTGGAATGTAGACCCGCGGGACTGGGCAACGACCGATGCGGATACTGTGGTTCAGAGAGTTCTAAAGGATACTAAGCCGGGGGACATTATTCTGCTTCACGATGCTTCGGCGTCATCTGTACAGGCGGCATTTACGGTCATAGATACCTTGCAGAAACAGGGATATTCGTTTGTCACGGTCGAGGAGCTTTTGTTAGAGTAGCATACTTGAATGTTCCGGTGATCTCGTGGTAAAATAACTAGCAGACCCAATCATTACAAGCTGAAAAAGAAGGAATAAAAAATGAGTAACGATAAATTTGACACGGCACGGCAGGTGCTTCGTCAGCAGAAATTAACAGGAGAACGCGCACTGTTTCAGTCTGAAAATCTGGCGGTATATGACAGTGTGTTTGAGGATGGGGAATCCCCGTTGAAGGAGAGCAGCAGTCTTTATCTGGATAATTGTCTGTTCCGGTGGAAATATCCGCTCTGGTATTGCAAACATGTCGATGTAAAGGAATGTACCTGGTTTGACATGGCGCGGGCCGGGGTATGGTATACCGATGATATTTCGGTAAGAGATTCCATTGTAGAAGCACCAAAAAATTTCCGCCGTTGCAGGGGAGTAACCCTGACCAATGTAAATTTCCCGAATGCAGAGGAAACCCTCTGGAACTGTACCGATGTAAACCTGTCCTATGTGCAGGCACACGGGGATTACTTTGCCATGAATTGTAAAAATATGCAGCTGGATCATTTTGAACTGGTTGGAAATTATTCATTTGATGGTGTGGAAAACATGGAGATCCATCATGCACGCATGCTTTCCAAAGATGCATTCTGGAACAGCAATCATGTTACTGTGTATGACAGTTTTATTTCGGGAGAATATCTGGGATGGAATGCCAGAAATCTTACACTTGTCAACTGTACGATTGAGAGCCTGCAGGGCATGTGTTATATAGAAAATCTGAAAATGGTGAACTGTAAATTGATTAATACGACACTGGCATTTGAGTATTCCACGGTGGATGCACAGATTGTAAATACCGTGGACAGTGTGCTCAATCCTTCCGGCGGAATCATCCGGGCGGATAAGATTGGAAAACTGATTTTGGAAAAAGACAAGGTAGATCCAGGGAAAACCACAATTATATGTACAGAAGATGAAGGGGAGGGACAACGATCATGAAAGCAAGTCACAGAAAAGACGTCATTATTGCCAGAATTATTTTTGCCATAATCTGCGCAGCACTGCTCGCAGGAATTATATCACTTATCGTATGGCTTCATGGGCGGAATGCAGGGAAAAATCAGACACCGGAAACGGAAATCACAAATAATGCACCGCCGGCAGACAACAGCAATCTGCCACCGGTAACGGAACAGCCGCTGGACGAAGACGGACAGAGTGTATGGACAAGCACGGATGGCGTAAATTTCCGTGCAGAGCCGAATACAGACAGTGAAATTCTTACCGTTCTCGTGACGGGAACGAAGCTGACACTGCTGGGAGAAGAAAACGGATGGGTGCAGGCAGAATATAACGGACAAAAAGGATATGTCAGTTCAGACTATGTTACCGATCAGAAACCGGATACAACAACGCAGGAAACAGAGTAAAGGAAAGGGGAAACAATGAGTACAGCAGGAAAAATTATGTCCTTCCGACAGGATGGAAATGAGATTTGTGTGAAGTATGAACAGCAAACACTGGTGGTGAAAGCCATAAGGGATGATATTGTCAATATTTTTGTGCCTTACAGAACAAAGGAACATTATTCTAAGGCCATTGATGGAGACAAGGCGGTTGCGACAGAACTGACGGCAGAGCAAAAAGGAGAAGATCTGGTAATTGCAACCGATAAGATCCGGATGCAGTTTGGAGAAAATCTGGAAATGGTGATTACGAGACCGGACGGGACTCCGCTTGTCCGGACACACCGGCAGGGCAGAAGTGTTTGCGGGGAAGTCAGTGAGCAGATGAAACAGATTCTGGAGTCGGAAGGGCATGATACGTCGAATCTGGGCGCACATGATTATCCGGTACAGATGATGTTTGATCTGGACGAGGGGGATGATTTTTACGGTCTGGGTGATAAGACCGGATTCCTGAATAAAAAAAATTATGAGTATGAGAACTGGAATTCCGATATTCCACAGGCACACAATGAGGACTATCATGCGCTGTACAAGTCGATTCCGGTGCTCTTTTGCAAGAAAAAGAATGACGTATATGGCATGTTTTTTGATAATACGTTCCACAGCTATCTCAATCTGGGCAAAGAAAATCCGGAATATTATTTTTACGGCGCGGATGATGGCAATCTGGATCTGTACTTCCTGGGTGGAGAAAAACTGACGGATCTGATTGAAGAATATACATATCTGACCGGGCGGACACCGCTGCCGCAGCGATGGACGCTTGGATACCAGCAGAGCCGCTGGGGCTATCAGTGCGCAGAAGATATCCGTGATGTGGCAGAACATTTCCGTGATCTGGATATTCCGTGTGATGCCATTCATTTTGACATTGATTATATGGATGGGTATCGTGTGTTTACATGGAATGATGCAAAGTACGGAAAACCTGGGGATCTGATTGCGGAAATAAAAAAACAGGGCTTTAAAACGGTAACGATCATTGATCCGGGAACCAAAGTCGATCCGGACTATTTTATGTGTAAAGAAGGCGAAGAGAACGGATATTTTGCGACCGATACACAGGGAACTACCTATGTCAATGAGGTTTGGCCGGGAGATGCAAATTATCCGGATTTTGGACGCCGCAAAGTACGCGACTGGTGGGGAAAACACCATAAGTTTCTGGTCGACATCGGTGTGGACGGTGTATGGAATGATATGAATGAGCCGGCAAGTTTCCGTGGCGAGCTGCCGCAGGATGTTGTATTTCATGATGAGGAGCGTACGACAAATCATGCGGAAATGCACAATGTATATGGACATTATATGAGCCGTGCGACCTTTGAGGGACTGCAGAAACTTTCCGATAAGCGTCCGTTTGTTATCACACGTGCAGCGTATGCAGGAACACAGAAATATGCGACCGTGTGGACCGGAGATAATCAGAGTCTGTGGTCGCATCTGCAGATGATGGTGCCGCAGCTGTGTAATCTCGGTATGAGCGGATTTGCGTTTGCCGGAACCGACATTGGCGGATTCGGTGCGGATACGACAGAAGAGCTTCTTATGCGATTCATCGAAATGTCCATGTTTACGCCGCTTATGCGTAACCATGCCGCACTCGGTACAAGACTTCAGGAAATCTATCAGTTCAAAGATATTGACAGTTTCCGCAATCTTTTGACCCTGCGCTACAGCCTCATTCCGTATCTCTACAGCGAATATATCAAAGCTGTAAAGAACGGCACCCTGCTTTTTACGCCAATCGGAATGATATACAGAAAAGATCGCGAGGCAAGACTTGTGGAGGATCAGCTTTTCGTGGGTGAGAGCATTATGATCGCACCGGTTTACAAGGAAAATGCACGCGGACGATATGTATATCTCCCGGAGGATATGCTTATGCTGCGTTTCAGAAGTCCGATAGATTATGACGAAGAAATGATGAGTGCCGGGCATCACTATGTAAACGTTGATGTCAATGAAGTTCTGATATGGGTAAGAAAGAATCACGCGCTTATTCTCGGAAAAGGTGCCGAAAGCACTGCCGATATCAGTCATGATAATTTTAACGTCATTAAATGCGGTGATGTTTCATCATACATTTATTTTGATGAATACGAAAACGAAGGCGAAACCATATTAAAATTTTAAAGCATGCTTTCGCTAATTTTCCCCATATCTCTATTCATACATTTTGGTTATACTTATTATGTAATGTATTAGGGATATGGGGATTTTTTTATGATCAGATCTTATGAAGAGCATGATTTCACTCAGAAATCCGGTCACGACAAGCTGACGCCAACTGAGCCCGAACTTCTTTATGTCCGGCGCAGAGGTTAATGTTTATAATAATACACTGCAAGCTGTGTTCTATCCCTTAAATGCAGTTTTTCAAGTACTGTACTTATATAATTGCGCACGGTTCCGGCACCAAGATATAACTTTTCGGCTATTTCTTTGTTGGAAAATCCCTGTGCAACAAGTTCTATTATTTCATACTCCTTGTCCGTTATTCCGTAGACACTGTATGCCGCATCATCTTTGTCCTTAATCATATCCGGTATCCTGCTTATTATTTCATTTCCCCAGACACTCTGTCCTGAGTATACAGCCCTTATTGCAGGAATGACTCCGGCAAAGTCCTGTTTCAGGATGTATCCCTTGGCACCAATTTTCAAAGCTTCCTTAACATATTCGTCATCCTGAAAAGTTGTAAGCAATATTATCCGCGCATCAGGATACTGTCTGACAATGCGCATGGCTGCCTCAAGTCCGCTCATCTCCTTCATCTGTATATCCGTAAGAAGAATATCCGGTCTGTACCGGTCGTAAATTTCTATGGCATCTCCGCCATCATATCCAAGAGCCACAACCTCCATATCGGATGCTGCGCCCAGAATTGTCTGCATCGACATTGCCACAATGGCATCATCATCGACTATCGCTACTTTAATCATATATTAGTTCCTTTCCTTAATGGGAATAGTCGCAAAAATCCTGAATCCTTTATGTGTATCTATCGTAAATGTTCCGCCGAGTTCATTAATTCTGGCTTCCATATTATGTATTCCTATCCCTGTTTCATTTACCGCTGCCGGATGTCCATTATCGTTTATTACAATCTGATAAAAAGCCGGGTGTTCGGTTACCGTGACATCCGCTCTGGTCGCATCCGAGTGTCTGCTTATATTATGAAGTGCTTCCGAAACTATCGAAATCACGCTATATTTGGCCTGTACCGGCATATCATTAATGACATCGTAATTAAGCCTTACATCACAGTTATCTTCTTTGGAAATTTCATCGCGCAGTTTTTGCTCAAGATTTACCGACTCACTATGAAGGTCATGCACGCTCTTTCTTATATTATCCATCGATTCGGACAACGTCGCACTTATCTGTTCTAGCGGTGCCGCCATATTCTTATCCGTATTAATTGTACGTAACGCACCCATCTGTATAATCGCACGGCTTAGGAGATGTCCTACATTATCATGTATTTCCCTTGCTATCCTGTTCCTCTCGGAAAGTGTTGCCACGGCAATCTCATTATCCTGCTGCATGCGTAACAACTTATTTTTCTCCGTCATATTGCGCCTGAATTCTTCGGTATCATCACGCATCCTGATATTGGCCTGCTTCGTAATCTCATACTGTGTATCAATCCACGCAATATATGCAGCCGCAAGCATACCGGCTAAGAAGATAATCG
>ENA-ORSC01002151-ORSC01002151.1-human-gut-metagenome-genome-assembly--contig:-NODE-2151-length-12279-cov-4.323053_pt1 | contig 12279 bp, 9 predicted proteins | sample MGYA00242178_ERZ509140 | MGnify/ENA primary metagenome ERZ509140 (study PRJEB26280, sample SAMEA2338681) | human gut metagenome | biome: human gut; feature: human-associated habitat; material: faeces... | reverse complement strand
ATCCAACTCGGCCCATGATTTTAGAGGGGTGTATTTGTTGATTAGTTCTCCCACAACTTGCGCCAGGTCCTCTTTACTGATTAAAATCGGATTGCCATCCTTATCCAAAGCACGGACATAATTTATCTCTTTTTTCTGAGGAAGTGCACTTTCGACTTCCTTCATTGTTTTTATAGCTCCCATGATTGTTTTGAATTTAAATTGAACATTGTTTTAATCTTTTCTGAACACCACATCCTGAATCTTCCAGTTCCAGGTCTTGTCGTCCTTCTTCCCGCTGTTATGGAAATTCAGGGCTGACTTAATGATGTTCTCTTTTAAATCGTTTTTCTTGAACTCGACTTCCGCCTTCTGCGGAAATTCCTTTACCTGCGCGGTATCTACCGAGATAACCAGCGCAACCAATAATGTGTCTAACATAATCCTTTTTATTACATTAATAATCGAATACCAATCTCCTTAATACGCTGCCGACCGCTATGCCGGCAGCATCCGCAAGTATGTCCAGCCAGTCCCATCCCGAACCGACCTTGCAGTTCTTCTTATACATCCAGTCAGCGGCTTCTTTAGTTACACCTGCCGTAACGGCACAGAGTTCACCCGCTGTCAGGGTGATGACAAGGCATGCAAGAAAATGCAGCAGCTTGTCGTTGAGTTTTAAAAGCATATCCAACCTCATTTTGATTTACCAACCGGACGAGAACCTATTACCCGTCCATATATTATTAAATTTGTCATATATGAAAATAGCCAGCCATCCCCCTGTTATATGAACTTTTGTCGTTCCCGATGTAGGATACCCCAGCGGGCTTATCCGGCCATACACATAGACGTCACCGTTTGAATGGTTTCTTATAAAATAGATTTGCCCGTCCTCGGCGTCGCTCGGAAGATTCATTGTAATACCTTTGGATACAGCCATAATGATACTGTCCATAAGGGACAAGGTTATATTACTGTCAACTCTTCTCGTCCTTAACCGGAAACCGCAAATATCGCCTTTAGGTGCAAACAGCACATGATTCCCCGTCTCTACAAAATCATCATAACTTTTAGCGCCATATACCGTCGAATGAAGGCATGTGTTTATACCGGCTGAGTAGGACGCCGTGCTGCGGTTCACCTCAATTCTTATCGGAGATATAAGTACTCCGCCGGATGATGCCGGGATAGTGTCAGCCCCGATGAATGTGGACACGTATTGGTTCCTGAAACGTATCAGTGAAGCTGAAAGTAGCATGTCATCATTGCCTCTTCGGGCATGCAAATCTGAGGAAATATCAAAATCCCCGACAGAACCTTCTTTTGCATTGATTTTTCCGGTAAAATCCCCGTCCGCACCTTCCAGATGCTTCACCTTCAGGTTATCCACGTCGATAAGGTCTGCGTCTATCTTCCTGGCGAGTAAAAGCTGTGTACCCAGTAGCGGGTATTCCTGGATGGATTTCCAGGAAGTAGTGTCCGGGTTCTGGGCCACATCGTCGAACGGGTGCATCTCGCTGTTTCCGGCCACCGGATTCATCCACATGAATACAAACCCCTTATCCTTATCCAGGAAATATTCCCCATTCTTATACTTGAACGGCAGCGGTTTCCAGCCACCCTCAACAGGGAAGGGGGACGGGTTCTGCCGCACAATACTTATCCGTTTCTGCGCAAGAAGGGTCTCGCGGGCACTATCACGGTACGCTTCCACAATCACGGAATCCGCATTGCCCCACTTGTCAGACGGAAGGTAGTATTCCCATTCGGACGATGCACCGGGGGAATCCGCCGTACCGAGGTCCTTGCCGGACGACTGGACATGCAGCCGCCAGAATACATCCAGCAGGGCCGCATCAGCCCCGCTGCGGTGCAGGGCTTTCAGCTTCAGCGGTGTAAGCTGCACATTGTTACAATCCACAGAGATGGCAGCCGGCTGGCACTCAATGTCAACGTATTCCACCGGGTCAGGCTCGCTGACAGCCACGACACTCAAAACTGCTGTCACCATCATAGCTCAATAGGATTTGTATTCGTTGCTATTACTCTGAATGTCTTGGCGCGTGCTGCATCCGTATAGGTTAGTGCGATGTCCTTGCCCTGGAACTTGTTACTATCTTTGCCAGACAGCGTAAACGGATTATTCTCGCCATCAAACGTGGCGAAGTCCCAGCTTGCCACCGCCACTTCCTCTCCGGACTGACGTTTATAGGCATACGGAATAAGAGTTCCCGTTTCTCCCGGATATATCTGCCCGTCAGAAGCAAGTCCCTTGACCTTGAATGCCGCCAGTATAGGGTCGCTAAGGTCGAACACGGTAATGAAGCCCTTGGCAATGACTTTCGCATTCTGCACAGCCTCACAGCTTACCACCAGCGAACCGTCAATATCATTCGCGGCAATGTTCTGGGTTCCCTGTGTACCAAGGTTGGCCTCTCCCGACGGCAGTTGCTTCTTCCATTGCAACGTAATGTTCCCCAAATCGTTGATAAGGTCTCCGCCGCTGTACAGCGATGCCTTCAACGTCAGCACTTCGGACGGATTGATTATCTGCGTACCCTTGTCTGAAGTGATGAATAGTTCATACTGTTTACCGGAACTTTCCTGGATAACAACATCCGTCGCAAGTTCGTTGAATGCGACCGTATGCCCGCCAATTTCAACTTCACCCGAAATGGTTATGCGGTCATTGTCATATCCGGAAATGGGTACGAGGTTCTTCATGACGCGAAGTCCGGTCATGGGATAGGACTGCGAGTCCACACTTACATTGTATCCGGTTACGCGCTTGAAAGTACCGGCAAACTGTTCCGTATTGCACAGCCCATCCTCCCCAAATGCAAGTTCGGTTCCGTTGTACTTGAAAACAAGCCTGGAAGGAATGAGGATACGCCCGCTGCTCACGTCACGTAACACGACAATGACAATAGGGCGTTTGTCCTCCGCCAACGCTTCAAAATCCGGCGTATACTTGTCGCTACCCTTTGTCCATGCCTGGATAAGCGGACCATTGTCCACGCGTACATACCCGTTAACAGTCGTTCCGTTACTCACCGCCACGATAGCCAGTGAAGCGGTCACTTGATTCTGGTTCATCGCTGGCCTCCTTTCCTTTTTCCGTCAGTCTTTGCCCCGGCCGGCTGTTCCGGACCGGTCACGCTGAAACCGGGGTCTATTTCCTCTTCCTCTTCGGGTGTCACGCTGAAACCGGGGTCGATGTCCTCCGTACCCTGCATCGCTTCCTGCTGTTTCTCTATCAGTTCCTTTAACTCACGTGCAGAACCGATGATGTCGATGTCAAGAAGAGTACCCACATTCCGCATCTCACTGATAGGAATGTACACCCTGCCATCCGGAAGGGTATTCATTATCCCAAAGAATTTGCCTTCGAGCTTTGCCTTTTCTACAATTACGTACATATTGATTAAATTTTAAAGTTGTTACTCAATTATTCATATACCGGCCCCGTGGCAATGAATACCGTCTTTCCGTCAATCTGTGAGGAGATAACGGCACCTTCCTCGTCTCCCATCAGGGACTCACCGATGAGAAGCCCCACTTCCGCCCACACCTGGAAGATATGTCCTGCCGGAAAACCCTTGTCCGCGGGAATAAACTCCAACGTCCGCCCGCCGGTTGCCAGCACCTTCTCCGGCTCGCCCGGCTTCGCACTCTGGCCTTTCCATGTGATGCGGAAAAGGTCATCGTACTCCGTACCGTACTCGCGGCGGTTGTCGAAGATGCGTATTTCATAGGCGCTCGGCTGCTGCATGTCCTCCGACAGGGTGAAACCTTTCGTCTGGATAATTTCGCAATTGAGGGAAGCTGCCATCTCCGTCTTTACCTCAATTACCACTTCCAGCCGCCCGTCCGTAGGGGCCTGCGGTCTGCAGCCCGCATACTCACAGGCACGGCAACGGAAGCTTGCACCGGTGACATACTTCGCCTGATACATCAGCTTTCTTGTATATACACCGTTCACATCATGGCAGACAATACCGGGGTCGTCCGGCGTAACCGGGCGGTATGCTCCGTTTTCAAGAATGTCCCAGAAATATGCGGCATGTTCATCATCCACCGGTTCAGTGCCTGTATAGAGCTGCGGTTCTATCTCCCTGTCCCAATAGCCGGAACGGTCGGCCAGGCGAAGCGGGTCGGTCACCATCACGGTATCACCCTTCAGGCGCAACGAATACGCCTTGTTGTCATAAAGGTGCGCATAGGACTTCACGCTACGTTCACAGCGGACTTCGCGGTTCGTGCGCGGGTCCGTGAATATCGCGATGCCGAAATACTCCACCGGCTTCTCCGGCGGCGTGTTCTTCCGGATGGTAAGCGCGTATTTGGGCACACCGCCGCTGCCGTCTGAAATGCTGTAATACTCACCCTCGACGATGCGGTTGGCCGATTTGTCACGGGGTGCGCCATCGAACCACTCCACCCCCGTGAGTTCCATTTCACCGAATACCGTCTTCTCGTCGAACGCCGATACCTTCGGCATGATGACCAGCGGTGTCAGGGTCCGGTCGGGGCTGTATTCCCGCAGCTGCTTGTCATACGTCTGCACGGGACTGCCCGACAATACTATTATCTCTCCCTGAAGGGAAAGGGGGGCAACGTAAATACGGCCCCACTGCTTGTTACTCTTTAATCCCATATACCTATAAATTCTTATACGATGTCAAATCCTAAATTCTTATCCACTTCCTCCAACCTGCCGTTTACCGGAAAGAACACCCGGCAGGTGAATATCACGGACTTGCTGACAAAACCGAAATCCGAACCGACCCCGTGCTGGTTCCCGTTGTCGATATGGATGGCAAGCCTGTTGCCATCCACATACTCAGGCGTCCAGAGGTTGTCCGCCGGAACATTGCCACTGTTGCGGAACCACTCCACTTCGGTAGCATCGTCCGCCATCACATCATCCGTTATGTCAATTGTACCATAGAAAACGCGCCCGGAAATTACCTCATCCACACCGCCTATGACGAATGCCTCCCCGCCTGAAAGGGAGAGCTGGAGCGAATACCTGCTGTCGCCCTCAAGGAGTCCCCACGACGGGGAATTCCATTTCGGTTCGTCGGTTGTCTTATCTGACAGACAGCCCCACTTGCAGCCAAGGTGGTAGACCGTATGCTGTTCCAGCAGGGTATATTCGCTGCCGGAAGGCTTTGCCAGTTCGTGCTGTACAAAGCGATAAGGAGCGCCGCTCTGGGCCGTTTCCAGCGACCAGATACCCCGGTCTACCTTGTTGGGTATGACATCGCCGTTGTGGTCGAGTTGGTAGAATTTCTCGGCAATGACCGTCTGTGCAACGATGCCAACATCTTCGGTTGTCACCGGCAGTTTTTCGAGTGCCTTGATGTTAGGGAGTTTTCCGATTGTAAGCGCATAGTTGTAGTCCTCCAATATCGGCTTATAGACATTGGACAAGAACATAATCCGACCTTCTCGCGAAGAAATCATCCACGACTGCGCCCGCCCGTTAAAGCCGCCCTCTTCAGGAAGCGTACTGTTACCCCTGCGGGTTACGTTGTAACCGGCCAAAGGCGGATAGTTCGTGCCGCCCGGCACTTCGCTGTCCGGATAGAGCACGACCGTTATGCTGTTCTCCTGCGCATTGGTGGCAAGAATACGCATCCAACTGGTGTAATACTCGGAACCGCCCGTTAGTAATGTATTAATGATGGAAAAGCAGACATCATTCTCCTGGAACTTCATGAAGTCGAAGTCCGTGCGTTTCTCGATGCTCAGACGGTAGGTATTTTCTCCCAAATCCTCCACGGATTCTATCTTACCAATCTCGGTGAAGGAGTAGTCAGACTCCATTCCTTGAATCTGATTGATAATAAGGTCAAGCACTGACAATGAACCGCGCACTTCCAACCGTTCTACCTGTGCCCGGCCATCAGGAAATATCCCTGCACCCTTACCGGCAATCATACTGTCTACGAATTCGCCGAACTCACCGCCTGCGAGGAGTTTAAGCAAATAATCTGTAGAGTCCGAGTGTTCTTTACTTAAGGCTCTTTTCGCAATCTCCAATAAAGTACGTAAAGAGGATAATACGTTCTTATCTGTTAGGGGCCGTTCATCATATTTTTCTAGAACAGTAACACTGCCAGCACCACCTCCATTTATAGTAGCCTGCATAGAACTTATCTGCCCCTCAATCTTATCTTCCCATTTTTCAGTCAGATAGTTTGATACGACACACGAAAGTTTTCCGGTTTTCAGATTCTTTTCTGTGGAAACAATACGAATGATTCTACTGATATTACGCGACGGTATGCTTACAGTTATCAAATCCCCACACTCTAAGCCACCCTTTTTCCTCATATAACGATAATCCACATCAAGAGTAAACTTTACCCTTTTTTGCGAATTAAAAGCAAGCCAATCCGTAGCTTTCGCACGTAACTTTGATATTGCAGCTTGCTTGTATGACTCTCCGAGACGAATACCGGTAAAATTAAACTCCTCACCACCTCTCAAATGTTTGGCCGCTGATGGGATAAGAGGTCTGCTTTGGGTTTCCGGGTCAATGGGAGCCAATTCATCTTCTTGGTAGATTAGGGTTATTTTCTTATTAGAATTATCCCACTTAAATTCAAAGGATTTTCCCATTAAATCTCCTGTGAGAAAATTAATACGCGCATCATCGCCAATAGCCAATTCGTCGATATTAAAATCAATATCACGGCATATAAACTCACGATAATTCTCCCCCGTAGGATTCTCAACAAAACCAGTAAAAGAGGGATGAATATCATCAAAGACAATCTTTTTCTCAACTGCCCGATTGGTTTCTGAAAAGTTTTCCAAATACTTTTCGGGCAACATCAAACGTCCTTCTTCATCGCCTTCCCCTGGAGCCATATTCTTTGTTCCACCAACTGGATATACACGGGTAGTAACATCACCACTATCAACGTTGCTTTGCTCTACCTCATACAATCCGCCACCTTGCCCTTGTGTAAATGTCAGATTTCTTTCATTTTCAATGCGTGATACATAATTTATCGTATGGTCATGTACATAATACTCATAGCCATACGCCGAAGCCAGCTCTGATAATAAACTACGGCAATCTATCCCGTCAAATGATAATGTCATATATTCCGTATCAGGAATATTGCCAAGCTGCCATCCCGTATCTACCCCTAAAGGATTATCATCTGTCTTATTGACATTCCATATTAACAATTCCAACCAATCCCTCAATTTTCCCGTAAGAGTAACGCGAGTGCTTTGGGTTATCTTATTGGTTAGAATCTTATCTATTAAAGTATATTCCGGTGCTTCAAATAGGTATGTTGTAGTATGATTCACAGAACTTTTATCGGCAAATTCAGATGCACGATTAATTTTATATTTTATTCCGCCAACCCTTATAAAATCCCCCTCTTGAATATCAGGAATGGTATCAGTAACCACAGTTACCGATACTTCATTCTTATTCATTATGCCATTAGCCAATATAGCATCATCAGATGCAATACTGGCTACCTTGGTATCAATTCCAGAAACTACACGATATACCTCTAAGATGTCAATCATTGTTGCATTACCCTACATTTTAAATCGAATTCCAATACATGCTTAGTCCGCACTGTAACGGTTATTCCATCTTTAAAATATATCTCCAGACGTTCATTACCTTTCAAAATCAAATTTCTGAGTCCTGGGCTAATACATAATGCCGAAAACTGACTCATGCTCGAATACAACCATTCCAGGCTATTTCCCAACATAGTACATTTTAATGTCAATGTGGTAGGCTCACGGTATTCATTTTGCATATATGGCAAAGTTGTACCTATCTCTATCCGCTTTCCAACAGTCTCAACACCAGAACGAGAAGATACATAAATCCCAAAATCTGCATTTAAAGAATAACCATCCATTACGTAATTATTCCCACCTGACGGATTAATTCCTATTTCTGCCGGAATATAGCTTTGTTGCCAAAATTTCACTTGCACAATAGCCATATTTAAAGAAACGTATTCTTCTACATAAATCTCATCCTTACAGATAACATTGAAACTACCAAATCCGGTCGATAAGCGCCTGCATGAAATACAAGCCTTCTTTAGCTTATCTAATTGGGATTTTACATTTTCAGAGCGAACCACCAAAGATAGAACTAAAGTCCGACCATCCAGTTCAATATCTTCTGCATCAACAAACGGTTCAATACTGGTTCCCCAATTATATTCCGTTGTTCCTTTACGCTTAGGAAGGTCAAATACTCCTGATATGGCAATACAATCTTTTGAATCTTTTGTCTGACCTACATAGGGGAAAGCATCGTAAGAAGATATATCTATATCGTCAAGTTTATAACTCATAAGTGTTTCCTTTCCGAACTATTAAATCAGCTCCCGTACAAGTTGCATTACCATATAAATAAACCGTAATATGAGCACCGCTGCATTCATCTACGATTATATCCGTATTATCCAAAGCATCTATAATCAAGCGTGCCCCATTGGAAGCCCGAATATTCAGCTTTGTACTATCAGCAGCCCATATTCGGCACATCATTCGTTCTGTTATTTCCACTACGGCATAACACTTCCCTACAAAGGCTATTTCCTTTTGGTTTTTCACATTTACTGTTTCATCGGCATACAATCCTTGTCCGTGCATCATATCTCCAAAATTAGAGCGAAGAAATACACTTGACGGAGTGTGTCTTGAAAGGCAAAACTTAATATTATCAAAAAAGCATCTGAGCATATCAACCCTAGACTTTGTAGCTGCTAATTCTTGTAACCCTTCACTGCAGGCTCCAGCAGCACCCGCTAATAATGCAATTCGTTCTTTCAGTTCCATACTATCCTCTCCCATTATAGTTTTTAGTGTTTTTTCTGATTTCATCAAGCTTTGTTTCCAATGATTTGATACCCGTTTTCAGTTCTTCAACAAGAGTACCAGTGTTATCTGCCGTTGCTTTTGTATTATTGTTTATTCCAATAATCTGCACATAAATATTAGCTATATTGGCAAGCTGCGTCCGGCATTCTATAAAATGCTCATGGCTCAAATTAAGCAAAGAACGTATATCTAAAGCAGACATATTCCATAGACCTACAAGCTGGGAAGCGGTGCCCTCAGTTACCGCAGCCTGCAACTCACCAGTAACGCCATTTTCTATTTCATCTTCAACTTCGCTATTTACAAGTCCCAACTTCTTCAACAACTCCTGATAACGCCCCAACTGTCCCAATATCTGATCTTTTCCCTGCTGACCTGCTGAAACAATTTGGTCTATTTCCCAATTGGTAAGTTCAAAACCGCCGGCACTGTTTTCATTAAAAGCATCTGCCATTTTTTGAAACATACTGGACATCGATTTTTGGATTACAAAAACGTCCAGTTGCTTAGATATGACATTCTTCATCAAGTCATTTATCTTTTCTTGTATAGCTTCTTTGCCGTTATCAAGACCATTACATAATCCGTCGACAATACTCGAAGCCATATCATTGGAAAATGAATACAAATCAGTCGTTGATAATTCATCTATAATTCCCTGTCTGAGTTCTTCTATCTTATCCCTATAATCCTCTATTTGGCTTTCCCAATCAGCAATCTTCCCGTCGTCACGTTTTTTAGACCTTTTGCTTTGCTCTGCAGCTATCATACCCTCAGTTTCCGCTATCTTTTGATACAAGTTATTTACCTGCTCTATCTGCTTGCTATATTTCTCACTGCCGATAGCTTTGGCTGTTTCACGTTCCAACTGCCGGTATTGCTTTTCCAAGTTTTTCACATTCTCTTGATGCTGTTTAATTTCCCGATTAGCCTTACGACTTCTTCGGTCAAAGACATCAAATGCAGAAGATATAAGCCCAACGGCACCTGAAATCATAGTAGCCGGATTCATCGTAGCTATTTGAGCAGCGGAGCCAACCATTTTTGAAATGTTACCAAGTAACTTTTGGGTTTCTTCATCCCCGGCCAATCCCATGTTCTTTAAACCGCCTATGACCGAATCAAAACATTCGTTCACCATTCCAAGCACTTCGGAAGTATCACCAAATATTTCTTTTAAGGATGCTTTCTTTTTAGTCTTATCAGCCTCTTGCTGGTATTCTTTTATATGACTAACCAAGCTACGGAACGGGTTACGGGATTTGATTTCATTCTCCGCATCTTTCAGCTTTTCCAAGACCTTATCCAGGTTAATAGGGTCCAGCTTCAAATCTTTAGCTTTCGACTTGATTATCTGAATAAGATTTTCTATTTCGGAAATGGTAAGGTTATCTAAATCACCGAACAATTTTACCCATTCATCCGACTGCATCAACATCTGTGCATTTAACTCGTTCAAGGCTTTTTCTTTGCCTTTGGTTAGTTTATCTACCAATTCCTCATTTCCTGCTGCTTGAGCAATCTTTTCATCCCATTCTTTGGTTATAGTGTGTTCGCGGCTCTTATAATCATCAAGTTGGGCAATAAGGGCATCGTATTTTTCCTTGAGTATTTTTTCTTCATTCATCAGATTCTTAACTTGAGCTTCAGAATACATATTACTCAATAAGTCTTTCTGCTCTTGTGGTAACTGCTCTATGGATGTAGTTGTAGGCTTGAAAACTCCCTTTTCATTATTCTTCTTACCTTTATTCCTTTCCTCCCATTGTTTTTTTTCGATTTCTTGTTGAGTCTTTATCAAAGCTTCTCCATGTTCTTTTATCGAAAACAACTCTTTCTGAAAATCCAAACGGCGCTGAGCTTGATACTTTTCTTCTCCTTCTTCCATTGCATCAATTCTCATCTGTTGCAAATCCATTGAAAATTGTTCAAACAGTTTTCCCTGTTTTTTTTTTGCATTCTCAATATCGCCTTTATAATCTTTTTTATCCGGTTCTGTATTAACCACAGTTGTGCCGGTTGTCGTAGTAGTCGTAGTGGTCGTACCAGTATTGACAGAAGTCAGACCTTTGATAAACGGAGCAAATCTCTTTTTTGCTTGATAGATATTATATTCGGTCGAATAAACGCTTCTGATATATTCATCCAAAGCCTCCACAACCTCATCATTTAATTCTTTTGCATCTTTGGCAATGCCATTTACTAATTCTCGTTGTAAATCCCAAAACACTTTTCGATTTCCAATACCGGCTCGTTGAGCTTCTGTCACTTTATCTACAATATTCTGAACTGTCAATTCTACTAATCCATCGTTGTTTGAATATTGTGAAAGCCCCTTACGTAAATTCTCCAACTCATCAGCCTGCTTCTTTACTCCAGATGTAGCGATTTCATCGGTAGCTTGGTTTTGTATCTGTAAGGCAATCTTTTCTTTCAATGAAGCATTTATACGGTCATAAGCACTCTTAATTTCTTCTGCAGAGGATTTTTCAGTAAGCATATTACTAAGATAACTTCCATATTGTCCGTTTATCAGGTTTATCACTTTCCTTCTCTCTTCTGTCCCTTCCTTAGCGCGAGCCAATGCCGAAAATACATCATCCAAAGAACGTTTTTCTTTCAATTGTAATTCAATACACTCGTTATATGATTCGTTTAATTTTTTATTAGCCTTCTCTGCATCGCTCACGTATGTAATGTGTTTGTATATGGCTGTTCCCAAAGCCATTACAGCAGTTGCCATGAGGGCATACGGAGCCGCCTTTGTAACAGCATTCAGAGCTTTTGTGCCCATAGCAAGAACTTGTTTAGCCTTACTGACGATATTAATCCATTTAGCCTGAAGCTGCATTGATATTATTGACTTGGAGGCAACCCCTTGCTCATATATTTCTGCTTCTGCAGCAAGCAGAACGGCAACACGATAGCTTCCCCACGCTGTAGCACCTACTACCAACAAATCTTGCAAGGTAGATAATGTGTTTACCAAATCCCCATTAGAAAACGCATTATTGAAACTTTCAGCAATATCGGCAACTTGCTTCATTATTTCCTCGCCCATCGGCCGGAGTGCCGCAGTTATATTATTACGAAGAAGTACCAACTGATTTTCAGTACTATCATTCATCTTTTTAAAAGCAGTTTCCGCAGCTCCAGCGGAATTTCCCAACTCCGCCAAATCCTTAGAAGCTCCCTTGGCATTCTTTCCGGTAAGAGCCAATGCAGCTTGCAATGCTTCATCAGTACCAAGCAACTCTTTCATCTTGGTTGCAGAACCATCAGCTTTATCGTAAATCAACTGTAATGCTTCTTGGAATGTACGGCCTTGGAAAGCTGCATCTCCGAGCTGGTTAGCTGTACCAAGTATAGCAGCACGTATCTTTGTCATGGCTTCCGATGTCGGTACACCTT
>ENA-ORSC01002139-ORSC01002139.1-human-gut-metagenome-genome-assembly--contig:-NODE-2139-length-12344-cov-5.129547_pt1 | contig 12344 bp, 5 predicted proteins | sample MGYA00242178_ERZ509140 | MGnify/ENA primary metagenome ERZ509140 (study PRJEB26280, sample SAMEA2338681) | human gut metagenome | biome: human gut; feature: human-associated habitat; material: faeces... | reverse complement strand
GCATTTTGGCAACGCAGATGCCGTGCCGCAGCTGCCGGAGCGGTGCTTAAGCCGCTAGGCGGGAATTGTGCGGTGTTGCCCAAGGTCTATCTGAAATCAAAAAACGCCGGATATTTCCATTTCTCAGCTGCACCCCCAACAAAAAAGCAGCGGCCAGAAATCTGCCAGCCGCTGCTTACCTTATTATAATAGCGCTCCCGGATGTTCCGCTCCGCTTCATCTCAATTACTCTTCGCTGTCATCCGGGATATCTTCCTCAAAAGCATCCATCCAGCTTTCGTTGTGCCACTTATCTTTTTCACCTTTTTCCTTGGCGGCAACCTTCTGCCGTTGTGCCTGGTCGTTCATTATGGTGCCGATCGGGTTCAGCGCGCGTTCTTCAATAATGTGGTAGAACAGCCCCATCGGGTTATTCACGTTGGGATCCTTGGCGGCCTTTGCCCAGAACACATCAAAGTCCAGTTCATGCGCCATAGCTTCCATCAACGGGGTCAGGCTGCCATACTTTTCAATCACTTCATTCATGCAGGCCAGGTAATGCAGCCGCATTTCGTCTTTCAGCCCATTGCGCAGGCTGGAAGGCGATGGCACGCACCGCGCTGCCAGGTGGCGGTAAATTTCGTGGTAAGCGCCGCGCTGGCCGCTCGTCAACGTCTTTTCCAGGTATCCATCATCTACAAACTTTGCAAACTCTTTTCGCATATCCTGCCGTTTTACAATCGTTTCGGGAATCAGCTCTACCTTGGGCGGCTCAGGCTCCGGCAGCGTTTGCTGCACCGGCTCGTCCATCACATGGTACTCCGCTTCCAACAGCTCCTCTTTGGGTTCTGCTGCCGGCTTTGCCTTGCGGAAAATATAAATGCGGTAGTTATCCATATCCTCGCGCAGCACCTTGTTCAGGTACCGCGCCGGGCTGCGCATCGTCTGCGACCGGGGAATGATCTCCTGTGCATAGCGGGGTGCCACACCGGCCAGCCAACTGGTCAGCCCGCCGCAATCCAGGATGATGGCATTCATCTTTCCAAACACCGTTTTGTTGCCGCCGTCCTGCTCGCCATCGCCTGCCTGGATGGTGCAGCAGGCATCTGCCAACACATCAATGATCACTTCCACCGCGTGCAGCTCTTCGGGCGTAATCTCCGCGCGCAGCTGATCCATGCGCGCTTTCACAACAATTTCCTCCCGCAGCTCGGTGCGGTGGCGTCCAAAGGAATAGGGGATCGTTGTTTCCGGTGCCGAAACATAATCAAAGGTGATCACGCTGGGGTCATCCAGCAGCGAATCCTCAATCGCCACGGTGGGGCGGCCCTTCTTTTTGCTCTTTTTGCGCACTGTGCTGTTGATGCTGTCCAGGTTGGCCTGTGCGGCGGCATCATCCACCGGGTCAATCGTTACCACCAGCGAAAGAACCTTCTGCCCTTTTTTTTCGTACACATCGTAATTAAAAATAATATCCGTCTTTTCGTTAATTTCCGCCTTTGCCTTTTCCAGTGCCAGGCGGCGGAAATCCGACCATCGGTTGGCCGTATACGAAAGCTGTTCATACAGCATGCTCAGGTTCCATACCAGCGGTTCCCCGGCCGCTTTCTTTTTCAGGTACAGGCTCTGGTAGCTCTTGCACAGCTCGTAAATGCGGATGGAATAGGTGGACCGCATCAGCATGGTGTAGGTCACATCCATGGTGGTATACAGGGTTTTCAGCTGCACCAGGTGCGGTTTCAGCACCGGATCCAGCGTGATGGTCATGCGCGCGCGGCCCTCATCAATGCGCACTTTATCGATCCAGCGGAATGTTTCCACCGTGGAAGTTCCGTTATTCTTGATCCACTGGATGGGCGCGTTGGCCAGCTCCTCAATATTTTTGCGCACCTGCTTGTACAGCGCCCCGCTGTGCGGGTCCATGCCGGTCATCTTGATAAAATCATAAATGCTCAGCTCATAAGAGGGCAGGTCCGTATCCTCCGGCTTAATCATCGAAAAAATATGCAGCATCAGGCGCTGCTGGCTCAGCGTCAGGTTGTTGCGCGTCATCTGTACAAGGTCATTGGATTTGCGAACGATGGTCTGGTCCCCGCGTTCTTCAAACGTAACGACAAACGGATCATCTTTTTTCTGTTTACTTGCCGCCATAAGCAGGGGCCTCCTATATCGGTTGCTGTATCCCGGGTGGTCACGCACATCATGCTAAACATTATAGCACATCCTGTTGTCCAGCGCAAGAATTGCAAATTTACACAGGGTTTCACCGCCATTACCCTGTGTAAAATGCAACACATGTGTTGTGGTTTGCCATATATCCTGTGGGGGTTGCAGCCCGGGTGCAGGTTACACAGGGTTTTCTTGTGCTTTTCTGTCCTGCTGTTTCAGGGTTCTGTAACCTGATGGAATGGCAACACCAATTTTTTCCCGTTCTCCCCCATCTCCCGGCTTACCTCTGGTTGTTATTATGGCTTAGTTGTTTAGTTCTATATTAGTAATAGGTAGAGCCTGTGTAATTTAACAACGCAAACCTGTGTGTTCAACCAACTGCAGCCTGTGCATTCCACCACCATTTTCCTGTGCGGAAAGCAACCTGCGTAAAGTTGCAAATAAGCCAAAAACAGCCAAACCTGTGTAAATTGCAACACGGGGAACGGGCCTATCCTGTGTGGTTTTCCAACAGGTACGCGGGTCACGGCGGGGCAGGGGAGCGGGAATACCCTGTGTAAAATGCAACTGTTCCGGGGGTAACCTGTGCGTTTTTCCAACGGTAAGCGGCATAGGGAAACAAGGCAATCCTGTGCGTTTTTCCAACACGTTTCGGGAATGTTCGGCACAGAATGCGGGCAATACCCTGTGCAAAATTGCAACAGCTCACAGCTGCTTCAAATAAATCAGTTGCAAATTCACACAGGGCAGCACCCCTTTTATAATAAGGTAAGTGCCGCACAGAATGGCGCGTGAGGGGTTGCAGTTTACACAGGATAGATTGAAAGCTGGGAGCTATCTGAAACGTCAAAAAGCTCGTCTGTTTCAGTAAACGCAGCCGGATTTTGTGCTTGCGAAAGATCCGCTATTTTCGTTGCTCTCAGATGCACCTCAGGAGCTGGCGCAAATAGAGATCGGCAAGGGGAAACCGGGAATCAGGGGCAGGGCAGGGGAGACAAAAAAGCGAATGGCATATCTGCAGCAAACCCGCACCCCGTTGTAAAGGGAGAACGGCGTCCCGTTAGCGGGCGTGCAATCCACCAAACCCGCACCCGCCGCCGCAAACACCGCAAACCGTTTGCAGGGGCGCGGTGTACCCATCGCGCCGCAAAAAAACGGGAACCGTGCGCCGCAAACCTGCCATCCCTCCCACAAGGCGCCCACCCAGCCGCCAGGCCCCGCCGCAAACAGGCGCATGCGAAACAAATAATTGCGCAAAAACAGGGAAATGTAGCAAAAAAGGCGAATTTTGCTGCAAAGTTGCGCTCTGTGTGCGCAGAGGATCATAAACGCGCGGTCAAAGTATATAAAAATGACCGCTGCCAAAAAGAAAATCAGGAATAATTTATACAAAGGCTTTGAATACATTGTATAATTGGAGGAAAACGCAATCAGTAAAAGTGCTGAAAAACAGGAATTTACGTGGATTGTATTGCCTTTCTGGATAAAGGTGCTATACTTTAACACAGAAAAGTAAATGCGCAATGAGAAGATTCGATGCGTAATTTTTTTGAAAACAACATGGCAACGGTTGCGCAAGTAAAAGAAGCTGGCTTCTTTTATTGTTCCACAGGGATCCCCTGTGGAACAATGTGCTTTCATCAAGCCAGCGCGAAAGGCGAGTGAGCAGATTGAATAGAACAGGAAACAACACAACAGGTTGGGCGCGCCGGCTGACAGCGCTGCTTGTCACCGCTTGCCTGGTTATGGCAATGGCCCTGCCTGTATACGCCGAGGTGGATCTTCTGCCCGACGCACCTGACGAAGTAGAGCTGCTGGAGGATGAGCAGGGAACGGCCTCCGGGGAGGATACCGTTCCGCCGGAGCAGAACGCCGCCACCCCGGTGCCGGATGCCGCCACCCCGGAACCGGAACAAAGCGCCGAGCCGGAGCAGCCCGCCCCGACTGAAACGCCGGAGCCCACGGCAGAACCCGCCCTGACCCCGGAACCGGCAGCCACCGCAACGGCCACCCCTGTGCCGACCGTGACCCCCACCGCCACCCCGGAGCCGACCGAACAGCCGCAGAAGATGTACGCCGCAAAAAGCGTGGATAGCGTGCAGGCAGTTAGTGAGGGGGGAGTGCCGGCTACTTACAAGCTCTATTTTGCAGTGCCTAGTAGCTGGAATGATTGTACACGCGTTATAATTTATGCAGTAGCTACAAATGACACTACCAAGGATCCGTATACGCTTGAAATGCAGGAAGACGGCAAAACGGGAGACGGAAGAAAAATTTATTCTGCGGACCTGAATAAGGACAAACACTATCCATATGGAGGATTGAATGGACTAGAATTTCACGGATATAAAGGGGATACGCCTGTAGATGAAGTGGTAATTGCTGATGTAAATGCAAAGCCACGTACGTGGTGGAGGACGTTCGATCCAGATGATAAAGATTATATCGGCGGCGACTACTATGATGCAGATGCAAAGGACGGGCACGGGCAGTGGTCTACCTATACGGTTGGCCATAATCATTTCGCTGGCAAAGAGATGTCCTTTGAAAATAAAACCAGTGAAACACTAACGAGCGTCCAAGCCTGTTTTTATGAACCGAATGAAGGAAAGCTTGACCAGGTCGGTGCCCCAATAGCCTTAAATAGTGCTGGGACGGATTCTGGTATTGCTTCTGGTTCCACAGCAACCTTTACCATTCCTGGCGATTATTGCTCTTATGTTCAGTTTACATGGAATGAGGGCGGTTCCCAAATATCCAGCAAAATCTATAACTTCTATGGTGAAGATGTTAGTGGTGATGATAAAAAATCCTTTACATACAACAGTGATACAAGGAACTGCTTTATCTATACTGGCGTAGACAACGAAAGATGGGGTATAGAAAACTCTGTCCTTATCTATTACGATGCTACTTTCTCAAAGCTGCCAACAACAGGAACGGGTGATACTAGCGGCGACTATTCAATCCCCAAAGACAAGCAAAGTACGGTTTACTACCGCTTAAAAGGAGAAAATGGCAACGAAAGCATAAACGGCACAATGAGCCGGATTGGGAGCACAGATTACTATGCAGCAGATGTGCCGGAGGGCTATACCCAAATTGTATTCTCTTCGTATCCGTTGAGTAACGATGATAACCTTGCAGGCCGCGGCGACAGTACAGGTTGGGAAACCATCCCTGATTATAAGGATAAGGAACCGTGCTTCTATGCGGACACGAATGACGATGCAGTATATGGCAAGGGCCAACGTGGCAATGGCCAACGCGGCGGCTACTGGGCTCCAAAAGATACCCCGCGTGATGCCGAAAAGTGGAAAAAGACTAAAGTAGTAGATATTGATGACACCGCTGAATTTACGGAAGAACCAGACACAAAGTATGTTACCAGTACGCTGTATGACTATTATACAGATTACGAACTGAACGGCAAGAACCGTGATGGCTACGGTGAATATAGGGATGCAAGTCACCGCACCTGGGTACCCTTCCGTGAATTTGATCAGGCGCTGAGCGATTATTATCGGGATGCAAATGCTCAATACCCGATTTATACCGGACATTTCCAGCCTGAAGGTGGACCTGTATTTAGCCAGATTGCAGATACATTAAATTTGTTTGGGTACAAAGACAATTTTAATCGTTTTATGGCAATCAATAACTCTCAGCGTAATGACAATAATACCAATGGAAATAATCATATATACTATGCCTATCAGGGATTGGTTGCGAATACAACTAACGCAGATGGAGCACCGTTGTTAAACGGAACAACATCAGAAACAGTAGAACCGCACTTTAACAAAGAATTCCTCTTAGGAAAGAATAGTAAAAATGCAAAGCTTGGCGATGTGTACGACAACGTTGCGTTCCCCTTTACCAAGAAACAGATTTTTAATGAGGATCAGGGCGTTGATTATTGGTGCTTTGACAGCAAGGATACAACCTTGTATCTAAAACAAAATTCGGAACAAAATTCGGATTCAAAATATTTTCTCCAAAGTACCAAGAACAGAGCGTCTTCAATGAATGTGAATGCGTCATCGGGCTCGCAAGGCCATTATGGCTACTTCCCGTTCAATGAAACAGCAACCTCTGGTAATGCTTCTACCTACAATTACGGCTTTGGCACCAAGCTGCAGATGGATTTTACCCTGACGGATGACGGCAAAGTTGAAACAGACAAGGGAGGTGGAACAAAGGAAAGAACCAGCATCAAGTTCTTCTTCTCCGGTGACGATGACGTTTGGGTATTCATTGATGGCCAGCTGGCGCTTGACGTTGGCGGCGCCCATGGTAAGGTTTCCGGCCTGCTGGAATTTGGCGAGGGAAGCCAGGGAAAGAATAGTGTAACAGCCTATGTCAGTAAGGTCAAACAAGGCGGAACGTCAGGTAGTGATCAAGATAAAAATTCTGTCAAGACCGTAACATATAATGGCGAACCCATCTATTTCTACGCGCAAGGCACTACTCTTAATGACCTCGACAAAGGCCAAAAGCACACCCTTACCATGTACTACATGGAACGCGGTATGTGGGAGTCCAACATGGCGGTGGCGTTCAACTTCCCGGATAATAACGAGCTGCAGGTTCAAAAAGTGGTCGATCTGAGCAACGTTACTGATCAGAAATTCAAAGAATGCTTTGAAAAACAGAAAATCTTCAACTTCACCATCCAGAACCAGGCAACCCATTATGGAGAAAAAGAGGCCGCTAAACCGAATCCAAGCGATACCCAAAAGGTGATTTTGACTGCGGAAGGTAACAAGATTGAACCCGCAACCCCAGATAAGGTAGATGACTACATTTTCAGGTTGGATAAAAACCCCAAGCCAGATCCCGGGAATGAAAACGAACAGGTCCTTCACTGGTACGCACGCTATATGGATACGCAAAGTGCAGCGCGTGAGAAACGTCGTGGCATCCTGACGCTGGAAAACCCCATCAATATCGAAAAAATGCGCTTCCTTACGTTCCAGGTTTACGTTTCCCAAAAAGATGGTAGTGACCTTTCCCTCAACAACCTGTATCTGGAACTGCTGGATAATCAAGACCTGCTGGAGCCTCCAAAATCCCCCGTCCAAAAAGGCAGCCTTGGCACATCAGGCATTAACGGCGCAACGTATGGCTCGGTCGAAGTGAAGACAGGCGCATGGGTCACCGTAAAGCTGGACCTGAACAAGATGAAAGCGCAGGACGGTTTTAACGGCAAGGTCAAAACCATCCGCGTGGGCGATAACTATAGCCGCCACATCTATTTCAGGAACTTTACCTTCATTCCCAAAGCGGTGCCAAGTAAGATGACCGGCTTTACAACCGATCAGAAGGAAATCCCGGATTACGGCTCCGCCACAAGCGGTCAGTTGCAAAACGCCATAAACGCACAGTACACCTCCACCAAGGACAGCGACACCCAGTTAGTGGACGATGACGGACGCTTTGTTCTGGAAGATGGAGAAACCGTTACCTTCAGTGACCAGTTCCGCCGCGGCAGCTACATTTCGCTCAAAGAGGAACTGAACCGAAACCTGTACGACACCACATGGACGGTGTGCGAGAACGGGCAGGCGGTTACTTCGATGAAGGGCGATAGCGAATCCGTGACAGTTACCGACACGAACAAGTCGCTGGACAAGCAGGAGGGAAGCAGCCCCAATGATGGCCGAACGGAAAAAATAAGACCGAATGATGATCAAACGGGTAATAGCTATACCGGAAACAAACCCTCCGCCGACACCATCGTCTTCCGCTCCTATAAGGACCCGGACGAAAATAGCTCCACGCTGACAAAGCTAAAGGTAAAATACGTCAACACCGTCAAAACCGGCGGGCTGAAAATCCAAAAGAAGGCCGCAGAGGGGGAGGAAGGTACCATTAATGGCACCTACACCTTCAAAGTTACCTTTAATGATGTTGGCGGTGAGGGTCTGGAAAAAAAGGACATCATAAAGTATGTTGAGATCAACATGAGCGATGAGAACAACTCAGAACACACCGGAACCATCACCGGCATCCCCGTTGGCACCCGCTATACCATCGAGGAAGTCAAAACCGATGATTCCAGACTGCAAAGCGTAACCGTTCCGTATGGTCAATACGCCCATGTGATCGACAACACCATGGTGGAAGGCGAGATTGTGGCGAGCAAAAATCCGAACGATCCGAACGATCTGGAAGTTACCGCAGTCTTTACCAACACCAAGCGCAAACTGATCAACATTGAGTTCGATAAGCTCTGGAAAGATGCAAATGGTAAGGACGATCTTAGCACTGCGAAGCGGCCGGGACAAATCTACATCCAGCTCCAGCGCCGCCTGGCAACCAGCACAAACGATGAAGACTGGACACCGGTAAACTACGGCAGCACGAAAGGCTATGTTACCATTACCCCCGATGATAATAATGGCTGGAAGCATACCTTTAGCGGTTTGGATCAGCGCCCGGTTGACAATCCCAACACGAATTACCAATACCGCATTGTGGAAGGTACGGTGGATAAGGATGACAACTTTACCGCGGCAGGCAAAACCATTACGATTGACGGCAATACGTATGGTGTAACGGTAACGGCTGAAGCAACACCAAACAGCGAAACGAGCAGCGCGGACGGCTCAACAGGCAATACAGCCACAGTACCCCCCGATGGAACCATCACCGGCGGCAGCGGCAAGATTGAGCTGACCAACACGCTGCAGAACCCGAAGTTTGTACTGGATATCATCAAGAAGGACGCGGAAAAAGACGAAAATAGCAATGACGTGCTCTTGAGTGGTGTTGAGTTCAAGCTGGAAAAGCTGGTCGAAACAACAACCGAAGGAAAAACGCAGTGGGTGGTAGATGAAAACTACCCATTCGATAGCACAAACATAGGTTCCATTACCGGTACAACCGGAAAGGACGGCAAGATAACCCCGAACCCGTTCAAAAATCTGAAACCCGGTACATACCGCCTGACGGAAACCAAGGCACATCCGGGGTACAACCTGTTGGCACAGCCAATTGTGATCGAATTTACCCAAGGCGGCAAGTGTTCTATTGATGGTGTGGAAGTTTCGGAAAGTGATGGATCGTTTAAGCCGGGCACCAATAACACCTACACCCTGACCCTTACCGTTCTGAACCGTAAAACGCCTGAGCTGCCCCACACGGGTGCAGACGCGCCAAGCCTGTGGCTGCTGATCGGCATGCCGCTGGCGGTGGCAGGGCTGTTGATATTCACATTCCGCTACAACAGGAAAGGGGGCCGGCGACATTAACCATCCCCCGGAAACCCAGCAACCCCCAGGGTACAGCCCGCCAGTGCGCGCCCGTTTACGGCAGGCGCGGCCATAAGCCGGGGTGTGTAACTGAAAAGCTGAAAATATCGCCTGTTTCTATAAGCGCAGCCGGATTTTGCGCTAAGAAGCCTTGGGATCCGGAAAGGATTCCGGCGGCTCTTTGCCTTACATCCTGCTTGTGGCTGCGAAATATCCGTTATTTCCTTTGGTTTCAGATGCACCTTAAGCCAAGTGGGCAAGCGGCCCAGTTTTTCCTCCTTTTTTCTTCACGGCACAGTGCGGGCGGCGCGGCAGCGTTTCCCCGCTGCAGCGCCCCGCACTGCATGCCGTGCTGATGCAGAACCCTTAAGCCGGGCGGCCCCGCCGCCCATCCGATGATGATTTTTTTTAAGAGAAGAGGTACTGAAATGAAAAAAGCAAAACGTTTTCTCACAGGCCTGTTGAGCGCCGTTCTGGCCCTCAGCCTGTGCGCCATGCCAGCAATGGCAGAGGGTACAGGTGAAACTACACCCACAACTCCCCTGGCTAGCGCTATTGATAAAGATGCAAAGGGTACCATCACGATTCATAAGTATGAATATAATGGTAACGAGGATAAAGCCGGCACAGGTGTAGCAGGAGACGAGAACAATGTGCCCACAGATGCAAAAGACTTGGAAGGTGCAACCTTTACCTATTATCAGGTAATGACTGCGGATGAACTGGTCGAGTACTATAATGGTAAGAGCACAGAGAAGGTAGGCATCAACACTTATGTTGATAAGAATGGTCAGATTCTTTCTGCTTATGCTAATAAGCCAAATGGCTCTGGTAAGACGGGCAAGAATGGCATTGTAAAGTTTGGCGATGGCGAGACGGGCCTGCCGGTTGGATTGTATGTTATTATCGAAACTGAAACCCCCGCTAAGGTAACGACCCCGGTTGAACCGTTCCTGGTATCGCTTCCTATGGCAAATCCAACCAATAAGGCAGAGTGGATGTACGATGTGTATGTATTCCCTAAAAATGCAACGACCTACGGCAAAGTGACCTTGGAGAAAAAAGGCCGCGTGGGCGGTGGAACTCCAGAGAATCTGAATGGCGTTACATACAAGCTTGAAAAGAAGGTAAAAGATGATCCCGAAACATGGGAAGAAGTAACCAAAAATGAGCAAACGGATGAAGATCTTGGAACGTTAAAGACGACTGATGGCAAGATTACTGTAAGCGGTCTGTCTCAGGGTACCTACCGTTTTATCGAACAGAGCTATGATCCAGATACTGGTTATATTCTTGATCAGACTCCGATTGTGTTTGTAGTTGACAGCGAGGGCAAGATTACGTATGGTAGCAAAACGGAATCAAATGTTACCATTGAAGTTATCAATGAAAAGCCGGATTTGGAAAAGAAAGTAATTGATAAAGACAATACCGAAACAGAAGATACAGATTACAGCGTAGGCGACCATGTTCCGTATACGATTACAGTAAGTGTTCCTAATAACATTACGAAGCTTAGTACCTTTGAAGTAACGGATACGCCTAACAACTTGAAGTATGATGGGAATGCTACATTGACCTGCGAAGGCATTGCTGTGGATGAAGCGGTATATAGGATTACTACCAAGGGTGAAGATGTTCCTGCAAATGGCTTTAAGATTACATTTACCCCTGCTGCTATGGAAAATTATGTAGGGAAGAATATTGTGATTTCTTATACTGCCGAAATGACGGCTGCTGCTAGCACGCCGAAAGATGGTAATCACAATACTGCAAAGTTGAAGTATACCAATAAGATTAATGTCGATGGTCAGCCGGATGACGGCTCTAACAGCGAGATTCATGACGATACCGTTGTTTATAGCTATACAATCAATGTGCATAAAGACGGTGATGATAAAAAGAATCTAGTCGGTGTAAAGTTTGACTTGTACAAGCAGGTTCCGGAGCAGGAAGCCGGAGATAAGGCTTTGACAGCGGATGAAGTGAAAGCATATGGTCTGCCTACTGCAGAAGCTGGAAAAGTGTGGGTTAAAGTAAACACAGATACGTTGGTAACAGATAGCGAAGGTAATATTCATCAGGATGGCTTAGCAAATGGTGATTACTACTTGGTTGAGAAAGAGACTCTTGATAGTTATAATTTGCTGAACGGTCCTGTCAAGGTTACGCTGAACATTAGCGAAGAGACGTCTTGGAATGAAAACTTTGAGTACAAAGATGGCGTTTTGACAAAGCATGATTGGGATCAGAAAACAACGAAGTTTACCGATGATAAGGGAAAAGACGTTACTGACACTGCTACAATCACGGTTACTGTCATCAACCGCAAGGGCTTCGACCTGCCCACCACCGGTGGTTTCGGCACCCTGCTGTTCAGCGGCATTGGCGTGCTGCTGGTTGTGGCCGGTGTTGGCGTGCTGCTGAGCCTGAAAAAGAAGAACCGCACCTGATGCGCCTGCCGCAAGGCAAAACAATGTTACAATTCACCAATAGGGTATAGAGGGATAATCCATCATACACAGGGGGAGGGCCGGATTTGGCCCTCCCCCTATGGTGGGTTATTGGGAAATAAATTTTTTTGGGTGTACATGGCCGTTGTTCGGTTGATTTTTAGGCCCTGCGTGGGGAACCACCCCATGGGTTAGGTTTGTGGTGGGGAACCACCCCACGGCCGTTAGGTTTGTGGCGAGGAACCACCCCTCAGTCTGCGTTGCAGACAGCTCCCCTCAAAGGGGAGCCACCGCAAACATAAGGTTAGATATTGGCGCCCCTTGAGGGGTGACTCCCCGCGGGGCGGGGAGATGTCGCGGAGCGACAGAGGGGATGGGGCGCTGTTTGCGCTGTCTGCAACGCAGACTGAGGGGTGGTTCCCCGTGCAGAGCCTAAGGCAACACCGCACAATTCCCGCCTTGCGGCTTAAGCACCGCTCCGGCGGCT
>ENA-ORSC01002138-ORSC01002138.1-human-gut-metagenome-genome-assembly--contig:-NODE-2138-length-12347-cov-2.590872_pt1 | contig 12347 bp, 10 predicted proteins | sample MGYA00242178_ERZ509140 | MGnify/ENA primary metagenome ERZ509140 (study PRJEB26280, sample SAMEA2338681) | human gut metagenome | biome: human gut; feature: human-associated habitat; material: faeces... | reverse complement strand
TTATCGACCCGTGGCTTCCGGTACCGCTTACGGTTTCTTCTCTGTCTGCAATACATCCGGCGGTCATCATGCTTTGTCTTCTCGTCAGTTAATGTATCAACCTGTAATCCCAGATATTCGTGCTTCTCTGACTTTACAGATACTCCAATATGGATATATCCGGTGTCCACACAGAGTTCAACCGGTTGAACATCGCCGGTTTCCCTTTCTGTTAACTGGATCGTAAACGGGCGGTATCCATAGATGATTGCTTTCCCGGAGTCCAGCAGCTTACGTGCCCGGTATTCACTTGTCGGCATGAGTCTCACGCCAGTCTTACTAATGACTGCAACGGACATCAGCTGTCCTCCTTTCTTAAATCTGGCTTACGCCTTCTGTATCAGATCTCCTTTCGGACATCCCATACAGGTTCTCTATCCTTTCGGTATAAGTACCTACTCAGAATCGGTGGTCCTCTTCGCCAATGTTATCCTGTAGTTTCACGCATCTCACACTTCTCTTACCCTCAGAGATGTTTAATAAGATACCGCAGAGTCCGGGACTAGAGGTGCATCCCGGAGTGCCTAATTTTACCGGTAACGTAGTACTAATGATTCACCGTGTCTGGTCTGACCGGTTTCGTTGCACTGAGGCTAATCATTTACGACCTTGCGGCCGTCGCCATCTATAAACCTAAGACGGGGCTAAGATCTAATAAAAATCAGATCTTTTATAAGCCCAGCCTGAAATTTATTTCAGACGGGGTTGTTGACTATCCGAATATCTGCATACCTCATATACTTCCTTTGATTCTTTCATAGTCTGAACCTTTTCAGAATATAATAGTCCAATCGATAAAAGAAACACTCTAGCCATGCCAATTGCATACCATGATTCTATTCACCTACCTTTCTTCCACATTTCTGGCAGTACTTTGCGTTTTCTTCAAGAACTTGTTTCCGGCCGGAGCCACATGCATTTCTTTCATATCGTTTCCTCCTCGTTTTTTGATATCTTCAATATGATACAAATTCGAAATCACAGACCATTCTGCGTTTTCTGTAGCTACCATGATACACAATTGCAAGTAATTGAGATTTTCTAGGATGTAAAAAAGAGACTCCACTAAGGGAATCTCTTTCTTTTTCTTAAAACATGTCCAACATCCATAAGGTCTAACGCGTGGATCAACATTTCTTTATCGCAATGACTAAGCTTGGCTCCGGTCACTTCGACAGGGAAACTATTATTGTGAGAACAATACATCACATCCAGCGCGCCATCTTCTTCGTTCAATACAACATCAATGTCGCTATACTGGACAATTGCTTTCTTCACTGAATCGATTACCTTCTGGTTTTCTGCTTCTCTGTCAGGCTGATATTCCTTATCATTAATATCATACACCTCATCATATCCGATAATTGCAACATCTTCTGCATCAATCTCTACATTGTCCGTAGGATAAAGCAGCTTCATTTCATAACCATTTTCAATGAATTCTTCAAGAGCTTCCTGTGGAATATCCTGTCCTTCTACTGCATGATCCCTGCACCAGTCTGCCAGAATGCACTCCGGTGCATCTGTGATAAACAGGTACGCCATATTCTCCAGATTCCCATCGTTGTGGATCAGAACTTTTCTTGCCTTAACCGGATCCAGAGGTTCAAACATCTCTGCTTCCATTTTATCGATGCATTCTGACAGATAACACCAGAAGCTCCCATTCGTAAGCTCGAAGAAATAGCTCAAAAAACTTTGTGGGTCTGAGGTTGCAAAGAAAAGATTGCAAAGGTCAGTCGGCAAGTCAAATCCAATACTTGTATCGCCACTAACACAAAAATTGTCATTGATCCATTCGCTCAATTCTCCCAGCATAATGTCCTTATCGCATGATCCACTCAATTCCAGTGCATGCCGGATCAGCTGCTGATATTCTGACTTTTTGTGGTTTCCACTTACGTCTTCGTGCAACATCGGATTTTTTTCTTTGGAAAGAAATTCTTCTAACAAATTTTTTACCGCAGTAATTGCAGACTTTTTTTGTTTTAGCGACCATTCGAATTGATCGGTATTTTCAATCACAGCCATAATAATCTTGTCGGTGATTTTTTTAAGATTATCCCCCTCTTTATTTGAGGAGTTATTTACCGGTTCATATTCTCCAATTTTTAATCCATTGATGGATGCAAGTTTAGAAGCAAGTGTCCTGTCACAGGTAAAATGCTTTCCAAAATAATTACCTGCAGTAGTCAGTAATGCAGTTAAGAATAAATTGATCTCATCCTGTGGCATATCCGGACGGACCGGGTTCAATTCTGTAGAAAGCAGCTGATTGATAAGACCTCTCTTTGTACCTCCCTTGATATAACATCCTTCATTTATCGCATGAGAAATTATGGCATTTGCCATTTCTTCGAATACATTCCGTACCTCGCTTCTGGATATACACAGTATTTCCGAGAATCGGTCTGCCAGATCATCATAGTCGCTTCCATAAATAATCGCAGAATCCTCATCTTCCCGTTCATCATTCGGAATATCTTCCACTGTAATTCCCATCTCATCCAGGAAGTCTTCAGCAACATCAATCAGCACTCCAAAGAATTCACATTTTTCATCCGGATTCATTTTCTCATCTGGTTCGAAAAATACTTTATGGTATCTTGAGGCTAGGATATCCTGCTGAATCGAATCAAGAGATGTAATCCCTTTTTCCTTCAACCACGCGAAGACTCCATCCGCTAAATGCAGGCTCATTTTCATAGATATTGTTCTTGCTGTTTCTTTCATTATTATTTCCTCCTATAATCTATAAATTTCAGTATGAATATGGAACATAAAAAAATAATGATTTGGAAACTTTTGGGGACTAAAACGATACGATTCGGGACAAATCGCTTTTTTTAAAAAATTATCTGCTATAATAAAAATATCCAATATTTGGAAATACGTCTGAAGGAAAAGCCAATGACAAAAAAGAAAAAGCCATCGCCACACGCTAAATTACTACTATGGGGGCCTATCCTTATTACAATTGGGTTATTTATAGGATGGGTATGGATCTACAGGAACATTCCTTTGCCCGGATGGAAATTATACGGAGCCTATTTCGGGTTCTTCTTCATGAGTCTCGTACAGGCATCTACTTTTGCATATATGATTGTTCCGGCTGTGAAAAAAGATATTTCAAAAGCAGGATACTATGTAACCGATTGCTTTATGTTAACCTGTTTTTTATATACAGTTTTCCTATTTCCAATCCATGCCACATTTAAGCGGACCTTGTTTGTACTCCCGCTGATAATCGCCTATAGCTGCATTCCGCAAAAAGCCAATCACGACAAGCGGGAATTCACTGGAGACCATGCTTTCAGTTATAATTTTGCATTACTTACCTTAATGCAAATGTACTATATTTGGAAAAATTATGATGGCCATAGGATCATCAACATTATCCTATGCATTGTATATGCATTTATTTCTGCAGAACGGACAGGAAACATTGAACAGATTGATGAATACGATAAATTCGAGGATACATACAATGCATCTGGATATGCAAAAGCAACGAAAAATTCTTTCCAGAAAGCAATATATGATAAAGGAACGCAAGGGGAGGCGGTAGTTGCCGCCGGACTTGAAAGCATGTCTTCTTACTCAAAAGTACTTTACAACGTATACACACCTGAATATACAGACAAAAATGGGAAAGACTATTGGGTAGGGGAAATCGATGCAATCGTAATTTCGAGATCAGGTATCAATGTAATTGAGATCAAGAACCAAAGCAAGATATGGAACATTTTTGGAGAAGGACCATCAGATTGTATCTGCTATGACCGGAACAACAAGTTGCTTCCAGATTCCAATAACCCATTTTCCCAAAATAGGATCCACGAAAAAAACTTAAAGCATCTGATCTCAAGGAACGCTTTTCTTACCTGCTTTGAAAATGCGGTTGGAGGATATGTTGTATTCGGGCCTGAAACGGTTGGCTATCATATAGACAACTCAAAAGTAAAACAGGGATACGCCAGTTATAAGGGAATTAGAAAGCTTCTTGATGATGAATGTAAGACAAAAAATCGTTTATCAAACGGTGAGATCGATGCAATTTATCGATACCTCAAATCGTATGAGAACAACAAGATCCTTGAAGCAAAACACAGGAAGTCCATCGGATATTAAACCATAGGTTCACTCTTCCCGTCATTTCCTCCTATTTATGATTTCACAAATGAGATGACGGGAAGTTTGAATATTTATTTCATGCTACAGCCTTGCAGCGCAACACAATATGTTTTTACTTCAGACATTAAATATTTCAAAATCTATAAGAAAGGCGAACTTATAGATTGCTACCCGTTCCTGCAAGGCTGTAGTATGAAATAAAACATGAGACTTCACACGAAACAAAAATTCTTTTGCAAAATAAACAAGAAAATGTTATACTATTTTTTGTCCAGTAATATAGGAGTCGTAGTCGTCCACAGATGCTACGGCTCCTTTTTTTGTAAAAGAAAAAGACCTGTAATACAGATCTTCTTCTCTTCTGTTATTTTTCCTCAAAATCCGGAAGCCAGTTAATACTCATTTCCTGCTTTTTGAGTAAATTTCCAGGCACACATTCACTAAGAGCCGAATTGTCAGCCAGCGCCATATCAATAATCCAGAAATCGTCTCCGTTTTGCATAATATCCATACTCCACTGTCCGGTCAGATTCATTTTCCGGATGATATTCTCTACTTCTTCTTTTACACGGGAAATATTGTCCTGGTAACGTTTCATCAACACTTCTTCATGCGCTTGATAGATGATGTAATCATGAATCTGGTGAGGGCTATCACTATCTTCCTCATGACCGAAACGCTGTTTCATCGTATTCGGTTCCCAATAAGGAGATACCCCAATGACTTCTCTTGAGTCAAAGTCAACGAAAATACGATATTCCGTATGCAGTGGAAGTCCTTTGTAGATACAAGGGTTATTTTCCTTGTCCGGAATATACTCCCTGACACACCATTCGTTTGTTGTTGCAGCTCCATACATACAGACATTATTTGTCGGAAATGTCAGTGCAACTGCCTGGTGACTGATAAAAAGCAGATATTCTCCAAGTTCCTGAACTTCTTTTTCACCATGTACATGAGCATTACGGAAATCATACTTCGACGAAAACACTCCGGTTTTCACAAAATATTCTTTCATATCATCCAGGCCAAACACTTTATGGCAATACTGGTCAACAATCTTGAGTGTTGTCGGTGTAAGTCCTGCATAATCCAATCTGGACAACTGCAATAATGGCATCGGAACTTTAACAATGGTTGTTTTTGGTAGTTTGAAAAAGGATTGTTTTTCTACCGCTTTAACCAGTTCTGGAAACCAGTAACCAATCGAATTTGGATTTTTCCCTAGGATCTCATAGGTGATCCAATCCAGATCCAGAAGATCCAATCCTTGCCGGAAAAACTGATATGCAAGCTTTCTTTTTGCTGGATTTTCTTCTGTTTTATATCTCTGATACATCTCCAGTAATATAGTTGAACCACCATCCCGGACATCCCTCTTCAGATAATCGCCTGTAAGCTGTGGGCGGAGATCATATGGAATATTGCATAAATCTTCCAGGGTTACTCTCGGATTAGTAGACTTATTTGGGAAAAGCTGGATATGTTTTGTTCCATCATAAATATAAACTGCCGTATCCTCCAAAAGTTCATTTACAATCCGGTCGATTAGTTCATTTACTTCCGGCGATTCTTCCGTAATCGAGTTCCCATTTTTGTCCTTGAACATATGTACATTCATGTCCAACAGATTATCCGGGACAACATTAGGCTCTAATACATGCTTTGCATAAGACTTTTCAAATTCTTCTAAAGCCTCCGGACTTACTTTTAACATCTCAGCGATATCATCCTTGGATAAAGTCTTTTTGTCTTTCTTTTTGAGTGCATTTAACAGATTAAGCATATTTGTTTCCTCCTCTTTTGTATTTTAGTGAAAATATGGAAGAATACTATTTTATGGATTTCGCAAACATCTTCTGAACTTGCCACCTGCGATTGTCGCTTTCGTTTCAAAACATCATATGTTACTCTATCAAACCTCTGATTTTAAGCCCATGGTTCCCGAAAAACCGCCTAATACTGGATTTTTTTGATTTCTACCAACCGATGTCAAATTTTCGATTGGTAAAATCTCTTAAAGTTTTTCAAATCGATATTGCTGATTGATGTCTGAATATTTTTCGTGATCCACAGGGGATAAAAACTCTTCCAGTGGTCTGCACCAAATTATAAACGGATGATGCTGCTCATGGTATATTACTATTAAGGACAAATTTTCTGTATCAATACCGATGCGCTCAACTTCGTAAATATTGCCCTTGAAATGCCGATACCGGTTTCCTATCATTTCACGACTGTAGCCCTGCGCTTTCGTTTCTGCTTCTATTACATTCGTCATTTTTGTTTTCTCCTTTTTTTGAGTTCCTATTTGACTTGTTTTTTTAATTTGAGTTCATTATTTCACTTCCTGTATATTTTGAGTTTCTGATTTGACTTCCTTTGTCCAAATTTAAGTTTCGCTAAATTTCAATGTCGAATTTTTACTTTCGCTTTCACATCCTTCAACCGGTAATAATCATCCAGCCACTTTGCCAGTAACTTTGCATACCCTTCGTATTTAGTTTTCGCCACCATCGTTTTCTCTCCTGTCGAAAAATAAACAATAATACGATACTTTTTAAGCATACTTTCAACCTCCTTATCGTCTCTTTGCGCCACCTTTTTGTACATTGAACGAACCTGTTGCATGGAAGATCCGGATTAACCTTTTCTCTAATACATTTAACTTCTTTTCGCTGCAATAAATAAAAGTAATATATATCTTTCTTCCATTCTTCCATGATTGATACACGTTCCAATTTCCATTTCCCTTTAAATGCTGTCGCACTCTTTGATACACATGGATAGACTGCCCAATATAAATATTTTCATACCCCATTTTATCTGTCGGTTTTCCCTTATAAACCATAATCACATAGCAGCCTGGAAAATCATTTTTTCGAAGCAGTGGATTCCATGAGAGAAATTCCTGCGCTGAAATGGAATGCATATCGAATACTTTTTTCTTTAATGACCAAGAATAAATCTGATCACCAATTTTGGCACTTATAAGAATTACAATAAAAACGATGACAATAGTCTTCGTATGATACAATTAACTCAGTCCCTTCGATTGTTTCTTTGAGTATGGAAGAATTGTATCATAATTGGGTAAATTCATATTTTTGCAGAAGAAAAGAGACGCATAAAAAAGGCAACCAGATTTTTTCTGATTGCCTTTAGCGATTTCCATTATTTTTCCATTTTTAGTAATATTCTCCCTGCTTTCGATTCAATTTGAATGAAATTCTGCACTTCATTGATACTATATTCATAAGCTGTACAAAATCCAACCAACTTACCTTTTGCATATTCCAATGCAGATGAATTTTCTCTTCCATAAACCTTGTTTTGATTCTTCTCTGCTATATATTGGTACACAAGAGAATACAAACACTCATTTCTTTCTTTTGTTCGCAACATATACCCAAACCTCCATCTTTCCTATGCTAATCTTTTATTATTTTTTTGCCTGATACTCAGCCCAACATTCGTTAAATCTATACGGATTTTCATTCTTGCTTCGAAGACAGATCCTCTCCTTTTATGAAAATATTGTGACATACATAACTTGCTATTTGTATTTTTGCAGAAGAAAAGCAACCAGTTCACACCAGTTGCTTATTGCTTCCAACGTCCATCCATCTTTACTCCGTCCGGTTCACCATTCTTTTTATAATAGTTAATCCGGATTTGTCCGTCTTCCTGCATAGTTGTTAGAACAATACCATTTTCAAAAACATTGATATGTTCTTCTTCTCCTTTTTTGTTTTTTCCAAGGAATCTTCCTTCATGAAAAGTTTTAATGACATCACGAACCGATGCAGGATCATTGAAATCAATCTTAACAATGTCCCCCAATATTACACCTCCCACAATCCTATCTTTTTTTATTATATCGAAAAATCTATTTATTTGCAAGAACATATGTACGTCGCGAATGCTGTTTCTTTGGTCTTGGCCCCATTTTTGGAACCCGGTTCCATTTTTGTACCATTTCTCCATAAGAAAAGAGAACCGGTTTCCCGATTCTCTTCCCTTTATCTTCGAATTATTTCAAAGAGTTGTAGATATCCGTAAGGGCATTGCTGCTCTTGCTGTTTCCGATACCGTTGCTTTCAATCTTCTGCTTCAGTTCTTTCGCTTTCTCTGCACTGATCTTGTAGTCGGTTCCCGCATCTTTCGCAAAGGATCCGGTAAGCAGTGCTTTGTAAGCAGCGTTCTGATACCATTTTGACATGACATTCAGTCCACCGTTATCCGAAGAAGCTTCGATCTCCTCACTGGTCATTCCATGGAAATCGGTATCTTTATTCTTGTCGTAATACTTCTGGGTAATGAAACGTACCTGTTTCCGTGCAGTTCCATCATCGTCCCTCCAGTAATCGCTACCGGAATCGATGATCTTCACTTTCACTTCACATACCGTTTCCTTACCGACACCGCTTGGTCCCATGCTGTCATTTACCTTAAAGATCACGGTAACTGTTGCATTGCCGTTCACATTCTTAAAGTCGGTATCTTTGTAATCCAGGATTGTAACCTTGTTACTGATCACGCCATCTTCCTTATCTTCCGCCTTCAGCTTTCCGGAAGCGATTGCCTCCTTCAGAAGTACATCCTTGGTGATCTTACCGCTCTTCGCCTCTTCCAGGGTAAAGTACCGGTCTTCTGCCTTAATTACCGGGAACTCATTATACTTCACAGTAATGGTTGATGTCTTTGTCGTGGTCTTACCGCTTAAGTCTGTGACCTGATAAGTGATCTTATGCGTAACCGGAGCTTTCTCTTTCGGGAGCTGCTGGAACCAGGTATCCAGTTTCTCGGAATCCGGCATACCGTTCGTCCAGCTCTTCGTATAAGCAGCCTGCGGTTTTCCATCTACCAGTTTTCCGGCAGAGTACTCGATCTTCGTGATAATCACCTTACCGGTCATATCACCGTCTTCCGCATCAGATGCTTTCGTTACGTTCTTGAGGAGCATCGCTTTCGTGATGTCCTGTCCCTCGTAATACGTCGTGTCTTTCGCTTCCAGTTCCGGTGCTGCGGAATACCATTTCGCATATAAGGTAACAGTTCCGCCGGAATTTGCAGTTAAGTTCTTCACAGAAGCCTTGTCTGCATAGGAAGTACCAGTTCCGTCTGCCTTTGTATTCCAGCCATTGAACCGGTATCCGGTCCGTTTGAACGTGTTCGTATTCAGGGTTGCTGCCTTATCATAGGTCAGTTCCTGGTTTGCCATCGTTCCGGTTCCGCCGTTGGCATTATAAGCTACAGTATACTTATTCGCAGTCCACTGTGCATATAAGTTAACAGTTCCGCCTGCTGTTGCAGTCAGATTCTTCACAGATGCCTTATCTGCATAACTTGTACCTGAACCGTCAGCTTTCGTATTCCAGTTCTTAAAGGTATATCCTGTTTTGGTAAATCCATTCGCCGTCAGCCCCTTCGCTGTATCATAGGTATGTGAGCTACCTGCAGTAGAACCGCCAGTATTTCCATTTCCATTGTATTTAATGGTATAGGTATTTGCTTTCCAGTCCGCATAAATGGAAATAGAGACATTTCCTTTTTCCAGATCAGAAAGTACCCCGGCTGCTGTTGCAAGATCCTGTGTCTTCGCGAACACATTGTTTCCTGCATCCAGAAGAACGGTTCCATCCTTTGAACCAAGATGGTACTTATTTGTAGAAGTATATCCGGTACGGATAAATCTCCGTGCATCCCACAGTCCATAACTCGGCATGGTCGCATCGTAATTGAAATCATCGTATCGGTATTGAACATCCGGTGTGATTGTACTAACTCCAGAGCCATCCATAGCGGTACTGTTATCCACTTTGGTTGCTCCATTTGGATAATAGTTGACTCTCAATACATTTGCTTTCCAGTGTGCATAAATAGTTATATTGCCTGCTCCCATTTTTGTTGACTCACTTACCTTTGTTCCACCACTTGCTGCAGTAAACCAACCAGTAAATGTGTATCCCTTTCTCGTAGGAGTTGGAAGTGTTCCGTATGCAGAATTATAAGTCAAAGATTTTGATGTTGGACTTACAGATCCGCCATTTGGATTATAAGTTAACGTATAGCTATTGATACTCCACTGTGCATAAAAAGTTACAGTTGCTCCGTTCACAGAAGTCAGGTTCTTTACAGAAGCTTTATCCGCATAAGAAACGCCTTTTCCATCTGCCTGTGTATTCCAGTTCTTAAATGTATATCCTGTTCTGATATAACCATTCGCTGTAAGAGCCTTTGCAACATCATAGGTATGACTACTGCTTGCGCTTGATCCGCCGGTCGCTCCATTGCCATCGTATTTAACGGTATAAGTGTTCGCTTTCCATTGTGGATAGATATCCACGTTTCCGGCATAACACCACTGGTTAGAAGCATTCCAGTATTTTCCATCTTTGAGACAAGCACCACCATTATTCCAGAGCTTTGTACCACCGGAAGTATTATCGTAGAATCCAAGCATCTGATACCCTGTTCTTGATGCAGATACTCCAAGTGCATTATAGTTTGTCGAACCATAAATAACATTTGCAGTGTAGGTTCCGTCTGTATTTGCCTTGATACTACTATCTGATACGTTCAATACTCCATTGTTTGGATGGATTGTGACCGTATACTTATTGGCAGTCCATTGAGCATACAGAGTAACGGTTGCTCCATCGGTTGCTGAAAGATTAGATACTTCCTGCTTATCGCTATAAGAAGTTCCGGATCCGTCTGCTTTGGTGTTCCATCCTTTAAAAGTATAACCGGTTCTCTTATAAGTATTTGCTGTAAGAGCCTGCACTACACCATAAGTGAAACTTTGACCGGACATACTGCCGGTTCCGCCATTTTTATCAAATGTTACGGTATACTTATTCGTCTTGAATTCCAGCACGACGCCAACATTGGACGTGCCAATTGTTCCTGTGATACTTCCGGAATGGACTCCGACATAGGTATGTCCGGTTACTACTTTGATATCCTTGATCTCATACCTGCTTCCATATGGAATCTTCTGATAGAAATCCGTCACATCATTGGCTTTTTGTACGCCGTCTACATAAATGTCTGCAGTTCCATATCCCGTGATATTTCCAGTAGATTTGCCATCCAACCATCCATTCAGATCCAGATAATAGGAATTCTTGGTCCACTGTGCATATAACGTAACCGTTCCACCGTTTGCAGTAGTCAGGTTCTTTACAGAAGCCTTATCTGCATAAGCAGTTCCACTTCCGTCTGCCTTGGTATTCCAGCCTTTAAAGGTATATCCAGTTTTGGTAAACCCATTCGCTGTCAATACCTTTGCTATGTCATACGTATGGCTGCTGCTTGCAGTTGAACCGCCTGTATTTCCATTGCCATCATATTTCACCGTATAGGTATTCGGTTCCGTATGGACAACAATTGTCCGGTTGCATGCTTTTACTGTCCAAGTATCAGTTACTGTACCACTCTTTCCGGTATGTCCGGTCCATGATCCATTCGGGTCTCCATCTGCTGTCGTTCCGGTGATGTTCTTGATGTGATATCCCGGTTTGATCTGATACGTTACATTCGCGGTAGTACCGTAATTGTAAGTACCGCTACCGGTAATCGTCTCAACACCGCTATCTCCAGTAATCGTCAGTGTATACTGGTTGATTTTCCATTGTGCATATAGATTCAAAACCCCGTTTTTGAGTTGTGAAGAAGAATACTTTATGGCTGCTTCATTTCCATATACGCCGGTTCCGTCCTCGGTCTTCCATTTATCAAAGGTATAACCCTGATAAGTAAATTTGTTTGCCGGAAGTTTATAACTGGTATCATACGGTACTGTTACATCCGCCATTGAACCAGCTCCACCATTTGCATGAAAGCGGATTGTATAAGTATTCTTTACCCATTGGGCATATAACGTAATCTTTGCTCCATGTGTCGAAGCCAGGTTCTTGACGCTTTGCTTATCTGCATATGATGTACCGGATCCATCCGCTTTTGTATTCCATCCAGCGAAATGATAACCAGATCTTACAAATCCATTTGCTGCAAGGTTATAGGATTTTCCATAAGTAAATGTCTGTGTCGACATGGAACCGCTTGTACTACCGTTACCATTATATGCTACGGTGTATTTAATCGGTGTCCACTGCGCATACAGATATAACGCTTCATTTTCACTATATGTGTCACCAGGGAAATAA
>ENA-ORSC01002132-ORSC01002132.1-human-gut-metagenome-genome-assembly--contig:-NODE-2132-length-12367-cov-3.619477_pt1 | contig 12367 bp, 9 predicted proteins | sample MGYA00242178_ERZ509140 | MGnify/ENA primary metagenome ERZ509140 (study PRJEB26280, sample SAMEA2338681) | human gut metagenome | biome: human gut; feature: human-associated habitat; material: faeces... | reverse complement strand
ATAGTAATATCAATAGTAATATTACTTCTTTAATGTTTGCGTAAAAGAAAAACCATATCTTTTACGAAATCCCCATCTCAGCTCAGCAGAGCAGAATCATTGGAGAACTCCTGTCCGCTGGCTTTCTCAAACTGATCCAGCAGATTTCTTACCGTAAGCTTCTTCTTTTCTTCCCCTTTCACATCATAAATGATCTTTCCATCGCTCATCATGATCAGGCGGTTTCCGATATTGATCGCATCTTTCATATTATGTGTTACCATCATTGCAGTAAGCTGATGCTCCTGAATGATCTTATCGGAGATGGCAAGTACCTTCGCTGCAGTTTTCGGGTCAAGTGCTGCAGTATGCTCGTCCAGAAGTAAAAGTTTTGGCTTTTTAAGAGACGCCATCAAAAGAGTGATTGCCTGTCGCTGTCCACCAGAAAGAAGTCCGACTTTACTGCTCAGACGGTCTTCCAGTCCAAGATCAAGTTCTTTCAGGGCTTCTTTATAGCGCTCCCGCTCTTTTTTCGTAATGCCCCATCCAAGACCTCTGCGCTCGCCACGTCTGGCTGCGATCGCCATATTTTCTTCAATCGACATGGTTGCCGCAGTTCCAGTCATCGGATCCTGGAAAACTCTTCCCAGATAAAGTGCTCTTTTATGCTCTGAAAGCTTTGTAATATCCACTCCATCAATGATGATCTTTCCTTCGTCTACAGACCACACTCCTGCGATCGCATTCAGTGTGGTGGATTTTCCTGCACCATTTCCACCGATGATAGTCACGAAATCACCCGGATTGAGGTTCAGATTCACTCCGTTAAGTGCGACCTTTTCGTTGATCGTTCCCGGATTAAAGGTTTTATGAATATTCTGGATTTCCAACATATATCCCATTATGCAGTCCTCCGTTTCTTTGTAAAATATTTACCCTTCATGTACGGAACTGCAAGGAAGCATGCAACCACTACCGCCGAGAACAGTTTCATATAATCAGAAGGCATCTTCAGCCACAATACCAGTGCGATTACAATATAGTAAATAATCGCTCCGATAAAGATTGCTCCCAGTGTAAATGCAAAGGCTGCTTTTCTGCCTGCACAGAATTTTGCAAAAATAACTTCGCTGATGATAACGGCTGCAAGTCCGATTACAATGGCACCTCGTCCCATATTAACATCGGCTGCTCCCTGGTACTGTGCGTAAATTCCGCCGGAAAGTCCCACAAGTCCGTTGGAGATCATAAGCGCCAGAACCTTTGTAAAGCCTGTATTAATTCCCTGTGCACTTGCCATCTGCGGGTTACATCCGGTTGCACGGATCGATGCGCCAAGCTCAGTTCCAAAGAACCAGTAAATAATTGCGATCAGGATAAGTGCTGCCACGATCAGCTTTACAAAAAACAGTTCACTTCCTTCGCCGGTCACATAACGAAGCGATGCAACCAATTTATACTGCATAACATTGACTGCCTGATTAGATTTTCCCATGATTCCGAGATTCACCGAGTAAAGTCCGATCTGCGTCAGAATACTGGCCAGAATGCCCGGAATTCCAAAAAACGTATGTAAAATACCTGTCACAAATCCGGCTGCCATACCTGCCAGAAATGCGAAAAGAAGTGCCAGTGCCGGATTCATACCGCCACGGATCAGCATAACTGCAACTGCTCCGCCTGTAGCCAGCGATCCGTCAACCGTCAGATCCGCAAAATCCAGAATGCGGAAGGTGATATAAACGCCAAGCGCCATAATTCCCCAGATGATCCCCTGCGCTACATTTCCCGGAAGTGCACGCACAAGAGACATCGGATCTAAAGCTGCTAAATACATTGTTCTTGCCTCTTTCTATACTTATTATTCCTCAATTGCTTCGTAATCGTCCGGAACAGTGATTCCGAGTTCGTCACAAATTGTTTTGTTATACATCTTTGTAACATTCGGTGCACTTTCAATATCCATGGTTGAGATATCTTTTCCATTTACAAGGATATCGTAAGCCATTTCACCTGCTCTGTATCCGATGTCATAGTAGCTGATAGAAAGAGTTGCAATACCACAGCCTTCACAGATTCCCTGTTCGCCTGCGATTACCGGTACTTTTGCCGGAAGACAGATATTGTTGATAATCTCTGTGTTAGATGCCATTGTATTATCAGTTGGGATGTAAAGTGCGTCGCACTCATCTACTGCACTTGTCACTACAGACTGGATTTCATTAGAATCTGCTGCTGTGTATTCTTTATACTTAATTCCATCTTTTTCAAGTGCTTCCTCAAACTTCTTCGCCTGGTATGCTGAGTTCGGTTCTGCTGAACAGTAAAGGATACCTACTGTTTTTGCATCCGGAAGGAGCTCTTTAAGCATTGCTTCCTGTTCATCGATCGGTGCAAGGTCACAGGTTCCTGAAATGTTCATACCTGTTGATCCTGTCCAGTCAGAAATATCAAGAGCAGTTGCATAATCTGTAACAGATGTTCCAAGAATCGGGATCGTGCTTGTTGCAGCTGCTGCACACTGAAGAGCAGTTGTTGCATTTGCAAGGATCAAGTCATCATTGTCTGCCACAAAATTGTTTACAATGGTTGCGCAGTTTGCCTGTTCTCCCTGTCCGTTCTGAAGATCGAACTTCACTTTGTCTTTTCCGAATTTTTCTTCACAGGCTTCTTCAAATCCTTTGGTTGCCTCGTCAAGAGCTGCATGCTCAAGCTGCTGGCAGATACCGATCTTATATACCTTGTCTGATGAATCCTTTGAAGAAGATTCTTTGTCTGATGAACTTCCGCCACAGGCAGCAAGTGCCAGTGTCATTGCTGCAGTAAGTGATACTGCTAAAATTTTTCTTGCTTTCATAATAACATACCTCCATCTATGTTCTTTTCGAACAAACTTTTTCCGTTTTGGCTTTACAGCTTTAAACTTTAGCGGTTTAAACTTCAATGGTTTAAAGCTTTGCCGTGATATTGATTATAGCGTTTTTTTGTACTTTAGTCAAGGTATGTTACAAAAAGCTACAAAAATTCTAGCTTTTCCGGTCCATTATCCTACAAAACAAAATCGCCGCCCCGGTACTGACCGCCGTTGCCACAATCCCAGGTCCAACAACGGCTGTCGGATTCACGCTTCCGTACTGGCTCCGGTAGGCGATCACCGACACCGGAATCAGCTGCAGTGAAGAAATATTTACGATCAGGAAGGTGCACATCTCATTGCTTGCAACGCCTCTTTTTCTTACCGGTCCTGCTGCTTTTCCAAGGCGGCGGTCTTCTTCCAGCTTCTGAAGCTCTTCCATTGCTTCAAGACCTGCCGGAGTTGCCGCCCAGCCAAGTCCGAGTACATTTGCAATGATGTTTGCTGCAATTGGTTTTTCTGCCGGATGATCTTTTGGAAGTTCTGGAAAGAGGAAATGGATCAGAGGGGAAAGGCGGACGGTTGCCGTTTTCAGGATGCCGGATTTTTCTGCGATTCCCATGAGTCCGGTCCAGAAGGACATGACGCCCATCATCGTGATGCAAAGGGTGACGGCTTCTTTGGAGGAATCTAAGGCGGCGGTGGTGATGTCCGGCATTTTGCCGGAGAAAGAGGCAAAAAGGATGCCAATAAGAATCATTCCCGACCACAGGTAATTGAGCATTTTTTCTCCTTTCTTGGATGGGGAAGAGTGTTGGAGAGGGGACGCCGGGTGGAAAATAAATTGTGTTCAAATTCAAGTTGGGCAAACCATTCCGACGAACCTCTTAGGGCGGGAATCGTGTTCAGCAATGGCTTCCACGATTCCTGAGTTTCGTCTCCATTGCACAAAAAATTGAATTTGAACACAATTTATTTTCCGCCCGGCTGACATTCTACAAGTCATACTTTTCCGCCAAACTATAAATGGGGAGTAGAAAAGCCTGCTCTTTGAGATTGCATCTCAAAGTTGCAGGCTTTTGCTGCGATTTTCGATACATTTATATGTAGAAAACCATTTCTTTATTCAATTATCTTTCTCAGGATGTTCTTTTTTGTATAACTCTTTCATTCGATTAATTTCTTCTACAGTATATTCTTCTACCTCTGTTTTTGTCACTCTCTTAATATGTTGTCTTTTCAGGCGTAAGTATACATATTCCCGGAAGAGGGTGTAGAGTACGGATACCAGCGGGATGAATATGAGCATTCCTATGATTCCCAGAAGGTTGCCGCCGATGGTGACTGCGGCGAGGACCCAAATGGAGGGAAGCCCTACGGAGCTGCCGACTACGTGTGGGTAGATCAGGTTACCTTCGATCTGCTGGAGGATCAGAAATACAAGGATGAAAAGGATTGCCTGTTTCGGGCTCACCATGAAGATCAGGAGGCCGCCAAGTACGCAGCCGATGAAGGCTCCAAAGATTGGGATCAGGGCTGTGAAGGATATGATGATTCCAATCAGCAGTGCATACGGCATTTTCAGTATACTTAATGTAATTACAAACATACTTCCGAGGATGACTGCTTCCAGGCACTGTCCGGTAAGGAAGTTTGCGAAGGTACGGTAGGTCAGGGAACAGACTTCAAGAATCACTTCTGCTTTTCGTTTTGGAATAAACGCGAAAAACACTTTTCTCACCTGCACATGCAGTTTTTCTTTCTGGAAAAGAATATAGCAGGCAAAGGAAAAGGCAATAAAAAATGTAGTAACTCCACTGACGATGGATCCAACTGCTGTCATCGTTGTATTCATAAAATTTCCCGCACCATTTCCGAGAATACTCATCCCCCACTGGATTGCCTTATTCGGATTGAACTCCACCTGGTTCACAAGATCCATGATTTCCCGGTTATTGTGCGTAAATTCCCGTACCCAGCTCTGCATCTGCGGAATAAAATCTGCAATACTGTTCATCAGACTTCCAATTGTTGCCGTAAGCTGCGGAATCAGACCGAACATAACAAGCACAATCACCCCCACTACCAGTACGATCGTAAGAAGAAGACTGATCGGTCTTGCAAGCTTTCCTGCCGCCTTACTTCCTTTCTCTTTTGCCTTTCCAAATAATTTTTTCTCCAGAAAGCTCATCGGCACATTGATCACAAACGCAATCGCACCGCCAAGAGCGAAGGGGAAAATAATTCCCCATACCGCCTTGATCACGCCGAGAACCACATCAAATTTCCACAATGCAACTACGATCAGCGCTGTAAATACGATCAGTTCCCGGATTTTTTTTATAGATAATTTACTAAAATCCACTATTTTCTCCATTCTACTACAATATATTTATGGTTAATCCCCTTACAACCAGTAAGCATTTTCCCATATTGTTACTCAGATAATTTTCCACGTACCCACTTCAGAAGCTGTATGATTGGAAAACAGGCAAATGCATACAGGTAGACAGTCCCAAGCTGTTCAAAGTTCAATGTTTCTACTTTGAACACCTGATGCAGCCCCGGAATTGTAAGTACAGCCGTGATCAGAATTGCGCCCAGTGCAAATGCGCCCTGCATCCATTTATTATTGAAAAACCGTTTGGTAAAAATCACCGGATGATCTGATTTACAGTTATATCCGTGAAACAGCCGTGCAAGACAGAGCGTTCCAAATGCATAAGTACTTCCAAGAAGTGCACCGTCCTGATGATATCCTGTCAGAAAACTGATCATCGTCATTACACCGATCACCAGTCCTTCCAGACCAATCTTTGACAGGAAATCTTTTGTCAGGATCGACTCGTCTGCCGGTCTTGGCTTCTCATTCATCACATCACTGGTATGCGGTTCTACTCCCAGTGCAATTGCCGGGAGACTATCAGTCAGCAGGTTGATAAAAAGCAGATGAACCGGTGCAAACGGAACCGGGAGTCCTGCGATCGATGCATATAAAACAGCGAGAATTGCACCGAAGTTTCCCGATAACAGAAACTGGATCGCATACTTGATATTACGGTATAAGTTTCGTCCGTTTTCCACTGCTTTTACAATTGTGGCAAAATTATCGTCTGTAAGTACCATCGCCGCTGCATCTTTGGCAACTTCTGTTCCGGTTACTCCCATTGCAACACCTATATCTGCCTGCTTAAGAGCCGGTGCATCGTTGACACCGTCGCCGGTCATCGATACAATATTTCCGCGCTCTTGCCATGCACGGACAATCCGGATCTTATGTTCCGGCGAAACCCTTGCATAGACAGAAATCTTCGGGACAAATCCCCGCAACTCCTCGTCACTCATATTTTCAATCTCCGCGCCCTCACAGGCTTCGGATAAATCCTTTAAAATGCCGATCCGTTTTGCGATCGCTGCTGCCGTGATCTTATGGTCTCCCGTGATCATCACCGGACGGATGCCTGCTTTGATACATTCTTCTACTGCAGCTTTTGACTCTTCCCTCGGCGGATCCATCATCGCGATCATTCCGAGAAATACCAGATGCTCCTCATCCTCTGCGGTCAGCAGATGTTCTTCCGGAATCTCCCGGAAAGTAAATGCCAGCACTCGAAGACCTTCCATTGAAAATTCCTGATTCTGACTCTGAATCTTTTCTTTATCTTCTTTTGTAATCTCCCTTATTCCATTTTCTGTCCAGATCTGGTCTGTCAGATCCAGGAGACGGTCAACCGCACCTTTGACGATCATCCGGTTTTCGCCGTCTATCCGGTGAAGCGTCGACATCATTTTCCGGTCACTGTCAAATGGAATCTCATCTTCTCTTGGATAACTTTCTCTTACTTCTGCAGCTTCCACTCCATAGCGGCTTCCCAGATTGATCAGCGCTGTCTCTGTCGGATCTCCGATTTCCACTCCATTTTCATTGGTAGAATCGTTACATAAAATGCTGCAATCAAGCAGAAATCTCTGTGCCGGATCTGCCATATCGATCTCATCTGCCCGGATTCTTCTGCCTTCTATATAATAATCTTCAACAGTCATCTTATTCTGCGTGAGAGTTCCGGTTTTATCCGAACAGATCACGGAGACACTTCCAAGACCTTCTACCGCCTGCAGTTTTCGAATGATTGCATGCTCCTTGGCCATCTTCTGCGTTCCGAAAGAAAGGACGATTGTTACAATTGAACTTAATGCCTCCGGGATTGCTGCAACCGCAAGTGCTACTGCAAACATAAACGCGCTTCCGATATTTTCTCCACGAAATACACTGATTCCAAATAAGATTCCGCAAAATACCAGGATCAGAACCGAAAGCTTCTTTCCGAACTCTTCCAGATTCACCTGAAGCGGAGTCTGCTTTTCAGATGTTGATTTCAAAAGTCCGGCAATCTTTCCGACTTCTGTCTGCATACCTACACTTGTCACAACGGCTCTTCCACGTCCGTAAGTAACAAAGCTTCCCGAAAATAACATATTGTTCCGGTCACCAAGCGGCACTTCCTCTTCGATTTCATTCAGGCTCTTCTCAACTGCAAGACTCTCCCCGGTCAGTGCACTTTCATCGATCTTCAGACTTGCGTTCTCGATCAGTCGTCCGTCTGCCGGAACATAATCCCCGGCTTCCAGAAGGATCACATCTCCAACTACCAGTTCTCTTGCCGGAATCGGTGTCACCGTACCATTCCTGAGAACCTTCGCCTCCGGTCCTGAAAGCTTTTTCAGGCTCTGAAGCGACTGCTCTGCTTTTACCGTCTGCACGGTTCCCAAAATCGCATTCATTGTAATGACAATCACAATAACTGCCGCACTTTCTGCGTCTCCTAAAATTCCTGAAATAATCGCCGATGCAATCAGGATAATCACCAGGAAATCCTTGTACTGCTCCAAAAAAATCTGCAGCACACTTTTTTTCTTTCCCTCCGCGAGCTCATTCCATCCACATTTTTCACGGGACTTTTCCACTTCTTTTATCGTAAGTCCCTCTTCTCTGCTTCCCATCTGTCCAAGCACTTCTTTTACCGATGACTGATAAATTTCTTTCATCCTTTCCGCCTCCTGTTTCTGAGTATTCACATTCCTGAATTTCTTATGCAACGAAGCTCTCTTTCGATAAAAATGTACAAAAAAAGAAACCCTTATTGCACAACAAATAATGCAATAAAAGTCTCACCATTTTCTTGTGGTACCGGATGCTTCCACCGTACTGACGACACCACAAACGCGGATTCCCTTGCGTAGGTTACTCCCCTTTATTAACGTAACTATATACCACGAATAGCCCGATTGTCAAGAAAATTTTAACCGGAGTCTCCAAAATCGGAAACTCCGGCAAATAATTTCACATCTTAGTTTGTAATTGTCTTTTCTGTCTCTTTGTCGAACACATGGATCTTTTCAGCATCGAATGCGAATGTAACTGTATCCCCTGTTCTTGCTGTTGTTCTAGAATCAACACGGGCTGTCATTGTAGCTCCTTCATAATCAAAGTGGAGATAAACTTCAGCACCAAGCATTTCATATACACGGATCTTAGCCTGAATAACTGTATTCGGTGAAGATGTGATAAACATCTGCTCATCATGTACATCTTCCGGACGGATTCCAAGGACAACAGTCTTTCCTTCATATCCTCCATCGATAAGTTTCTTTGCTTTTGCCGGTGGAAGTACAATATCAGCCGGTCCAACTTTGAGGACAACTTTGTCACCCTTCTTCTGGCATACAGCATCAAGGAAGTTCATCTGTGGTGATCCGATGAATCCTGCAACGAAGAGGTTGCATGGGGTATCATAAAGTACCTGTGGTGTATCTACCTGCTGAACAACACCTGCGTTCATAACTACGATTCTGGTTCCCAGTGTCATAGCTTCTGTCTGGTCATGTGTTACATAGATGATTGTTGTACCAAGTCTCTGATGAAGTTTGGAAATCTCGATACGCATCTGTCCACGAAGTTTAGCATCCAAGTTGGAAAGTGGTTCATCCATAAGGAATACCTTCGGGTTACGAACGATTGCACGTCCCATAGCAACACGCTGTCTCTGTCCACCTGAAAGAGCTTTTGGTTTACGGTCAAGCAGTGGTTCAAGGTCAAGGATCTTAGCTGCTTCACGAACCATCTTATCAATCTCCGGTTTCGGAACTTTTCTTAATTTAAGTCCGAATGCCATGTTATCATATACAGTCATATGTGGGTACAGAGCATAGTTCTGGAATACCATCGCGATATCTCTGTCTTTTGGTTCTACATCATTTACCACTTTGTCACCGATCTTGAGTTCACCGCTTGTGATCTCTTCCAGACCTGCGATCATACGAAGTGTGGTAGATTTACCACATCCAGATGGTCCTACAAAAATGATAAATTCTTTATCTTCAATTTCAAGGTTGAAATCTTTAACTGCTTCAAATCCGTTCGGATATGTTTTGTTAATATGCTTTAATGATAAGCTTGCCATTTATTTTTCCTCCTAAATCTTTGTGCGCTTCTTACACACTGTCGCTGTTCTTGTTTCTGAAATAAAGTATATCTGTTTTTACATCGTTGGTCTATGACCGGGTTGAACAAAGATTTTTTAAGAAGGTGTACAAATTGACGAAAGCCTTACAACAGTTCTTTGTAAATATCTCTCTTGCCAACCCCTCTGTCTTTTGCCACCTTTTTCATGGCTTCTTTCTTATCGATTCCCTGGTTCATATAGTAATCCATATGCTCCTGAACCGTCATTTCTTCCCATTTTGCGCGCTCCTCCTGTAAAATGCTCTCCCGACTCTTCCCCTCGATCACAAGCACACACTCCCCCTTCGGATCGTTGCTCTCATAATAGGAAACCGCTTCCGCAAATGTGGTGCGAAATGCAGTCTCATGCTTTTTTGTAAGTTCCCGGCACACAGTCAGATGTCTGTCCCCACCAAGAACTTCTCCAAGCTCTCTCAAGGTTCTCACCAGACGGTGCGGCGCTTCGTAAACGATCATCGTTCTTGTCTCATCTACAAGCTCACCTAGGACTGCCTGTCTTTCCTTTTTGTCCGTTGGAAGAAATGCCTCAAATGCAAATCTTCTGGTGGAAAGCCCGGAAAGTGTCAGTGCCGTAATACAGGCAGCGGCTCCCGGAAGGGAAGTGACCGTAATTCCGGCTTCATAGCACATTTTCACCAGTTCCTCACCCGGATCTGAGATCCCTGGTGTACCGGCATCGGTGATCAGCGCAATATTCATCCCTGTAAGAAGTTTTTCCACCAGAGCGTGTCCCTTTTCTATCTTATTATACTCATGATAACTGGTCATCGGTGTTTTAATCTCAAAATGATTCAGCAGTTTAATACTGTTCCTGGTATCTTCTGCCGCGATCAGGTCAACTTCTTTCAGCGTCCGGATCACCCGGAACGTCATATCTTCCAGATTGCCAATCGGTGTTGCACACAAATATAATGTTCCTGCCATTCGTTACTCCTTTCCAGTTCCTGTCATCCCGTAATACTCCAGGATCTCCCGTGTATAGCTGCCGTCCTTCTCATAAACGATCAGTGGCGGATCTACTGTCATCCGCGATTTGGCACCACGGATTCCTTCTATTAAAACCATGTTCGGTTCCTTATCCACATATGGATACACCAGACGCATTCTTTTTGGCTCCAGCTTCGCCTCACACATTGCTGTCAGAATCTCTGCGAGCCTAAACGGTCTGTGTACCATATAAAATCTTCCTCCGGCTTTTAAAATCCGTGCACTTTCCCGGATAATATCCTCCAGTGTGCACAGTACCTCATGCCTCGCAATTGCCTTAGCACTTTCCGGATTAGCCATTCCATGACCTCCGATCATGTATGGAGGGTTCGTTGTTATCACATCCATGGAACCTTTTCCAAATATCTGTGACGCTTCTTTGATATCTCCCGTCACAATGTCGATCTGCTCCTCAAGCCGGTTGTGCCGGACACTCCGACACGCCATATCCGCACTTTCTTCCTGAATCTCCAGTCCTGTAAAATGCTTTCCTTTTGTCTTTGCAGCCAAAAGAATCGGGAGAATTCCCGTTCCTGTTCCAAGATCAAGAACGCATTCTCCCGCTTTTACTTTGGCAAAGGCACTTAAAAGCACTGCATCCATTCCGAAGCAGAACCGCCCCGGGCTCTGGATGATCTCATAGCCTTTTATCTGTAAATCATCGAGCCGTTCTCCCGGCTTAAGATTATTTGTCATCTAACTTTGACGCTCCTTCACCTTTCTCCAGAGCTGCAAGCTCTTTCATTTCCTGTTTGGAAAGCTTCACATCCTTTTTCCGGCGGCGCGGTTTGAACTTCAGGTCAGCTGCCGGATATTCACGGATTTCTTTCTCATCATTGTCCAGAGTTACAATAACCCTGACAAGCTGACGCAGTACGCTTAATGACTGTACTTCACCTTTCAGTCCTTCCGGAGTTGTCACCGCCTCACCTGCAGACGGAAGATTATTGTTGAGTTCCTCGTATGTCTCTTCCTCATTTGTCAGGCAGCACATCAGTCTGCCACATACACCTGAAATCTTAGTCGGGTTCAGAGACAGATTCTGTTCTTTTGCCATCTTGATCGAAACCGGTGCAAACTCAGACAGATAGGTGTGGCAGCAAAGCTCTCGTCCGCAGATCCCGATTCCTCCGCGGATCTTCGTCTCATCTCTTACACCGATCTGGCGAAGTTCAATCCTGGTACGGAATACCGCTGCCAGATCCTTTACCAGTTCACGGAAATCAATTCTTCCGTCTGCGGTAAAGTAAAACAGCACTTTATTGTTGTCAAAGGTATATTCTGCATCGATCAGCTTCATCTCCAGTCCATGCTTGTGGATCTTTTCCAGACAAATCTGAAATGCTTCTTTTTCTTTTTTGCGATTCTTTTCTTCTACACGGCGGTCATCCTCTGTCGCCAGGCGGATCACTGTCTTAAGAGGCTGGGTGATCTCTTCATCCTTCACTTCCTTCGGTCCCATCACAACGTTACCGAATTCTACTCCTCTCGCGGTCTCTACAATTACCTGATCACCACGCTTCACCTCAAATTTGCCCGGTGAGAAAAAATAGATCTTTCCTGCAGTCCGAAAACGGACTCCAATTACTTTTGTCATTCCCTAGTTCTCCTTTATTGTCAACAGAAGAAGTTCCATGACAAGATCAAAGTTGACATTGGCGCGCAGTCTCGCCTTTGCTTTCTCAAGTGCTTCCAGAATTGTCTCAATTCCTTCATAAGAGCTCTTTTTCGCACGCTCCCTGATACTGTCGATCTCTTCACCGAAAATCAGTCTGTCGATATTCATTGTTGCTTTATAGATCAGAACATCACGATACCAGATCATAAGGATGTCCAGATAATCTGTGATCTCAATCTTGTAAGCGGAAATTCGTTTCACAGCTTCCACCAGATCACCGAGTTCCATGGTATCGATATTCTTCAGCAGACGAACTGCCTCATCTTTAATTTCATTAAAATGCTCAGAGCCTGCCAGCATAGCAGCTTTTCCAATATTGCCCTGTGCAAATGCAGTACACACGTCT
>ENA-ORSC01002122-ORSC01002122.1-human-gut-metagenome-genome-assembly--contig:-NODE-2122-length-12404-cov-29.769374_pt1 | contig 12404 bp, 14 predicted proteins | sample MGYA00242178_ERZ509140 | MGnify/ENA primary metagenome ERZ509140 (study PRJEB26280, sample SAMEA2338681) | human gut metagenome | biome: human gut; feature: human-associated habitat; material: faeces... | reverse complement strand
CAAGTGCCGGATAGGAACGGCAAAATTTTTTACACTTCTATTACTTCTTTATCGCACATCAGTAAAGTCGCAGGGCATCAAGCAGCTTGTCGCGGGCGGTGGTGTTGCCCTGATCGGCGTCACTCTGGTTCCCCTGCTGTCTGGTCTGCTGGGCTGATTGTCCCGGCTGTCCGCCAACCAACCCAACCATAACTGTTAAATCCTGAAATCCCGCCGCGCTCTCCCGGTTCCATGCGGGAGGGCGCGGCAAAGGAGGTGAACCCACATGATAGGCGAACTCATAGGGGATTGGATCAAAGGCATTTTAATCGACGGCATCATGGGCAACCTGTCCGGGCTGTTCAGCACGGTCAATACGAAAGTCGGGGAAATCGCCTCGGATGTAGGGACGACGCCGCAAGCGTGGAACAGCGGCATATTCAATATGCTGCAATCCCTGTCGGACACGGTGATCGTCCCCATTGCAGCGGCGATCCTTGCCGTTATCATGTGCTATGAACTGATAGACATGATCGTGGAAAAGAACAATATGCACGACTTTGACACGTCCATGTTCTTCCGCTGGATTTTCAAAAGTGCTTTTGCCATTCTCATTGTGACGAACACATGGAATATCGTCATGGGCGTTTTCGACGCCACCCAAGCCGTCGTCAATCAGAGCGCCGGGGTGATTATCGGGGAAACCAGCATTGACTTTGACACCCTCATTCCCGACCTTGAAACACAACTGGAAGCTATGGACATCGGGCCGCTGCTGGGCCTGTGGTTCCAGACCCTTGTTGTGGGGCTAACGATGAACATTCTTTCCATCTGTATTTTCCTTGTGACATACGGCAGAATGATTGAGATTTATGCCGTGACCGCGCTGGGGCCGATTCCCCTTGCCACGCTGGGCAATGCGGAGTGGCGCGGCGTCGGCCAGAACTACTTGAAATCCCTGTTGGCGCTGGGCTTCCAAGCCTTTTTGATTATGGTGGTTGTCGGCATCTATGCGGTGCTGATCCAGCAAATCGGACAGGCAGCGGATATATCCGGGGCCATTTGGGGCTGTATGGGCTACACGGTTCTGCTCTGCTTCTGTCTGTTCAAGACCGGCAGCATATCGAAAGCCGTCTTTACCGCACATTGACAGACAGGAGGACTACCAACAATCGAGGAAGTACAAAAGAAACGATACCACATCATTTACGCCGATCCGCCGTGGCGGTATGAGTGCAAGAAAACAGGTGCGGCGGAACATCACTATCCCACCATGAGCATTGACGAGCTGTGCGCCCTGCCGGTGGAAACGCTGGCGGAAAAGGACTGTCTGCTGTTTTTGTGGGCCACATTCCCGCAGCTCCCGGAAGCCCTGCGCCTGATCCGGGCATGGGGCTTTACGTTCAAAACAGTGGCCTTTGTCTGGTTGAAGCTCAACAAGAAAAGCCCCACATGGTTTTATGGGCTGGGCTACTGGACGAGAGGCAATGCGGAAATCTGCCTGCTTGCCAAACGAGGCAAGCCCAAGCGCCGCAGCGCCGGTGTCCATCAGTTTATTATTTCCCCTGTGGAGGAACACAGCAAAAAGCCGGACGTGACCCGTGACAAAATCATTGAGCTGGCGGGCGACCTGCCTCGCGTGGAGCTGTTTGCCAGACAGAAAGCGCCCGGCTGGGATGTTTGGGGAAACGAGGTGGACAGCGATCTTTCCCTGACCCCACAAGAAAATGTATCAGAAACGAGGTGATTTGAATGGCTTATGTGACCGTCCCGAAGGACTTGACCCGCGTAAAATCCAAGATTGTGTTTGGCCTTACCAAACGGCAACTGATCTGCTTCGGCGGTGCGCTTCTCGTAGGCGTCCCGCTTTATTTTTTGCTCCGGGGCCGGGTAACTGGCAGCGCGGCGGCCCTGATTATGGTGTTCGCCATGCTGCCGGGCTTCCTGCTGGCCCTGTACGAGCGCCACGGCCAGCCCCTTGAAGTGGTGGTATGGCAGATTGTCCAGTGCTGCTTCATCCAGCCCAAGGAAAGGCCCTACCAAACCGACAACGCCTATACTGCCCTCATGCGGCAGCACCAAATGGAAAAGGAGGTAAATGCGATTGTCCGAAAAGCAAAGAAACGAGCCGCCTGTAAAGCTCACCCGCGCCGAAAAGCGGGAAATACAGGCCATCATCCGCAAGTATAAGGGCGACGGAAAAGCCCATTCCGCACAGGCCAGTATCCCGTATCAGGCCATGTACCCGGACGGGGTTTGCAGGGTGACGGCCAACACGTTCAGCAAATGTATCGAGTTTGCCGACATCAGCTATCAGCTTGCACAGGCCGACACCAAGACGGCCATCTTTGAAAACCTGTGCGATCTCTACAACTATCTGGACGCCTCGATCCACGTCCAGTTTTCCTTTGTCAACCGCAAGACCGACCCCAAGCAGTACGCCAAGAGCTTTGAGATCAAGGCGCAGGGGGACGACTTCGACGACATCCGGGCAGAGTATTCCGGTATCCTGCAAGACCAGCTTGTGCGGGGCAACAACGGCCTCACCAAGCGCAAGTTCCTCACGTTCACCATCGAGGCCGACAACCTGAAAATGGCCCGCGCCCGTCTGACCCGCATTGAAACCGACCTGCTGGGCTATTTCAAGACGATGGGGGCCGTGGCTCATGTGCTGGACGCCAAGGAACGTCTGGAAGTGCTGCATGGGGTACTCCACCCCGACGCCGAGCCGTTTCAATTTGAATGGAAATGGCTGGCCCCGTCCGGCCTCTCCACCAAAGATTTTATTGCCCCGTCCTCGTTCCGTTTCGGCAATTCCCGTATGTTCGGGCTGGGCGGCAAGTATGGGGCCGTGAGCTTCTTAAACATCCTGTCCCCGGAGCTGTCGGACGAAATGCTGGCCGACTTCCTCAACACGGAAAACGGCATTGTCGTCAATCTCCATGTGCAGGCCATCGACCAGAGCGAGGCCATCAAGACGGTTAAGCGCAAGATCACCGACCTTGACGCCATGAAGATACAGGAACAGAAACGAGCTGTCCGTAGCGGCTACGACATGGACATCCTGCCCAGCGACCTTGCCACCTACGGACAGGACGCCAAGGAGCTTTTGAAAACCCTGCAAAGCCGGAATGAACGAATGTTCCAGATCACCTTTCTGGTGATGAACACCGCCGACACCCGGCAGAAGTTGGAGAACGATGTATTTTGGGCCGCAGGCGTGGCGCAGAAATACAACTGTTCCCTTGTCCGTCTGGACTACCAGCAGGAACAGGGCCTTATGAGCAGCCTGCCGCTGGGGGCCAACCACATCAAGATCGAGCGTTCCTTGACGACTTCCAGTGTGGCCGTGTTCGTGCCTTTCGTGACGCAGGAGCTTTTCATGGGCGGCGACGCCATGTATTACGGCGTCAATGCCAAGACCGGCAACATGATTATGCTGGACAGAAAACGGGCGCGGTGTCCCAACGGATTGAAGCTGGGGACGCCGGGCAGCGGCAAATCCATGAGCTGTAAATCCGAGATTGTCAGCGTGTTCCTTTGTACGCCGGACGATGTATATATCTGCGATCCAGAGGCGGAATATTATCCCCTTGTGAAGCGGCTCCACGGCCAAGTGGTGAAGCTGTCGCCTACCAGCAAATCCTATGTGAACCCGCTGGACATCAACCTGAATTACAGTGAGGACGAAAACCCGCTGGCGCTGAAATCCGACTTTGTGCTGTCGTTCTGTGAGCTTGTCATGGGCGGCAAGAACGGGCTGGAAGCCATCGAAAAGACGGTCATTGACCGTGCTGTGCAGGTGATCTACCGGCCCTATCTGGCAGACCCCCGCCCGGAGAATATGCCGATCCTGTCCGACCTGCATCAAGCCCTGTTAGACCAGCATATCCCGGAGGCTGACCGTGTGGCGCAGGCCCTTGACCTGTATGTAAACGGAAGCCTGAACGTCTTTAACCACCGTACCAATGTCAACATCGAGAACCGCATTGTGGCCTTTGATATTAAAGAGTTGGGAAAACAACTCAAAAAGCTGGGGATGCTCATTGTCCAAGACCAGATTTGGGGCCGTGTGACCCAAAACCGCAGCCAAGGCAAGGCAACGTGGTATTTCTGCGACGAGTTCCATTTGCTTCTGCGCGAGGAACAGACGGCGGCTTTCTCCTGCGAGATTTGGAAGCGGTTCAGAAAATGGGGCGGCATCCCGACCGGGGCGACGCAGAACGTGAAAGACCTGCTTTCTTCCCCGGAGATCGAAAACATTCTGGAAAACAGCGACTTCATTTGCCTGCTCAATCAGGCGTCCGGCGACCGGCGTATCCTTGCGGAGCGATTGAACATTTCCCCGCAGCAATTACGGTATGTGGACAATTCCGAACCCGGCGAGGGGCTTTTGATCTATGAAAATGTGATTCTGCCGTTCCGCAACCCCATCCCGCAGCGCAGCCAGCTCTACAAGATTATGACGACCCGGTTAGGCGAGGGCGAAACGGTATGACAGACAAGGAGGTGACGCCCTATGAAGCAGTTGAAACCCCGTGATAAGGTGACGCAGCACATGACCCGCGACGGCCTGACGCTGGACAACCAGACCACCGGCGAGAGCATCAACATTTCCAGCCGGGAGGCCGAACAGGACTATTCCGCAGCCGAGCCGGGCGGCACCGCTGAAAAGGTGCTGGAACGTGCCGGGGACATCCGGGAGCGCAGCAAGGCGAAGCGGGCCGCCAAGGATGGCGCGAATACGGCAGCGCAGGCCACCGGCCCGGCGTCCCGCCTGCAATTCACCGCCGAGGAACGGGCCGATCCCGCCCTTTCCAAGTACGTTCACAAGGCGGAAAAGCGGGCGGATAAGCTGGACGCAGCCAAAGAAGCCCTGCCGAAAAAGCGCGTCGTCACCAAGGAAACCGTCTATGACGAGGCCAAGGGCAAGGCCAAAACCAAGCTGCACTTTGACAAGGTGGAGAAACCGGCCCCCAAGCTCAAACCCAACCCGGCCAGCCGTCCGATGGAGGAAGCGGGCCTGTATCTGCATGGAAAAATCCATGAGGTTGAGTATGAGAATGTGGGCGTCGAGGGCGGCCATAAGGGAGAAGAACTTGCCGAGCGCCAAGCGGGAAAAGCCATTCGCAGCGGCATCCGGCGTCATAAGCTCAAACCCTACCGGGCCGCAGCCAAGGCCGAGAAAAAGGCCATTGCCGCCAATGCGGAGTACATCTACCAGAAATCCTTGCGGGACAACCCGGAAATGGCGCAGGCGGTGAAAAACCCGGTGGCCCGGTTCTGGCAGAAACAGAAAATCAAACGGGACTATGCCAAGGCAGCACGGGCGGCGGGCCAGACGGCACAGGGCGCAGCCAGCGCCACCAAGACCACCGCCGCAGCCGCCAAAAAAGCCGCCGAGAAAAGCAAACAGGCCGCGTCCTTTGTGGCCCGGCACTGGAAAGGTGTGCTGCTGATCGGCGGTGTGGGCCTTATGCTCATGCTGATTATGGGCGGCCTGCAATCCTGTACGGCCATGTTCGGCAGCGCAGGAACCGGCGTGGCAGCCACGTCCTATCTGTCCGAGGACAGCGATATGCTGGGGGCGGAAGCCGCCTATGCGGACATGGAGGCCGATTTGCAGTATGAGCTTGACAACTACGAAAGCCTGCACCCCGGCTATGACGAATACCGTTTCGATCTGGACGAGATCGGTCATGACCCCTATGTGCTGACTTCCATCCTGTCGGCGCTGCATGAGGGCGTCTATACGCTGGGCGACGTGCAAGGCGACCTTGCCATGCTCTTTGAGAAGCAATATACCCTGACACAGACCATTGAAACCGAAACCCGATACCGCACCGAAACCCGATACCGCACCGAAACCCGGACGGACAGCGAGGGCAACACCTATACTGTGCAAGTTCCCTACACCTATTACATCTGCAACGTGAAGCTGGAAAACTTCGATATGTCCCATCTGCCTGTTTACATCATGGGCGAGGAACAAATGAGCCTGTATGCGGTGTATATGCACACGCTGGGCAACCGGCCTGACCTGTTCCCAAACGACACCTATCCCAACGCTTCCACCGTCAAGGAGCCGACCTATTACGACATTCCCCCGGAGGCTTTGGAGGACGCCAACTTTGCCGCAATGATGGCCGAGGCGGAAAAGTATGTAGGTTATCCGTATGTGTGGGGCGGCAGCTCTCCCAGCACCAGCTTTGATTGCAGCGGCTTTGTGAGCTGGGTAATCAATCACAGCGGATGGGACGTGGGACGGCTGGGCGCACAGGGCCTTTGCAATATCTGTACCCCTGTTTCCCCGGAGCAGGCCAAGCCCGGCGACCTTGTATTTTTCGTCGGCACCTACGACACCCCCGGCGTTTCCCACGTCGGCATTTATGTGGGCAATTCCGTGATGTTGCACTGTGGCGACCCCATTTCCTACACCAACCTCAATTCGAGTTATTGGCAGCAGCATTTCTATTGTTACGGGCGTCTGCCTTGACGCCAGAAAGGAGTTTTGACTATGGCAAACAAACTTGACCGTATCGAAAAGGACATTGAGAAAACCAAGGCCAAGATCGCGGAGCTGCAAAAGCAGCTTCGTGAGCTGGAAGCGGCAAAGACCGAGCAGGAGAATTTGCAGATCATCCAGCTTGTACGCGGCCTGAACATGAAGCCGGAGGAATTTGCGGCGTTCCTGCGCGGCGGCGCTTTGCAGAGCGCCCCGGCCCCGCAGCCGGATTTTGAACAGGAGGACAATGCCGATGAAGAATAAGATCATTCGCACGTTTACCGTGACGCTGGCCGCCGTGCTTTGCCTGACGGCCTTTTCCACCACCGCTTTTGCCGGTGGCACTGACCCCAACCCGGAGCCTTTGCCGGAAACCACCGAGGCACCGCAGGAGGAAGAACCCACCACCGGCGGCATGGAGCCGGAGGGCGTACCTGTTACCCCGGAGGGCAACGCAACACTGGTGGATGATTTCTACGGAGATAAGCAGCTTATCACCGTTACCACCAAGGCAGGCAACTATTTTTATATTTTGATCGACCGCGCTAACGAGGACAAGGAAACCGCCGTTCACTTCCTCAATCAAGTGGACGACGCTGACCTGCAAGCTCTGTTGGAGGACGGCAAAGCCGCCCCGGAAACCTGTACCTGTACGACCAAGTGCGCGGCAGGAGCCGTCAACATGAATTGCCCGGTATGTAAAACCAATATGACCGAGTGTACCGGCCCGGAGCCGGAGCCGCAGGAGCCGGAGGAAACCGAGCAGCCGCAGGAAGATGAACCGAAAAGCAGCGGCATGGGCGGCCTTGTCGTGTTCCTTGTGGTGGCCCTGATCGGCGGCGCGGCCCTTTACTTCTTCAAGTTTAAGAAGCCCAAGGCCGACACCAAGGGCGGCGACGATCTGGACGAATACGATTTTGGCGAGGACGAGGACGACGAGGACGAACCGACCCCGGAGGACGAGGAACCCGCGCAGGATAAGGAGGAATAAAGAATGAGTATTCAGTTGGTAATTGCAGAGAAACCGAGCGTCGCCCGCAGCATTGCGGGCGTGATCGGTGCGGATCAGAAAAGGGACGGCTACATGGAGGGAAACGGCTATCTGGTGAGCTGGTGTATCGGCCACCTTGTTTCCCTTGCCGACGCCGGAGCCTATGACGAGCGTTTCAAGAAGTGGCGCTATGACGACCTGCCGATTTTGCCACAGGAATGGCAGTACATCATCCCTGCCGAGAAAAAAGGACAGTTTGCCGTGCTGCGCTCTCTGATGGAGCGTCCCGACGTGACGGGGCTTGTGTGCGCCACCGACGCCGGGCGCGAGGGTGAGCTGATTTTCCGTTTTGTCTACCAGATGGCGGGCTGCAAAAAGCCGTTCAAGCGCCTTTGGATTTCCAGCATGGAGGACGCCGCGATCCGCGAGGGCTTTGCCCACCTGAAACCGGGGGCCGACTACGACAACCTGTATCAATCGGCCCTGTGCCGGGCGCAGGCCGATTGGCTGGTGGGGATCAACGCCACCCGGCTTTTCTCCATCCTCTATCACAAGACCCTGACCGTGGGCCGTGTCCAGACGCCTACTCTCAATATGCTGGTTGACCGGGAGGCCAAGATCAGCAATTTCAAGAAAGAGAAATACCACGTTGTCCATATCGCGGCGGGCGGCATGGAGGCGGCCAGCGACCGCTTTCTGAACCCCGACGACGCCGACGCCACCAAGACGGCCTGTGCAGGAGCGCAGGCCGTTTGTGTATCGGTAAAGCGTGAGAAAAAGACGGAGCAGCCGCCCCGTCTGTATGACCTCACTTCCTTGCAGCGGGAGGCCAACCGCCTGTTTGGATTTACCGCCAAGCAGACCCTTGACTATGCCCAACAGCTCTATGAAAAGAAGCTGCTGACTTATCCCCGCACCGACAGCCAGTATCTTACCGACGATATGCAGCCTACGGCGGAAAGCATCGTGTCTGGCCTGTGGCCGCTGCTTTCCTTTGCGGCGGGGCTGGACATTGCCCCGCAGTTTGGCCGGGTACTGAACAGCAAAAAGGTATCCGACCACCACGCCATTATCCCCACGATGGAGTTTGTGCAGAAAGGCTTTGACGGGCTGACCGAGGGCGAAAAGAAACTGCTGTCCCTTGTGTGCTGCAAGCTGCTGTGTGCCGTGGCCGCGCCCCATGTGTATGAGGCTGTCACCGCCACATTCACCTGCGCCGGGAACGAGTTCACCGCCAAGGGAAAAACCATTCTCACCCCCGGTTGGAAAGAGATTGAGCGCCGCTTCAAGGCGTCGTTCAAGACCGACGCCGACGAGGACGCGCCGGAGCTGGCACGGGAGCTGCCGGAGATCACCGAGGGCCAGACCTTTGACCCGGTGGAGGCCAGTATCACCGAGCATTTCACCACGCCGCCCAAGCCCTACACCGAAGATATATGCTGTGAAAGGGGGATAAGAAATCACCCATAGAAAGGAGCGTTCCCATGAAACCCAAGAAATTAGGCAACGGTAAAATCACCGCCCTTTATGAGAGATTGAGCCGTGACGATGACCTCACAGGTGATAGTAACAGCATTATCAATCAAAAGAAAATGCTGGAGGACTATGCGAAAGCCAACGGTTTTACGAATTGCGTCCACTTCACAGATGATGGTTGGTCTGGTGGAAGTTTTGACCGCCCAAGTTGGAAGCGCATGATTGAGGGCATTGGAAAAGGCGAAATCGCTGCTGTCCTTGTTAAAGATTTGAGCCGCGTCGGTAGAGATTATTTACAGGTGGGCTTTTACACCGAAGTGATGTTCAGAGAGAAAGGTGTGCGGTTTGTTGCCATTACCAACGGAGTAGATAGCGACAAACGGGAAAGCAGCGAGTTTGCACCCTTTTTGAACATTATGAACGAATGGTATATTCGTGATTGCAGCCGTAAGATAACCTCTGTTTTACGGGCAAGAGGTATGTCCGGCAAGCACACAAGCAACCACTGTATCTACGGTTACAAGAAAGACCCCAACGACAAAGACCATTGGATTATCGACGAGGAAGCTGCCGAAGTAGTACGCCGGATTTATCGCATGGCCATTGAGGGAAAAGGCCCGTATGAAATTGCCCGCATATTGGCAACGGAAAAGGTTGAGCGCCCCTCTTACTATCTTGCACAGCGCGGTATGGGAAACCATCAATCAAACTACAATGCCGCAGACCCCTACACATGGCGCGGCGGTACAGTTGCCGACATACTCTCCAAGCAGGAATATATGGGGCATACGGTAAACTTTCGGACTTATAAGGAGAGCTATAAAGATAAGCGCGTCAAAATGACCCCCAAAGAGGATTTAGTCATTTTTGAGAACACACAAGAAGCTATCATCGACAAGGAAACATGGGAACGCGTACAAACTCTACGGAAAACCATTCGCCGGACAGACAGCATAGGAAAGGCCAATCCACTAACCGGCTTGATGTTTTGCGCGGATTGCGGTGCAAAGATGTATAACCACAGGGGCAAGGCCGGAAACGCGCGTGACTGGGCGGGCAGACCCAACGGGAAAAAGCGTCCGGATCGTGACGAGTACAACTGTTCCCGTTATGATTTGGGCAACCAGCATTATGATAAATACTGCACGACGCACCTTATTCGTACTGCTGTTGTAAACGAGCTTTTGTTGGAAGCCATCAAGGGCGTTTGTGACTATGCGTTGAACAATGAAGCTGAGTTTATGGCACAGGTCTGCTCCGCTTCCGAGGACAGGCAGGAAAAAGCTGCAAGATCCATTCGCCAGCGGAAGCAGCGCAACGAGAAGCGTACCGATGAACTGACCCGCCTAATCCGAAAGCTCTATGAGGACAATGTAAGTGGCCGACTTTCCGATACCCTTTTTGAACAAATGCTCAGAGATTTCGAGGCCGAGCTAAGCGATTTGACAGAAATCGTTTCCCAAGACCAACAGGAACTTGAACGCATAAGCAGGGAAACCATCAACGCCGAAAAGTTTCTTTCCCTTGTCAGAAAATATACAGACTTTTCCGAGTTGACCCCTGCCATGATAAATGAGTTTGTAGAAAAAATCCTCGTCCACCAAGCCCAGGGCAAAGGAGCAAGCAGAATACAGGAAATTGAAATTTTCTTTAATTTTGTTGGTAAGGTGGACATCCCTCACAAGGAAGTGGAACTGACCGAGGAAGAAAAGGCCGCGTTAGCGGAACAGGAACGCCGCCGAGCGAAAAAAGCAGAGTACAATCGACGCTATATGGAAAAGAAACGCAGGCAATGGAAAGAGCAGCAGGAGCAGGAGCAAGCCGAGCAACTGCCCCTTGCCGCCGAACAGAAAGGAGAACACATAGCATGAGCTAATTTATGTTTGACGGTCAAGAGCCGGAAAAAACAGAAATCTTGCGATAGGAACCGCCCGGACGAGGAATGGTTCACCGGGGCGGTTTCTATTTGAAAATCCTCATTTTCCCCAAGTCAAGAGCCGGGAAAAACACCCGAAAAATGCCCCTATTGCGTAACAGGGGCGCAGAAAGGAGAGTTTATGAGAACAGGGCTTACGAAGCAGGAAAAGACCACCGATATTTGGTTTGATGAGAAAGACCCGCTAATCCATATCCGCACCCACAACACCGACTTGAAAAAGCGTCTGCTTGCATATAGCCGCCGTTACCCGGCGATCTGCCAGCAGACCGACGCAGACCCGGAAACGGGCTGCATGGAGTTTGACATTGAGAAAGGCCGTTTCTCTTTCCGTCTGACCGCCCCATACAGCGAGGAACGGCTGGAAAAAGCGCGGCAGTACGCCAAAAAGACAATGCGGCTGAAGCGCTAAAATGATGTGGAAATGTTCACATCTGTATGGTATAATTCTTTTGATACAGTTCGACAATCGGAATTGTGAAGTTCAAATATCTTGATGAAAAAACAATCGGAACTTAAGAACGGAGGTCAATTATGAAAAAGGTGTGGTGCATTATTTTATCCATAGTAACGGTAATGAGCCTTTCAGCCTGTGGAAAGGAAGAATCGGCACTTGTAAAACAATATGGGCAAGAAATGGTAAAATATTATGGGGAAGAAAAAGTCAAAGAAATGGACATCAAGTGTAGCGATGAAGCGCAACTGCAGGTTGCGAATAACCTTGTGGAAACAGCCAAAAGCAATTTGTCTTATTGTGGGTCAAAAAACAATGTAGATACAGACAGTTGCGGTGCGTTGAAAAAGTATTTTTATTTTGATGAAAATGTAAAAAAGGCAGAAGCTGCGATTGAACTTATTACAACGGAACAACATGATGGAAAGGGATATGTTTGGGTTAAGTATTCCGCAAACTATTATGATGCGAATAATAACTTAGTAATGGGTATGGGTGAAACTTATTCCCGTTGGGATATTGAGGAAAAAGATGGAACTTGGGTCGTTATTGCCATTGATGAAATGGCATAAAACGGAAACTATACTCCTAGTTTGCCGCGCAGCCAACAGCCCCCTAACAACTGAATACCTCACCCACCAAGGGCAGCTATTTTCACACAGAAAACGGCTGCTCTTTTCGTTTGCCTATGATCAGAAAGGAGCGACCAACTATGACGAAACCGAGAGAGAAAACCCGTGAGGAGCTGCAAGCCGAGATTGAGGACGGAAAGAAGAAAATCCGGCAGTTTGAGAACCGGGAAAAGATGTTGCGTCAAAAGCTATCCAAAGAGGAACGCAGAACACGCAGCCACCGCCTTATCGTCCGGGGCGCGGTCTTTGAAAGCATTGTGCCGGAAGCAAAGAACATGACTGACGAGGAAGCCGCCGCGCTTCTCCGGCTTGCCCTAACCAGTGAGCCAGCGCGGGAGTTTTTGAAAAAACGAGCCGAAAGCGGGAACGCCGAATAAATCCCTTTGGAACAAAGGGCGCACTTATACACCCTTACGGGCGTGTGCGCTCTG
>ENA-ORSC01002121-ORSC01002121.1-human-gut-metagenome-genome-assembly--contig:-NODE-2121-length-12406-cov-5.988260_pt1 | contig 12406 bp, 10 predicted proteins | sample MGYA00242178_ERZ509140 | MGnify/ENA primary metagenome ERZ509140 (study PRJEB26280, sample SAMEA2338681) | human gut metagenome | biome: human gut; feature: human-associated habitat; material: faeces... | reverse complement strand
GAAAAATCTCGCTACGCTCGTCAAAAAGTCCGTACCGGACATTTTTGATGGCTATTAATCTAATCACGAGTGGGGCCTTTGCCCCCTCGCGCTCCCCTGCTGCTCAATTTTCTTTATCTATAGCATAATTTTTTGCCAGTCTGCAAAAGTTTATAAACTGCCGTGCACTTTGCATCGGCACCGCCTTTGTGGGCAAACGGCGCTTATCTTCGACGCGCAGCATTTTACCAAAATTATTTTTCCACTTCCTTTGAAAACTCGCCGCTGAGCGCAAACGCATGGTTCATCGGGCCGCGTCCTCTGCCCAGGTCGAGCATTGCGGCAAGCGCGCCTGATATATATCCCTTCGCGCGGCGAACCGAGGTTTTCAGGTCATAACCCTTGGCGAGGTTTGACGCGATCGCGCTAGAAAGGGTGCAGCCCGTGCCGTGGGTGTTGGGATTATCTATGCGCTTTCCCTCAAACCAGCAGCACTCGCCGTCGGAATACAGCAGGTCGTTTGCGTCGTTTACGCTGTGTCCACCTTTGAGCAGCACCGCACAGCCGTGCTCGCGTCCTATCTTTTCGGCCGCCTTGAGCATGTCCTCTTCGTTTTCTATCTTCATTCCTGAAAGGATCTCACCCTCGGGGATATTCGGCGTTATCACCGTGCTTATGGGAAAAAGCTCGTCCGCAAGCGTCTGCACGGCGTCGGTTTTCATAAGAGCCGAGCCGCTCGTTGCGACCATGACAGGGTCAACTACGATGTTTTTAGCGTCATAATGCCTGAGTCTGTCGGCTATGACGCGGATAAGCTCCGAGGACGATACCATGCCGATCTTAACGGCATCAGGGTATATATCCTCAAACACCGCGTCGAGCTGCTGCCGCAAGAACTCGGGCGATGCCTCTTCGATCGCCGTAACGCCGGTCGTGTTCTGCGCGGTGAGCGCCGTTATCGCGCTCATGGCAAAAACGCCGTTCATGGTCATTGTCTTGATATCCGCCTGGATACCGGCTCCGCCGCTGGAGTCGCTTCCTGCGATGGTGAGTGCTGTTTTCATGTTGTGCTCCTTTCAGTCCGATGCAAAGCAAAGGAATGTTTCCGGCTTGCAGAAGTCGGTTATATAACAGTCGCTGAGCGCTTTAAGCTCCTCGGCCCGTTTTTCGCTTTTATCGTATACTCCGACAAGAATAAATCCGTCGCGCTTTGCCGTCCGCGCCGCGTGGATCGCATCCTCGAAAACCGCCGTTTCGCTTTTGGCCGTTCCGAGTGCATTCAGACATGCGCGGAAAATTTCCGGCTCGTCCTTGCCGCTGCCGACCTCGGCACATGTGAGTATATCGTCAAAATACTTTTCCATATCGCAGCGGCGCAGCGCGGCCAAAACATGGTCGTGCTCGCTTGCCGTTGCAACGGTCATTTTCACGCCGCTGCCTTGAAGCAGATCGAGAAACTCACGCACGCCGGGCTTGGGCTGCACAAGGTCATAGTAAAAATGCCTGACCATTTTGTTTATGCCGTCCTCGATCTCGGCGGTCGTCATTTCAAGGTCATACTCGCTCTTAAAATATGACGCTGTCTGGCTCAGGCTCAGCGCGCAAACGGCTTCGTTTACGTCCGGTCTCGGAGCAACACCGATCGAGGCGAGGTAGGTTTCCCCGGCGGTGTCCCATATGAACATTGAGTCAAACAGCGTCCCGTCAAAATCGAATATCGCGCCCTTTATCCTCATGCGCGCACCATTTTTTCGGACAGTGCCCTGAGCGTTCTGCACTCGCTCTCGATATCTTCCGCTCCGAAAATGGCGCTGACGAGCGCAACGCCGTCCACACCTGTTCCGGAAAGCTGCAGGATATTGCTCTCGGATATGCCGCCGATGGCGACGACCGGGATATCGACCGCCGCGCAGATATCGCGCAGAGTCTCCTTGGGCAGAACATCGGCATTTGCCTTTGTCGATGTCGAGAACATAGCCCCGACGCCGAGGCAGTCGGCTCCGTTTTCAACGGCCTTGAGAGCCTCCTCAACGGTGTGCACGGAAACGCCGAGCATCATGCCGTCGCCGATCTTCTCGCGCACCTTGCTTGCTGCCATGTCCTCCTGCCCGACGTGAACGCCGTCGGCGTGGCACTTCACGGCAACGTCAACGTTGTCGTTGACGAAAAACGGCACGGAATATTTCCTGCACAGCGCGCCGATCTCGACAGCTTCGGCGAGGAACTCGTCGTCGTTAAGCTCCTTTTCGCGAAGCTGCACGCAGGTAGCGCCGCCCTTGAGCGCGGATTCTACCTGCTCGTAAAGGCTTTGCTTTCCGACCCACGCTCTGTCCGTCACTGCGTACAGGAGCATGTATTTTTTATCGCACTTCATATTTTGCACCTTCCTCAAGCTGTTCGGGAGTCAGATTATAAATTGCATCAATGATATAGTTTCGGTAAGAAGAGTTGCCGTCCATGGAGCCGAGTCTGTCATGCGCTATCTCGCCGGCAAGCCCCATCGCACACACCGCCGCCGCAGCAGCCTCAAGCACATTATCGGGATTTGCGGTGACAAATGCCGCCGTCATTGCTGAAAGCTGGCAGCCGGTACCGGTTATGGATGACATCATGGCATTGCCATTGCGGATGCAGAAGGCTCTGTCGGCATCGGCGACAATGTCGATAGCGCCGGTTATCGCGATAACGGCTCCGGTCTCGCGCGCAAATGCCTTTGCGAATTTAACGGCATCTGCAAGGTTTGCCTCTGTCACCTTATCGGCAACGTCGGCATCGACGCCCTTGGTCGTTCCGCTGCCGGAGGCAATGGTTTTTATCTCGGAAATGTTTCCGCGGATGACGGAAAACTTCACCTCGCGCACAAGGCCGAGCGCCGTTTCCGTGCGCAGACTCGACGCGCCGGCGCCGACGGGGTCGAGAACGGCGGGGTGTCCCAGCTCGTTTGCCTTTTTGCCTGCAATGTGCATCGACTCTATTGTGCGGCTGTTTAGCGTTCCGATATTAATATTAAGGCCTGAGCACACGCTCGTGATCTCCGCAACCTCGGCCTTGTCGTCGGCCATGATCGGTGATGCGCCGCACGCGAGCACGATATTCGCACAGTCGTTGACCGTGACGTAATTTGTGATATTATGAATAAGAGGGCATTTTGCTCTTACGTTTTCAAGCATTTTTCCAAGCATTTCGGTTTCCTCCTCACTGTGTCAGCGAAAGCTGCATACGGCCGAGAACTCCGGCCTTTTTAAGGCTGTATATCAAGACTGCGGATATCGCTGCGCCGCCTGCCGTTGAAACGAAAAACGGGATGATGTATGCGTAAAACGCGATGGCCGCGGCCGACTGACCCATGAAGTATATTGCCACGGGATAGGCGCACAGTCCGCCGAGGACTGCCGTGCCGAACACCTCGCCGATAAGCGTTGCCGCAATGTTGCCGGTCTTTTTATAAACAAGACCGCACAGAAGCGCACCGAACATACTTCCGGGGAACGCCATGAGGCTGCCGAGTCCGAGCAGATTGCGGATAAGCGAGGCGACAAACGCCGCACCGACCCCGTATGCCGGGCCAAGCAGCACCGCGCATATGATGTTCACCATATGCTGAACCGGCGCGCACTTGCTGCCGAACACGGGAAAGGAAAACAGGCTTCCCACGACCGCAACGGCACAGAGGATACTCGCCGTCGCAAGCTTTTTTGTATTAACTTTTTTCATTTTTATTTCTCCTTCGGAATAAGCTGACGAGAGTTGAGCCCATATCGGTTTTGACGGGCAGATTTTCGCCCGTCAAGACAAAAAAGGCGAAAACAGCCGGAAGGGTGCGTCGAAAGGCAATATGTGTTCGGCTCTATTCAGCTTAAGAAAGCGGCTGTATTTATACCTGTATGCAGCGACGCTTCCATGCGTAAAATTCAGCCCGTCGATCCCGGCTGTCTGGAAGTTCGGTCGATGCTTGCTGGCATCCTCTCACGCCGGAACACGGCTTCCCATCGCTGTCATACAGAACTCAGGGCGCTCCCCCTCAGTCCGCTTCTCCTTTCCAAAAGATAAAAAAACGAAGACGCCTGATCCGGCGCCTCCGTAAAAAATCGTTGATGACTTCCTCCGGCGGCATTATCCGCATCAGGTTAAAGGGTCGAAGGTATGTCCTTCCTCTCAGCCTGTCAGCACAAGCTCCCCTGTTTTTTTGCCTGCCCATTATACTACCGGCAGTCCAAAATTGCAATAGCGTTATAAACTTTTAGGGGATATGATTTTCACAGTTATCGGGTCAGATAAAAGGAGTATTAGCATGCAGTACAAAAATTTCAAAAACGAGATCTCGCTTTCGCGGCTGGGAATGGGCGCCATGCGTCTGCCCACCTGCGGCAACAGCGCCGATATTGATTACGAAAAGGCGCAGGCAATCATAGACTCTGCCATGAAAAGCGGCATAAGCTACTACGACACCGCCTACATCTATCACGGCGGAAGATCCGAAGAGTTCCTCGGTGCCGCGCTGGCCAAATATCCGCGCGACAGCTTTTATGTTGCCGATAAGTTCAATTTCCAGGCCGAGCCGGACTATCGCAAGCAGTTTGCAGAGCAGCTCCGACGGCTGAAAATGGATCGCATCGACTTCTATCTGCTCCACGGCATTCAGGATTCCTTTGTCGATGATATCCTCGCAAGCGGCGCAATCGAGTATTTTGACTCGCTCAAAAAGGATGGAAAGATCCGCTATTTCGGCTTTTCCTTCCACGGAAGTCCGCAGGCGCTGCGCAAGCTCATCGACGCCTATCCGTGGGATTTCGTCCAGATGCAGCTTAACTATTACGACTGGTACTGCACCGGCGCAAAGGAGCTTTACGACATTTTGGAGCAGGCCAATATCCCCGTCATGGTCATGGAGCCTGTTCACGGCGGAATGCTCGCAAGGCTGCGCGCGGACGCCGCCGAGGTGCTTGCGCAGCTTGGCGCAGAGTGCTCGCAGGCGTCTTGGGCTATCCGGTGGGTGCTGAGCCGGCCGCAGGTTCAGGTCATTTTAAGCGGCATGTCCGACACGGATCAGCTTGCCGACAATGCAGCGACAGTCTCGGCCTCGCTCCCACTCTCGGATGCGGAAAACGAAGCTATTCGCAAGGCTGCTATGCTGCAATACGCCGGCGTCGCCGTTGCCTGCACCAGCTGCCGCTACTGCTGCCCGAATTGCCCGAAGGGGCTGGATATTCCGCTTCTTCTGCGCGCTTATAACGACGCGAAGATCGGCGGAGCTTGGAGGCTGACAAGCGTTTTGGCTCTGCCCGAGGACAAGCGTCCGACAAGCTGCATCGGCTGCGGAGCCTGCATGCGCCATTGTCCGCAGAGCTTCGAAATTCCGAAATACATGCAGGAAATGAAGCAAATGATGCAAAAGTGAGCTTTTCCATAATAGTTAAAAGGCATTGCCGATTGCAAGATCGGCAATGCCTTTTGATTTGAAAAATCATTCCCACTCGTTGCCGAAAGCTACATCTTAACTGCTTTTGTTTAGAGTTTGTGTGATGTAGTATTTTCATTATTTTGATAATCCGTATTATCATACCTGTACGACGAGAATTTATCAAAATCTTATCAACGGTGATAAAGCCAATGGTTGCAGCAATTGAATAGGCGCAAACGGTTGTGCTTTACTATTTGATATTATAGCATAATTACTTGAAAAATTCAACGGTTTCTTCTTTGTAATAACGGCTGTTCGTTGAAATTTTAAATTTTGTATTGCTTTTTTCTTTTAGTTGTATTAGAATATATAAGAACTGATAAGAATATATTAGAATAATTTAAAAAGAACGGCGGTGCAGTTATGAACCTTATTGAAAATGTAAATACGGAATTCAAGCGCATATATGTTGATGATATTAAAAAGACGGTTATCGCATTTGCAAATACAAACGGCGGTAAAATTTATATCGGGATTGATGACAACGGAACAGTTGTAGGCGTAGAGGATATTGATGAAACTATGCTCAAATGCACGAATACGCTGCGTGATTCAATTAAACCCGATGTTACGCTTTTTTCTACCTGCTCTGTGGAAAACATTGACGGGAAAAATGTTGTTGTGTTGGAAATTCAGAAAGGAACAGCATCTCCTTATTATATTGCTTCCAAAGGTATTCGTCCCGAAGGCGTGTTTTTGCGTCAGGGCGCATCAACCGTTCCTGCAACAGAAACGGCAATTCTGAAAATGATAAAGGAAACAGACGGCGATGAATATGAGGATGTTCGCTCCCTCAATCAGGAGTTGACATTTACCTATGCGGAAAAAGAATTCGAAAAAGCAAAAGTTCCTTTTGGTGCTCCGCAAAAAATATCGCTCGGCATTGTAAATCCGGATGGCGTTTACAGTAACTTAGGTCTGCTTATCTCGGACCAGTGTGTTCATACAATTAAGGTTGCTGTTTTTGAGGGAACCGAAAAAGCTGTTTTTAAGGACAGGTATGAATTTTCAGGTTCTCTGTTGAAACAGCTTAATGAAGCATACGAAATGATTGACCGATATAATCGAACGAGAGCTGAATTCGACGGTCTTTATCGTGTGGATATGCGTGATTATCCGATAGACGCTATTCGTGAAACCCTGCTAAACGCCCTGGTTCATCGTGATTATTCTTTCAGCGGCAGTACGCTCATCAGTATTTTTGATGACCGTATCGAAACGCTTTCTCTCGGCGGTCTTGTTATGGGAATTGCATACGACGATATTATGCTCGGCGCTTCTGTTTTAAGAAATAAAAAGCTGGCTAATCTCTTTTACCGTTTGAAGCTTATAGAAGCCTACGGAACAGGAATGCCGAAAATCGTGAACAGCTATAAAGATTATCCGGTAAAGCCTAAAATTGAAATTTCCGATAACGCATTCAAGATAACGCTCCCCAACACAAATACAAGCAATGAGGAGGCTGTGCTTGATACGCTTTCCGAAAAGGAAAAACAGTGTTTTAATCTTTTCAAAACAGAAGAACGCCTTTCCCGCAAACAAGTCGAAGAAGCGCTGAAAATATCTCAGCCTTTTGCAGTGAAATTACTGACCGGTTTAACGAACAAGAAACTGCTTCGCCGTGTCGGCAACGGAAAAAACACACGATATGAAGCGAATGTGTAGGTTATTTATAATTGAAATTGATATTAAGATTGGAGCAACTATGAGTACAAATATCTCAAAACAAAAGCGTGACGACCTGATTGCAAAAATCGGTGAAATACGCAAATATATATCGTCAGCCCCGCAGGATGAAAATACGGGTAATCTTTTATCATATCTTTCTGACCTTGAGAAAGATGTTAACGGCAAGAAATACGGGCTTGTTTTCGAGGAACACCGAGAGGAAATCGACGAGGTGCTGGATACACATACGCCGGTACTGACAGAGAATACTGACCTTTTCATCGACAACGGCGGGCAGATGAATTTTCTCATTGAGGGAGATAACCTTGCATCGCTGAAATTGTTGGAGAAAACGCATAAAGGAAAAGTTGACGTAATCTATATAGATCCGCCGTATAATACGGGAGCAAAAGACTTTGTATATGATGATGCGTTTGTTGATATCACTGATGGTTTTAACCATAGTAAATGGTTATCATTTATGAAACAACGCCTCATGCTTTCGAAAAAACTGCTTACACCCCATGGAACGATTTTTATGTCCATAGATGACAATGAATTCTCACAGTTAAAACTATTATGTGATGAGGTCTTAGGAGCAAACAATTATGTAGGCACTATTCTATGGAAAAAGAAAACAAACGGTAATAATATGGGCTGGCTTCCTCCTGTGCACGATTACATATTGTGCTACTCAAAAGAGATTGAAAAAATTTATGACTTAGGCTTCGAAGTTTCGGAAGAAGATATTCTTAAAAATTATAGTAACCCCGATAATGATCCTCGTGGACCGTGGACAACTACAGACTTATCAGCAAATCATAAAGGACCGTATTTCCCTGTTACTAATCCAAAAACTGGAAAGGTTTATTATCCGCCAGATGGAAGGTATTGGGTTTTTAATGAGCAGGAAATACAACGAAGAATAGCCGATGGAAGAATTATATTTGGGAAAAGTGGAACAGCAAGACCGGTACAGCGAGTATTTGCAAAAGATCGGAAATTTTCAAAGCGCAAAGCGGAATCTTGGTGGGATAATCACGGAATGAATGCTGATGCAACCCAAGAATTAAAAGATATTTTTGGGGTTGCGAAAGTATTTACACACCCCAAGCCAACTCAACTCATTAAAGATATTGTAGCGATGTCGTGTAGCAAAACTGCAACGATTCTCGACTTTTTTGCGGGCAGCGGAACGACGGGACACGCTGTTATGAAACTGAATACTGAGGACGGTGGCAACCGTAAATTTATCCTCTGCACAAATAACGAAAATAACATTTGCCGTGATGTTACCTATGAAAGAATAAAGCGTGTTATCGACAAAGAGGGATACGCCGCAAGCCTTAAATATTACAAGGTGGACTATGTTCCTGTTTCGGAGCGTATGTACTACGAATACGCCGACGAGCTGCTCTGCCATATCCGTGAACTGGTGGAACTGGAAAATGGTATCAATTTCACGAATAACACTGAAATTGCTATTGCTTTGACCGACGAAGAACTTGAAGCGTTTACCAGAGATACGGACAAGCTGGCAAAATGCCGCAAACTCTATATGGGACACGATTTACTTCCCGATGAAGAACAGGAAAAGGCACTAAAAGAAAACAGTGTTGAAATAAGCATAATTCCCGATTACTACTACCATGACTTGCAGGAGGGTTAAAAATGAAATTAAAAGAATTTCAGCTGAAAGCGGTAAAAGATTTGTTTGAAGCGATGGACTCTCCTGCAAGGGACATCATTTTAAAAAGTCCTACGGGCAGCGGAAAAACCATAATTCTCACCTATTTTATGCACCAATACATACAGAGTGTTCCGAAAACTGTTTTTGTTTGGCTGACGCCGGGCAAGGGCAGCCTTGAAGAGCAAAGCAAGGCAAAAATGGATAAGTATATCCATGCCTCACAGACAAAATTGCTCAGCGATGTTATGACGGCGGGTTTTGAGGAAAACGACAGTTGCTTTATCAACTGGGAAAAGCTGACCAAGAAAGGCAACAACGCTCTAAAAGACGGCGAACGCACCAATTTTATTGAACATATAGACCACGCCTTGAACGACGGCTTACGTTTTGTGGTTATCGTGGACGAGAGCCATCAAAACAATACGGTCAAGGCGGACGAAATTATTCAGTATTTCCATACGGATAAAATTATCCGCTGCTCCGCTACACCGAAGGGCATCAAAAATGCAGAAATTATTGAGATACCGGAGGAAGATGTTATCGCCGAGGGACTCATCAAGAAAATGCTCATAATCAACGAGGATTTTCCGCAGGTTGTTGAAACCGAGAGTCAAACGGAATATCTGCTTGAAAAAGCATACAATAAACAGCGCAAATTACGCTCTGCTTTTCTTTCTGCAGGTAAAGACATTAACCCCTTAATTGTTGTGCAGATACCGAACAAGTCGGAGAAATTGCAGGACGATGTGGAGCGTTATTTTGAAAAACAAGGTGTGACCTACGAAAATCAGCAATTGGCGGTATGGCTTTCCGATATGCACGAAAATCTTGAGGGTATCGACGAGCCGAACGCAAAGTCCGTTGCCGTTATCATCAAGCAAGCGGTTGCGACGGGTTGGGACTGCCCGAGAGCGTATATTCTTGTAAAGCTTCGTGACAATATGGACGAAACCTTTGAAATTCAGACTATCGGTCGTATTCGCCGTATGCCCGAAGCAAAACATTACGGCAGTGATTTACTTGACAGCTGCTATCTTTATACCTTTGATGAGAAATTCACCGCAGGCGTAAAGACGAGCCTGGGTAAAGGAGCTTTGGAAGCACAGACGCTTTTCCTGAAAAACGAGTACAAGGATATTACTCTTACAAGTGAACAGCGTACAATGGTTACGCAGACGAGAAATCCGCAAAAGGCTCTGCTTGCCGTTGCAAAATATTTTGAGCAGGAATTTAAAACGGGCGGAAATAAAACGGAAAATATGACTCGCTTGCAGACGGCAGGCTTTGTGTTCAACGATGATATTTTACGCCATACATATTCGGGCGAAACCGCTACGCTTGATTTCAAGTCCGACGATATGAATACCGTCGTGGTTACGGAAAAATTAAATACGCACGAACACGGTCATTTGTATCATAATAAAATCGGTAAAATCGGCTTGGAAATCGGTATGGAATACAGCTATATGAATACCATTATCCGTAAGCTGTTCGACAAGAACTTCACATATTCAAGGAAAATTCTTGCACTCGAGCCGAGACAGGTTTATACCTTTGTTATCAACAACGCTGACTTGCTTAAACATACCATTCGTGAAGCAATGGCAGCCGAACTTACACAGCTTGTAATTGATGACAAGAGTATTTCTAAAGTAGCTTTCCATATTCCGCAAAGTTGTATATTCACCTATGACGGCACTGCAAAAACACAGCTTGAAATGAAGAAAAACGTATATCAAGGATACCTTTCTTCTGCCGAGCTTCGTTCTTCTTCGGAGCGTAAATTCGAAAAATTCTGTGAAAAGGCAGACAGCATAGATTGGGTTTATAAGAATGGTGACAAAGGTAATGAATACCTATCTATCGTTTATGTCGATAACTCTGAAAAGCAAAAGAATTTCTATCCCGACTACATTATCGGTGTAAATGGAGAAACATGGATTATCGAAACAAAAGGCGGATTTGACCGTTCCGGCAACAGTCAGGATATTGACCTTTACACACCGAAGAAATTCGCTGTACTGAAAGACTATCTTACCCGTTACAACTTAAAAGGCGGCATTGTTCGCTATGATGGCAAGAGTGAGGAATTGTGTATCTGTATGGATACCTATTCTGAGGACATTAACAGCGACAGTTGGAAGTTGTTGAGTGAAGTGATGGAATAAAATATGTTCACTGTTAAATGTATGTCGTGATCGTAGTATGAACGGGTAATCAATAGACAATAAAATTGAATAAGTAATAATGAGTTGTCGAATTGTATTGAAAAGCATCGTTAGAATAGATTTATGTATATTATTTGGAGATAACAGTTACTGAACGAAGCGTATTTGTATATAATGCTGTTCAATTGTCATATGCAAATCGTTATTTGTTCGGAGTAAAGCCAGTTTAACTTTTTTAAAGATGATGAACGACAGACAGGGTGATTATAGGAAGTGATTTGATGGTTAAAGGTTTTGTATATTTTAGTGACAATAAGATTCCGTTTGTAATTGAAGGGTATCGTATGGAGTTATTCTCTGACGAACCGACTCTGAGTAATTTTTGCAAAGAGTACAATTACAAAGATAATTACATACTTTATGGAAAATGTCTCGACAATGGTTTTCACGGAAGAAACACTACTTTTTTAGTGGAAAATTCTATAGGCAGCACCTGTTATCTGCGGTGCTATATTGTCAATATGTTTGACAAAGATGAGGAATATGACACTATCGGTGTGCAATCGCCATTCCTTGATGATGTGTTTAGGTATCAGTACAATTACATAGATATGGTCAGACAAGGCATCAATTTTTCCCTGGAACCTAAAGAAATATATAAGATTCCCTTTTCAATGCAAGATAAACAGTATGAATTATCTTATTATATCGGATATAATAATAAATTAGGACTTTTAGAAGATTACGATAAAAAAGGCGAAATAATGATTCCGCTTCATAACAAAACCATTCAGGAGTGCTTGGATATTTCCGTGGTTTTGAATCGTCTTGCAATGTTTATGACATCACACTCAGAAGTGCCTTTCAAACGTATTATCTTATATAGCAAAGAACACAAGGTCGGCTGGTTTTACTGCCCGCTTGTGTCCGAGAAGGCAGTTGCAGGGAACGACGGTTTCTTTTGTGAGTTTGACGTTATGAAGTACATACCTAAAATAATTAACAATATAGCATTGGATTCTGGCAACAAAATAACGAAAAGTATACCTTTAGGTCATTTAGGTGATTATGAATCATTATTCTCTCCGCAACGATTTATCGAGCAAATTATGGCATTTGAGTATTTGTTTGACAAACTTGAACACATAAAAGCTCAAAATAACAAATTTCCCTTAAAAGACGAACTAATATACGCCTTTAACTGGTTCCCTGATTTACTGACCGAAACCAAGGAGTCTGCGGAAACTGTCAGCGATAACATAAAAGAGATTAGACGAACCATTACACACGGATATGCGTACTATTACGATTTCAAAGCTGATTCAAAAGCAAAATACTATATTCTGCTTCTCGACAAACTCATTAAAAAAATGAGCTTGAAATGGATCGGCTTTTTTGAGGACGAGATTAAGAATTACTTGATATGGTAAGCAGAAGCGG
>ENA-ORSC01002120-ORSC01002120.1-human-gut-metagenome-genome-assembly--contig:-NODE-2120-length-12407-cov-5.104922_pt1 | contig 12407 bp, 9 predicted proteins | sample MGYA00242178_ERZ509140 | MGnify/ENA primary metagenome ERZ509140 (study PRJEB26280, sample SAMEA2338681) | human gut metagenome | biome: human gut; feature: human-associated habitat; material: faeces... | reverse complement strand
AAAAATATTGAACGAACACGAAGATGCTAAAATCGATGTAGCCTTAATTTCTTCTTCGGTATATATTTTTGTTAAGGCTTTTTTAGAAAGCATGAAAAAACATTGTGGCAAATTTAAATAATCATCTACCAATTTTTTATGCTTTATTGCCTGAAGCAAGCAATATCGGCGAAAATAACTTTTTGAAAGATATTTAATTTCTGGAATAGCAATTGTTTGAATTGAATGCATTTTTGCATTCTTTCTAATTTCAGCGGCAATTTCTTTTTCACCTTCTGAATAGATTTCCACCCCGATATAAAACATTTTAAAAAGTGAAGCTAAACTGGCGATAAAATGTGAAAAAGAATTTGACCATTTGTCAAAAAAATTAGAATTATCACTTTTAATAATAGCAGCAACACCTGTAATGTTATTAAAATCAGATATATTAAACACTTTTTTGCCACTATTTATTAAAGACAAAATAAATCTATATCCTTCTTCGTTTTGAACATATAAAAGCAAAGTAAAAAACTCTTCTTTTTCAAAAGGTTGGATAAACAAATCGTTTGCAGAAAAAATATAAATTAAATATCCGTAAATAAACAAGCCGATTTATGATTATCGTTTATGTCTTTTAAAATTGGAGATTCAAGTTTGCATTCTTCTTTTGCGTATATGCATCTTGTATGAAATCTGCAGCCTGAAGGAATATCCGAAGCGTTTGGAATTTCGCCTTTTATCGGAAGCTCTTTAATAACATTAACTCTGCCAACTTCAATATTTGGAACGGCTTCAATTAATGCTCTTGTATAAGGATGTTTCGGATTATCTATTATTTCGTCAGCGTTTCCTATTTCTATTATTTTTCCTAAATACATAACGGCTATTCTATCGGCAAAATATCTAGCCGTTGATAAATCATGCGTAATATAAATATAGCTTAAATTTCTTTTTTCTTGAAGCTCTTTCATCATATAAAGAATTTCGGCTCTTGTAGATAAATCTATCATTGAAACAGGCTCGTCCGCTACGACTAATTTCGGATTAAGTATCAAAGCTCTTGCCGTTGCTATTCTCTGCCTCTGTCCGCCCGAAAGCATATGAGGATAAACTTCCATAAAATCCGTATTTATTTTAACATCTTTCAAAGCGTTTATAATCGTTTCGTTATAAGTTTCTTCGTTTCCTTCAATTTTGTGAATATATAAAGGTTCTTTCAATATGTCTTTTATTTTAAATCTTGGATTCATTGAAGCGTAAGGGTCTTGAAAAATCATTTGAACTTTTTTTCTATAATTTTTTATCTCTTCGTTTTTGAAAGAATTGATATCCTCGTTTTCAAATAAAATTTTTCCTTCGGTTGGAGCGATTAGATTCATTATAAGTTTTCCTATAGTCGTTTTCCCGCTTCCCGATTCGCCTATAATTGCAAGTATCTCGCCTCTCTTTACTTCAAAATCGATTCCATCAACCGCTTTTATTTCTTTATTCTTTTTCAAAAGCGTCTCTATTATATTGACTTTATTGTAAAAGTATTTTTTAACATTTTGCAGTTTTAATATTATTTGTTCATTCATAATATATATTTTATATTAAACTTGAAAAAATTAATATAATTAATGATTTATTTTTTGCGATACATCTTATTAAAAATATAATTACTTCTAATCATAATTTTATGATAAATTTAATGAAATCTGTAATTTTTGAAATGTATACCTTACTCTCAATCATAATACATTTTTCAAAATTCCTTGAAAGATCATGTATATTTGTATAAAAAGACAATTATTTTATAAATTACTAAATATATTTTTTACTTTAACTATATTGATTTGTTCTATATATTAGTATATAATTATATTATAATATATTTATATATAAAAAAAATAAAAGGTTGATATTATGAAAAAAAATATTGTAGAAAAAAAAGAAGTTATTAATTCTAAAAATAAAAATGCGTTAATCGAAGACGATTGCGAAATTAATATTAATAACGGAAATATAGCTTCTCTAATTCCAAAACTTCCAAATGACGAGGAATTTACAATTCTTGCGGATTTTTTCTCCGTGTTTTCGGATTCTACAAGATTAAAAATAATATCCGCCTTAAGCGAAAAAGAATTATGCGTGCATGAATTATCTTCTTTGCTAAAAATGAAACAGCCTTCCATCTCTCAACATTTAAAAACTTTATGGCAGGCTAAAGTCGTTAAAAAAAGAAAAGTCGGGCTTCATGTATTTTACAGACTCGATGACGAACATATAGAAAAAATTTATACTTGGGGGTATGAACATGTTAAAGAATAAAGAAAAATTTTTATTTATATTGGAAATGATACTTGGAGCTATAGTATTATTTTTGATATACTCTATACATGACAAGATTCATGGAATTACGGAATATATAATATTTTTTATTCCATATTTAATTTTAGGAAGAGAAGTATTTAAAAACGCCGCTATTGATTTTATTAAAGGAAAATTTATGCGCGAAAGTTTTCTTATGAGCGTTGCCACAATCGGAGCTATTATACTTCATGAATTTCCCGAAGCTTTAGCCGTTTTAATGTTTTATAGAGTCGGGGATTATTTTGAAGATATGGCTGTTAATAAATCGAAAAGAACAATATCCGCTTTAATGTCGATTCGTCCCGATTCTGCAAATATAATAAGAGAAAATGGAAATATAGAAAAAGTCGATATATCTCAAATTCGCATTAACGACAATATAATAATCAATCCTTTTGAAAAAGTGCCTTTGGATTCTATAATTTACGAAGGCGAAAGTTGGATTGATACAAAAGCATTAACGGGCGAAAGCATGCCGAAAGCGGTTAAAATAGGAGATGAAGTTTTATCGGGAACTATAAACGGAGACGCTTCTATAAAAGCAAAAGTTATAAGAGAATATGCCGAGTCTTCCGTAGCTAAAATATTAAAATTAGTTCAAGATTCGCAAAATAGAAAGGCAAATATTGAACAGTTAATAAGCAGATTTTCAGGAGTTTATACTCCGATTGTAGTATTTGGCGCAATAGCTTTAACTATAATTCCCACTTTAATTTACGGAAGAGAAGTTTTTAATAATTGGTTTAATCGTTCGCTTACGCTTTTGGTAGTTTCTTGTCCTTGCGCTTTTATGGTTGGAATTCCATTAACTTATTTTTCTTCGATTGGCAGAGCTTCAAAATTAGGAATAATGGTAAAAGGCGGGATATTTTTAGATTTGCTTTCAAAAGTTCAAACTGTAGTTTTCGATAAAACAGGAACTCTTACGAAAGGCGAATTTTCTATAAAAGAAATTTTTAATAGCGGATTATACGATAACGAGACGCTTTTAAAATATTCCGCTTATGCAGAGTCAGGTTCTTCGCATCCAATTGCAATATCGATAGTAGAATATTACAAAAAGAACGGCGGAAAAATAGAAGATAATTTAATTTCAAATCATAAAGATATTAGCGGAAAGGGAGCGATAACTACGGTTGAAAATAAAAATATTATAATTGGAGGAAAAGAATTATTAAAACAAAATGATATAGATATTCCTGAAAATTATAATAAAAATATTAATGTTCATATAGCGCTAGACGGAAAATATGCGGGTGGATTTTTTATTGACGATAGCGTAAAAGAGGATTCTAAAGAAGCTATAATATCGTTAAATAAAATGAATATAAAAACGGGTTTAATAAGCGGAGACAATATTGATAGAGTTGAAAATTTTGCTAAAGAAATGAATATATCGGTTTATAAAGGCGGATGTTTGCCTGACGATAAAGTTAATTCTTTGGAAGAAATGATGAAAGGCTCAAAAGCTTCAATATTTGTAGGAGACGGAATAAATGACGCTCCTTCTTTGGCAAGAGCCGATATTGGAATAGCGATGGGCGGACTCGGTTCTGACGCCGCAATCGAAAACGCCGATGTCGTTATAATGGACGATAAGCCTTCAAAAGTCGCAACGGTAATTAAACTTGCTAAAAAGAATCATTTGGTTGTAATTCAAAATATTGCGCTTGCTTTGATTATAAAATTTGCGGCTATTACTTTGGGAGCTTTAGGACTTACTTCAATGTGGCTTGCGATTTTTGCCGACACGGGAGTTACGGTTATAGTCGTTCTTAACGCTTTAAGACTCTTATATCCTTTAGGCGAAAAAGCGGAAGATTTGCCTGAATTAAAAGAAGTTTGCGATATAAAGATAACAAATTGCGATTGCGAATGCAAAAATCATTGAATGAATTTAAATTACGCTTTGACAAAAAAATATATTATATTATAATTAATAATTACTAAAATTAAGAAGAGAGGTAAAATTATGATAAATAGAACTATGAGCATAGGCGAGATAATTCAAATATTTCCTGATTCGGTTGAAATAATGATGAGTCATGGACTTCATTGCGTTGGCTGTCATGTGGCAAGTTGGGAGAGTTTGGAAGAAGGTTGTCGCGGACATGGAATGAGCGATGACAAAATCGAGCATTTAGTTAATGAAATCAATGAAAAATGCGGTAAATAATCAATTATCATAAAATAAAAAAGCTTTATAATCTTTAATAGATTATGAAGCTTTTTTAAATTTCTAAAATTTATTATTACACTTGTTTATTTATTAAAGCGGATAATTTTCTGTTAAAAACATATTCTTTGCCTTTATTATTATAACCGACTTTTTTACTGCTATATAAAACTTCTTTCATATCTTTGAAAAAGCTAAAAGTTTCGTCAAATAATTTTGGCGATAATTTATTTAAATGCCTCAATCTTGCTATTAAAGTCACTAATTCCAAACGCATAGCGGATATTTTAGAAGTTTTATTTAAAGGAATTTTTCTTATAATATCCGATAAAGTCGCCGTTTCAGATAAATGAGGAAATCTATTTAAAATTATTATATCTATAATATTTTCTCTCATTTTTCTTAATTCGTTCGCTTCGTTCATCTTATCGTTTTGATGTTCGCAATATAGATGTATATCCTGCAATCGGGTATTAATAATAGAATTTACTTTTTTCTCTTCGTCTTCCAATAAAATTTTGTAAACTTCTATTTCTTTTGAAAGAAGTATTTCAATTTTAGTAAGTTCTTCGTATAAATCAAACATAAAATACCGTCCTTTAATATCTATATATATTAATTATCGATAATTAAATAAATTACTTTACATAATTTTTTTATTACGGAACATTAATTCAATTATATAAATTTGCTTTTTATATAAAAAGGTTTATAATATCAAAACAATTTTATAGTTTTTTATTCTATAAGAATATTAGGAATATAAAAAATATATTTCTTTTTCCGAAAATAATAAACAATAAGATTGGTAATAATTAATAATTTACGGAGATTTTAAAATGATACACAAACTTCAAAGTTTAAAAGTAAGAATGCCTTTAATAATAATCGGACTGTTTGTTTTGGCAATAGCGGTTTTGGTTGTAGTAACTCAAGTAATGGTAACGAATACTATTAATAAAGTTACTTATACGGGTTTTGACAATACGGTAATGGGATATGCATCCTTAATGGATACTTGGTTTGAGGACCAATTAGATATCTCTAAAGTATATGTTAAATCGGACCCTGTTAGAAATTATTTAACTATGAGAACGGAAGAAACTAGAGACGCCGCATTGACAAGGTTGAGAGTTTTTAATGACGACAATCAATATACAATAAATATGGGCATAACCGATATTAACGGAAATGTTTTAATCGATGCAAGCAACGCGTCTTTAATAGGACAAAATATATTTAGTATTCATCCCGATTTGAGACAAAAAGCGCAAGGCAATAGAGACGCCGCTTTTGGCGATAATATAACGCGTTCTTTAACTACGGGAGGTTGGGCTTTAGTATTAATATCTAAAGTTCATGATAGAGTAAATAATAGAGTTATCGGTTATTTATATTATATGCTCGATTGGAGTTATTTAATAAAAGAGCGCGTAGAACAACTCGTTATAGGAGAAACGGGAGCTTTATTCTGTCTAGATGATACTCTTACGATAAAAATTCATAGTAAAGTAGAAAATATAAATTCGACTGCTCCGCAAGATTTTTCAAAAGCCTTTGAAGACAAAAAAGGAATAATAAATTATGTGTTTAATGGAGAAGATAGAATAGCCGCATATACTACTTTGACTTATCGTCCTTGGGTTTTGGGAGTATCTATGACTAAACAAGAGATAGAAAAAGATAATGTAAGAGTAGTGAGAGCTATAATAATTATATCTTTAGTTTCTATAATAATAATGGCTATTTTAGTTTCTTTATTTATAAAATCTATTACGACTCCTTTAGGATTGCTAACGGGATTATCTAAAGAGATAGCGGATGGAGATTTAAGAACAACTAAACAAAAAATACATCGTAAAGACGAACTTGGAGAGCTTTCAGACGCTTTTGTATCTATGAGAAAAAAATTGGTAGCTACTATACATAAAGTTGAAGATTCTGCAAATCAAATAAGCGCAGCCGCTAAAGAATTAGCCGAACAAAATACCGATTTGTCTCGTAGAACGGAAAGTCAGGCTGCAAGCATTGAAGAGACTTCGGCGTCAATGAACGAGATTTCAAATAATATAAGACAATCTTCAAACGATTCTGTAAACGGAAATAAAATGATAATGGATTCAAAAGATTCTATTGAAAATGCAGGAAATATAATATCCGAAACTACTAAAAATATAGAAGAAGTTCATGAAGCAAGTTCAAAGATTAAAGATATAACTAAAATAATTGAAGATATAGCCTTTCAAACCAACATACTCGCCCTTAACGCTTCGGTAGAGGCTGCAAGAGCGGGAGAGCAAGGAAAAGGTTTTGCCGTTGTAGCTTCTGAAGTTAGAAATTTGGCTCAAACGACTCAAACTTCGGTAAAAAGCATAACCGATTTGATTGAAAATGTTTATAATAAAATAGACAAAGCCACCGAAACTGCAAGAGAATCTCAAACTATATTCGTTGAAATTCAAAATAAGATTGACGAAGCTTCAACAATGATGCAAAATATAAGTCATAGCGCGGTTGAACAACAGAGCGGAATCGACCAAATAAAAATTGCCATTGAAGAAATGGATACTACAACTCAAAGAAACGCCGCTTTGGTTGAAGAGGCTACGGCTTCTGCGGATGTTTTATTTTCTCAATCTAAAGAATTAATGGACGCGATTCATATATTCCAGCTTCCAGAAAATAACAGCGATAGGTAAGAAGATAAATTGCAAAATTAAAGGAGGGAGTAAATAAACTCTCTCCTTTTTATTTTTAAATAATTATCAATAAAATTATTAAAAATTATTTATCTTGTAAAACCTTTATGCCGGGCAATTCTATTCCCTCTAAAAACTCTAAAGAAGCGCCACCTCCTGTAGATATATGAGTCATTTTATCAGCAACTCCAGATTTATTAACGGCAGAAACGCTATCTCCTCCTCCGATTATGCTAACCGCTCCAGAATTCGCTATAAATTTAGCGGTTTCAAAAGTTCCTTTTGCAAAGTTAGACATTTCAAATACTCCCAAAGGTCCGTTCCAAACTATAGTTTTTGCATTTTTAAGAATATTTTCAATCTCTTTAAGAGTTTTATCTCCGACATCCATTCCCATCCATCCCGAAGGTATAGCGTTGCAATCTACAATTTTTCTGTTTGCATCGTTATCGAATTTATCGGCTACAACATTGTCGATTGGCAAATATAGAGTTTTATTCAATTCTTTAGCTTTATCCATAATTTCTTTAGCCGTTTGAATATAATCGTCTTCGCATAAAGAAGTTCCTATTTCATAACCTTTAGCTTTAAAGAATGTATAAGCCATTCCTCCAACTACGATTAATGTGTCCACTTTATTAAGAAGATTTTTAAGAACGGAAATTTTACTTGAAACTTTCGCTCCTCCGATAATTGCTACAAAAGGTCTTTTAGGCTCGGCAACTGCATCTCCCAAATATTTAATTTCTTTTTCCATTAAAAATCCCGCAACGGCAGGCATAGAAGGTTTAGCCGCTACAATTCCCGCTGTTGAAGCATGCGCTCTGTGAGCCGTTCCGAACGCGTCATTAACATAAACATCCGCCAAATCTGCAAGCTGTTTTGAAAAATTTGCATCGTTTTTTTCTTCTTCCGCATGATAGCGAAGATTTTCCAAAAGCAAAACATCTCCCGCATTTAAAGAACCCGCCGTTTTTTTAACTTCCTCTCCTATGCAATCGTTAGCGAAAATAACTTTATTATTCGGAAGTTTTGTTTTCAAATAATCGTAAACGGGCTTTAGAGAATATTTAGGATTTGCTTCTCCTTTAGGTCTTCCCAAATGGCTCATTAATATTAACGAAGCTCCTTGAGAGAGTATATATTCTATTGTAGGCATAGCCGCGTCAACTCTTGTAGTGTCCGTTATTTTAGAGTTTGTTTCTTTATCGAGAGGAACATTGAAATCCACTCTCATTATTACTTTTTTACCTTTAATGTCTATATCTTTTACTGTCTTTTTCATTTTTTATCCTTTTAGAATTTTTACATAAAATATAAATAGAGGACGACAATAATTAAAAATTATGCGCCCTCTTATTTTTTATTTAAGCCTTAATAAAATTATTTCTTGCTATACATATATAATAACAAGTCTATTACTCTGTTTGAATAACCCCATTCGTTGTCATACCAAGAAACTACTTTGAAGAATCTTTTTTCTCCTTTAAGGTTATTTTGAAGAGTAGCCAAAGAATCGTATATTGAACTTCTATTATCATGTATGAAGTCGCTTGAAACCAATTCTTCATTGCAATATCCTAAAATATTTTTTAAATAGGATTCGCTTGCTTTCTTCATTAAAGCGTCAATTTCTTCAATACTTGTGTCTTTTTCGCTTCTGAAAGTTAAATCCACAACTGAAACATCTGGAGTTGCGACTCTGAAACTCATTCCCGTCAATTTGCCTTTCGTTGCTGGCAAGACTTCTCCAACCGCTTTAGCCGCTCCCGTAGTGGAAGGAATGGTATTGCAAGCGCCAGCTCTTCCGCCTCTCCAATCTTTTTTAGAAGGTCCGTCAACTATTTTTTGAGTCGCCGTATAAGAGTGAATTGTCGTCATTAATCCTTTTTCTATTCCTATGCCTTCTTTAAGAATAACATGAACGAGAGGAGCTAAACAATTTGTAGTGCAGCTTGCATTTGAAACTACATGATGCTCTGCAGGATTATATTCTTCATGATTAACTCCGTAAACGAAAGTTCTTAAATCGCCTTTACCAGGAGCGCTTATAATAACTTTTTTAGCTCCAGCCGAAATATGTCCTTGCGCTTTTTCTTTTTCCGTATAAAGTCCCGTAGACTCTATAACATACTCTACGCCCAAATCTTTCCATGGAAGTTTATCCAACTGATTTAAAGGAGCTGCGGGAATGCATTTAATTTTGCAACCATTAACAACCAATACATCCTCTCCTTCATGTCCTATATCGGCTTTCATCCTTCCATGAACGGTATCGTATTTTAATTGATAAGCGAAATATTCGGCATCCGTGCTGACATCGACAACGCCAACGACATCAATCTCTTTGCCTAATAAACCTCTTTCAACCAAAGCCTGAAAAACTAGACGCCCTATGCGTCCGAAACCGTTTATTGCTACTTTTACAGCCATAAAATATCTCCTATATTAATATAATATTCTATATACGAACATATAAAACTTATATTTATGATAACATATATATACAATTAAGTCAACAGTATTTTTAAATATTTGATAATTTATTTTAAGATAATTAAAGAGAATAAAACCGTATATACAAAATTTAAAAAAATAATTCCGAAAATATGATATAATGATTTTATAAGTTAAGGAAAAGATAAATGAAGATTAAAAAGTCTAACAGAAAAAAAGGATTAATGAATAAATTTTTAGTTCCGTTTGCCGTATTTTTAGGAATAGTAGTTATATGTATGTATATTATTTATAGACCTCAATATAAAAGATTGTTTTTAAATAATATAAATGTAAAAATGAAAACCGCAGCGGAAGAAGTTTCTAAATGGACCTCTTCTTTTTATTCTGAAATAGATATAATAGAAGCATATACGAAAAGCGCTATAAATACAAACGATATGCTTATAGCTTTTTCAAATATTGTAAAATCAAAACCCGAAATTGTAAATGTGTATTTTGGAAATAATATACCTATGAATAACGAAGGAGGAATATTTGTAAATCCTCGTAGGCATCTTCTTCCAGCAAATTACGACCAAACAAAAAGAGATTGGTTTATAAAATCATTAAATGAAAATAAAGTATATATAAGCGAACCTTATATAGCCGCATCCTCAAAAGAACTTGTTGTAACTTTCGCTAAGGCAATTTATACGAATAATGTTCTTAAAGGAGTGGTAGGAATTGATATTTCTTTTGAAAAAATTTCAGAAATAATGCAAAATCAAGCAGAAGACGAAAATACGGAAATAAATATAATAATTCAAAATGGAATGTATCTTACGCATAAAGATAAACGAAATATTTTAAACGAACAAAATAATTTATTTTCAAATCCTCTATTTTCTAGTTGGCAAAATACTGTATCAAGCGGAAATAGTTTAATAGAAATAAAAGGCAAAGAATGGGCGGGAGTTCAAAATATAGAAAATGTTCCTTGGATGATATCGGGGCATGGAACTACATCTTATTTCGATAGTCTTATGAGAAAACTTATAATAGTTTTAATAATCGTAGTAGTGGCTTTTATGTCGGTAGAAACTATTTTAGTTTTGGTTGTAGTTCGTCCTTTATCTGAAACTTTAAACAGAGCTATAAATATTACGGAAGATATGGGAAAAGGAGATTTCAATGCAAGATTTGAGAAAAAACTTTTAGAGAAAAAAGACCAAACGGGAATGCTTACAAAATCGATTGACGATATGCAAAAAAATATAGGTTCTGTGATTTATAAAATAAAACAAGGTATAGATGTAATAAATAACGAAATAAATAAAATATCCGATGGAAGCGCTAATTTATCCGATAGAAGTAACTCTCAAGCCGCGGCTTTAGAAGAATTGGCAAGTTCTATTGAAGCTTTATCTTCTTCTTTGAAAGAAACCGCAAGAAGCGCGTCAGAAGCGAAAAATATGAGCGAAAAAGCGTATTCGGACACTAAAAGCGGAGTCGAAGCCGTAATACAAACTGCAAATAACATGAAAGAAATTTCAGAATCTAGTAAAAAAATATCCGATATAACTAAAATGATTCAATCTATAGCATTTCAAACAAATATACTCGCCTTAAATGCCGCAGTTGAAGCTGCAAGAGCAGGAGAGCAAGGAAGAGGTTTTGCGGTTGTGGCAAGCGAAATAAGGTCTTTAGCTCAAACGGTTAATGACGCTGCAAGCAATATTACAAATATAGTAGAAGATACGGTAAATAAAATAGAAGTTGGAAATGTATCGGTGACTCAATCTTCCGAACTTTTAAGCGAGATAGAAAAATCCGTAAATGAAGTTTCGGAAGTTTTAACGGGAATAGCAAATTCGTCTATTCAAGAAGAAGATAGCATACATCAGATAAATCAAGCCGTGATAGAATTAAATAATATAACCCAGGAAAATTCCGATATGGCGCAAGAAAGCGCTTTTTCAAGCAAAGAAGTGTCAGACAGAACGGAGAATATGGTTGAAGAAATTTCTTATTTCAAATTTAAGAATGATAAGAAATAATAATATTGATTGTTCCTAAATATTTTTAATTATAGCTCTATTTTTGCTTCTTCAATAATTATTTTATAACAATTTTTTAATAAATTTTCTTTAATAAAATTTATTAAAATACAATTTACGAAGAAAAAAATATTAATTCACTCTATAATCAAAATTATATAAATCGGTTATGCAACTCAAAGCATTCACGACTAATTTTATATTATTGTCTATTTTTTTGTCAATTATGATAGCTCTTCATTATTTGTTTTGCTATATTTAAAAAAGACACCGTAATAAATACGATGCCTTTTAATTATTTTTTAGTCATATCTACAGTTACTGATTGTCCTTCAAGTTCCATTGTAAATTTCCCTTGAGTATCGCTACTAAAAATAAAAGTCGATTTTGCGCTTTTACCAGAAATGGTATGCGAAGCGGTATAAATCATATCGCTAACTCTTGTTACAGAAGACGAAAGAATTATCGCGTCTTCTTTAGCGCCTTTTAAAGTAACAGAACCGTCAGTATTTATTATAAGTATATTCGTTTCAGTTGTACCATCTGGTTTTCCATACCAATTACCTGCATAATAAGATAATGTTCTTTCTTCTTTTTTAACTTCTTCTTTAACTTCTTCAGCTCCCGTTTTATCCTTATTATCGCAACTTATTAAAAATAAAGCGATTAAAGATAAAATAATTGATAGATAAAATTTTT
>ENA-ORSC01002117-ORSC01002117.1-human-gut-metagenome-genome-assembly--contig:-NODE-2117-length-12423-cov-2.521507_pt1 | contig 12423 bp, 6 predicted proteins | sample MGYA00242178_ERZ509140 | MGnify/ENA primary metagenome ERZ509140 (study PRJEB26280, sample SAMEA2338681) | human gut metagenome | biome: human gut; feature: human-associated habitat; material: faeces... | reverse complement strand
CCCAGTGAGAGGCTCATTTCTCTTGCGGACACGCCACGCTGTGTGCGGAGAATCGCGAGACGATCCTTGAATGCGTTTTCATACACAAATTCATTCATATAATCACCGCCTTTGACACATTTTATCCGATAAAACCTGACAAAATACTTGATTATGTCCGTTATTAAATGTATAATAACGGATATATACCGTGACAAAAAAGATACTATCGGAATAAAACTGGCAAATAAGCTTATGCGTTTTGTAGCGTGCAGTGTCAATGCGGAAGTTACATACAGTGAGGAAGACAATGGCTGACTTTCAATCAGGAAGGGAAATGTTGATACATATTACAAAGATAAAATAAAGGGAACGGTGGAACTGTCGATGGTTAAAGAGGGCGGAGAATGGAAAATTGACGGAATGGGTTTTCCTAAGTTTGACAATAGCATTTAGCTGGATAAGAAGAGAGACATATTCTTCGATGAAAAACTGAAGGGGTGAAGAGGCTTGTGAACAACGCAAAGAATGAAAAACGGTCGCAATCAAGACACATAGCTGTAGTAACGAGGCAGAAAGATAAAGCAATTTTTCTGAAGATAGCTGGGATACTCTTGGCACTGATCGTCTTATCTGGAACAGCATTATGCTTGTTGGAATATTTCAATATCATTAATATACCACTGTTTTCTTCAATATTAGACAGTATTACAAATGCTGATTCGTATGATATTGAGAAGAACATTCCCGAAACAGACACCACGGGTTTTGTTTTCTATCAATCCCCTGAAGAAAATATCTCACAAGACGCCGGTACAGGAGTTGCGTTCATAGATAATGAAGTGCTGGTTACTTTGACTTCCGAAAATTACAGGAGTCAGCTGGAAGGCTACTTGTCAATTATCGGAGGAAGAATTGCCGGAGAAATTCCAGAACTTGCAGAATACCAAATTGTCCTAGAAAAGGATTACAACTATGCGGAAATCCAAAATCTGGTAGGAGATGCAGGTGACGAGAATACACCTTGGTCCTACTATTCTTACAAAGATTATAAAGAGTATTTAAATGGGGACAAAGCTAATGAAGCGATGTTCTCTCGTTATAAGAACCGCAAAAAAGAAATACAAGGGCGACTTGAGAGCGGAAATGTCGATGCAAAATATGATATTTTGGGAGCAATTTCTGACGAAAGTGTCCGTAATCGAATTATAATGGTGGGCGCTGCGCAAAATTCGGGAACACACAATGAAGGAGGTTTTTTCGGAATTGGAGGAACAAAAGTACACGATGGTTATACAGTAGCTCCATTTAGTCAATGTGGGGAGATTGTAGATTAAATATAGCAATATACGCTGAAATACACTTTGAAGGTTCAGATATGAACAAAACAGAATTTGTTGCTGCGGTTGCAGAGACTGCCGGCGCAAGTAAGAAAGACGCAGAAAACATTATTAACGCAACCCTCGCACAGATTGAAAAAGTACTTGTTGCGGGTGGCAAGGTACAGTTTGTCGGTTTCGGCACTTTTGAAACCCGTGAGCGTGGAGAGAGAACCGCTAAGAATCCTCAGACAGGTGCGGAAATCACTATCCCGGCATCTAAGGCTCCGGCATTTAAAGCAGGCAAGGCTCTCAAGGATGCCGTCAATAAGTAAACAGAATTATAAAGCAAAAGGCACAGCTATCATTTCGATGGCTGTGCCTTTTTGAATATCTATCTTTTATTGCACATTACCGAGGCGCAGAACATACCGTCCTTTACTTCAAAGCGGCAGACACCGCCGTACTGCTCGGCAATGCTTTTTACCGACTGTGTGCCGAGTCCGCGTCCCTTGTGCTTGGTCGAGAGAAATTCATTATCTGTTGTGCGCCGGAGCGTTCCGGTAAAGGTGTTATCGACTGTGACGCAAAGGGTGCTGCCTTTGAGCCTTGCCCGAATATCAATTTTTCGGTCATCACCGTGTTCCTCTTTGCAGGCGTCTATGGCATTCTCGATCAGGTTGCCGAACAGGACGGAAATATCGGTATCCGAAACGAAAATATCGCCGGGGATATCGGCTTGGACAATGTAGTCTATATCATTATCTTTCGCCTGCTGCGCGAAATAAAGCAGCACGGCATTGGCGGCTGGATTCTCACAAAAACGAATGAGCGATTCATCCGGCAGACTGTCGTTATAGCCGTCGAGATATCTAAGCAGTGCGTCAAGCTCTCCCTTGCTCACATATTCGCGTATGAGCGAGATATGATGCCGCACATCGTGTTTGGCACGGCGGGCGTCGGTGATTTTTTCCTGTAGATTCTCATACTGCACCGCCTGCATAGAAAGCTGATGATTCTTTTCCTCCAGCTCCAGCGTTTGATTCTGCTCCAAAATTAAGCGGGTCACGACATAGTAGATCAGGATCGCTCCCACATTGATGATAAACAAAAACAGAGTGTTCTTCGGACGCAGCGCAATTTCCAGCGCCGAACGGGAAACAACGCTGTATATTGCAAAATACCATACGATATAGAAGGTTGTGGGAATCAGCCACAAATACCGCCACTCAAAGCCGGACGGTTCTTTTTCTACTGCCGGAGTGAATACGGACTTCATATAAAGAAAGATCGGCACAGAGAGAATGATCTCCACGGCAAAGAGCATCAGCGAGAAGGACCAGCGGTAGCTCTGCACAGCCAGTGCCGGAAACAAAAGTCCCTCAATGCATTTGGCGGAAATCACGGCGAAGTTGGCAAGATTGGAGATCATCAGCAGCGTGAAAAGCGTTTTGCCGAAATGCTTCTTCACGGCGAGAAAATAGAAAGCGGCATACAGCGCCGTGCTGAGCGCACTGGCGATTGCGGCATGATTCCCGGGAACAAAGCTGACCCATGCGCCGAGCATCACCTGAATGACAGACAGCAATTCGATCAGAATTCCGGTAACGCCTCTTGAAAATCGCAGACTGTGCCGGAACGGATAGAGCGCCAAGGCAAGAAACGGCAGAAAGTTCAGCAGCGAATATACGATGATCTCAATGAACCGATAAACAGGCGGCATCACCGTTTGCCTCCTTTACGCAGCTGCTCAAACAGGAAGGATGAATAGGCATCCGTCACCTCTTTGGCTTTACGGCGGCTGATGGGAATAAGACTGCCGTTGCTCATGGTAAAGGTGTCTGCGTTCTGTGCGTCGACCTCGTGAAAGTTGATGATCAGCCCTTTCGACGGGATAAAGAAATACGGATAGCCGCAAAGCAGCGCTTCGATTTCCGAAAGGTTTGCCCGCAGGATGATATCCTTCCCGTATTTGCAGTGCAGCGTCGTATAATGTGCGGCGTAGTCTGCATAAATGATATCGCGCAGTACGACGCTTTTGCCGTCAGGCAGTTGTATTGTTCGTTCCTTTTCGACCTGGGCAAGATCGATGCGGTCAAGCATTGCTTTGACACGCTCCCGGTCAAACGGCTTGTGCAGATAGTAGCAGGCATTTACCTCGTAGCTCTCGCTGGCAAACTCATTGCTTGTGGTGCCGAATGCGATACGGACATCGCTGTCCGTTTTGCGTATTTCCCTCGCCACATCCATGCCTGTAAGCTTGTCCATAAAAATGTCCAGTATGATCAGCTCAAAAGCGTTGGGCTGCCAAACTCGCAGAAAATCCTCTCCGCTTTTGAAATATGTAAGTTCGGCAGATGAACCGAGCAGTTCTCCAAAATAAGTTTGCAGACATTCATACATCCGTATGTCGTCGTCAACGATTGCGATTCTCAAAACCAAAACTCCTCTTTATGCTATACGGTCGGGTACTACTCAACTGCATTTATTATACCACACAATTGTGAAAAAACAAAGCGTCAATCCCTAAATGATTACCGCTTGAGTCCTTTTTTGACCGCTTGCGCCAAACCGATTGCGGAAATTCCCGACATCAGTTATGATATCTATGTATAAGTATGCCTGTGAAGGAGGTGCCATATGAGGTTGATTCTATACGGAACAAAAACGGACAGAGATGAGTTTATGTGCTCTGTCACCGCCTTGCCGGACCTACGTTACCGTAAAATGCAGATAACAGGCTATCTGGATTATGACAGCTTTATCACAGGACTCGGAGAAAGCCCGCCGGACTGCATCGTGATAGCGATGGACGGCGCAGACGGCATGGAGGGCGTGATCGCCGCCAAAAGCGTCTGCAAAAACGTCCCGGTGCTGTGGTTTTCGAATGATAACGGATTCGGCGCGCAGTCCTACAGGCTCGGCTGTGCGTATTTTCATAAAAAGCCTGTTTCCCCGCAGATCCTCTCTGCGGCGATTGCAAGATGCGTGTAAAGGAGTAACGAGATGAACACAAACATGACACTGGAAAAGCGGATACTTTCCGTGCTGCTGACGGTCATCATGGTATTTTCCATGGTGCCGCTGTCGGTATTTGCTGCGGACAGCAATCAGGCGTCTGTTACCGTAAACGAAACGGTGACAGAGTATGCCACCATTCAGGAGGCATTTGACGCAGCGAAGAAGCTTACCGACCCCTGTACGGTCAAGGTGCTGCAAAGCTTTAAGGGCAGCATGGTCCTTGGGGTAACCTTTACCGCCGAGGATAACTGCGATATTACGCTTGATGTAAACGGCTTTGATATGTATAACCGCAACACCAGAGATCAGGCGTCGGCAAGCATGTTTACCTTTGAAAAGGGCACAAACGCCCACCTGACCGTGGTAAACACTGCCGAAAACAGGGAGACTTACGGCGGTATTTTCTACTATCCGAACGGCACCGACATTTCAAACAGCGTGTTTCATATGGAGGGCGGAACGCTCACCATCGAAGATGTCGGCGGCGACGGTATCAAGAACAAAACATCTAACTACGACAAGATCTCGGGCAGTATCGTGTATCTTGACGGCGGAAATGTTACCATAAACGGCAGCAAATTCGGCGAAGAAAACAGCATTGTGCCCCTTTATGTAAAGAGCGGAAATCTGACCGTTAACGGCGGCAAGTTTATCTCCCAGCAGGGCAATGCTCTGTGGATCGCCGAGGGCTTCGACGGCAATGTCAGCCTGTCGGGCGGCAGGTTTTCCAGCACCTTTACAAGCTCTAAGATGGATGAAAAGGGGAACTTCGTTCAGGTTTACAGCATTCCCAGCATTCTGCGTGAGGACGGCGGCAAGGTAGACGATCTGCTTGCAAAGGGCTATGTATACCAAAAGAATGCCGATGATGAAAAAAATTCTGAGTCGGCACTTTACCGTGAGATTTCGGTTGTACCGGAACCCGGCGTGAAATACATCGCGGCGGACGGTACCGAGCAGAGCTGCACGGAGTACACCGAGCTTACCGAGTCTACCGATGGATCCACAGGGTTGAATGGTTGGTACGTTGTCAAGGGAACCGTCAATAAGGAAGGCCTTATCGGTATTGCCGGAGGCAAAACCTTGAACCTGATCCTTTGTGAAGGAGCAACACTCAACCTGCAAAAAACCTTGTATTTGATGGGTGGCGCAACGCTTAATATTTACGGGCAAAACGGCGGTACCGGTACACTGATTGTCAAAGGAACAGCCGGTGTTCGTCAACCCGGCATCGGTATTATGCATAATACTGCCGGCGGCAGCGCCAGCGTAAATATTTACGGCGGTACCGTCACCGCACAAACGGATAACGGCGCGCAGCCTATCGGTACAAACCCTGAACTTATGCCCTACGGCAAGGTTACTGTTACCATTGCTAAAGGCTTGAAATGTGTTAAGACCGACGACCAAAATACGGCGTATGCCTACGATAATACCGACGGTACGTCGATAACCATTACCAAATGCACCGAGCATAAATGGTCATACACAAACATAACAAACGATACCCACGACCGGACCTGCGACCTTTGCGGTACAGCAGAAACCGGTGTTGCACATACAACGGCAAGATATCAATACATCCGTGCAGACATACACCGCCTGATTTGCGCTTGCGGGAAAGGATACAGCACGGAATATCACATGTATACCTATGCCCCCAACAGCGACGGCTTGACCCACACGGCAACATGTAAATGCGAATATTCGGTAGACAATATTGCACATACCTATAAAGGCGAAGACGAAATTTGCATCTGCGGTGCGGTTCATTCGGCAACATACGACGGAAAGAAATATGCATCACTGCAAAGCGCCATTGACGCCGCCGCACCTGTCGGCGGTACGGTAACCCTTGCGCATGATAAAATTGATGAAAATGTTGTCGTCACCGGCGGTACGGTCACAATTGACCTGGGCGGTAACATATGGAGGGGCTATATTGATGATTGGGGGAGCATTGTTCCTCTGACCGTAAATGGCGGCAGCGTTACCTTGAAAAACGGAAATCTCTTCCAGTGGTGGTCCAGCTCCAGCGCCCGAAGCGGCATTGAGATAAACGACGGCAGTGTGACGATAGAGGAAGATGTCCGTGTCAGGGGCGGTATACCTGAAGGGGACGTTTTGTCTCCTTCTATTACACTGAACGGCGGCACCCTTATCCTGAAAGAGGGCGCGGTTCTGCTGAGCGGCTTGCAGGTGCCGGAGGGCAAGGTACTTGCGGACTATCTGCCCAAGGGAACGGCCTTTGTAAAGTGCAGTTATGATAACAGCAGTGACACCGTGACCGTCTCCGACCCGCAGGAGTTTGTTTCCGATGTGTATTCGACAAACCGGAGCACCGAGGGAATGATGATCGTTTCCCATACCCACGATTTTGGTGGCGGCACGGCCTGCCCCTGCGGCTTCAACTGTGACCACAGCGTGGTGGACAGTGCTACGGGTAAGTGTGAAAACTGCGGCACGCAGATCTATGTTGCCTCCCTTGTCAAAGCGGACGGTACAGTAACAAATTACGAAGCCTTTGCCGATGCATGGGATGCGGCAGTCGATAACGAAGGTTCAACGCTGAAACTGCTCTGTGATATCACTCTTGACAAGGCGGAAGACGGTATCATTGCGCAGTCCGGCAAATTTACCCTTGATCTCAACAGCAAAACCGTCAGCGGTGAAATTACAAATCAGTTGCTTACCGTAAGCGGTACGGCGGATATCACAATCCGAAACGGAAAATTGATCAATACATTCAACAAGGATCAAACGGATATAAACAAGTCATGTGCCAACGCTTTGATGATTGACGGTGGAACGGTAACACTGGATCGCGTGGAGTTGATTGCCGGTCTCGGATTTAAAGGCGCCCGTTCCTGTGCGGCTTATATTTTCAGCGGAAGCCTTACGGTGGTAAACGGGACCTTTACAGGACAGTTCGGCGTGGCTGATGTGTGGGGAGCGCATCCTTCGGTAAAAATCACATCGGCAACTCTGCATGACGGAATTTACTATGATCGTACAGGTATCACCGCCATTGATTATGCAGGGCTGAAAGCGCTTTTTGCCGACGGAAGTATGCTCTTTGATAAGGACGGAAAGTATATTGATGTCGAAGATGAAGCATATTGGCGGATTGACGGAGAGGGAGAAAACACGTATGTCTCCTTTGGCTACAGTGAAGAATGCGTTATCAAGCTGCACACCCACGATACATATGTTGACGGCAAGTGCGCAGAGTGCGATTACGCCTGCCCTCATGACAGCGGCAAAAACGACCGTGAGGCAAGCTATTTCGAAAAGGCGATCTGCTCTGTCTGCCACGCTGAGTACGGCAATTATGCAAAGGACACTAATAAGCCTACAGGTAGAATTGAAATTAAAGAGCGCACATGGTGGGAAAGCTTTATCCATGCGATAACCTTCGGTTTGTTTTATAAGGAAAAGGTTACGGTGGAAATCACTGCCAGTGACGACAGCTACAGTCAGGCAGGATATGATGAAACAAAGCATGCGGTAAAGATTGAATACCTTATCAGCAATACCGAGCTGAGTTTGGAGACAGTTAAGAACTCAGCCTTTACGGAATACAAAGGTGAAATTGACATTTCCGATGACAGCCGTTATGTAGTTTATGCAAGACTTAATGATTTTGCAGGAAATGAAGAATATATTTCTACCGACGGCTTTGTAATAGATACAACGCCGCCTGTAATCGAAGTAGACGCTGACGGTCAAAGTAAAAGATATTCAAACGGTCAGCGGGCGGAAGTCTGCGGCGACACACAAATCAATTTTATCGACGATAATTTTGACACAGCATATAGAACGATAGACGGAGAAAAGGATAAGATATGGAGCAGTCCTTTTCTTGTGGCTGCTTCGGATACCGATCGCACCGAACGGTGGATCACATTTGAGGTGCACGACAAGGCCGGCAATATTTCGACGGTTGAGGTCTATGTGCACAAGGAGCACTCCTTTGACGAGGAGACCGGCGTATGCGCATACTGCGGATATCAGGCTGCCGTATTGATCAAATGCAGCAATGATAATAACGAGGAAGAGTTTGTATCAGGCGGCGGCTTGGATGAGACAATGCGTAAAGCTGATGAGAATAGATTCGACCGATTCTACCTGAAGCTTTACGGAAATGTTGAAAAAAAGGCCGGAGTCGGGACGTATGGCAGTACAAGCAAAAAATGGACATTTGATTTGAACGGCTACACAATTTCTAATCCTCCGAGTGTTGACCCTGATTCCGTGGCTGCCCTATTCTATGTCGCGGGCGATATCACGTTCGTAGGCAATGGTGGTATGAATGCGGATGTCATGGTGGACGGAGGTCAGCTGACGATCGACGGCGAATGCTCCTTCCAAAAGCTGGAACATAAGCGCGGCACACTGACGGTCAACGCCGGTTCCTTTGAATCGCTTATCATTTCCAAACTTGATGTGAATTGGTCATACACAAGAGAAACTGCGCTTTGCGGTGGACATTACGGCGAGGTAAAGATCGTCGATATCGAAGGACTTACCTGTGCCGATCTGCTCGCCAGGGGCTACCGCTTTGAAGGTCTGACTCTTGAGCAGGCAAAGGTAACGGAGCTGAAAGATGCCACCATCGTTGCCTGCGATCATGCAGATATCGGTAGTGACGGCATCTGCCCCGACTGCGGAATGGAGTTTTTCCTCTCTGTTGAAGCAAACGGAACAACAAAATTGTTTGAAACATTTGAAAGCGCTATCCGCTATGCCGAGCAGAACGACGGCAGCACGGTAAAGCTCCTGCAGGATATTACGCTGTGTAGGGAGAATGTCGGCTCACTGATTTCTAACTACTATATTTACCTTAAAACCGGTACCTACACGCTCGATCTTGCAGGGAAAGCGCTGACCATAGGAGACGGAGCGGAATCACTACAGGGACTCTCGGTGACCGGCGGCTGTAACCTGACCGTTACCGATACGGTCGGCGATGGAAAAATCAAGAGCAGCAGATGGGGCGAGATTTTTGAAGTTCGTTCCGGCAGTCACCTGACGATTGAGCGCGGCGACTATACCGACCTTTCAAAGGTTTCGGCTGATGGTCCCGACAGCCTGACGATCAAGGGCGGTAAGTTTAACTGTGTCGCAAGCAAGGAAGGCAGCGATTCCGTATCTCCGCTGACCTACCTCGCCGACGGCTGTGCATTCATGCTGAGCAGCGGCGAGTATGCGAGCGAGAAGGATGTAGAGAGTCAATACATCTCGGGAAGGGGCACAACCTATTGGATCAAAGGCGTCACCGTCGTGTCCGCTCCGCTGATCTTCCATAGCCAGCCTCGCAACAAGGTCTACTATCTCACTACGCCGAATTACGAAAAGTGGGCTTCTTTTGCGGTTGAATACAGCGGCGGTTATCCGCCCAAGGGCGACATCACCGTTACGGGTGAAAAGACAGACGGAACGGTCGTGTATACAAACACGGTCAAGCCTACGAGGATTTTCGTGGATGCCATTAACCTGTGGGAGTTCACTACGGCGGATTCGGGACAGTACCGTATTAAGCTGGAATACAACGGCTATGTGCTCTATTCAAATACCTTTACAATCACTATGGCAGTGTGCGAGCACCCGGGCTATGACGAGTATAACAAGTGCTCCCAGTGCGGCTGCGACCTTGCGGCGGCTATTGTTAAGGACGGCAAAACGACCGGATATGTGACTTTTGCAGAGGCACTGGCTGCGGCGCAGACCGACGAAAATAAGGACTGCACACTGAGGCTGCTTGCCAATGTGAAGGGCACGGTTGATGTTGACACCGGTGATTTCAGCATCGATCTCAACGGCAATATCGTCGGTGGACTTAAGGTGAAAAAGTCCGCGAAGGTGAACGTTTCCGGCGGCACTGTCAGCGGAGGGGTCACTGTAGCCAAGACTGCACAGCTGACTGCATCAAACACCTACTTTACAGGTGCGATCAACTGCGTTGGCAGCGGAGATTTCAGAGACTGTATTTTTATGGGTGCTGTATCGCCAAAGGGCGGCAGCAGCATGAAACTTAATTCCTGTGAGATAAATGGTGAGCTTTCGGTCAGCGGCAACGCTGAGGCGGATGAGTGTATCGTCAGCGGAACGGTTACCGTCAACAACGGCGGAAACCTTAAATCCGCAGGCGGCGCTTACGGCAATATTGTCAATGTGAAGTCGGGCGGAACGCTTGAAATTATCAGCGGCACATTTGACAAAAAGCTCACCGCCGAGGCGGGCAGTAAGCTTATCGTTTCCGGCGGCTCATATGCCGAGGTCGGGGCTGAAAATAATGTTGATTTCACCCTCAGTGGTGGTAAATTCACAAATATCACCGTTAACGGACAGCATCTTATCGACTGTCTTGCAGAGGGTAAGGCTCTTAAGGATATGAATGTCGATGAGGTTATTGACGGCAGAGTCGGTATCGCAGGACCTGTACAGGTCGTAGACCACACCCATACCTGCATATGGAAAACCTCCACTCACGAAAAGCTCTGCGGCTGCGGCTATGTGGAGGCTGTCGATACCGAAGCGCCGGTCATTTCCGGTATTGATCCGGAGAATAATCACTACGGCTCGCTGGAGTTCACCGTTACCGATGAAAACGACTTCACCGTGTGGCTGGACGGCGAGAAGATTACGCTCGTCAACGGGAAATATACCATGGAGCCGGACAACGAGACGCATTTGATCACAGCGACCGACGTTGCGGGCAACACGGTCAGCTTCCGCTTCGGGATCTTTAAGACCTATCATGTCACGCTGCCCACCGGCGCAGGCTATACGCTATTTTCTTCAGACGGGCTCACTGTCAGACACGGCAACAGCTTTAGCTTTATCGTGCAGTTCAACAACGGTTATTCCAAGACTGAGGACTTTAAGGTACTTGTGAACGGTAATAAACTTGACGAGTGGGACTCTGATGCAAACAGCGCTTCCTTTGCGATTCGAAATGTAAGCGAAAACCTCGTTATTACCGTTGAGGGCGTTGCGGATATTACCGCACCCGAGGTAGAGGTCAGCATTCGCGGAAACAGCTTCAAGGAATTCCTGAACCGAATCACCTTCGGGCTGTTCTTCAAGCAGACGCAGACGGTGGAAGTGAAGGCTCACGATTTCGGCAGCGGTATCAAAAAGGTCGAATACCTCCTGTCCGAAACCGCATTTGCCGATAAGGACGCCATTACAGGCTCTTGGACTGAGCTTGATCTCAATGATGCATTTAAGGCATATTTCAGCATTGAGCCGAACCAAAAGACGTTCGTCTATGTCCGTGTGACGGATCAGAGCGGCAATATTGCCGTCGTCAACACCGACGGCGTGGTGGTTTACACCGACGCAGAGGCGATCACCGGCGCACAGACCTTTACAAAGAATACCGATTTCGATGTGGTTTACAAGCTGAATCTGAACGGTAACTTCGTTGCTAAGGTTTATAACGGTACAGAGGAAATCGGTGCCGGCTCAGACTATGCCTTACTTGCCAACGGCATGCTTATGCTGAAAAACAGCTATCTTCGCACGTTGGCAGCAGGCGAATATACTATCCGCCTGACAATCAAGCCGATGGGTGAAAATTATGCGGACAACTCCGGCAATGATGCTCCTGCAGATGTTGTTATGAAGCTGACCGTCGAAAAGAAGGCTCCGACGCTCGACCATACGCCGAGCGACGGAAAGATTTATGACGGAAAGCCGATAGGCAAGCCGACCCTCAATACCGATTCCGACGGAGCTCTGACATTTGAATACAAGAGAGCGGATGAGGAAGATACGGCATATACGACCGAAGCACCGAAGAATGTCGGAAAGTATACGATCCGTATCACCACAGCCGAGACGGATACCTTCAAGGCGGCTTCCTCAACGATGGAATTTGAGATTCAGCCGAAAGAGGTTACGATCTCTGATGTCAAGGTTGCTGATAAGACCTATGACGGTACGACGAATGCGACCATTACAAATGCAGGAACACTGTCGGTAAACTATGACGGAGATAACCTCGCAATCGTAATCGGAAAGGCAGCCTACGACAACAAGAATGTCGGTACCGATAAGGCGGTATCCTTTACCGGATTTGAGCTTTCCGGCTCGGCGG
>ENA-ORSC01002114-ORSC01002114.1-human-gut-metagenome-genome-assembly--contig:-NODE-2114-length-12450-cov-3.901654_pt1 | contig 12450 bp, 16 predicted proteins | sample MGYA00242178_ERZ509140 | MGnify/ENA primary metagenome ERZ509140 (study PRJEB26280, sample SAMEA2338681) | human gut metagenome | biome: human gut; feature: human-associated habitat; material: faeces... | reverse complement strand
GTTTGGCGCTGTTCCATCAGGAACGCTTCCGCCTTCTTCTTGTTTCCACGGATTATCTTTGTCAGACAATTGACATATAGCACCATTGGCATAATCAATGCAGTTGTTCAAAAGCAGTGGATTATAGCCCATGAATAACAACTTCTTACTATATTGTATTCTGCTGTGATCTCAATGGTTATTGACGAAATCCTTTCAATGCATAAGAGAGACTACTATCTGCGCATTTACGTATATCATTATCAATATCATTAGCGTATTTTCTGAGTAATGTGAGGACCTCTGAAGTTGGATAGTAGCGGAGACAAGAGATCGCTGAGATACGAAGTTCTCGACAAATGAAATGATAGTTATGATAAGCTCTTAAATCGTCTGCCTCTTGTGAATTATCAAAATCAATAAATTCAAGTAGGCGCTCTAACAAACAAGGATATCTCCATGATGATATCATCTGCAAAGTTAATGGAAGCGCGTATGCATTTGATGGATCGCTGATTAGTTCAAGCAAGTCATTTGCCATGCGCTTTGATTTCAACCTCCAGAACGCATTATCGTAGAATTCTTCTTTGCCAAGGACATCCGAGGTAGTCGCCTTGCTTTGTAAATAATCCTTATATAGATGCAAAAGGAGATCACCACAGTTAGCAATGCGATCATACACTAGATGATGCAAGAGCTCCATCTTGGCGGATTCCGAAGAGAACAGCAGTATATACTTCGCAACAATTTCTCCACAACCATGGAGGTGTAAAGAAGCTAATTCTGCAAACGTGCTGATAGAAGTACCCAAAAGAACATTGATCTCATGTAGTAATGACGATAGAACCACCTGATCTTCTTCCGAAAGTGGCGAGTTATCAAGTTCCTCGTCTATTCGAAGGGATAAAAGAAACTTGGCTTTCTCCGCATTGTCCATATTGTCTGCCTCCTGATTACAGCTTTCTTACTACTTTCCACCCAGCATCAATTACAGTCTGCGCTACCAGCTGATCAGGCATGATGTCTTCAATCGGAACCAGCCCATCCTCGGTATAGCTCAGTATGCCGGCAACAAAGCAGTGTTTGCTGGTAATACCTCCAGTGATGAAACCGCCAATGGCACCGCCGAGGAAACCATCTGCAGCACCGTCAACAGCAGCTTCAAGAGCTCCGTCCCAGCTACCAGTTTCGATGCGACTCTGAATGGCACCGGTGATTGCGCCACCAATGGCACCAGAAACCGCGCCCTTTGCAGCACCAATGGCTGCGCCAGCAGCGAAACAGGCAACACCACAACAGCAGCACCAACAATCAGGGCTGCGCCAATCGCTACCTTAGATAGCCTGTGGGAATCCACTTGGTTTTCCGCTTGCCCTGTGCATCCTTGTAACTGAGAACGGCATAGAAATAGCCGTTCTTTTCTTGCAAATGTCCTGCGACCATAGCAACCTCCTTTTCACGCCGCATGAACACCCGCTGGTGTTGGACAAGTACATCGTAGCACCGTTTCGAGCCTGATGCAAGTCTGTCGAGATTTTTTCTTGTTCTCTCACACCAATTTCAAAAATTCTTCCATCGTTTCGGCAGACTTCTGTTTGGAAGCCGCATCAAGGTGCGCATGAAGTCGGATTTTCAGGTTTTGCTTGAACAGGCAAAGGCGGAAATGGAGAATATCCGCAGAGAGGAAGAACGGCAGAAAGCTGAAAAAGAAAGGCGTGATTTGCAGGCGGAGAACAAAATGCAGGATAGGGACAGGTCTGGATTTTTAAGGTGATGAAAAAATCACAGCACCCGTTAAAGTGCTGTGATTATGAACTGCTCGATAAATCGGAATATGTCTATTTTGAAAATCCACCTATTTTGCCAAGTAATTTTCCAATACTATGATACATTCCCGAATAAATTACAGGTTCTAATTTCGTAAGATTCACATCAAGTGTATCTCTACATTCCATCTGTTCTTCTATTTGAATATTCCTTATTCTGCAGAAAAAGGTTGTTGATTCTCCAATTTCAATTGATTGAACTACTTCACATTCATATATCCACCTACTCGCCTCCAAAACAGGAACATCCACAATCTCTCCCCTACCAACATCATATGAAATTCCATCCTTCTTCCCATCCTTCGCATGATGTGTGCCAAAATAATCCATAAGTTCGATCATGTCTGTGCTAACAAGATTAACGCTTAAAACACCAGTTCTAATTACATTCTGTTTGGTCCTTTTAGTACCAAACATACTGATAATTAATAAATAGTCATTCTCTTTCTCATTGGTTATGCTAACCCATGTAATTGGAGCAAAGTTATGCGTTCCATCCTCATTGTTTGTACCAATAATAAAAGCAGGCTGAACACACATTGAAAAGTGTGTTCCTATTGATTTTCGCTTTATAACTTTCAACTAATCCTACCTCCTCAAATCCCGATTTGTCGAGCAGATAAATTCAATCTGCTGTTAAAAGCATTATACCATATCAAAATAAAAGAATCAAATATAAATCAAAGAAAGGGGAGGATAACCAAAATCAATTTTCATCTCTTCTTCATGCAGACGGTCAAGCTCGGCATAATATTTGTCAAGCTCGCTCATAACAAAACGCTTGATCTCGGAGGTGACAGTTACCCCGCGCATTTCACACCAAGCCTTGGGAATCCGATAGGCGCGTCCGACCTTCAAGCAGGCAACTTCGCCACTTTTTAGCAGACCGTAACCCGTTTTGGTGCTCACCCCCAATGCTTGGCTCATCTGCTCGATGTTCATTACATCCGGGTACTCCCTCAGCATAACGCTGTAAGCATCTTTCATTGTAAAGCTCATCTTTTTCCTCCGCGGGGAATTATTATTTTGCTGCAAGACAGCTTTCCCCTCCATTATAACTGGCAATTTCTTCGCCGTTTTTTACGCGATTTTCAAAAATAACGTATATTTTTCTTTTGCAATTCGGGATTGCATCTCATATTTGTCCACATTGCCAAGCTGAATATCCAGTGCCATCAGATTATCGACAATCGCCACCGAAGCACCGTTCTGCTGAACCCAATCGTAAATTGTGCTGATAACGATTTCCCAATCAGTGCCGAAGTCATTGTCGTAAATGCCAAACTTGCCTGTCAGCATAGCATCCAGCTTCGCCTCAATGCCGGGCTTCAGGCAGAAATGATTGGGATTCAACGGATCAGGCATTACATAGTCCGGGCCTGCTGCTTGAAGCAGTATCCATTCTCGTATCCGTGATGCCGTCATTTCTCCTGAAAACAGCGCGACTTTATATCCCTGCGATACAGCTGCCAGACCAATCTGACTGACGAGCGTTGACTTACCCGAAGCATTGCCCCCGCTCCAAATGGACATTTCGCCTGCATTGAATCCCCCTATCTTTTCGTCAAGCGAACTGAGCCGTGACCGAATCACCACAATTTTGCTGCGGTCTACATTCGGAATCTCTGCAAAGTCCAGCATCCGTGCCTTCGCCTTGCCAAGCAGTGGAGAATTTTCCGCCGTGCTGACTTTTGCTGTCGGCACAGCAGGCGTTACTGCATAAGGGCTGCTGCTGTAAGCTGCCGGGTCTACCTTCTGCCGGAACTCATGCCAATGGTATCCGGCGCAGCTGTTATGGAAGCAGTGGAATCCGAAACCGCCTTGATGGTACGCAAACACGGCGGCATCTCCGTGCTGATGCGAATCGTCAAACGGGCAGTGTGCTAATTGGTACTTTGTACCACTGCTGATGGCTACTTTTTTCTCCACCTCCACGCCATGTGCGGAAAGAAAATGCTCAATGTCCCAAGGGCTTTCTTTGCCGGAACGCCGAGCTTCTATCGGTATCGCCGCTTGATGCAGTTCCGCTGCAATATTCTTGACCAGCGCAATGGGTGTTTCCCGAATCTGCTCCGGATAGCGGATGATGCAGCTCTGTCGGTGCGGACGTTCCGGCGTATGGGCTCCTTTCGCTGCAATTGTTCCATACAGCTTGGTAATTCTTGATGGGTTATACACCGCCGTATCAATTTTTGCCTCGTCTGTGCTGAACCACATGTCCAGCACAGAGAGAAAATCCGCAACCACTTGCCGGTCATCCGTGCTGATATGCACCTTAAAAAGCAGATGATAGCCATTGCCGCTGTCTGCAACAATTGGCTCGCTGAATCCCGTTGCCATCAGCCTCTTCATTGTCTTTCCAGCAACAGCGTGTGCTGCTTCCTTTTCTTCTGCCGATGCACTGACACCGCTGGGGCGGACTGGGTCTGCATCAATCAAAATCCACTGAAAACCTATGATGTCATTATCAGACGTTGTTTCCTTCGGACGTTCTACCAGACGTTCATGCTGAGCACGCGCATAGCAGGCACTTTTGACGGGGTTCAGCGACTGGTAAAACGTTCGATTCGGATACTTTGCCAATTCAGCAGCAATGCGCGGACTGTCCGCACGAAAATAACCGCTGACAGTAGGCTTAGGGTCTATACTCCTGATTTCAATGATTGCATCCGGTTCATGCAGCAAGGACAGCCACTTTACTGCGAGTTCCACTGTTCTTGATTCTCCTTTTGCGCTTTTTGTAGATTCGCCTCTCTCCACGGCTCGCGCTGAAGCCATTTGCTAATGCCGGGGATATACTGCCCGCCATCTTTCGTCCAGCCAATAGAACTTTTGGCTGCTTCAAGCGCTGTCATGATTATTTCAAGCGTCGCACCATGCCGCAGCGCCTGTTGATATATGCGAAAGGCCTCATCCCAGTCATTTCTGCGATTAGCCGGATAAGCAAACCACAGCTTTTCAAACTCATCTGGATAATGAGATAGTGTATCTATCGTATTACTATTATTATATTGCTGCTGGGTGTGCTGATTTTCAAGCCGCCTGCGATGTGCAAATGCTGAAAAATGCGCATTTGCACCGTTTTCCGCTCTTTCCTTCGTACCGCATATGGACTTGTTTTCAGCACACGGCGTGCTTATTTCAGTACCGTCTGCGTACTGATTTTCGGGACAGAGTAGCCTTATTTTCATACCGCCAGCGGTCTGATTTTCAAGCCAGTTCGATACGGTAACGATAGAACCGTCCCGCGCTGTTTGTATCTGAACATAGCCCATTTGAACCAGTGCAGCCATCTTCCTCGTCAGCTTATCACGAGACCAGCCCAGTTCAAGCGCTGTCTTTCTGTATGAGAAGAGCAGTTGTCCCGGCATAAGCTGTTTCCCGCAGATTTCAGCTTTCTGACGGCAGGCACAATTCATACAGTAGTAATACAGTTTGAAAACACTATCATCCTGCCACACAAGACTATTTTGAGAAATGCAGATAGACTGTCTATTCTTTTCGGCTGCTTCTGCCACATAAGTCACCTCCTGTTAGTGAAAACGCGCTGACTGTTCCCGGCGAACCAACATTTTCCACCCATTGCTGCCAACCAGAAGCTGCATCAGCCTTCTCCCGTTTTCATCATGTTGCCGCAGCACGGGCAGAGGCAGAAAGCGCTGCTCCTCATGATTCCAGTCATGCTGGATGTTATTTCCTAATAAAAGTTAATGCCGGACATGCCGATTCCCCCTTCTTGCTGAAAGAGACTTTTATCCCTCTCACCATAACTGGTAAAAAAAATCGGTTTTTTTACGCGATTTCAAGAATTTCTGCAAAAAAATTTTCACGCTGACGAACAGAAGTGAAATGCAGCGCTACGCGCAAGCAGATGATGCGTCGAAACCGGAAATAATGCCACATCAAAAATCGCAGAATGTACTCCGATGTTCTCTTATATACTTCAGCATTTGATGCAGGCGATAACGTTCCTTGTTGATGAGTTTGTCCCGTTCCTTCTGCAGCTCCGAATTCAGATATACTTTCTTCCCTGCAATCCAAACGTAACGTCCTTGTGACATTGCAATTTTTCCTCCATTCCTTTGTCTCGAATGGAGAAAATCGCAAAAGAAGGGTATACTGAACAGTGCCGCCTACCATCATGAATTTCTCCATTCATTTGGTTGGCAGCAGCCATTGCCTCGGCTGATGCTGATATGCGCCGTATCCTTCAGCATACTATTTTCAAATGAGAATGCGCCTGATGCGCCGCGAATTTTTTCTTCTGCCTAACGCGAATGAAACGCAGCGTAGCAGCGCTACGCTAAGTGGAATGAGCGGACGGCAGAAGGAAAAAGGCGCAAGCAGCGGGCGCAGGCAAATGCAGAAAATAGTATTCGGCAATTCCTTCGGGGATGCCGGCTCCGAAGGGATTCTGCATACGGCTCTTTGTTACAAAAAAAGCGGTCAGAAATCGTTCTCTTTTGAGAACCAATTCTGACCGCCAGCTATTTATCATTTTATCTCATCTATTTCCATTCCCCCCTTTTCACCTCCCATACAGCAGCAGCGCCAAGTGCGCCAGCGCGCGATCCTTCTTCTTGTAGGCGGAACTCCGCTCCACGCAAAACCGTTCGCTGATTTCCTCTATCGCGTCCGTTTTCCCGTTTTCTGACAGATAGAACATCGTCAGCACCGTTTTTTCGTCCTCCCCCAGCGCATCCCACGCCGGCTGAAACCACGCCATGAACTCTTCCGCCTGCCGCTTCCGCTCTTCCAGCACATCAATTTCCGCAATTCCATGCAGGATCTGGTTTTCGCCTGCCTGCGGATTTCGCGCACCATGCGCCGACTCCTCGAAGCGCATCCCGCCAATGCGAACCATGTCCTGCCGCACATTCGCAATCTCCTCCGCCGTTGTCGCCAGAATCGCCTTCATACTGCGATAATCTTTCAGCGCCGCCATTGCCGCGCTCCGCTTGTCCAGATAGTTCCATGCAATGCTCATTCCGCAAACCTCCTGTCGTTGTTTCGTGCCCTCATCATAGCAGAAAAGTTCGCGAATTCAAAACCAGAAACTGAAATCCTGAACCCCAGTAATTCCAAGGGATTCAGGACTTTTCTCCTTACCGTCCGATTGAAAATCGGGACAATGCAAGCCTTCCCAGACTGCCTGAATTTCAGTTTCTGAAACGCGAAAATGAAGAAAATTTTCAGGCATAGAAAAAGCGGCACACAGCCGAGTGGGTGTCGGTTGTGTGCCGCCGACGATTATTCAAGCATTCAATAAATGCATTTGAATTTTGCTCGCATACGACGGATCTTCACAGAAAATGATCGTTACATTCTTCTTTTGCATTACATACTCCGGATTGCCAAAGTAGTGCTCAATATCCGCATCAAAAGGCAATATAATGCGGTATTCTGCCTCATCATCCCCCATGCTAAAATATTCGCTTCCAATATATTGTGGGTAACTCTCCGCATGGAAAGTCAGTTCCGTAAGAGGTGTCCACCAAAAAGTTCGATCACCAATGAAAACGATTTTTTCTGGAAAAGTGAATTGGTGAAGCGACGTGTAGGAAAATGCTGCTTCTCCAATCAGATACACTGAATCCGGCAACTGTATCTGCCGCAAGGCATAGCATTCGCTGAAGCAAAAATCATCCACAATGAGCAGTTCACTATTCGCACCAAATTTCACTTCCGCGAGATTTGTGCACGCCCAGAATGCAAACGCCCCCAGGATCTTGCATGAATCCGGGATAACAACCTTTTTCAGTGATTCATTGTCAGTAAAAGCAAAGTCCCAGATATAGCCGATGTCGTTTGGAATCTCAAAACAGGAATGAGTGAGTGTCTTCGGGTACAACAGCAGGATGTCTCGTCCATACAGCACACCATCAACGCACCTCAACTCTTCCTCCGTCATAGCAAACGGAAGTTCACCGTTGTTGAGATCGTAAAATTGTTCGAGCAAGTTTGTGATTTCCGATGATTCTGCCTTAACTTTAACAGAAGAAACCAACATGGTAACTATGAATAGAATAAACATCATTTTTTTCAATATGATACCCCCTTAAAATAGCCAAAATAAGTATATGGACCATTTAATTCTTCGGATAAACTAAGTTCACGAATGACCACGCCCCCATCTACAGCCTCAATAACAGCATTCGAAAATCCGGGGAAATAGTCCCCTACATAAATTGCAACATGTACTATAGTAAATATATGTTCATCATTGTAACCTTTGCGAAACAGCCCCATTCCCGGAACAAGTACTGTTGTATCTTTTATCCGTCCCTTTTTTATTACGTTAATCTTAGCATTGGTTTTCGCATATACTGCGTTATTATATACTCCTTCTGCCGAACTCCCATTGAGTCCTTTCGCCTCAGTAGTCTTAGTTCCATAATACCAATACATAATAATCCTATGTATACCTGAGCAATCAACATGCCCATACCAAATTCCCTTACCCTTATCCTTAGGCGCATATTCCCATTCTTCCTCATACATTTGATACGCCCATTCAATAAACTGACACCATGGAATTCTCGTCTCCCAACTTTTATTCAACCCATTTGCAGAAATTTTAGGAATATTATCTCCCCAGTTTCCTTGCATGGGTTCGTGATTCTCGTGGCAGTATTCACATTCAAATCCGTCTTTATCAGCACTTGTAGTCGGCGAGTTTAAGCAGTAGACATACATATTCTGGTTCATCAATACATCCGCATTAACAAACCGTCCACACTGCGGATTATAGTACCGACTCCGCAGATAGTACAGCCCCGTCTCCTCATCAAACACATACCCGCGATAGCGGAACGGCTGCACCTTGCCCAGCGTTTCCGCCAGTTCACCGGTGCACCACAGCGGCGCGCCCCACGCATCGTAGCCGTAGCTGACGACCGCATTGCCATTCTCATCCAGAATCGCAACAATATCGCCCTGCAAGCTCTTGACGTAGGCATACGCCGTGCCATTGTACACCACCACCGCCGGGCGGTTCTGCGCGTCGTAGAAGAAGTGCAGCTCATCCGCGCCGGAAGTCATATGCACAATATTCTTGCCGTGCAGACAACCGCTCGTTGCTCTCAACACGCCGCATTGTCATAGACGAATGTCTTTGACCGCGGCGAAGCTGATGGGCTTCGCCGCGTTTTTTCGTAACGTTTGTTTAGACACCAGTGCCTGCATCCTTACTTAAAGAGATACCACACAATTCGTTGGCAGCGTTGCTGATGCTCTTGTACGGTATTGTCTGAGAGCCTAATCTTATTTTACATCCGCCCTTTTTTCTATTATATATGTAATTACTTTTTCTGCATAAATCATGATGAGTTGAGTAAGACAGATGAGAATAGATGCGAGATCTCTATTTCCACCGAGCGTTTCCGCAAGACGAGCTTTCCCGTTTTACAGTATAAACCAAACAGGAAAAAGTAAAATAAATATTTCCCAACTTGCATCAACAATATACAGAAGCCTATTCTTTCGATTAGCCAAGATTTGAGACAGTAACCTTTTGATTTTCATAATTAATCGTCTCCAATCCAATCTATATCCAACAATTCCTGCATGGTCATCTCGCCAACCTTCTGTTGCGGTGTTACCGCTTATTGCTACATTGTTTGAATCTTCAGAGATAGAGTAGTTGATGTTGTGTAAATCAGTTCATCATGAGGTTAATTTCATTTCCAGTAGTATCGATATAGTATTCATAGTAATCGTCATCAATCCACTTTCCCACTTGCGCCACTCCTTCTACGAAAGGTGTTGCCCAATCGTACTGACACTCAATAACCACATGTCCAAAGCGGTCTACATATCCAAAGCCTGCATCCCTGTCTTCTACCAGAACTAATTCATTGATTCCAATACCCTCGTCAGCAATTGTAACTGAAAACCATTGTGGTTCAACAAGTGTCTTGGTTGAAATGCAAAAGAATCCCATATATTCTTCATCATCAACGCAATCGATGATAATATAGAATCCATCACTCAGACCGCCAATGTAACTGTTAGAATCTTCAAATGGCGTTGACTCATAACATGAATACTGATCCCAGATGCTATCGTATCGGCATGGTACGAGATATTCGCCGTTTTCATCTATAATCCCCCACTGCCCATCGGTAGAGCAAACGGCTGCGGTTCCGCACCGATACCACCCCGCAACAGCCCACTGCGGCTGTATAACTATAGAACCAGTACGATCGGTATATCCCCACATGCCATTTTGTTCATAAGGTGTCAATACCTCAGTATATTCCTGCGACGTAGACTGATCAGCTGACACCTCAATCGGAAGGAATATCATAGGGAAGAGCAATCCAAGAACCGCACACACCGCTATAGTCAACACATGCCAGTTCGCCCCACTCATAGAAACCATGCCCAGTTTCTGGATTGTACAGCCGTTCTTCCAAATTCGCATAATGCATTCGATCTCCTTTTCCTGTGGTTTCAATAATACAATGCTCATATCCATTATGACTCCCGATGTAATATGCCATGTGCCTCTTTCCGTTCTTATCTGGAAGAGTAAATAGCACGGCACCATATGTGATTTCCTCCAAAGCAGTGGGATCAATATCTTCTAAGCGGGAAAGGTTGTTCGCTCGGATTCCACTTGCAGTCGCACGAATATTAGCATCCAAGGTTCTGCTGTTTTTGAAAAACTGTTGTCCCATGAACCTCGCACCGCCAATACAATCAACATATCCAAATCCCATATTGCTGCGATACTTCCAACCTTTTTTACCATCGACGACGTCGTTAACCATATAGTGGAGGCCATTCACGAAATAGAACACACTCATTTGCTCGCCATCAACGGCAGTTCCCCAACGAGGACTCTTCCGCAAAGGTTCAATCCAACCCTCAAGCCACTCTTCTTCTGTACCCATTGGATCAGTGCAATTAATCACGTTGTTTGAACAATATGCGAACAAATTGTTGGTAAACATAATATCAGCATTCAAGAAACGAGCGTTAGCTGATACGTAATATCTGCTTCTGAGATAATAAAGCCCCGTCTCTTCGTCGTAGACATAGCCACGATACCGGAAGGGATTGATCTTGCCCAGCGTGTTTGCCATGATGCCAGAGCAGCTGATAGGACGACCCCAAGCATCATACACATAGTTTACCACAGGCGTGCCAGTGCTGTCAAGAATGGCCACAATATCGCCCTGCAGATTCTTGATATAGCTGTACGGTATGTCGTTGTACACAACTACAGCAGGCTTGTTCTGAGCATCGTAGAAGAAGTGCAGTTCGTTGCTGCCCTGAGTCATGTGATGAATGTTCTTGCCATGCAGGGTGTAGTTGGTCGTACCAGGGAGTAAAAGAAAAGGCCACCCGGTAATGCCGGATGGCCAGTGTGAGAGTAATAGCGCTGTTCACAAAATGATTATTCCGGGATGGATATATAAAAACTTCAGCTCTATTTCGTGCTATTTTATAATTAGTGCAGGAACCCAACCACCACTACCAATATCATACTGAAGAGAAAGGACAGGCCATCTGTTTGAGTCTGATTCGATAGACAAGCTGTACTGCATATCAGTTCCATCTTCAAACATGACACATAGTACATCTGTTTGAATATTCCACGTAAATGAAAGAGGTGTACTCAAGAAAGAGGATGCAATATGTATAGGTGGTTGATCTGTTTCAACAAATTCTTCACTCAGCATGTATGAGTAACCAGAACCATTAGCGAAAAAAGATAGGACTTCTGGCGCAACGTTTCCACCTTCATACATTACCCATGATCCAATAATTTGGTCTGCATAGGGATTGGCTTGGTTGCGATGCATAGAATGTGTTGCGATTCCAAATAAAACAATTGCAGCAACTATAATGATACAAATACTTTTCATCACAAGGCTCCTTATCCTTGGTCTGCAATACATACTATTACCACCTCTTTTTCCTGATTCTCCGGGTCTTGAAACCATGCAGTCAACGAAGCGTCAAAACAATCCGTCGTATTGCCCATAAATAGAATATCATTTTCTGTTATAGCCGAAACAACTGCCACATGATAAAATTCATCTGCACCATTTCCGTTTGAAAAGAAGAGAAAATCACCAGGCTCATACTGAAACCACTCTGCCATCAGTCCAAGATCCCACCCAGAATAAAGGCGGGTTGTATTATATGCCAAGCCAGAATCCATCAAAAAGCGGTAGAAGTAATTCGTTTTCCGCCAAGACCTTGTTTGATCGTGTTCTTCCGGATTCTCTGGATCGCGCTGATTGTTTCGATAACAATGCCACTCCGGATAAACCTCGGCAATGATATCATCTCCGAGACCGGCATACAAACATTGTGAAGCAAACCGAACGCAGTTATTCCTGTATGATCTTTGGGGGTAATAAGGATCCTGTTTGTTATAGTATTGCCGCCCATATTCAATAACCTTATCCCGATCATATGCATAATCGCCTGTAGTTCCACAAACATCATGCATTGAAGCGGGAGAATTACAGCAATATGCAAAAGTATTTCCAGAATGGATGAGGCAATCCATATCAATAAATCTGCAGAGCGAAGAATTGTAGAACCGACTCCTCAGATAATACAGCCCCGTCTCTTCGTCGTACACATACCCGCGATACCTAAACGGCTGCACCTTGCCCAGCGTCTC
>ENA-ORSC01002108-ORSC01002108.1-human-gut-metagenome-genome-assembly--contig:-NODE-2108-length-12472-cov-2.725215_pt1 | contig 12472 bp, 10 predicted proteins | sample MGYA00242178_ERZ509140 | MGnify/ENA primary metagenome ERZ509140 (study PRJEB26280, sample SAMEA2338681) | human gut metagenome | biome: human gut; feature: human-associated habitat; material: faeces... | reverse complement strand
GCAGGAATCCGTGTCAATCATCCGGTCATCGCATTTGTGATCTTTGGTATGGTGTGGGCGTGCTGTCTTGGTGCGGCGACATTTACCGCAATTGACCTTGAAAAATATAAGAAAATGGCGATGATCTGTTATCTTGGCATGGGATGGTGTATTATTTTGTTTATCAAACCGACGATGGAACTGCTTGGCTTTGGTGGAATGGTATATCTCGTCGGCGGAGGAATTGCATATACGATCGGTGCCGTGTTGTATGGCCTCGGAAAGACGAAACGTTATATGCATTCGATCTTTCATTTATTTGTTATCGCAGGAAGTGTATTGCACTTCTTTATGATATTATTTTATGTAATCATGAGATAAAGATTGGAGGATTAAAATGGTAGTTGAGCCAAAGGTAAAAGGATTTATATGTACGACAGCTCATCCGAAAGGATGCGAGGAAAGCGTGCGCAGACAGATTGAGTATACCAAACAAAAAAAGCAGGTAGAAGGACCTAAGAAAGTGTTAGTGATCGGTTCTTCCACCGGTTACGGTCTGGCATCCCGTATCGCTGTAACGTATGGATATGGAGCAGATACGATCGGTGTGGCATTTGAGCGTGAAGCCAAGGGCAAACGTACAGCGACCGCCGGTTATTACAATACGCAGGCTTTTGAAAAGATTGCAGCAGAGGATGGCTATTATGCAAAATCCTTTAACGGAGATGGTTTTTCAAAAGAAATGAAAGAAGATGTCATTGCCTGCATAAAGGAAAATTTTGGAAAAGTTGATATGATCGTTTATAGTATGGCAGCACCACGCAGAACCTTGCCGGATGGAACGACTGTTTCTTCTGTACTGAAGACCGTCGGCGAGCCATTTACCAATAAAACCATTGATCTTCGCACGAATGAGATCAAAGAGGTGACCGTTCCGGTTGCCACAGAAGAAGAAATTCAGGCGACGATCCAGGTTATGGGCGGCGAAGACTGGTATGACTGGATTCAGGCACTTGCCGATGCCGGTGTCGTAGCAGAAAATGCTGTAACGCTTGCGTATTCTTACATCGGACCGGAAGTTACGCATCCGATCTATAAAGAGGGAAGCATCGGACAGGCGAAAAAGCATCTGTATCAGACTTCCGTGAAGATGAATGAGGACTTTGCAAGCCTTGGATTAAAAGCATACATATCCGTAAACAAAGCACTTGTAACGCAGTCCAGCGCAGCGATTCCGATTGTTCCGCTTTACATCTCCCTGCTTTATCGTGTGATGAAAGACGCAGGGCTGCATGAAGGCTGTATCGAGCAGATGGACCGCCTGTTTATGGAAAAACTGCCAAACGGCCCGGAAACCGATGAGGAAGGAAGAATCCGTCTTGACGACTATGAGATGCGTCCGGAAGTACAGGACAAGATCTCCGAAGTATGGGACAAAGTAGATTCGAAATCCATCGAGACTCTCGGTGATATCAAAGAATACTGGGATGAGTTTTATCATATGTTCGGTTTTGGCTATGAGAATGTAGATTATAGTGAGGATGTCGAGATCTGATAGGGGTTCGGCATAAATGAAAAAAGGTGCCGTTGCATGTATTGTGGCGGCACCTTTCTACTAAAATTATCAGGGGGAATTCTATGCAGAATATTGTATACCATGGAAGTAACGTAGAAGTACCGGTTCCGCGAGTGCTTCAGAATGGTTTTTATAAAGATTTTGGATATGGTTTTTATTGTACGAACTTGTTTAAACAGGCGAAACGGTGGGCAATGACCAAAAAGGAAAATTCAGTTATTAATCGCTATAAGTATGTGCAGGATTCGGGGTTAAAAGTCTTAAAATTCGATGAGATGACAGATGAATGGCTGGATTTTGTTGTGAACTGCCGCAGAGGTATAGAACATGATTATGATATTATTGAGGGACCAATGGCAGACGATCAGATTTGGAATTATGTGGAAGCCTTTATAGATGGAAGAATTCCTCGAAAAGCATTTTGGGAAATTGCAAAGTTCAATTATCCTACGCACCAGATTGTGTTTTGCACCGAAGAGGCATTGAAAACATTGACATTTGAAGGAAGTGATACACTATGAAAAATAAGTATTTTCCGGAGGAAGAGATACAGTTAGATGACGTTTATTTTATCTGTTATATGATCGAAAGGGTAGCACGTCACATTAAGCAGAAAAACAAATATGTTGTAAATGCAATTGGAAAAGAGGAATTATATCATTTGCTGAGTTGTGCCAATGTATTGCATTGCGAAAATCCACTTCAAGTCGAGAATGATTGGATTAAAGAATATGACTTAAAGGAAGGGAACTTTGATATTACAGCCGTTGACAGGGAACTTGCAGAAATTATCCCCTCTGCGTTGGATATGGGGGCAGTATATCAAAGATTGGTAAGAGATACGATGTCTTCCAAAGAAAATTATGTAGAGGCGATCATTCGGGTTTATAATGACGAACTTTGTGAAGTTATTGATAATTACAATTGCAGTGCATTCTATGAACCATCGTATGTCATTGCCAGAGCATATCAAAATGGTGGATTTTAATGAATGGGGAAGAAAATCTCTCATCGACCGACATTCTTTTTCAGAAAGCGTCTGTGCCACAATACCCATACGGCGAGCAGAGCAATCCCGATCAGACTGATTACAATGCCCGGTACCAGCCCCGGTTCCCGGTAGACAAGCGCAAGATTAGTCGTACCCTCAGGTAATATTGTCGTCATCAGGCCGCCATCGGTTACGAAAAGAGGTATTTCTTTTCCGTCCGCATAAGCAGTAAAACCGCTGCTGTAAGGAATGGATAAAAATGCCAGACCACTTTTCGCATGATCATAGGTAAAAGTAAGGCTGGTATTATCATAGCAGAATGTTGTGGCAGCTGTCTGGTTGAGGGCGGTACATTGAGCGTTTTCGTCATCTTCCGGTCTGCTGTCTTTTGTCATTTCTTTAAAATCCTCGGCGGAGAGAAGCGTAACCTCGGGAGAATCTTCCAAATTTTCACAGTCTTTATCTTCAATCACCATGGCATGAAGGAGTACCGCATCCTTTTGGGTTTCAGAAAGAGTTTCGTATTCGGAACGTTTCATATAATAGGAAAAAATAGTTCCCATATGCAGGTAATTTTTATTTTCGTAAACAAAATATCCGTTTTCTTTTGTCACCGACTGATAGGCGGACAAAAGTTCTTGTGAAGAATCTCCCGGATCTGCCGGCGTTTGTGCATCCTGAAGGAAGTAGCGCACGGACAATAGATCGCGCAGGGCTGTCCGGTCATAAGGAATCTGGCTGGATACCGTGCGGGTGATGCCTGCAAATTTATAGAAATCCATAATACTGCCTGAGACAGTACTGAGAAAACAGGAGATGGATGGCATTTCCTGTGTCAAAATATAATGGTTGCTACCGGTGTTTGTCTCAAACCGGTAAAAATCATCCTCTTTGGGAAGAAATTGGCTGGTATCCGCATCCAGCTGATTCTTATAGATGAATCTACCGGTATCCGTGACCTGACTTGAACCGGTATTCATATGAAGATAAAAAGTCGCAGCACAGCAGAGAATGGCAGCACCGAGAAATACCGTGAGATATTTTTTCTTTGTATCTTTTTTCAAAATCCATACAAGATAGACAAGAATAAGGAAACTACAGATGCCAACGGTCAATTCTGTTTCGTAAGAAGAACGGTTTTTGATCAAAAAGATTCCGGTTGCATCAACAGTTGCAGACTTTGTGATTATATTAGTCAGCAAAAAGAAGAGCAGCATTCCGCCCCAGAAAAGAGTTCCGACGGTAAATGGCTTTGGCTCAAAGGATTCTACGGCAGAGGCAGTCATGACCGCCATCAGCAGGAGCGGCATAAAAAACCATCTTGTATAATATGTGGCATTGCCTGCGACAAACAAAGAATTACCAAGCGGAATGACAGCAAGCAGGAGGCAGACAAGACACAATTTTTTGAAAAAATCCCATCCTTTTTTCTGGATAAAATAGGCAATTACACCACAGCAGGCAAACAGAGGAAGAAACAGACTGAGAGAAGCAAGGGTGCCTTCCTCTGTTCCGAACAATGTCTCACCCTGAATGGTATCCGGTGGCAGGATAAGATTTTTCAACAGGGCAAGATATGTCCTGACATCCGAATAGATAAGGGGATTTCTGTCAAAAATGGTTTCTGACAGACGGGTGTTCCCTGCTACGGCAAGCAATGAAGGGAGCAGAAAGAAAGCGGAAAGAAAGACACCGGTCAGGAGTTCCGCGATAAAACGTGCCAAAAGAGAGAGTTTTTCCTTCATATGCCGGGCGGTATCTGTCCCATAACGTATCAGCAGATACAGCAGCAGAAAGAGAACTTCGCCAAAAAAGAAGAAATAATTTGTAATTGCCATCAGTGCTGTAAGAAGTGAAAACAGGCCATAGTTTTTTTTCTGTGCAAGCCGGTCCGCTGCCAGCAGATAAAATGGGAAAAAGGCAACGACTTCTCCAAAATGGTTAAAGACCAGACTGACTAGAGTAAAGCCGCTAAAACCGTAAAGAAGACCACTTAGGCAGGCACATCGGGTATCTTTGACAAATTGTCTGCTATAATAATAGCCTCCAAGACAGGCAAGGGCGATCTTTATCATTTGCAAAAAAGGAAGCAGGTATGGTACCGCCTGCTTTGGAAAAGGCACGGTTATCCAGAAAAAAGGGCTTCCCAGCAGATAAAACGAATAGCTGGTATAGATGCTGCTTCCCAGATCCGTGGTCATATCCCAGAAAAAATGTCCATTACGAACCGCTTCATGTATCTTGAGATAAAACGGAACCTGCTGCATATTGTAGTCGCCAAAATAAATAAATAATCCTTTATCACGTATTAGAAATGGCAGAAAACAGATCAGTGTCATTGCCATAGCCAGAAAAAATACAGTCCGTCCATTCCATTCTTTTTTCATAGTCTTCCATCCTCTCAATGACGAATTTTGGTAATAAATGTATAAACATATTATATATTATAAAGGAAAGAAAGCTGCTTTTCAATCCAATTTTGTGTTCACTTCATAAAAGGGCTTGGAATGAGCATGAACGGGAGGGGGTCCGGAACTGCTTTTTTGCGTGAATTTGGACTTGAGGAACAAAACTTCCTTAATTGCGAGAAAAACAAAAGAATTTTGCAAAAAGCAGACAAAATACTCTTTAATAAATAATATTTTTATTGAATTTGCGATACAGTTATGATAGGATAAGAATAAGATTACATGGTTGTAATCCATAAGTGATGGTTGATGAAACAAATCAGATGAGGAGAACATATATGAAGGAAGAAGCGACATTTCTGACTGTAAAAAACAAGTCTTCACAGCAGGAATTCAAAATAAATACGGAGGATATTTTGTATGCTATGAAAACAGAAGAATTTTCCCTGCTTTTGGGAGACATCCGGGATGACTTTGTGGCCCGGGCCCATGAACCCGTCCGCCCCCGTGATTGAGCAGCACTTCCGTGCCAGCGCCGGATAGTCCAGCGTCAGCCCACGGGCGTCGATGACCATAAAGTCGTTGCCAGCGCCGTTCATATAGTAAACCTTCATAAAATCCACCTCAAAATTTTGTCTAAAGCGCCGTTTTACACCCCAAACCGGGTGAAATACGTATACAGCGGCGTGAGCTTGGCGAAGAAGTCCGCCACTTCGTTTTCCAGTTCCGCGCCGAACATTTCGTCCCCCACGTCCTTGTGGCGGATGCACTCAATGCTGCCCTTCCACGCGAAATAGGGCGCAAGCGCGGGATTGTCCGTTTCCTTGGGGCGCTTGTACAGCTGCGCCGTGACGGGTTGTCCCACCGCCGCCTCTGTCCGGGAAATCAGTCGGAGAAATTCGTCGGGATAGGCGGAAATATACTTCCGGAATTCCTCCATCGCCGCAGTGCGGGGGTGCCAGAGGGTAAAGCCGTAGCTCACGCCCTCCGGGTTGATCTCAAAGAACAGGCAGGGATTTTCCGCCCACCACTCCACGTCCTGCCGGATGCAGAGCCACAGACTTTCCTTGTAGGGGTCGGGATGGTGCAGTCGGGCGTCCCGGTAGATGCGGCTGACCTTCAGGATCGTCCCCGGAATTTCCATAAAGGGCGCGAACAGGTCTTTTCCCAGCGCCTTCATCGGCTCGTACAGGGTACTGACGTATTGTTTTTTATGCTCCAGGAACCAGTCCCGGTTGTTGTTCATGCGGATGCCCCAGAGAAAATCGATGGTCTCCGGGGTGAAGCCGGTAAACATGAAATCACCTCGTGTGTCAGTTTTTTCAGATAGACCCTGGCCTCAGCAGTGCCGTTCCAGAGGATCTTCCCGCTTCTGGCGGGTCTTGTAGATCACCTGACCCAGCTGCTTTCCGTCCACCGGCCGGTCGGGAATTTCAAAGGTATAGCGTTCGGTGGCGTTGATGAGGGTCGTGCCGTTGTAGTCCCGCACCCGTTCCCGTGCGCCGTAGCGTATGTGGACATGCCCGTGGACAAGGTACTGGGGGTGGTATGTATCCAGCAGCTCTACCAGAGATTCAAAGCCCCAGTGCGCCGGGTCGTCCCCGTCGCCGAGGCCATAGGGCGGCGCGTGGGTCACCACGATGTCCACGCCCCCCATGCGCTTGAGCTTCCACTTAAGCTTCTGGATGCGGCGGCGCATCTGCCCGTCGGTGTACTGGTGGGGGCCGGGGTGGTACTTGCGGCACCCCCCCAGACCCAGAATGCGCACCCCGTTATAGGTCACGATGTGGTCGTCGATGCAGTCGCAGCCCTCCGGGGGAACCTGATTGTAGTTGGTATCGTGGTTCCCGTGGACGTACAGCAGCGGACACCGGGCCATGGTGACGAGAAAGCTCAGATACCTTGCGCTCAGGTCGCCGCAGGAGAGGATCAGGTCATACTCCTTCAGCCGTCCGGGAACGTAATTGTCCCAGAGCGCGGCGCATTCCTCATCGGATACGGTCAAAATCTTCACGGGGCTTCCCCTCCTTCTCTGTGGGAATTTTATCTCGGTAAATGCCCAGCTCCCGCACCATCTGCTGGGAGACCGGCAGAATCTGGTCAAAGGTGGGGATGCTGCCCACAATGTTGTCGCACAGCCAGTCCATGTGCAGCAGCTCCTCCGGGGCAAACCCCCGGGTACCGTCGGACTTCACCGTACCGTCCTGGGCGGTAATGCGCCGCCGGAAGGGGTCGAGAACGCCGTCCTCCAAGCCCTTTTTCAGAATCTCCGCAAACTGATGCACGCCCTCCGGAAGCTTTTCGGACAGCCGGACGCCGATGACGCCGCTGTCCATGCCCAGCCAGTAGTTCAGGGCGGTGGATTCTCCCTTGTCCCGCTTCCAGCCTCCGGCGAAGATGCTGCGGATGACAAATTCGTAGAACTTGCCCCAGACCCAGACGGGCGTTCCCAGAGGGATCAGGTCGCCCCGGTCGTTCATCAGGTAGGTGCCGTAGTTGCAGAAGTCCAGATACATTTTCGCCTGGGTGGGCGCGTCCCGGTTGGATACCACCCGGATGCCGTCCGCCAGCAGGTCGGCCTGAGGCGTTCCCTTGACACAGGACCACCGCAGCTCGATCTGCGCCCGTGGGTTGGTCATCTGCGCCCCCAGCGCAAAGGCATTGATGGATGCGGGAACGCCGAAGATCGGGTACGACGCGATATAGCCGATGCGGTTGTTCTGGGCCATGGCGCCCGCAATGGCGCCGGTGATGAACTTCGCCTCGTAGATACGCCCGTAATAGGTGCGGATGCTGGAATACGCCTGATCGACGGAGCAGTTGAGGAAGCGCACCTTGGGATACTTCACCGCGGCCTTCAGCGTGGCGCGGCTTAAGGGAGGCGCGGTGATGAACACCACCTGCGCGCCGTCGGCTACCGCCTGCTCGATGATCGGCTCGGCCAGCTCCGGGTTGGCAGCGTCGAAGTAGCTGCGCAGGGTGACCCGGTCGCCGAACACCTTCTGCAAATGCTCCTTGCCCTCCTCGTGACCCAGCACCCATGTGCTGCTCCCGGGATTCATCTGGTGGACGAAGGCCACGTTCAGGTGATCGGGGCTTGCGGAAATGAACCGCTCCAAGAGGGACGCCTTGGAGGTATCCTCCGCCTTGGTCTGCACCTTGACGGCCTCCTGCTTCTTTGTGTTGGCGACCATGTCCTCCCGCAGGGCGGCGACGCTCTTTTTCAGCTCTGCGGTGGACAGCTGCCCCAAGTCGTGAAACGGGTACAGATCCAGCCACAGCAGTAGCGCTTCCTCGGGAAGGACTTCCTCCGGCGGCACCTGCAAAGCGCTGAAAGCGTCCCGGAAATAGTGGAAATAGGCGTTGAAGGTGCGCCGTTCCGATTCTTCCCAGATATCGTCACTTTTCTTGCCCAGATGGGACAGCAGGCGGGCATAGTCCCCGGGGTGGCGGAACTGGATGCAGTACAGGTGGGAAGCCTTGTAAAAATCCATGAATTCGTAGTAAGCCTGAATTCGCGGCTCATCGGTCAGGGGCGGCACGATGCGCTTGACGGTGCCGGGAATTCGGGGCGAGCCGAAATGCCGCAGGACACTGACTCGCTTGTTGCCCTCCTGAACGTAGAAATTGCCTAAGTATTCATAGCACAGGATGGGGTCGGTGATGCCCGTTTCCCCCAGATGGGCAGCGCAGAGGTTGACCCACTTGACAGCAAATTCGGATTTGCTGTCAAGCAGGGGGCGGAAGGAGGCGGTGAAGGCCGTAATGCGCCCGGCGGATTTGGTGCCGATGATCCGTTCCGAGGGGATCTCTACCAGCCCCACGTCCACCACGGAATCCGTATTATTTTCCGGCAGAATATCATCCAGCACGGCGGGGTAGGGCGACCGCCCCTCCATCACAAGCTCCCGGTATTCCTTCTGGCCCTGTTTCAGCGCCAGGTTGTATTCATCTAAAGCGGTTTGAATCGACATGGCAGCCTCCCAAGCAAAGTAGTTTTAACTGACGCTATGATACCACATTTTGGCCAGTTTGCAATCATTATGTGCACCTCCATATTTGCATTTCTTACGCAAAAACCCGCAAATCAGCCTCGCCGCAAGGAAATCTTAAGGCGCTTCGGTCCTCTCCGACTTGTTTTTTTAAGAAAAAACGAGTACAATGGGGAAAAACTAGCTTATGAAAGAGGTGGTTGGATGCCATCCAAAGACAATTCCGTTGCGAGCTGCGCCCAGCAGATCCTTACGCAGGTGAAAACCGTGGTTGTGGGAAAGGACCCCGTGCTGCTATGGGTGCTGGCGGCAATTCTTGCCCGGGGACATATCCTGCTGGAGGACATCCCCGGCGTGGGGAAGACCACCATGGCGCTGGCATTTTCCCGTGTGCTGAGCCTGAGCTGCAGCCGCGTGCAGTTTACCCCGGACGTTCTGCCCTCCGACGTGACGGGCTATTCCGTGCCCGACTCCGCCGGGGGAATGCGCTATCAGCCCGGCGCGGTGCTGTGCAATCTGTTCCTCGCCGACGAGCTGAACCGCGCCACTTCCCGCACCCAGTCTGCCCTTCTGGAGGCCATGGAGGAAGGACAGGTCACGGTGGACGGGGTGAGCCACCCCCTGCCAAAGCCCTTTACGGTCATCGCTACCCAGAACCCTACCGGCGCGGCGGGCACTCAGCTGCTCCCCGACAGCCAGATGGACAGGTTTATGGTGCGGCTGTCCATGGGCTACCCCAGCCCTAAGGACGAAGCCGCCATGGTGCTGAACCGGCAGGGCGGCAACCCCCTGCACGACCTGATTCCCCTGATGACCCGGGAGGACTTGACCGCCATACAGGACACGGTGGAGGAAACCTACCTCAGCGACAGCGTGGTCAATTATATTGTATCCCTCATCGGCGCCACCCGGAGCAGCCCCGACATCCTTCGGGGCGCAAGCCCCCGTGCGACGCTGGCTGTCACCGCCATGGCGAAATCCGTCGCCCGGCTTCGGGGACGGGACTACGTGACCCCGGCGGACGTGAAGGAGGTCTTCGCCCACACCATCGCCCACCGCCTGATTTTATCCCCCAAAGCGGAAGCACAGGGAAAGCAGCCGCAGGCGGTATTGCAGGACATCCTTGCCGCCGTCCCCGCCCCCCGGCTTCGCTGACATGACCGGGCGCAGATTGTGGTATCTGGCGGCGCTGTTCGGCTGCTGGGTATTTTATATTGCCTACGGCGAGTGGTTTTCATGGTTGGCACTGATGATCGTAGGGGGACTTCCGTGGCTGTCGCTCCTTATCAGTATCCCCGCCATGCTTTCCTTCCGCCTGTCCCCGGACGGGGCGGACGCCGTCCCAATGGGTACGGAGGCGGAAACATGGCTGCTGGGCAGCAGCGCGTTCCCGCTCCCGCCATTCAAGGGGAAGATACGCCTGCGCAGCTGCATCACCGGCCAAGTCCGGCGCTATCATCCGGGAACCGGCCTGCCTACGCAGCACTGCGGCGGCATCGTCGTCACGGTGGCGCGGGCGCGGGTCTGCGATTATCTGGGGCTGTTTGCCTTCCCGGTGGGGAAGGTGACGCCCAAAACCATTCTCGTCCGCCCGAAGCCCTTGCCCATCCCCGCCATCCCAGACCTTGACCGGTATATTGCCCGGGCGTGGAAACCCAAATCCGGCGGCTTTGCGGAGAACCATGAGCTTCGGCTCTACCGTCCCGGCGACAGCCTGAATCAGGTGCATTGGAAGCTCACCGCCAAGACCGGAAAATGGATGATCCGTCAGCCCATGGAACCCCAGCGGGGGCTGGTGATGCTGACCATGACTCTCCGGGGCACCCCGGAGGAACTGGACCGGAAATTCGGCCGATTGTTGTGGCTGGGGAAATATCTTGTGGAAAAGGACGTGCGTTTTGAGATCCGCACCCTGACCGCCGATGGTGTGCAGTCATCGTGGGTGCAGACGGAGCAGGAGCTGAATAAAGCCACCGATACGCTGCTGTGTGCCGGGGAAGCAAAAGAAGGCTCCATCCGGGACTTTGGCTTCGCCGCCTCATGGCAGTACCACATTGGAGGTGAGCCGGATGAAGCGTAAGATCTGGGTCACCGCCGGAATCGCGGCGGCGCTGGCCTTCCTGATCGCCTTCGGCGCGGTGGGATGCGTGGTCAGCGGGTTTGACCTGCCTCTGGACAGCTATGCCAAAGTGGTGCTGATCTGTGGGGCGGCGTCGGTTTTCTGTGCTGCGGCCTTCAGCCTGAAATGGGGCGGCGCGGCGGTGCTGTGCGCGCTGGCGCTGGGCGCGGGCTATGTCTGGAAGCAGGACGAGGCAGCAGAGCAGCTGTTCGGGCTGCTGTACCGCATGACCTCCGTTTACAGCAACGCCTACGGCTGGGACCCCGTTCAGCTGGCCGACGGCGCAGCTGCTGTGGATATTCCCATGGCCGTGCTGGGCGTTCTGCTGAGCGCCGCCGTGACATGGTCGGTGTGCCGGAAGCTGGGGGCAGTCCTCCCGGTGGCGGCGTCACTGATCCCCCTTTCCGCCTGCATGGTGGTGACGGATACCGTCCCGGATGTGCAGTATTTATTCTGCCTGCTGTTTGGCCTTATCATTCTGATCCTCACCAGCCGCGTCCGCAGACAGAGCGCCCCTCAGGGCAATCGCCTGACCGCCATGGCGGCGATCCCGGCGGCACTGGCACTGGCGGCGTTGTTTCTGGCATTCCCACAGGAGAGTTATGTAAATCGCTCGGAAGCGACCCGGGATGCCATTCTGTCGTGGTTCCAGAGCATCCCCGAAAAGGTGGCGGAAAACGTCCGGCAGGAAGTGACCGTTTCTGTCCCCGCTCAGGAGCCGGATCATGTGCGCCTTGCGTCTCTGGGACGCAGAACTGAATCGCCCATAACGGTGATGGAGGTCACGGCGGAGATCGGCGGTACCCTTTACCTCCGTGGGCAGGACTATGACGGCTACGACGGCATGACATGGACGGTCTCCCAGCACCGGACGGAGGACTTTTCCCTCACCGGGGAGGACTACGGCGAAGTGTCTATCCGCACCGTAGGCGAGCGGGCGCTATTATACCTGCCTTATTATCCCGCCCGGAGCATGGCGCTCATCGGCGGAAACATGAGCAATACCTGGGCGTACACCGAATACGTTATTCCCCGCGCTGGTCTGCCGGACGACTGGCGGATAACGGCGATTTCGGGGACGGCAACCCCGCCTGACCTCAATTCCCCCTATCTTGCTCTCCCCGACGCGACCCGCGCCCGGGCGGAAGTCCTTCTTGCGGACATTCTGGGCGGCGCTTCCTCCACCGTGGAGAAGGCAGAGAAAATCGGAGATTATGTCCGTGCTTCTGCCCGGTACGACCTGAATCCTTCCCGGATGGGCGAAGGGGAGACGGATTTTGCCCTGTGGTTTCTGGAAGACGCTGAAGCCGGCTACTGCGTCCACTTCGCCACGGCGGCGGCGGTGCTGCTTCGGGCGGCGGGGATCGAAGCCCGCTATGTCAGCGGCTATCTGGTGAAAACCGCCCC
>ENA-ORSC01002106-ORSC01002106.1-human-gut-metagenome-genome-assembly--contig:-NODE-2106-length-12480-cov-4.521610_pt1 | contig 12480 bp, 8 predicted proteins | sample MGYA00242178_ERZ509140 | MGnify/ENA primary metagenome ERZ509140 (study PRJEB26280, sample SAMEA2338681) | human gut metagenome | biome: human gut; feature: human-associated habitat; material: faeces... | reverse complement strand
ATCATCAGAAAGAAAGCAATTGCTACAGGTTGTCCCAGAACACCCATTGAATCAAATACTTTGGGTAATGAAATGAAGATAAGGCTTGGTCCGGAAGCCATGCCATCTGTGCCAAGAAATACAAATACAGCCGGGATGATCATCATTCCTGCAAGGAAAGCAACGCCGGTATCAAAAATTTCAATCTGGTTTGTTGCTTTGTTCAGATTGACTTCATTTTTTACATAAGAACCGTAGGTGATCATGATACCCATGGAAACGCTCAGAGAAAAGAACAGCTGGCTCATGGCATCCAGAAGAATTTCCAGGAAACGCTTCACAGTGAGCCCACTGAAATCTGGCTTTACATAAAAAGCAAGTCCCTCCATACCGGTACGGACAGTTCCGTCTGCATCGGTATGTGTCAGTGTCAGTGAGAAAATCGCGATGATCAGGATCAGAAGAATCAGTCCTGGCATGATGATCTTGGAAAATTTTTCGATTCCTTTTTCTACACCGCGATATACGATCCATGCGGTCAGTGCAAGAAAGACCAGCATAAATACGATCGGTGCGATATCTGAGGTGATAAAAGATGTAAAATATCCGTCAGCTGCGGCATCTTTTCCATCGGAGATACGTTATGTAAATCCAAAAAGCCGATCCGTTTTGCCGGTATTCCGACTTTTGCACCCGAGCATTTTGCCCGCGTCCGTCAGGTCGATACGATGAAACGAAAACAGTTTATGAAAGGCATCACGCAGATTGCACTGGAAGGTGCGATTCAGATCTTCCAGGAATTTAATACCGGTATGGAAGAGATCATCGTCGGCGTAGTCGGTGCCCTCCAGTTTGAGGTGCTGCAATACCGCCTGCAAAATGAATATAACGTAGAAATCCGCATGGACCAGCTTCCTTATGAGCATGTCCGCTGGATTGAAAATGAAGACATCGATGTAAACAGTCTGTCACTTACATCCGATGCTAAGCGTGTCAAGGACTTTAAAGAGCGTCCTCTTTTGCTCTTTACACACCCTTGGAGTATTCAGACCGTGTTAGACCGAAACGAAGGACTGATTTTAAGTGAAGTAAGCCAAAACAACGAATAACGAAAGGAGACTTTATTTATGAAGAATATCGCAAAACTACTGGGACTGCTGCTTTTATTTTCCGCTTTTGCCATGACGGTCTCTGCACCGGTGCAGGCAAAAAAAGATTTTACAGTAAGCACTTCCAGTAAACCTTACAAAAACAAATATGTTAAAAATCCGGTATATAACAAGCATACCAAACATTATCTTACACTCCGCTCCTACCTTGACGAAATGTCGAAAAAAGGCGGTGGAACACTGACAATCAAAAAAGGTACCTATAACATCAGCAATGCTCTGTTAGTACCTTCTAACGTAAAAATCTTGCTCCAAGACGGTGTTGTCATGAATAAGATTGGCAATTCTCACACCAAAAAGCTGAAAGCCGGTCATGTTATGTTTGAATGTGTACGTTCTTCCCGCATTAACAAAAAAGGAGTTGTGGGCAAGTACAACGGTGAAAAAAATATTCAGATTATCGGAGAGGGTACGGTAATCATGAATCTCAGCGGCTGTAATAAAAGTGAAGCAATCCGTGTGCCACACTGTAAAAATGTACTGATCGACAACATTACCTTTACTAATCTCCGCGACGGACATTTTATCGAAGTAACCGCTTCCAAAGACGTTACGGTTCAAAATTGCACCTTTAAAAACAATTTGAGCGGAGAACGTTGTGCGATCAACCTCGATACCCCGGATAAAGTAACCAATGGTTTTAACGGAAAATATTCCAAATTTGACAAGACGCCGGTTCTCAATGTCACAATTCAAAACTGTGGGTTCTACAACCTACACCGCGGCATTGACACTCATCGTTTTTCGCCAAATAAATACCATACCAATGTTCAGATTCTTGGCTGTACTTTTAAAGACTCCGTTCAAAGTCCGATCATGATGTTAAACTGGAAAAATGCGGTTATCAAGGGAAATACCATCGATACCGTAAAAGGCTGGAGCACAAACAATATTCAAAAAGAGAAATTTGCTATTTATATGCGTGGCGGTGTCATTGACCCTATCATCTCTGAAAACCGGATGAATGGCGTTTACATGCCTTTTTATGCCAAAGGACACAAAGAAGCAGCTGGTGATATCGCAGCCAGATATGCTGCTACTTACAATAGCATTTCCGCAGCAAGCATCGAGAGTATGAAAAATAATATCCTTGGTGACAATTGCATTCTCCGCTATTTTGCGATCAACCGCAAGGGAACTCTTTACATCGCAAAGAGCGAAAAACACTATGATAAGTATTACATCGAGCCGGTACAGGCACAGTAAATAATAAGTAACTCGCAAAAAAAGAATGGTTCTCTTATCCAGCGGATAAAAGAACCATTCTTTTTATTCGAACACTTATGATACTACGTTTTTCATTCTATTTGTCATCCTGCAATGCGTCAAATCCGCTTTCACCCGTTCTGACTTTGACAACATCCTCAACATCGTATACAAAGATCTTACCATCGCCGATATGCCCGGTATACAATGCCCGTTTTGCTGCATCAATTACGGCTTTCACCGGTACGGCACTTACGACAACTTCCACTTTAATCTTAGGAAGGAGTGAGAATTCAACCGGTACACCACGATAGTACTCTGCTTTTCCTTTCTGTGTACCACATCCAAGTACCTGTGTTACTGTCAGACCTTTGACTCCAATCTCATTGAGCGAAGTATTCAGATCCTCAAACTTATTCTGTTTACAAATAATGGTAACTTTGGACAGTTTGACATCGGATGCCAATGTCTCTTTTGGCTCGCGAACCTGTACCGGTACGGCATCGTCCATAGGAACTTTCTTTTCTTCCGGTTCCGGTGTGGATGCTGCGATTGCTGCCAATGCGCTGTCACCAATTGTATTTACGCTATCCGAGATAACAAATCCGGAATAAGCGGATTCCAAACCGTGTTCTGTTGCATCGAGTCCTGCAATTTCCTCTTCTGCTGTAACACGAAGACCAACTGTTTTCTTGATCACAAGGAATGTAATCGTAATCGTAATAGCTGTCCACAATGCGGTACAAAGCATACCGGTAAACTGAATACCGAGAAGCTTAAATCCACCGCCATAGAACAATCCGAGAAGTTTCTCTCCATTGGCTCCTGCCAAAGAATACGTTGGTGCTGTATCCGTAGCAACGAGACCAACTGCCAAAGTACCCCAGATACCATTCATCATATGTACTGCCACGGCTCCAACCGGGTCATCAATACGTAATTTGTAATCAAGAAGCCATACACCGAATACAACAAGTACACCGGAAACAGCTCCGACGATCGTTGCTCCAAAAGCATCGGTTACATCACAAGGTGCTGTGATTGCTACCAGACCGGCAAGGGATGCATTCAAACACATCGAAACATCCGGTTTACCATATTTTATCCAGGTAAAGATCATACATACTACAGTGGCTACTGCCGGTGCGATCGTTGTGGTTACAAAGATAGCTCCCAACTGTGGTACAGACGTTGCTGCTGCACCGTTGAATCCATACCAGCCAAGCCAGAGAATGAATACACCGAGTGCACCGATTGTGATATTATGTCCCGGAATAGCGTTTACTTTTGTAATCTTTCCGTTTTTATCCTTTGTAAACTTTCCGATACGAGGTCCAAGGATTGCAGCTCCTACAAGAGCACTGATACCACCAACCATGTGGATGGCACATGAACCTGCGAAATCATGGAAGCCAATCTGTGAAAGCCAGCCACCGCCCCAGATCCAGTGAGCCTCGATTGGGTAAATAAGTGCTGAAATAACTCCTGAATAAACACAATAGGAAATAAATTTTGTTCTCTCAGCCATAGCTCCTGATACGATAGTTGCTGTTGTCGCACAGAAAACCAGGTTGAATACAAAGTTTGACCAGTCAAAATCTTTGTAAGATGTAAAGATGTCAAATCCCGGTTTACCGATGAAACCAAGAACATCTTCACCTAATAAAAGTGAAAAACCAATCAGTATGAATACAACTGTACCAATACAGAAATCCATGAGGTTTTTCATAAGGATGTTACCGGTATTCTTTGCTCTGGTAAAACCTGCTTCTACCATAGCAAAACCTGCCTGCATCCAGAATACCAATGCTGCTCCAATAAGGAACCAGACTCCGAAAATTACTCCACTAATCTCTTCTGTCATAGTAATGTCCTCTCTTTCCTGTTTCTTCTTTCATTTTTTCATTTTATCGAAAATAAAATTTATAAAAAAACAGAGACACTTCACCAATTTCCACAGCTTCGTGGTTCAGCAAAATGTCTCCATTTTATTATTATGTTAAATTAAATCATATATGCCGCTCTAAACAGCTTTCCGTAAGCTTTGAGCCTTAAACTACAAGGATTAAACCTCGAAGATTAAATCGCCGTATGATGGCATTGGCCACATCTCTTTGTCGACAATCATCTCAAGCTCATCAACCGGAGTACGAAGAGCATCCATAGCAGTCTTTACAACATCTCTGTAGTAAACAGCCTGCTCTCTGCCCTCTTCCATAGCACCGGCCTTTGCTGTCTCATCCTTAAGCTTTGCAAGTGCAACCTGTGCATCTGAGAGAAGAGCTGAGCTCTCTGTAAGAAGCTCTGACTGAACAGATACATCTGCATCAGCAACTGCACTCTTAACTGAGTTAACTGACTGTGCAAGTGATGTAACATACTTGATAACTGCAGGAATAATCTGCTTTCCGGCAATATCAATCATAGCCTTTGCTTCTATATTAATAGTCTTTGCATATGTCTCATACTCGATCTCGGCACGGCTCTCAAGCTCTGTCTTTGTAAATACACCGAACTTCTCGAATGCTGCAACTGACTCAGGAGCAACGTATGCAGGAATTGCATCTACCATAGACTTGATGTTTGGAAGTCCACGTCTCTCTGCCTCAGCTACCCACTCATCTGAGTATCCGTTTCCGTTGAATACGATTCTCTGGTGCTCTACTGCGTAATCCTTGATGAGATCATGTACAGCGAGGTCAAAGTTGTCTGCCTTCTCAAGTATATCACAAGCGTCTGAGAATGCCTCAGCCACGATTGTGTTAAGCACGATGTTGGCCTGTGCAACAGAATCCTGTGAACCAACCATACGGAACTCGAACTTATTTCCTGTGAATGCGAATGGTGATGTACGGTTACGGTCTGTAGCATCCTTCATGAAATCAGGAATTGTCTTAACACCTGTCTCAAGCTTCTCACCCTTTAAGCTGTGTGTAGCTGTACCTGTTGCGATAAGCTGGTTCAATACGTCTCCAAGCTGGTCTCCAAGGTAGATAGAAAGGATTGCAGGTGGTGCCTCGTTAGCTCCAAGTCTGTGATCATTTCCTACATCTGCTGCTGCCGCACGAAGAAGTGCTGCATGCTCGTCGATTGCCTTTAACATACATGTGAGTACAAGTAAGAACTGTACATTGTCATGTGGTGTCTTGCCAGGCTCAAGCATGTTGATACCATCATCTGTTGTGATTGACCAGTTGTCATGCTTTCCTGAACCGTTAACTCCTGCGAATGGCTTCTCATGAAGTAAGCACTGGAGTCCGTGACGGCCTGCCACCTTCTTGAGTGTCTCCATGATGAGCTGGTTGTGGTCAACAGCTACGTTGCACTCAGCATAGATAGGTGCAAGCTCGTGCTGTGCAGGTGCTACCTCGTTGTGCTGTGTCTTGGCTGAAACACCAAGCTTCCAGAGCTCCTTGTTTACATCTCTCATGTAAGCTGCGATTCTCTCACGGATAGCTCCGAAATAATGATCATCCATCTCCTGTCCCTTTGGAGGCATAGCTCCGAAAAGTGTACGTCCTGTGAAGATGAGATCCTTTCTCTGTAAATACTTCTCACGGTCTACAATGAAGTACTCCTGCTCAGGTCCGACTGAAGGAGTAACCTTCTTTGATGTTGTATTTCCGAATAATCTAAGAAGTCTCAGTGCCTGATCGTTGATTGCTTCCATTGATCTAAGAAGAGGTGTCTTCTGATCAAGAGCCTCGCCTGTGTATGAACAGAAGGCTGTTGGAATGCAAAGTGTTGCGCCTGCTGCATCCTGTCTGACAAATGCAGGTGATGTACAATCCCAGGCTGTATATCCTCTTGCCTCAAATGTAGCACGAAGACCACCTGATGGGAAAGATGAAGCATCCGGCTCACCCTTTATTAACTCTTTTCCTGAAAAGCTCATAAGTACTTTTCCGTTTGGCATTGGAGAAGTAATAAATGAATCATGCTTCTCAGCAGTAACGCCTGTAAGTGGCTGGAACCAATGTGTATAGTGTGTTGCACCCTTCTCAATGGCCCATTCCTTCATCTCGTGTGCGATAACATCAGCAGTCTCGAGATCAAGCTCCTTTCCTTCGTCCATAACCTCATGGAGCTTCTTGTAAACCTTCTTTGGAAGACGCTCCTGCATAACTGCATCGTTAAATACGTTCTCTCCAAAGATGTCTGCTACGTTGAAATATTCCTGTTCGCTCATATCTTACATCCTTTCTGTTCATCAATCCCCTTGAGTGAATTGTTATTTTCAAATAATGTTTAAACAGCTGCACAACATATAAACTCAAATATTCTTGTTTTATGCCGGACTTCTCAGTTTATTAAAAAAGAGGGCACTCCATCTATGGTGGAACGCCCTCGTTCATTTCGCTTAACATTATTTCTGAAATTAAGATACTCCTTTGAGTATCAAAAATCAAGTGTTTATGTTAAAAAAGTTAAGTTTTATAAAATTTTACTACAAGATATAAATATTTTGTAAAGTAGTATGTGCAAAAATACTAAATTGCAATAATATTATTCAGCCTTTCCAACTGATCCGAAAAGCTCCATCTTCTCCTTAACTGTTGCCTTGATTGCCTCAGCACCTGGAGCAAGAAGCTTACGAGGGTCAAATCCCTTGCCCTCAAGATCCTTTCCGGCCTCGATGTATTTACGTGTTGCATCTGCGAATGAAAGCTGGCACTCTGTGTTAACGTTGATCTTAGATACTCCAAGGTCGATTGCTTTCTTGATCATGTCAGCTGGGATTCCTGTACCACCGTGAAGTACTAATGGCATAACACCAGTCTTCTGCTGGATAGCGTCAAGAGTCTCAAAGCTGAGTCCCTGCCAGTTTGCAGGATATTTTCCGTGGATGTTTCCGATTCCTGCTGCAAGCATATCTACACCAAGATCAGCAACTCTCTTGCACTCGTCAGGATCAGCGCACTCGCCCATTCCAACAACTCCGTCTTCCTCGCCACCGATTGAACCAACTTCAGCCTCGATAGACATGCCCATTGCATGAGCAACTGCTACTAACTCTTTTGTCTTTGCAACGTTCTCATCGATTGGATAATGAGATCCGTCGAACATGATTGATGTGAAGCCGGCCTTGATGCACTTGTAGCATCCTTCGTATGTGCCGTGATCAAGGTGAAGTGCTACAGGTACTGTGATACCGAGCTCGTCATGCATAGCCTTAACCATTGCTGCTACTGTACCGAAGCCTGTCATGTACTTTCCGGCACCCTCAGATACACCAAGGATTACAGGGCTCTTAAGCTCCTCTGCTGTTAAAAGTACTGATTTTGTCCACTCAAGGTTGTTGATGTTGAACTGGCCTACTGCGTAATGTCCTTCTTTTGCTTTCTTAAGCATTTCTGTTGCAGATACTAACATATTTTTTTCCTCCTGTTAATTAAATGCTAATGTTATTATATTACATAACCTTATAAAAATAAAGTTAAATTTTTAACACAATCAGACAAAAAATTGTGTACTATTACTATTTTATATCCGATTTTGTATTTATCAGCACATAATGGTAATCTGTTTGTTCAGATTAGTGATGGTCAGATCAGTGTGGCTGCCGCCAAACTCTCCGTCGAGTGTCCACGGTACCTCCTCCTCACTCTCCATATGCAGCTCACTGGTCTTGAAGGAGTAGATGAGCTCATTGTCATTTTCACGGTTTGCCAGTCCCGCAAGTATCTTGTTGAGCTCGATTGGGTTTTTTGGATTCTTGATGAGTGTCACCTCAAAAAGGCCGTCATCAAGCAGTACGTCAGGACCTGATATGCCCTTGAAGCCTCCTACCGAAAGGGAGTTGGTCACCATTCCATATATAAACTCATCCTCTATTATCTCACCGTCATGGCTCACCTTCATCCTGTACGAGGTGATATCCATCAGGTGCTTTGCACCCTCTAAAATATATGCGGCATGTCCCAGTATATTTTTCATCTGCTGCGAGGTCTGGTATGATACCTCTGTAAAAAGGCCAAAGGCTGCGACATATACGAAGGTATCTCCATTGAAGCCTCCCACATCACACGGGAATGGAGTACCGTTTACGGCAACTCTTGCGGCCTCCTCCATATTTTTGGGTATGCCGAGAGAGTTTGCAAAGTCATTGGTGCTGCCCGCAGGGATGTATCCTATCGGTACATTTACCTCGCTTTGCTCCATGCCGGTCACTACCTCGTCGAGTGTGCCGTCTCCGCCGCTGCACACTACAAGGTCATACTTCTTAGCATTTTTCCTAACCTTTTTTATGGCATCTCCCTGACACTGTGTAGGATAAATGGTGATTTTGTATCCGGCCTTTGTCATGATGTCCACGATATTTACCAGATGCTCCTTTATGAGCCCCTTGCCTGATTTGGGATTAAATATAAATAAAAGCTTTTTCTTCATCTATCTCAGTTCCTCCGCAATCGCCGATAATTTTCTAAGCCTGTGGTTGACTCCCGATTTGCCCATTGGCGGATCCAGATATCCTCCGAGCTCCTTTAGCGGTGCATCCGGATATTCAAGCCGAAGCAGCGCCATCTCCCGAAGCTGCGCCGGTAAATCATCGAGTCCTCTCATTTTCTGTATCAGTCTGATATCCTCTATCTGCTTTACAGCCGCATTCACAGTCTTGCTGATGTTTGCGGTTTCGCAGTTTACTTTACGGTTTACACTGTTGCGCATTTCCTTTAATATGCGCACATTTTCCAGCTTCATGAGTGACACATACGCCTCCATGATGTTGAGACTGTCCACGATGTGGGCGCCCTCCTTTATGTACACTACATAGTGCCCCTTGCGCTCTACTATCTTGGCATCCGTATCAAAGCCGCACAAGAGCTCCTGAAGCTGCCTTGCCTGCTCTTTCGTATGACACACTATCTCAAAATGGTACGCTTTGTTGGGGTCGCTTATCGAGCCCGCTGCCATGAAAGCTCCCCTGATAAAGGCTCTCTTGCAGCATGTCTGCATAAGAAGCAGTCCGTCTGCGGTCTGTCTGTTGACAGGCTGTGCCGTGATTTTAAGCGCTGCAAGTATTTTTCCGGTATCCTGCTCATCCAGCGCCTTTGTGGTATCTGTGCCAAAGGCACGCTTCATAAGTGTGGCATATTTATTTAAAAGCAGCAGGTTTTCGGTGTCGAGCTCAAGTCCCTTTGTTTTTTCATTGATACGGCCCGAAAGCTCTATGATGCCTGCAAGCTCAGCGAGCTGACAGTGCCTGCTCTTTGATACCTGCTTTGCCAGCTCTTCCTTTACATCACTGGAAAACGACATGTTATTTACCTCTCAATGCATCCTTTCCTATGTCGCGATGCTCTATCTTAAGTCCATAGTCATTACAGCCGCTAAGCCTCTTGTACAGCTCGTTTGCAAGCGTTACCGAGCGGTGCTTGCCTCCGGTGCAGCCTATAGATATAACAAGCTGGTTCTTGCCCTCAGAGATATAGTTTGGAATGAGAAACTTTATCATATCATCAAGCTTGTCGATAAACTCATTTGCCTCCGGAAACTGCATGACATAGTCCTGTATCTCCTTATCATTGCCGGTTTTCGCGCGCAGTCCGTCCACATAGTAGGGATTTGGCAAAAACCTCACATCCATAACTATATCAGAGTCTGACGGTATGCCATACTTGAAGCCGAATGACAGTATCGTGATAAACAGATTTTTGTAATCCTCATTCTGCACAAATATCTTTTCCAGCTCAATTTTAAGCTCCCTTGTGAGAAGCTGACTTGTGTCTATGATATAGTCAGCATTGTCCTTTAAATACTGCAGCTTTTCCCTCTCAAGCACGATGCCCTTATTGATGCGCTCACTGCCTGCGAGAGGATGGTTTCGCCTCGTCTCCTTGTATCGCTTTACAAGCACCTCATCCTCAGCATCGAGGAAAAGTATCTCATACGGAAAATTTTTCTGCCTTAGCTGCTCGAGTGTCTGTGGAATCGCATCAATTCCTGAGCCGTTTCGCACATCTATGCCGACTGCCACCTTGGACACATCACTGTGGAAGGTGTTTGAAAAATCTATGAGCTTATCTAATAGCTGTATAGGCAGATTGTCTATACAGAAATATCCCATATCCTCCATCATTTTCATTGCTGTGCTTTTTCCGGCACCTGACATGCCCGTCACTATTACAAATTTCACTAGAATTCTCCAATCATCTTAACTTCCGGTTCGAGCTTTACTCCAAACTGCTTTAAAACTGTTTCCTGCACGTCTTTTATGAGTGTCAGGACATCCGCTGCAGTGGCTTCGCCCTTATTGACTACAAAGCCGCAGTGCTTCTCCGACACCTGTGCATCTCCCACGCTGTAACCTCGAAGGCCTGCATCCATGATAAGCTTCCCTGCAAAATAGCCCTCCGGTCTCTTAAAGGTGCTGCCTGCACTTGGGTACTCAAGTGGCTGCTTCTCCACTCTCTTTGTGCGAAGCTCTGCCATATATGACTTTATCTCATCCTTAGGCTTTGGTGTGAGCCTGAATCTGGCTGACAGCACTATATAGCCCTTTTCCGGGACTATGCTGTGCCTGTAGGATAAGTCAAGCTCATCCCTTGTGACAGTCTTTATCTCGCCCTCTGCTGTGAGCACTGTGGCATCGATTAGGACATCCTTTATCTCTCCGCCATAGGCTCCTGCGTTCATGACTACCGCTCCGCCAACACTTCCCGGGATGCCCGATGCAAACTCAAGACCTGATAGCGACGCCTCCGCTGCCTTTGCCGCCACTGCTGCAAGGATAGCCCCGGCGCCCGCTGTGATGATATGACCGTTGTCTTGTGCTGTGAAGTCCTGCGCTGTGCTTTGCTGCGCCACAGCTTCTGTCACCTCGATTTCGGACAGGCCTTTTCCAATACCAATTACAAGGCCTCTGATGCCCTTATCTCCTACCAGCAGATTGCTTCCGTTTCCTATCACTGTAACCGGCATATCACATGCCTTAGCCATCTCTATAAGCTTTGAAATCTGGCTCATATCAGGCTCTGCATAGTAATCTGCCGGGCCTCCTATGCGGAAGGTCGTGTGTTTTTTCATCGACTCATCCTGCAGGAGACCAAGCTGCGGCAATTGTTCTGTTACACTTTTTACAAATGTCTGATTCATCTTATATTCCTTTAGCCTATGCTTCCTTCAAAAATGCAATGTAGCCTCTGAATGCCTCATATAAATCGACCTTGCTGATGATTTCCCATGGCGCATGCATGTTGAGCACCGGCACACCGCTGTCAATAACATTCATGTCATAGTTTGCGAGGATATATGCGATTGTTCCGCCGCCTCCCTCGTCTACCTTTCCAAGCTCCGCTGTCTGGAATGAAACATCTGCTGTATCCATGATATTTCTAAGCCTTGCAACATACTCTGCGTTGGCATCGTTTGAGCCTGATTTGCCTCTGGCGCCTGTATATTTGTTGAATACAAGGCCCTTTCCGAAGTATGCCGAGTTCTTCTTTTCCATAACCGATGGATAGTTCGGGTCAAAGGCTGCTGATACGTCTGATGAGAGTACCTTTGAGTTTTTCAGTGCACGTCTGACTGCAAGCTCGCTATAGTCTCCTGCCAGGTTCATCACCTCTGCCACACAGTTTTCGAAAAAGCGTGACTGCATGCCGCTGGCTCCCACAGAGCCGATTTCCTCTTTGTCCACGAGCAGGCATACACTTGTATATTCCGGTGCGCCCTCTATCTCAAGCATAGCTCTGTATGAAGGATATGCGCACACTCTGTCGTCGTGGCCGTAACCCATGATCATACTTCTGTCAAGTCCGTAGTCTCTTGCCTCTCCGGCAGGTACAACCTCTATCTCTGCTGAAAGGAAATCATCCTCGTCCACACCGTACTCCTGTGAAAGTATTGTGAGGATATTGGCCTTTACTCTCTCCTTGATATCCTTGTCGTCCTCGTCCTTTTCTGGTCCCGGTATGCTTCCGATCAGCACATCAAGGCTCTCGCCCTTTATGACCTCTGAGGCCTTCTTGCCCATCTGCTCGCCTGACAGATGAATAAGCAGATCACTCACACCCACTACAGGATCATTTGGCTTGTCTCCGATATTGACTGTCACTGTGCTGCCATCCTTTTTACAGATGACTCCGTGAAGTGAAAGCGGCAGTGTAACCCACTGGTATTTCTT
>ENA-ORSC01002104-ORSC01002104.1-human-gut-metagenome-genome-assembly--contig:-NODE-2104-length-12489-cov-2.668811_pt1 | contig 12489 bp, 23 predicted proteins | sample MGYA00242178_ERZ509140 | MGnify/ENA primary metagenome ERZ509140 (study PRJEB26280, sample SAMEA2338681) | human gut metagenome | biome: human gut; feature: human-associated habitat; material: faeces... | reverse complement strand
GCTCTTCGGGGAGTGCCCTTCGGTAAACGCATTGACATGCCTCTGGATATCCTCCTGGGTTATGTCATCTATTCGGATATCTTTCAAGTCCTTATAATTTTTCCTGGCGCGTTTATATTCCCGGACGCTGGAAGGGGACAGCACGACAGACCTTTTTTCGATGTAGGCCTCAAGGGCTGCCTGGAAAGTTAAGGAACGCGGAGCAGCAGTTTTTTTTGAAACTGCATAAGCAGCGGCGGCAGCCTCAGCCTCTCTCTTTCCTGCGGGCTTTGGATTGTCAGACGTGAATGATTTATAGTGTTTTTTCCCGTTTTCGTCTGTGTAGTCGTAAACACGGCATCTCCATGATCCAGACGGGAGTTTTTTTGCTGTTGCCATAGTTAATCCTCCTTTTAGGTATAAAAAATACACCTATGCAGGTGTAGGAGGCTGTGGTATACTTTTCTTGCGAGGGAAAACATACCATCACCTCATGTGCTGTATAGTTTTCTTGATTGCCCCGGTGTTACCAGCATCGGGGCTTTTTATTTTTTAATTTGTTATTTCTTCAATATCTATCTGGTATCCAAGGATTTCTCCCATATCTTTACAATATCCTTTTACTGTGATAGGGTCGCCCTTTTTCATATTCATAATCAGTTCTTTTTGTGTCTCGGAAGTCATGTAACATTGGATTGTTGCCAACGAAAACTGTTCCGAATCAATCGAGATATATTTCCCGGAGCTGTCGATTGTGCCTAATGTTCCAGTGATTTGCAGATATTTATCAAGGTAATCATTCTGTGCTTTCATCGCGTTGCTGTTCAGAGCATCAACGAGGTCATCCGCAGTTACCTCAATATATTCTTTCGGAATTTCCGTTTCGATTGGATCGGCTCCTTCTGATACGTCGCTATTTGAATTTTCTTGCACGACTGTGGGCTGTTCTGCATCGTTGCTATCCGATTTCGGAACAAAAAGAGTTATGATCATAATGATTGATATAACAAGTGCGGCAATCCAAAGCCCCTTCTTGCGCTTTTTGTTTTTATTCTTAACAGCGTCGATTATAATTAAAATAATCGAGATTATGGATAAAGGTGCAAATATTAAACTAAAAAGTGAAACAACAAAAGCAGCTATGCTCAACCCTGTGTTTGTTTTTTTTGTGGTATCGCTCGTCTGGAGCTGGTCGTTCAAATTCTGCTGGCTCCCATTTAATAAATCGTTTGGCGCTCCGCAGTTTGGACATGTAGCTGCCTTTTCTGAGTATTCTTTCCCGCATTCGGGGCATGTGATAAGTGCCATAATCTTATCCTCCTCATATTGTATTTATGTGTTAATCGCCGCAGCGATATAACCATGTGTAACATTCTGTCAAAACCTGCGCAGTCTGTCGTTTTTTGTCGCGCAGGCTTGACGCTTCATCGCGTTTCCCTGCCCGCATCTGTTGAAATATATATATCTTTGTGCTAATATATAATCAAACAAATGTTCGTATTTGGGAGGGATGCACGATGGACTACAAAAAACTCATTGCCGAAATGGTAAATAATTCAAATGACATTAAAATGCTCGAATTGGTTTACCGTTTCTGCAAAAAGATCTTGCGCTAGGGGATAACACCCCTAGCCTTTTTTGTGTGACAAACTTTCCGCAAGCTTCTCGAGAACTTCCCATTCAGTATCGTCCAGCTTTGCTAAAGCTTCTATAAGGCGTGTCCTGAACGAATCTTCTTCCTTTATTAAATCGCCCACGAAGTCAGTTATGATTTGACTTCTTTCTAAAGGCTGAATAATTTCTCCGCGTTCATATCTAAGCCATTCTTCATTCACATGAAATTTCTCACTTATATCGTTGATCACGCGTTCCGTAACTGAAATTCTCCCTGATTCTATATTTGCGATATTTGCCCTGGAAAGACCTAATGGCTCTCCTAATGCTTCTTGCGTTATATGCAATATATCTTTTCTTAAATAACGAATCCGCTCGCCTATATTCATTAAATTCACCTCCTTGCAAGAGTAATTATATACCATAATGAAACGTTTGTAAAGCACAAAATTATTCTAAAAATGTATTGACAAGCACATAAAAAACCGTTATAATGTGCTTAACAAAACAAACAAGGAGGTTGAGCATTGAGCGAAAAAGAAAAGGACATAATCGTCACGATCGGCAAGGCGCTTCCTAATATGTCCGAAAGAGATAAAGGATATTTTCTGGGATACGCCGAAGCGCTGGCAAGCAAAGCAGGCGTGAAAAGGAATGCCAAAGCTTCTGCGAAAAAAGAAAAAGCAGTAAGCGGCGAAGAGGGGAGGTGAGAGAAATGAGCGAGTATTTAAATAGGGAATGTGACCGTGTCCCTAAATTCCGAATGGAAATGACAGGGAAGCGTGGCGTTGAAATCTGGATTGACGGGGTAAATATTTCACAGGGAGTTCGCAGTGTTACATTTTCAGCGGAAGGCTGTGAAAAATCTCCGGTATTAAATCTTTCGCTTGACGTTGGAGATTTCAGTTTTTTGCCTGAACGAAACCTAATATCAAGGGCAGAGACAAAAAAACAATCCACTACCCTTGATACTATTAAGGATTCTGTTAGAGAAGCGTTAGAGAAGTGAGTATGACATTATAACCCACTGACGATTCACAGAGATGAATCCGGCTTGTTCTAACTCATCCAGATAACGTTCTAAATATTCAGGAGGGAATCCAAAAGAGCAAAAATCTTCATCGTGGAAGTGATTATTCTTTTGTTCTCGGTTTTCTTTCATAAAATTTAGAAGTTTTTCAGAATTTGTCTGCATAGAATTGCTCCTTTCTTTTGTACTCGGCTCTGGCGGGAGCCTGTGAGTACAGTATAGGACGGGGATAAGCAGGAAGCAAGAGATAGGAGGTATGGATATTAACGAAAGAGAAGACAGCTTTGCAGTAGAAGTCATCGAAGAAGCAAAGCAGGAGACAAAGAGATGGCGCATAGCGTGGGAAATCACGATGGCCGCGCTGATTTTATCAAATCTATATTGGATGTGGAGGTGAAAGAGATGCCGAAAACAAAAGCACTTGGGGCGTATGCGGACCGCAAAGAAGCCGTCCGGCGCGTCATCAATGTCGGACTGGCACGCAGCGGGCTGACAGGGAAAGACCTTGACCGCCGGAACATAATAAACAGAAACACCCTCGTAAAGCGGAAAGCAGAGGGCGAAACAATCCGGTTGGGAGAGATCTGGGCGCTTGACAGAGTATTACATTTTACGGATGACGAGATCTTACAGATGTTCGGGAGAGAAAGAAAGTAAGGTGAACAAGCTATGGAAGATTTAATGTTCGGAATTGGGACAAACTGCATAACAGCGGCAGTGATCCTGTGGGAGACAACAGACCTGCAGTGGTTCCCGGCGACGCTGGCAATTACCGCAGCGGCAGCGTTTCTGATCGGGGCGCGGGAGCTGGTAAAAAAATGATGCAGAGCTGGATCTTGGCGGACTGGCTCTGCATCGGAAGGGGTTATATAAAATAATCCTTTTTTAATTATAAACAGAAAATGGAGGAAAAGCAATGGGAAATATTAGCATTTTCATTTCTGCCGGAGGCGATAAACGCATTGTGGAAGAGGTTCAGGGCTGCGTTTATGCAGGAATGTTCCTTGAAAACAATGGGAAGATTAAAATTCGCCCGATGTGTATGCGAGTGAACGAAATCGAAACTCCTTCGGTTGTCGCAGCTGCCGCGTGTGTTGCAGCCCTTGCAATTTGTGATGCGAATACAAGAACAGGCATCCCGACAACAATTGCGATGGATTATTTTTTCAGGGAAATGAAAAAACGAGTACAGAATATTCAAAGGAGGAAATACAGTGACAGAAGTAAGAGCAGTGATTACCCAGCAGGAGGGTACAGTATCCTGCAATTTTGAAGAGGTAAAAGGCTACATAAGGGAACGCCTGAAAGAGTATGACGGCGCAGTCTTTACCGAAGAAAGTAAGGGATACGCCAAAAAAGAGCTGGCAAAGCTCCGGGCGGAGAAGAAAGAGTTGAACGACAATCTCCGCGAAGCAAAAAAGAAATACATGGCTCCCTGGGATGCTTTTGAGCCGAAGGTAAAAGAGCTGATTAACCTGTTTGACGAGCCAATCACCTTGATTGACGGACAGGTAAAAGCCTTTGAAGAAGACAGAGTTGTGCAGAAAAAGGCGCTGATCGAAGCCATTTACACGGAGCTTGTCGGTGATCTGTCGGACATTATTCCCTTGGAGCGGATTTATAACCCGAAATGGGAAAACGCCACTACAAAAGAAAAAGCAATCCGGGAAGAGGTTTTAGCACAGGCGACGGCAGCGCGGATTGCATTGGATACCATCCGCGGGATGCGCTCGGATGCCGAATCTAAAGCGCTGGATGTATACAAGCAGACTTTAAGCTTGTCCATTGCGATCTCCTGCATTAACGCCTACGAAGCTCAGAAAGCGGAAATCCTCCGAAAGGAGCAGGAACGGCAGCGCGAGGAAGAGCTGGAGCGCATCCGCCGGGAGGAACGCGAGAAGCTGGAAGCCGAACGGAAGGTGTTGGAGGAACGGGAAGCACAGCGTCGGGCGGCTGAGGAAGCCCTCGAAGCACAGCGCAGACAGCTGGAAGAAGAGAAACAGGCAGCTGTAGAGCAGGCACGGGAAACCGGCGCGCAGGAGGTAATCGAAAACCTGACACCGGACACCGAAGAGGACACGCAGCTTTACGAATACAGAGTGGCATTATCAAAAAAGGGGAAAGAAGCCTTTGAGATGTATCTGGATAGTGTCGGAATCGACTGGGAGATGATTTGATGGAAAACATGACTATCTACGACGCTTTCCGCAGCGTCCCGGAAACCGCGAAAAAGGCGATCACGGCGGGACGGCTGAAAGGCAAGACCGACATAAATCCGATGTGGCGTATTAAGCGCTTGACGGAACAGTTCGGACCCTGCGGAATTGGCTGGTATTACAAACCAGTTCGGAAATGGATGGAAACGCACGGAGACGAAATCGCAGCGTTTGTGGACATCGAACTGTATGTAAAGATCGGAGGAGAGTGGTCGATGCCGATCGCCGGAACCGGCGGCAGTATGTTCGCAGCGCGGCAGAAAGACGGCGTTTATGTATCGGACGAGTGTTACAAGATGGCGACCACGGACGCGATCTCTGTAGCCTGCAAACAGCTCGGCGTCGGAGCAGACGTCTACTGGGATGCAGACCGGACAAAATACGATGATCCGAAAGCGCCAACCACTATGCAGCAGGCAGAAACCCCGGTAGATAAGCAGCGGGCAGAGTTGATCGGGCAGATGCAGGCGGAGCTGCAGCGCACCGGATACGGGGCGAAAGCCGGCCTGAAAACATACAAAGCGTCCGATTTGGGGAGCCTAAGTAACTTGCAGATTAAAGACTGCATCAAGAGGCTTAAAGGCTTGCCCGATAGGGAGGCAAGTGCATGAGGTGTATGGCAGAAATTGCCGACATCGGCATGACGATCGATAAAAAGCTCCGTCTGACCATGAATCTGCAGGGAGCATCGCTGGTGCAGCTGGTGCAACTGCAGAAAGATGGGCAGCTGGATGTGATCCTGAAAAAGCACTCCGATAAGCGCAGCCTCGATGCAAATGCCTACTACTGGAAGCTGCTGGGAGAGCTTGCGAAAGCCCTGCAGACCAGCAATGAAGAGCTACATAACCAGCTCTTAGACAGTTATGGCACGCTGGCGGAGGACGAGGACGGCAACTGCATCATCCACTTTTTACCAGAGACGGAAGATTACCTTCGATACAAGCACGAGCATTACAAACCGACCGGAATCATCGTCGAGTTTGAGGGCGTGCGGTACTGTAAATTTTACCGGATTAAAGGCTCGAGCCAGTACAACACGCGGGAAATGTCCCGCCTGATAGAAGGGCTTGTGTCGGAGTGTAAAGAGTGGGATATCGAGACGCTGCCGCCAGCAGAAATAGAAAGGATGATGGTGCAGTATGCGAAAAAGCACGATGTCACGTCGCTTGGAGTTTAGCCCGACAGTTCGGCAGAAGATTATAGAACGGGACGAGGATTGCTTTTTCTGCCGCCACCTGTACCACATGGAGCACGCCTTACCGGGCGATCTTGTACCAAAGGACATAATGCACGTCGTAGCCCGCAGCCACTTAGGGCTGGGCGTAGAGCAAAACGGCGTGCTGGGATGCAGATACCACCACAGTTTACTGGATAACGGTAACAAGGGACTGCATCGGGAAATGGATAGTATGCTTCAGGACTACATGCGGGAGCTTTACCCCGGATGGACGCCGGACAGCGTTACCTATCATAAATGGTTGTAACACCAGCCCCCGCCGGGGCGAAAGAAACCACTGATTCGACTTGTTGGGGAATATATATCACGGGCTTGACGGGTGACCTCCTGTTACCCCAGCGCCGGGGGCAAGCGGCGCATCCCTAACTGGAGAAAGATCATGAATATTTTAGATTACATCCCGACCGGGCATAAAAATGCTGTTTCCAGACGCTGGCTGCAGACCACAACGCACATAAGTGATCGGATGGTGCGGCGGCTGATCGCAGAAGTAAATAAAAACGACTGCGATGCGGAGCTGATTATCAATCTGCAGGATGGTAAAGGGTATTTTAGACCGGCGGAAGATGAAAAGAATCTGGTTCGCAACTGGATGGCAATAGAAAGCTCCCGAACGGCGGAGAATCGCATGAATGTGGATGCAGCGAAACGGTATCTGCGAAAAGATAAGAAGCCACGGGAAAATGAGTTGGAAAAGAACCAGATCACAATGGATGAATGGCTTGCGAGCCTGAATGGAGGCGGATAAGATGCCAAACAGGATTTTAAAAGAATCTATCTGCCGATCAGATACGATTGACCAATTAACCTGGTTTGAAGAAGTCCTGTTCTATCGCTTAATCGTAAGTTGCGACGATTATGGAAGGTTTGACGGAAGACCTGCGATTATCCGCGGGACATGCTTTCCGCTAAAGGATATTACAAATAAGACGATTGCTGATGCCCTGCAGAAGTTGACGTCTGTAGGCTTGGTCCGAGAATATTACATTCAGGGACGACCGTACTTACACATGGCAACTTGGGGAGATCACCAGCAAGTTAGAGCGAAAAAAAGCAAATATCCAGCGGAAGAAAGCAACTGCGAGAATCTGATATCAAATGATATCAAGTGCAATCAAGTGATATCAAGTGATTGCAATAGTCCCCGTAATCCAATCCAATCCGAATACGAATCCAAAACAATATCGCGCGAGGAACCAGAGCGGTTTGAGGACTTTGTCGCAGCGTACCCGAAAGCAGGGGCAGACCTGCCGGGAGTGGCTGTGGAATACTTAAATACCCTGCGGATGGGTGTAAACGCTGACGAACTTGTACAGGCAGCCAGAAATTACGCCGAAGCCTGCCAGATACGCGGGACGCAGCCACAATATGTGCTGAACGCTGAAAATTTTCTGCGAAAATTGAAATTTGATGAGTATCTGCCAGAAAAGTACAAGAAGCCGAAGCCGCCAAAGCGGCAGCAGACCAGCGTTGACCAGTATAACCAGTTCATGAAAGTAGACTACGACATGGACAGCCTGGAAGCTGCCCTACTGGGAAAGTGAGGCTAGTATGAGAGCAACAAAGGATTGTGCCTATCCGGTCTGTGAGACCTGCCAGCATCCAGACTGCATCATGTCTGGCACGGATATAAGGGCGCTGTTAAAGCGTCGGCAGCGGCAGGCAGATCCGGAAGCATACCGGCAGAAGCAGCGGGACTACAGGAGCAAGATAAAAGCAACGCTGCCGCACTGCGATGGCTGCGAATCTTGCGTACTGGTCCGCAAGGAGAAACAGGACGGATACCGGCGGCTGTGCATCGCAGATATGCGACTAATCGAGCAGAAAGTGGCAAACAGTCCGCAGTGGTGCAGGAAGAGAGGAAAGCGGAATGGGACGAAAGATAATCTTGTACGACCTGTACAAGAACGATGAGTACCAGGGACGGTACAAAGCAAAAGAGCTTATGTATTTGCTGGGCATGTCCCGAGAGACCATAGCCAGCCGCGTATACCACGGCGTAAAGACAAAAGACGGATACGAAATTATGAGAGCGGAGCCGGACGGATGGGCAGAGAGCTGGGAGCGGGCATGTGCGCCGCTAAGGAGGTAAACATGGACAAAATTGGATATAAGGCTTTTAATCCCGGTATGATTTGCCTGGGCAAACAATACGAGGAAAATGCTGTGTTTGAAGAGCCGGAAGAAAAAATTTGCAATACTGGCATGCACTACTGCAAGAATCCGTTTGATGTGCTTGATTATTACGGGTTCGTAAACGATGACGCTGAAATAAACGAGTTCGCGGAAGTCGAAGCGCTTGCGGACGAAGAAACGGACGACGGACGAAAATTTTGTACTACAAAATTAAAAATTGGCGCGAAGCTCTCAATACATAATTTTGTGAATGCGTTTGTTGAATTTACATTAAAACGAACAAATGGAAAGAGCGCGGCAACCAATACGGGATACCAGAGCGCGGCAACCAATACGGGAAACTGGAGCGCGGCAACCAATACGGGAAAAGACGGCGTGGCCGTATCGTGGGGAAGACGCGGAAAAGCAAGAGGAGAAAAAGGCTGTTATCTGGTCCTTGCCGAGTATGACGATTCTAACAATTTAGTTTGTGCAAAGATGGAAAAAGTGGACGGTGAGCGCATAAAAGAAAATACGTTTTATACGCTGAAGAATGGAGAATTTGCAGTGGCAGAGGAACAGGGAGCGGGAACGTGAGCCGCTCAGGAGGTAAAAATGCGAAAGATAATAACTGTATTAGTAGTCCTGACGGGTGTGCTATTGTACCGGATTTATAAAACCGGAGAAAGCATCGTCCTGGAGCAGGATATTGACAGGATAGGACAAAGGAGACAGGACAATGGCAATATGGATTAAAAAGTCGCCGGATGCCGAACCGGTATGGATGGCGGCAGATAACCGGATCATGGAGCTGGCGATCTCGATCGAACAGTGTGCAGGCTTCGCACCGGATGCGGATAGGCTTCGGAAAATCCGGGAGTGGGCAACAGAGATTGTTTGCCAGTGCGACATGGTGGAACGTGTGTGGGAGCAGGCAGAACCGACATGGAAGAGTGAGCTGCAGGATGCGTTCCTGCGGGGCAGCAGGGTGTAAGGAGGCATACAAAATAAGTATTTCGAAGCAATTTTGGATGGGAAAAAGACATTCGAAATCAGAAAAGATGATAGAGATTTCCAGGTTGGAGACAGCATTGTTTTAAAAGAATGGGATAATATTAAGTATTCTGGCAGAGAAATCCAAGCAATAATTAAATATATGCTTGATGATGCATTTATCGGATTAGCAGAAGGATATGTAGCCTTTTCGTTTGGCATTTTAAAAATAATAGACAGGTAAACTGGAATTTAACGGAGGAAATGAGAGTGATACCAATGGATAAAAGACTTTTATCCGACTACATAGACGCCTGTGAGCTGATCCGGGAGACCGAGCAGCAGATCAGGCGGCTGCAGGAAAAGCAGAGCGAGACAACGCAGGACAGCGTCCGGCGCGCCAGCTTGTGTGCTGGTTCCCTCTGTCTACACAGATAAATCCTGCGGGACTGGGATAGGGTAACAAAAAAATAAAGCAAAAAGAAAGAAGGTGGGGAATGTGGGAACAAGGGACACATACTTTAATGGTTACGATCTGACATACAATGAGGTAAAAAAAATAGAAGACAAGTGCAAAAACGCAAAGGGTAGGGAATTGGAACTGCTGCTTCTGGCTGCGGAAAGCGCATATGCAGAGTTGGCGCAATATCTGTTTTTTAGCCTGACATCAGGGCTGGGGTATGACAACATCTCAAAGATATGCAACATCCCTATCGGGAGGAAAGATTTTTATGGGTATCGCAGGAAAACGATATATCTATACAACAGCTATATGATACTGGAAGGACATGCAATTGTGTAAAAGGGGTACGCGGATCAGGAAACAAGAATGGTAAAATAGAATAATAACTGTATGGGGTATGATATGAATTGTAATACTATCATGAAAAAGCTTCAGCGCGCCATACTGTCAACGGGACTCGTAATCAAAATTTCTACCAGCCAGTTTTACAGCGAAGAGCAGGACAGGATGATAACGATGTGGATCTTAACAACACCTACACTTCAAAACGGGCGGAACGGATGGAGGATGAAGGACTACGAGATATTGCGAACAGCGAGCGCGATTGAGGCGGTAAAGTGTTTGGCGGACATATGGGAACAGACGAAAGGATGGGGACAGGATGATTAGAGAAATGATACCGTGGTATCTTTCCGCGTCAGGAATGATAATAGCATTCCTACTCGGGCTTATGATCGGGACGAAGAGTGACGTGATAAAAATCATATGTCAAATTGGGATTATATCGCTTTCCCTGGTGGTATTTTTTGTCTCATAAAGAAGTAGAGGACGGTGAGAGAATGCTAACACCAAAGCAAAAGGCATTTGCGGATGAATATTTGAAGAATGGCGGGAATTTATCCGATGCGGCCAGAAAAGCCAAATATTCTGATGCAGTCATTAAAAATGCAAGAAAAAATATCTTGGAAAAGCGTGGAGTTTCAGCATATATAGCAGAACGGCAGGCGGAAATCGAAAAACAAGCCGGAAGAGATATTATGTCTCTGACAGAAATTCAGGTACGTCGATCCAAAATTGCAAATGGCCTTTTGACGGATTCCTTTGGATTTGCCCCTGATTTTTCCGACCAACTTAAGGCGATGAACGACCTTGAAAAAGCGTTAGCGATAAAGGAAGAACAGGATGCAAAAGAAAAGGCAGCAGAAGCCGCCAAAAATTCAAAAGATTATCATATAGACCTTGATGTGATTGCAGATGTGTTTCACCCGATGATACGGGATGTAAGGAAAGGGAGACATTCAGAATATGTTTTGCCTGGGGGACGAGGTTCAGCCAAGTCCTCCGCGATTTCCTGCATTATACCGGAGTTAATAAAGAATAATCCGAATATGCACGCACTTGTGTTACGGAAAGTTGGGAATACTATCAAAGATTCCGTGTACGCACAAATGAAATGGGCGATTGCAAAGTTGGGATTGGAAGATAATTTTCGTTTTAAAGTATCCCCGTTTGAGATTACGCATATTCCGACCGGGCAAAAAATATATTTCCGCGGAGCTGATGACCCGTTGAAAATCAAGTCAATCAAGCCGGAATTTGGCTATATCGGTATTTTATGGATGGAAGAATTAGACCAATTTGCGGGGCCGGAGGAAGCCAGAAGCATACAGCAGTCAGCTATCCGTGGCGGAGACAAGGCATATAGATTCAAGTCATTCAACCCTCCTAGAAGTAAGAATAACTGGGCGAATAAATATACGAATGAAGCGGAAACAAAGAATGACGATGCTATGGTGGTTAGAAGCACATACCTTGATGTAGATCCAGACTGGCTAGGAGCGCAGTTTATCAGTGACGCCGAACATCTGAAGGAAGTCAATCCAGATGCGTATGATAATGAGTACATGGGGAAGGCAAACGGAAACGGCGGAAACGTCTTTGAATATCTGGAATTACGGGAAATCACAGACGAGGAAATCTCACACATGGATAGAATATATCAAGGCGTGGATTTCGGTTGGTATCCAGACGCATATGCTTTTATTCGGGCGTATTACGACAGCACAAGAGAGAAAATCTATTTTATTGACGAAAACTATGTGCATAAGACGAGCAATGAGTTGACGGCACAGTGGATAAAAGAACAGGGATACGATGATTACCGGATCATCTGCGACAGTGCCGAGCCTAAGTCAATCAATGACTATAGAGATATGGGACTTCCGGCAACGGGGGCTGCAAAGGGACCGGGTAGCGTGGAGTATGGTTTTAAGTGGTTACAGCGGCGCACAATCGTTATTGACCGCCACCGTACACCGAATGTCTATGATGAGTTTACAAAGTATGAGTATGACAGGGATAAGGACGGGAACATCATCAGTGGATATCCAGAAGGACAGGCAGACCACACTATAGCGGCCACACGGTACGCATTTGAGCCATTATTTAACAGGCGGGGCAATACGGCATAGGTGATACAGAAATGGGAATTTTATCAGCAGTAAAAAGGTGGATAGGCATGATTTTTAAAAAGCAGGCGGAGAAAGATTTTAGGGTAAAGGATACCACGTCAGCGCGGATGATGGCAAAGGTTGTAGAGTGTGCCAACATCTACCGCGGTGCGCCATACTGGCTAGACGCAGAAAACCGAATAAAGACTATAAATTTTGCAAAGGCGGTATGCTCCGAAACGGCGCGGCTCGTCACGCTAGGAATTAAAATCCAAATTGACGGCGGCGCACGCGGGGCGTGGTTGCAGGAGCAGATTGATAAAGCCTATTATAGCATGCGTCATTGGGTAGAGTATGGCTGTGCTTATGGCACGATCATTGTAAAGCCTAAT
>ENA-ORSC01002102-ORSC01002102.1-human-gut-metagenome-genome-assembly--contig:-NODE-2102-length-12490-cov-3.114435_pt1 | contig 12490 bp, 9 predicted proteins | sample MGYA00242178_ERZ509140 | MGnify/ENA primary metagenome ERZ509140 (study PRJEB26280, sample SAMEA2338681) | human gut metagenome | biome: human gut; feature: human-associated habitat; material: faeces... | reverse complement strand
TTTCAGAAATTTATCATTTGGAAACCTGCCGGGATTTTTGTGGTGTGAAGCCATAGGAATCCCGGCTTTTTTCATTTTCAAAAATGGCGCTGGCTCCCAGCTCCTGATTTTCAGCCGTTCTCCCGTTACAAGGGATATCTACCCGGAAGAATGTGCACGGTACTATCCGTCCTATGCGGCGGTCTATTATGATGAAGCGTTGGCGGAACGTGTTCGCTTGCTGAACCTGCTGGAGTTCATCGGAACGGAGGAAAAAAACAAGCAGGCAAAGCATTATCGAATCCGCGTGGGCGCCGCTGATGTTGACACATCCCTAAGTGTGTCTATGGCGTTGGCACTACAGTGCTGCAAAACTGTTTTTTGAAGAATATCAGCAAAGTATCAGCATATAAGCGGCCACAGAGAGGATCAATGACTTCATGCTCTCCATTCCTGTGGAATCCGGGCAATCCACGTTGTTTTTTTGATGCCGGACACATTCTGATAAAGAAAATTGCAGGAAAACATCCCGGAACAGAACAGTGGAAATCTGCTTTTGCCGCGTCAGCGTTTTCAGCCGGACGCACCCAAAAGCCGTGAAAAATAACTTATCACGCCTATTGACAAGACGAAATCTCCGGTGTATAATGTCAGCATTCTGAACGAAGTGCGCTTCAAATAAGCGAACTTTCTCAGCAAAATCAACAAATGGAGGAAACATAAACGATGAAAAAGATTCTTGCAGTTCTGATGGCCGTTTTGATGGTTGCTTCTCTGGCAGCCTGCGGCGGCAATACATCTGCCCCCGCTACCGAGCCTGCTCCGGCTCCCGCGGCCGCCAATACCACGGCTCCGGCAGCGGAGACCACTGCTCCCGAGCAGTCCCTGATCGACGCCGCCAAGGCTGAGGGCGAGCTGGTCGTCTACGGCTCCTGCGAGGAAGACTACCTGGCAGCCGCCTGCACTCACTTTGAAGAGCTGTACGGCATCAAGGTTCAGTATCAGCGCCTGTCCACCGGTGAGGTTCAGGCCAAGATCGAGGAAGAAAACGGCAATCCTTCCGCTGACGCCTGGTTCGGCGGCACCACCGACCCCTACAACGTTGTCGCTGCTGAGGGTCTGCTGGAAGCCTACGAGGCCGAGAACGCTTCCCACCTGCTGGGCAGCCAGTACCGCGATCCCGATGGCTACTGGTACGGCATTTACAAGGGCATTTTGGGCTTCATGGTCAACAAGGATGAGCTGGCTCGTATGAACCTGGAAGCGCCCGCCGACTGGCAGGATCTGAAGAAGCCCGAATACAAGGGCCTGATCTGGCTGTCCAACTACAACACCGCCGGCACCGCCAAGCTGGTCATCAACACCATGATCCAGAAGTACGGCCACGACGAAGGCATCCAGTACCTGGTCGATCTGGACAAGAACATTCAGGTTTACACCAAGTCCGGCTCCGGCCCGTCCAAGAACGTCGGCACCGGTGAGTGCGTCATCGGCATCGGCTTCCTGCATGACGGCATTACCCAGATCGTGGACAACGGCTACGACAACGTCCAGCTGATCATCCCCTCCAGCGGCACCTCCTTCGAGATCGGCGCTACCGCCATCTTCAAGGGCGCCAAGCACCCCAATGCTGCCAAGCTGTTCATCGAGTACGCCCTCTCTCCCGAGTGCGTCAACCAGGCTGCCAGCACCGGCTCCTATCAGTTCCTGGTAATTGATAACGCCACCCAGCCCGAGGCTGCTACTGAGTTCGGTCTGGATCCCACCAATGTTATGAATTATGACTTCGAGGATGCCAAGCAGAATACCACCCAGTACATCTCCGATATCTTTGAGGCTCTTGGTGCTGCTGCGGATGACCGTTTCCAGACTGAATAATTTCCACCCGCATCACAACTGAACATTCAGTAGAATGAAAAGGGGGACGGTGGGCAAAGCCGTCCCCCTCACCTTTTTTCCGCAGCTCCCCTCATTTTTTCAGCGAAAGGAGGAAGCCACATGACAAAACGACAAGGCGCCGCGCTGGATCGCAAAAAGCTCTTTGCCGATCCCATCATGGTCACTACCGTCGTCGTATTGATTGCGTTCCTCACTCTGTTTATCATTTACCCGCTGGCCATCCTGCTGGTGGATAGCTTTATCTCTCCCGATGGGGGAGGCTTCACCCTCTCTGTTTTCAAGCGTATCTTTGATATGTGGACCTTCCGCACCGCCATTGGCAATACCCTCAAGGTCGGCTTTATGGTAGGCATCGGCTCCGCCCTTATCGGCCTGCTGTTCGCCTATGTCGAAGTGTATGTCAAGGTCCGCGGTAAATTCATGGGCGGCCTGTTCAAGGTAGTTTCCATGCTGCCGGTCGTCTCGCCCCCCTTTGTTCTGTCCTTGTCCATCATTATGCTGTTCGGTAAGTCGGGCATCATCACCCGTTACCTGCTGCATATTTACGATAACAGCGTCTATGGCTTCTGGGGCATCGTCATCGTACAGACCATGACCTTCTTCCCGGTCTGCTACCTTATGCTCCGCGGCCTGCTCAAAAATATCGACCCCAGCCTGGAGGAGGCCGCCCGTGATATGGGCGCCTCCCGCTGGAAGGTATTCACCAGTGTTACCCTGCCGCTCATGCTGCCCGGCCTCGGCAATGCCTTCCTCGTGTCCTTCATTGAATCCATCGCCGATTTCGCCAATCCCATGATCATCGGCGGCAGCTACGATACCTTGGCCACCACCATCTACCTGCAAATCACCGGTGCCTACGATAAGATCGGCGCGGCGGCCATGGCCGTGGTGCTCCTGTCCATTACCTTCATCATGTTCCTGGTACAGAAGTACTACCTTGAGCGCAAAACAGCAGCCACCCTCACCGGCAAGGCCAGCCGGGCCCGCATGCTCATCACCGATAAGAGCGTTCGGGTGCCGCTTACCGTGCTGTGCAGCGCCATCGCCATTTTCGTCATCCTCATGTATATCTGCGTGCCCTTCGGCGCTCTCTTCAATACCTGGGGCTACGATTTCCATCTCACCTTCAAATGGTTCGAGCGTGTATTCACCCGCTATCACGGCTTGCAGGCCTTCACCGATTCCTTTGTCCTGTCGCTCATTGCGGCGCCCATTACCTCGCTGCTCTCCATGATCATCAGCTACCTGGTGGTCAAAAAGAACTTCAAGACCAAGGGCTTCATCGAGTTTGCCTCCATGCTGGCCATGGCGGTGCCCGGCACCGTACTGGGTGTCGGCTATATCCGCGGCTTTGCCAATGGTATCTTCCATACCGGCTTGATGCAGGGGTTGTATGGCACCGGTGCCATTTTGGTCATCGTGTTCATTGTGCGCAGCCTGCCCACCGGTACCCGCAGCGGTATTTCCGCCCTACGGCAGATCGATAAGAGCATCGAGGAATCCGCCTATGATCTGGGTGCGGGCAGCGGCAAGGTGTTCACCACCGTCACTCTCCCCCTCATCAAGGATTCCTTCTTCAGCGGTTTGGTCACCTCGTTCGTGCGCAGCATTACCGCCATTTCCGCCATCATTCTGCTGGTCACGCCGCAGTTCCTGCTCATCACCGTGCAGATCAACGAGTTCGCCGAAAAGGGCAGCTATGGCCTGGCCTGTGCCTTTGCCACCATCCTTATCATCATCACCTATGGCTCCGTCCTGCTCATGAATACCTTCATTAAGCACTTCGGCACCAGCAAGAAAATAAAGGAGGTCACTGACTGATGGAAAAAGTGAAAAAAGGCGTCCGCCTCGAAAATATCTCCAAGATCTATCAAGATCCTAAAACCGGCAAGGACTTCTACGCCGTCCATGATGCCAACCTCGATATCGCGCCGGGCAGCTTTGTCACCCTGCTGGGCCCCTCCGGCTGCGGCAAGACCACCACGCTGCGCATGATCGCGGGCTTTGAAAGCCCCGATGCCGGCGAGATCTACCTCGGCGGCGAGCCCATCAATGAGCTGACCCCCAATAAGCGCGATACCGCCATGGTGTTCCAGAGCTACGCTCTGCTGCCTCACTATAATGTGTTCGATAATGTTGCCTATGGCCTTAAGCTGCGCCACCTCCCCAAGGAGGAGATCCGTGAAAAAGTCATGCGCATTCTCGATCTGGTGGAGCTCACCGGCATGGAAGGCCGCATGACCAACCAGCTTTCCGGCGGCCAGCAGCAGCGTGTGGCGATTGCCCGCGCCTTGATTACCAAACCGGCTATTGTGCTCTTTGATGAACCCCTCTCCAACCTGGATGCCAAGCTGCGTGTTTCCATGCGTACTGAGATCCGCCGCATCCAACAGGAGGTCGGCATCACCGCCATTTATGTCACCCACGATCAGTCTGAGGCCATGGCCCTGTCGGATCAGATCATCATTATGAATAAGGGCGTCGTTGCGCAGATCGGCACCCCGCAGGAAATTTATTTCCACCCCGTTTCGGAATTTGTTGCGGATTTCATTGGCGAAGCGAACTTCCTGCGCGGCAAGGTGCTGGCTTTGGAGGGCAATACCGCCACACTGGCCATCGAGGGCGAAACCGCCCATGTGGAAGCTACCCGCCCCGTTTCGGTTGGGGAGGAGGTCACCATGGTGCTCCGTCCGGAATCCGCCACCCTCACCGAGGATCGCGGTCTGCCCTGCAAGGTCGAAGTCAGCTGCTTCATGGGTTCCTATCAGAACTACCATGTCCGTGTGGGTGAGACCCTCGTCAAGCTCACCGAGTACAACCCCAAGAATAAGCGCATCTTTGCCCAAGGCGAAAACTGCTTTGTCCACTTTGATGCCAACGCCACCCACATCCTGTAATCGCACAAAAATAGGAGCCGCCCGTAAGGGCGGCTCTTTTCATCCATCTTAATATACAATTTGTATTATTCTATTCTAATATTACATCATTTGCTGTACCTGTTCCTCCGGGAGAATGGCTGTTTCCAAAGCGCGGTAAGCATTGCGCAGATACAGGATATACAGCACCGTGCCAATGATTTGGGCGATTACGGCGAAGATCGCAAGATACCCGGCAATGATGACTGCGATGTTGCCGGGGATCATCCGCAGCAGATAACACACAAGAAGAATAACAGTACACACCACATTCAGCTTCCACACCACGATGCCGCGGTCGATCAGATTTTCCGCGGCAGCCAGCCGTTTCTTTCAGTAGGCGATTGGTGGTAATGCATACAAAGTACAGCGAAGCCAGTGATAATACATCGGTAGCGATCGATAGAATATTGCCGCAAATGCCGGCGAACCCCTCGGCCCCCGCATAAGCAGAAACCAGGCTGGCGGCCAGGTTCGTGACCAGGCCGGCAATAACCATATTAAAAGCGGTGTGGTACCCTTTATCGTCCTTACGGCACTGGGCCAGGCCCACCAGGGCCAAAAAACCAGCGATCAGCATGGCAGCCACTGCCAATACCTGCACAATGGGGACGATCACCAGCACAATGGAGATCAACCCTACCAGTCTGGCTTGGTACACCGTTTTCAGCCCCGCTGCGGCATTGGGATAAGTCATCATACACATCTCCTTTTTTACTAAAATTCGTGTTTCCCTATACAATTTAATTGTAACATATAACGCCTATACCGTCAATTCCGCAAAAAAGCACCCTCCCACAGCAGGGGAGGGTGCTAGTGCCTTTATTGCCAAATGGTGTTTACAGCTCCGGTCCTACATATACATCCGCTGCCGGTCCGCCAATGGATTTCAGCGCCGTGGTGGCATCCCGCAGGTACAGGATATACAGGATGGATCCTACGATTTGCGCGATGGCCGTCACCAGTGTCACAACGGTCGCCAGCAGCTGCAGGGAAGCACTGGGGATCAGCGCCAGCAGAGTGCATACCACCTCCACGATGGTGCAGATGACATTGATCTTCCAAACCACTACGCCGCGGTCGGTAATGCGCCCATCCGCGCCGATGTTCTTCAGCAGTTTGTTGGTGGTGATGCATACAAAGTACAGCACCGCCAGTGCCAGCGCCTCATTCACCAGATCAAAAATAACGCCGCCGATGAGGGAATTCAGCACGCTGATGACCAGCTGCGCGATAATCAAGGTAAAGGCGGTCTTGTAGTTTTCGTCGTCCTTTCCTGCCTCGTTAATGCCGATCATATACAGCACCAGAGAAACAATCAGCGCGATTGCGGCCAGTATATTGATGACCGGAATGATCATCAGTACAGCGGCAACCAGTGCAATGACCTGAGATTGATACACTCGCTCCAGGCCATGGGTGGCGTTGGGATACATCATAATGAGATACAGCTCCTTTTCATGTTTTTCGGGGGCGTTCCCCCTTTTTCTCATCATACCATTTCTGTCGCCGGTCGTCAATCTGCAATAGGGCAGGGGAGAGCCTTCCCCGCCCCGCAGCAAAGCCCCCGGCTTTATTCAATCGAGGGCTTATATTATATTTCCTTCAGAGAGTCCGGCGGCTGTAAAAATCGGCGATGGCTGTGCCTTGGCTCACCAGGCATCAGCCCGTCTTGCGCCGGGCATAAGCCTGCCTTCGCCGCGGCCTTGCCCTCCCCGATTTTTCTATGCCGCCGCTCTTTTTTACCACCGCAGCTCCAGCGCGTTCTCCGGGCAGATGGCCTCGCACATGCCGCAGCCGGTGCAGCGTGCCGCATCCAGTACTATTTTCCCCGCCTCCATTGTCATAGCGCCGTACAGGCAGCTGCTTACACACTTGCCGCAGCCGTTGCAGCCGCCGGTCCGGTGGGCCGTCAGGGGACGGGGCGGCAGCTCCTCAAAGGCCTGCAGAGAGCCCAGCGCCAGCCCGCACACTTCCTCGATGGAATAATACCCATGGTCCTCCAGCCACCGTTCCAGGTCACCCAGGATGCGTGGGATCGCCTCGTAGCTGTCCCGCAGCAGTACGCTGGCCAGCTGTACGCTTTGGGCCCCCAGCATGATAAATTCCAGGGCATCGTGGGCGGAGTTGATCCCGCCGCAGCCGCAGATGGGAAACCCGGTCGTCTGCTTTAGGGTGGCAATGGTCGCCAGCGCTATGGGCCGTCCGCTGTATCCGCCGTAGGTGGGCATCAGCGCCCGGTGGTGCTCCAGGTCCACGCCCATCAGCCCCTTCAGGGCGTCTATGGCGGTCACACCGGCTACTCCTGCCTCCTCCAGCGAGGAAGTAAATCCGTTGAAATTAGAGGCCTCATAGCTCAGCTTTACCGAAACGGGGATATCCACCGCCTCGGTCACCGCGGAAATAAAGCCGAAGATCTCTCGCGGCACGGTGCCCACATCCATGCGGGTTCCCAGCGGCGCGGAAAGACTCACCTCCACGGCATCGGCGCCCATCCGCTCCACCTTGCCGGCCAGGTAGGCCAGCTCGCTGGGGGTGTTGCCCCATATGCTCGCGATGAGCTTGCAGTCGCCGCGCCGCAGTGACTCAAATTCCTGTTCCCACTGCTCCAGGTGAATGCCGGAAAACAGCGTTGTGTTGAATAGCTGCCCGCTGCCGCTTAGGTACAGCCGGGGGCTGGGGTTTTGGTTGGCCTCCAGCGTGATGGTTTCGGTCACCACGGCGCTGGCCCCGGCATCTATGGATCGCTGGATCGAAGCGCCATCGCGGGACCACGGCCCCGCCGCCACCACGATGGGATTTTTCAGCTTCAGTCCCATATACTCGGTACTCAATGACATTGCGTTTACCCCCATTCGTTTCCTTTCATCCAAACAGCTCATAAATGGGCTTGGTATTGCCGCAGCTCCGGCGGATCTTCAATTTGGGCTGCAAAATAACTTCCTGCGGGCCTATGCCCTCTTCGCCGTTGTCCTCTATGTTATCAAAGAGCATGCGGGCCGCCACCATCCCCAGTCTTCGGCTGGGCGATTCCAGCGCCGTCAGCGACGGCTCCAGGATGGCACAGGTCGAGGAATCGGAAAGGCAGGCCAGTGCCATGCGCTCCGGTACCGGGATCTTCTCATCCTGCAGGGCTTTCAGCACGCCGCTGGCCTGTCCGCTGCTCGCGGTGATCATGGCCCTGGGCAGGGTATCGTTCTGCAGTAGCCGCTGGGTGATGAGATACCCGCCCCACGGGGTGTCCTGCTCCGTCAGGATCTGCTCTTCTGCGTCGGGTAGCAGCTCCCGCAGGGCCCGCCGGTAACCGGCTGTGATCTGCCTCATTTCCACCAGCGGTGCCTCATCCAGCAGCAGTGTAATTTCCTTTTGCCCCATTTTTATCAAATGGGTTGTCATTTGATAGGCGCCTTCCTCATAATTTATATAGCAGAGGTTCCTGCATAATCCCGGCTCACCCGGCCCGATGTGCACCCAGGGCAGGTTGGGACCCAGCAGGGCGTTGCGCTGCTCCCGCCCCATCACGGAGGATGCCAGAATCAGCCCGTCCACCTGCCGTCCCACCACCATCTTCAGGTACTCGGCCTCTTCCTCCGGGCTGGCATGGGTATTGCACAGCATTACAATGTGCTGCTTTTTCAGGGCTACCGTCTCCACACCGGACATAATCTCCCGGTAGCGCCGGCTTTCTATGTTTGGCACCAGCAGCGCTATGGTGCTGGTTTTGCCCAGGTTCAGCCCGCGCGCAAACCAGTTGGGGTGATAATTCAGGCTTTCCATCACCGCCAGCACATGGGTCTTGGTTTCGGGCTGCACCTGCTCCGGGTGGTTCAGCACCCGGCTGATGGTCGCTACCGAAACACCCGCCGCTTTGGCTACTTCTTTTATATTGATGGCAGCCTCACCCCTTTCCGCCGGTCCGGCATATAACCGGTTACATTCTCTCTTTTCGGCACTAATTATAGCATATCAGCCTATATTTTGCAAAGAAAATTGCACAAACCGTCAAAATCCATGTAATCGGTTTCGCGGATTCGGCACTTTTCACAAGGAAATCCAGTTATTTTTGTCACCAAATCGTGCAAAAGGGGGTGGACAAAGGCCGTTAGGGCGTGCTATGATGAACATGTCAGATGAAACCGGTTACATAGAGGGCCGGCTTCTGAACAACTTTGAGGAGGTTTTTCACAATGTCTGAAAACACCAAGGCTGCAAAAGCAGTCGAAAAAGTCGATGCTGACTATTCCCTGGAAGCAGTACCCGAGTCGGCACGCAAAGGCTTCTGGAACATGTTCTTCGTAATGGTAGGCTTTACCTTCTTCAGCGCCAGCATGAGCGTCGGCGCCAAGCTCGGTAACGGCCTCGATCTCTCCGGCTTCATCTGGGCGTGCATCATCGGCGGTGTTATCCTTTCCGCCTACTGCGGCGTTCTGGCATTCATCGGTGCTTCCACCGGCATGACCATGGACCTGCTGTGCCGTCGCGCATTCGGTACCAAGGGCTCCTACCTGTCCTCCTTCCTGCTGGGCTTCACCCAGATCGGTTGGTTCGGCGTAGGCGTTGCCATGTTCTCCATTCCCGCTGCCGAGCTGCTCGGTGTCAATGAGTGGGTTCTCACCATCATCGCTGGCCTGCTGATGACCGCTACCGCGGCTACCGGCATGAAGGGTCTGGAGATCGTTGCTTATATCTCCGTTCCGCTCATCGTTATCCTCGGTGTTTATTCCATGATCACCGCAGGCGTAGAGGGCGGCGGTCTTGCTGCCATCTTCGGTCAGTCTGCCGGCAAGATCTCCCTGTTCACCGGTGTCGGCTATGTTATCGGCTCCTTCATCTCCGGCGGTACCGCTACCCCCAACTTCATTCGCTTTGCCAAGAACCGTAAGGTTGCTGTTTGGACCACCGTCATCGCCTTCTTCCTGGGCAACACCCTGATGTTCTGCTTCGGCGCTATCGGCGGTGCTTTCACCGGCAAAGAGGATATCTTCTATGTTATGATCGCTCAGGGTCTGGCAATCCCCGCCCTCATCGTTCTGGGCGCCAACATCTGGACCACCAACAATAACGCTCTGTACACCGGCGGTCTGGGTCTCGCCAACATCACCGGTAAGCCCATGAAGTACCTCACCTGGGTTGCCGGCATCATCGGCACCGCCCTGGCTATCTGGCTGTACTACAACTTCGTCGGCTGGCTGAACATTCTGAACTGCGCTCTGCCTCCCATCGGCATGATCGTGATCCTCGACTACTTCAAGAACCGCAGCAAGTACGATGGCAAGCACGCCGAGGCTGTTGTCAACTGGTTCAACGTGATCGGCATCATTGCCGCTGCCGTTGTTGCCAACTTCCTGCAGTGGGGCATCGCCGCCGTTAATGCGATGGTCGTATCCGCCATCTTCTTCTTCATCGGCGAGCTGACCGGCGCCAACAAGTAAGCTCCGTCTGAAAATGCAATATGATCTCTCAAGGAGGAGTGAAACCCATGCTTTTTAAGAATCTGTTCATCGAAAACGCAACCGAAGCGGTTGATATCCGTGTTACCGACGGTAAGTTTGAAAAGATCGCTGCGAACCTCGAAGCCCTCCCCGGCGAAGAGGTGGTAGACTGCGGCGGTAAGCTGGCCCTGCCCCCCGTCATCGAGTCTCATGTCCACCTGGATACCTGCCTGACCGCAGGCCGTCCCCACTGGAACATGAGCGGCACCCTGTTCGAGGGCATCCAGCGCTGGGAGGAGTATAAGCCATTCCTCACCAAGCAGGAGGTCAAGGACCGTGTAAACAAGGCCATCCGGATGCAGGCCTCCAACGGTATCCAGCACGTCCGTACCCACGTTGACATCAACGACCCCAAGCTGACCGCTATGGAGGCGCTGCTGGAGCTGCGTGAGGAAGTCAAGGACTTCATGGATATCCAAATTGTCGCCTTCCCCCAGTACGGCATTTTGAGCTATCCCAAGGGCAAAGAGCTGCTGGAAGACGCCTTGAAGATGGGCGCCGACGCTGCCGGTGCTATCCCTCACTTCGAGTTCACCCGTGAGTACTCTGTTGAGTCCCTCAACATTTGCTTCGATCTGGCTCAGAAGTACAATAAGCTCATCGATGTTCACTGCGATGAGATCGACGATGAGGCTTCCCGCGGTCTGGAGACTGTTGCCACCCGTGCCTACGAGACCGGAATGCGCGATATGGTCACCGCTTCCCACACCACTGCCATGCACAGCTACAATAACGCTTATGTTATTCGTCTGATGCGCATCCTGAAGATGAGCGGCATGAACTTTGTTGCCAATCCCTGCGTGAATGTTCACCTGGGCGGCCGTGCCGATACTTATCCCAAGCGCCGCAGCATGACCCGCGTCAAAGAGCTGACCGCTGAGGGCATCAATGTATCCTTCGGTTACGATGATATCTTTGATCCGTGGAACCCCCTGGGCAACGGAAATATGCGTGACCCTGTCTTCATGGGTCTGTATGCCGGCCATATGCTGGGCTACGATGAGATCTGCAACTCCTACAAGTTCGTTACCACCAATGCGGCCCGTACCCTGCATCTGGGCGATGCCTACGGCATCAAGGAAGGCAACGCTGCCAACTTCGTCGTATTCGATGCGAAAAACTGGTATGATGCCCTCAACTACGATGTATCCGTGCTGTATTCTTACCGCAATGGTAAGCTGGTCGCGGAGACCAAGCCCAAGGAGACCACCGTACATTATTGATCCCGATTAATGTCCTATACTCTTTCATATTTGTCTCTCTTGTGAGGAGGAGCGCCTGCCACTCGGCGGGCGCTTCTCTTTTCTCAGGTTGCTAAATCCCGCCCCATCTGTTATAATCACTGCATAGGCATTTAGACGGTCCTAAAAAATGGGCCCTGGCTGCGTTGCGTCCTCGCCATACAACAGCCCGTCTTGCGCCGGGCATGAGTATGCCATCGGCCGCGCCTTGCCATCTTCCCATTTTTTAGCCGCCCAGTGGCTTGGCCCACTCGCATAATAAAGAGAGCAGCAGCGCCGCTCGGCGGCGCGGTAGGGGAACATCATGGTCAAAATGAAAAAACATATCCTGTATATCGCACTGGGCCTCCTGGCCTTGATCGCCATCATCACCACAGTGCTGGCCATCGGCGGCGTAGTTCCCCTGCCTGTTATTGGCCAGCCCGCCATCCAACAGCCCGCTGTATCGGATTCCCAGCCCCACGGCCCCACCGCTGCGGAGGTGGAAGCCCTGATAGACGCCCTGCCGCAGCCGGTCACCAACGCCGATTCGATCAAGGTTTTGATCGCCCGCTTGGCCTATCGGGAGCTTTCCACCAGTCAGCAGGCCCAGGTCCACAATCTTTCCCTGCTGGAGGCCGCGGAGCAGATCCTGGCTGAGCTGGGCCGGAAAAGCAGCGAAAGCGGCTTGACGGTCATTGGGGTGGATAGCCGCGTCACCTTCACTGGCGGCGCAGTCTATGCCTCCTCCCGCAGCACCGAACCCGCCCGCCAGTTTGAGGGCACCAGCACCTGCCGGGTCACATTCTATGCGGAGGGCGCCGCCCACCCCTTCCACCTGGTTTCAGAGGACGGCTCCGGTATCTACGGCTGGGTGGATGAGAACGCGGTCCATTTAGGTTAAATTTTATTAAAAACGACCCCTGCGGCGGCCAACGCCCAGGGGCCTTTTCATGCCCATAGCCTCCCTTGCGTAAAGGGAGAG
>ENA-ORSC01002100-ORSC01002100.1-human-gut-metagenome-genome-assembly--contig:-NODE-2100-length-12495-cov-3.242444_pt1 | contig 12495 bp, 14 predicted proteins | sample MGYA00242178_ERZ509140 | MGnify/ENA primary metagenome ERZ509140 (study PRJEB26280, sample SAMEA2338681) | human gut metagenome | biome: human gut; feature: human-associated habitat; material: faeces... | reverse complement strand
TACGGTGGCGGGCACCGACGGAAACGGGTTCGCCGTCGGGGAACTGTCCACCATCGTGGACCCGATCCCCTACGTGGCCAGCGTGAGCAATACCACGGCCACCGAGGGCGGCGCAGAGATCGAGAGCGACGACGACCTGGCGGAACGGGTTTTCCTGGCCCCTGGGGCCTATTCTACGGCCGGGCCGGAGGACGGATACCTGTACCACGCCAAGGCGTACAACGCCGCCATAGGCGACGTGGTGGCCACCAGCAACCAGGCGGCGGGCACGGTGGACATTGTTTTCATCATGGCCGACGGCAGCACACCGGGGGAGGAAATGATCGAGGGCCTGGAGGGATACCTGCAGGGAAAGACGATCCGCCCCATGACGGACCTGGTGCGCGTCGCGGCGCCGCAGGAAGTCCAGTACACCATCAACCTGACCTATTACATCAACCGGAGCGACAGCGCCCAGGCTGTGACGATCCAACAGCAAGTGGCGGCGGCGGTGGAGCAGTACAAGACCTGGCAGCGGGCCATAGGACGGGATATAAACCCCTCCCAACTGGTCCGCATGGTCATGGACGCGGGCGCCAAGCGCGTGACCGTGACGGCCCCCACATACACCACCGTGGACGCCACCAAGGTATCCGCCCTCCAGGGGGAGGCCGTGATCAGTTACGGGGGGCTGGAAGATGATTAAACTTTCCGGGAGCCGGTTCACGGATATTATGCCGGACAACCTGGCCAGCCAGGCAGAAACCCAGGCGTTTGCCTACGCGGTGGGGCGGCAGATTGAAAAACTGTGCGCCTACTCTGACGCGGCCAGGACCTACGCGGCCATAGCGACCATGCCGGAGTGGCTGCTGGACTACATGGCCGTGGAACTTCGCACCCCGTCCTACGACGAAAACTATTCCCTGAAAACAAAACGGGCGCTGATCCAGGGGTCCCTCCTGTTCTACACGCAAATGGGGACGCCGGCGGCGGTCAACCGGATTATTGAAACCATCTTTGAAACCGGGTACATCGAGGAATGGTACGAGTATGACGGAGAGCCGCATCATTTCCGGGCCTATGTCGGGGACGGCGGCGAGGTGGGGCCGGGAGAACTGGAGGAGTTCCGGCGGGTCCTGTCCTCCGTCAAGCGGCTTTCGTCATGGCTGGACGATATTATCACGATCACCACCATGGACCCGGATACGGTGACATTCACGGGGACTATGGGGAAAGGCTACACGTCCACGCCCCTGCCGGAGGCGGCGGTGGACTACCACCTGGAGGACGCGATCCGAGCGGGTGGAACCTTCGGGACCATCACACAAACCGCCATCCCGGCGGCAATCTAAACAGGAGGAAAACCCATGTTTTACGGTTTTGTAATTACAGAGGCAGGAAACAGCCTGCTGGCCAGCATGGTGGCAGGGCAAACCCTGACCATCACAAAGGCAGTTATGGGCGAGGGCACCGCAGACAACGCGGAGGCCGCCCGGCAGTTGACAAACCTGATCACCCCGGGGCCGGAGGCCACCAGCACCGAGCCGACGGTGGACGGGAACGCCGTCAACATGATCGTGGAGTATCGGTCCGACCTGAACGGCGGCCTGCAGGAAGGTTTTTGGATCGGTGAATTTGGCATTTTCGGCAAGGTGGGCGACGGGGTGGAAACCATGATCGGGTACGGTTCCCTGGGCGACGCCAAGCAGTACGTGAGCGCCTACGTGTCCGGAACCGCGCCGGACGTGCGCCGGTATCCCGTTTCCATCACCGTCACCACGGGGATCCAGGTGGACGTAGACTATCCGGCGGAGGCGTGGATGACCGCCGAGGACGTGGCGGCCTACTTCAACGAAACCCTAAAGCCGGATCTGGAGGACAGCCTGCAGAAACTGATCGACGACCACAACGAGGACCCGGACGCACACGGCGGCGCCCTGGCGGACAAGCAGGACAAGATCGAGGTGGAGGGGATCCTGAAAGGGACCAAGACCACCACCGAGGAGGGCGACACGTACAGCGTGGGACCGGCCACGCCGGGAACCGACTACCAGGCGCCCACCAATACCCTGACGGCAGCGCAGGCCATGACCACCCAGGACCTGATCCCCTTCTATGACGTGACCAACAACCAGCACAAGCGGACCACCCTGCAGGCGCTGAAAGAGGCCATCGGGGTGCAAAGCCCGGCCATCAATGTGACCACCTGCGCGGGAGCCTCCGTGACCTGTTCGGACGGCGTGACCACCCTGGAGGGCACAGGGTCCACGGAGTTTGAACTGCCCAACGTGGGAAACTGGACCGTGACCGCCCAACTGAACGGGGAAAGCGTGTCCGAGGTGGTGAACGTGAGCGGCGCCCTGCTGTATGAGGTGGACCTGATGATCACGAGCGGGATCGCCGTGACCACCCAACCCACCAAGACCACCTATTTCATCGGGGAGGCGTTCGACCCGACGGGCATGGTGGTGACGGCCACCTTTGCCGACGACACCACCGCAGACGTGACCGAGGACTGCACCTTCTCCCCGGAAACCATGGCGGCGGGCACCCAATCCGTAACCATTACATACGTCCGGGCGGGCGTCACCAAGACCGCCACGGTGGCGGTGGCGGTGCGGACCCTGGACCATATCGCTGTGACCACGCCGCCCAGTAAGACGGCCTACAAGTACGGGGAAACCTTCCAGCCGGCAGGCATGGTGGTGACGGCCTACTACACCGACGAAACCAGCCGGGCGGTGACAGGGTACACCTACTCCCCCACCGGCGCCCTGGCCATGAACAACACCACGATCACTATTTCCTACACGGAGGGCAGCGTGACCAAACAGACCACCCAGGCCATCACCGTGGCCAAGGTTCTGGCCAGTATTGAGATCACCACACCACCCACCAAAACCGCCTATTTCTCCGGGGAAACCTTCAACCCGGCGGGCATGGTGGTGACGGCCCACTACAACGACGGGAGCAGCGCGGCAGTGAGCGGCTACACCTACTCCCCCAACGGCGCCCTGGCGGCGGGAAACAACACGATCACCGTTTCCTATTCCGAGGGAGGCGTGACCAGGACCGACACCCAGGCCATCACTGTGACCACGATCTCCAACACCCTGAACAGCAATTCATGGGCCACCATCAAGGCCGTTTCCGACGCCGGCCAGGGGGACAACTACTGGGACGTGGGCGACACCAAGGCCATCACCATCAACGGGAACGTGGGGAACACCAATTTTTCCAACCTCTCGATCAATGTCTATATTATCGGGTTCAACCACAATTCCGCCCGAGAGGGCAACAACCGGATCCACTTCAAGATCGGCAAGATCGGCGGCACCCAGGTGGCCCTGGTAGACAGCCAATACGGCAGCGGCGTTTCCTCCTCCGGCTACTTCTCCATGAACACCAGCAACACCAACACCGGAGGGTGGGCGAACAGTTACCACCGCCGGACCCTGCTGGGCAACACGGGAACACCCACCAGCCCGCCGGCCAATTCCCTGCTGGCGGCCATGCCGGCCGATCTGCGGGCCGTTATGAAAGCCGTAACCAAGTACAGCGACAACACCGGCGGCGGAAGTGACGCCGCCAGCTATGTCACCAGCACCACGGATCTGCTGCCGCTGCTTTCGGAGTTTGAATACCACGGGGCCAGGTCCTACGCCAACAGCGCGGAGAAGAATTACCAGGCCCAATATGACTATTACCGGGCCGGAAACAGCAAGGTACATTATAGGCACAACGCCACCGGCACGGCGGCCTATGTGTGGTGCCGTTCCGTCTATTCGAGCAACTACAACACTTTCTGCCGTGTCGGCACCGGCGGCGGCGCCGGCACTGTCGGCGCCGGCAATTCCTGGGCGCTGGCCCCCTGCTTTTTTGTCTAATCGCCGCAGCATATCCGGCAAAATCCCGCCCACGGAAGTGGGCGGGAAACCCGGACAGAGAAAGAAAACCCGTGAGGTGAAAGAATGTCAGTTCTGAAAGAAAAGCGGACCGTGAGCAAAGCGGAGTATGTGAACACCGCAAACCAGATTTATGTGGAAACGGTGGGCTTTTTGACGCGGCTTTCCGCCCGTTATTCCCGGCTGATTGCAGAGGGCACCGCGCAGCTGGCCGGTGAGGTCATGGACCACACCGAAAAGGCCAACAAAATATACCCGTCGGACGAACAGCGCAAAGCCCAGCGCAAGGCGCATTTGCTGGAGGCGCTGGCCTCCCTCTCTGCGCTGGACGTGCGCCTGACCCATGCCTATCTGGTTATGTACCAGAACCCGCAAGGGTGCTTTACGGCGCCCAGCGGAAAAACGGTCCCGCCCAAGGAGGCCATGGACAAGCTGGACCGCATGGCGCAGAGCCTGGGCGAACTGATAGACCGGGAGGACACCCTGCTGCGGAATATCCTGGAGAGCGACAGGAAGCGGAAATAAGTCATTTTTATGGGTGTATCTTTGAAAACGCGCCGGGAGGCAGGGCGGCTTTCCCCTCTGACGGCGGCCAATGTGTGGTGCCGTTCCGTCAATTCGAGCAACAACAACAATTTCTGCCTTGTCAACACCGACGGCAGCGCCAACAATAACAACGCCAACAATTCCTGGGCGCTGGCCCCCTGATTTTGCATAACTGGGTCAAATGCAGTAACGAACGTGAACCGGACCCATGTAAAAGGAAAGATACTTCCCTAGCGAAAGCCTGAAACTGCCCGCTGATGATCCCGCGCGGACGCTGCTTGCATGGCGGGGGTATTGTGCTAACCCCGTTTCATGCGCTGGATCGAAGCAGTTTAGACGCACACCAACACCACAACTGTACGGAGGGCGAATACTTTTCTATGACAAGCGAACAGCGCCGCGAGGCGCGTTACAGACGCCGCCAGACAAGGCGGCAGGCAAAGCGAAAGGCCCACAGCGACGCCCTGGGGCAGATTGAGGAAGTTTTCAGTTACCGCGCCATGTTTTTCTATGGCCGGAAATGCTGCAACGGCGTGAGGTGGAAAGCCAGCACACAGCGGTTTGAAATGCACCTGTTTTCAGGCACCGCCAAGCGCCGGCGCAAGATCCTGAATGGAACATGGAAGCCAGGCAAAACCGCCCATTTCACCCTGAAAGAACGGGGCAAGGTTCGACCAATAGACGCGCCGCACATTGAGGATCGGCAGGTTTATAAGGTTCTGACCAAAAAGGTGCTGGTGCCGCTGTATATGCCCAGTATGATCTACGACAACAAAGCCAGCCAGAAAGGCGGCGGCCTGCATTTCCATTACAGACGCCTGGCCAAGCACCTGCGGGACCATTACCGCAAGCATGGCCTGGAGGGTGCCCTGTTCCTGATGGATTTTCACCACTTTTTCCCGGACGCGCCCCACGCGCTGCTGTATGAGCGGCACCGGGGCATGATCCTAAACCCGGACCTGCGGCAGTTGGCCGATCTGGTGGTGGCAGCTGTGCCGGGCGGCGTGGGTATGCCGCTGGGCGTGGAGCCAAGCCAGCAGGAAATGGTGGCGCTGCCGTCCTCCCTGGACAACCGGATCAAAGCCCAGCTTTCGATCCATGGCGCTGCCCATTACATGGACGACTATTACACCATTCTGCCGTCGAAGCAGGCGGCGGAGGTGACCGCGGCGGACGTGATCGGCCACGCGGAGGCCATGGGCCTGCAGGTCAACGCCGGAAAGTCAAAAGTGGTTCCGTTCTCCAGACCGTTCCGGTTCTGCAAAGCAAAGTTTCAGGTGACGGACACCGGCGCCGTGAAGATCCACGGCTGCCGGGACGGCATGAAGCGGGCACGGCGGAAACTGCGGCTTTTCCAGGCGCGTGTGGCCAGCGGTGAAATGACGGTGGAGCAGGTGGCCCAATGGCTGCAAACACCGATTTCCTACTATGAGAACTTCAACGATCACGGCAGGGTGCTGAAACTGCGGCGGCTATTTTATGCGATTTTCAAAACGGAGGTGTAAACCATGTTCAAGATCACAAAAGACGGGGCGACCGTGGCCATGACCGAGGCCCCCAACTACATCAAGCAGGCGGAAAACGGCTGTTTCGTGCTGTGCCCGGAGGCGGAGGCCACGGGGATCGCGCACAACGGCACCGTTTACCACCTCCTGGGACGCCCTGACATGGCAGGGGCAGAAATCACGGTCATGCTGGAAGAAACGGACGCGGGAGTGGAGATCGCCAAGGCGGCAGACGCTACGGGGATCGTGTTCGTCACAATGGCGGAGGCTGGAAGCGTGGACGCCACAACGGCGGCGGAACACGCGGACCTTTTCGCGCCGTGGGCGGTGCCGGTGGCCTATACCGTGGGCCAGATCCGCAGATATACGGACGGGAAGCTGTATAAATGCGTTCAGGCCCATACGTCACAAGCGGACTGGACGCCGGACAAAACCGCAAGCCTTTGGACGCCGGTTTCCGATCCGGCGGAGGAATGGCCGGAATGGTCCCAGCCGGTTGGCGCACATGACGCATACAGCAAGGACGCCAAGGTGTCGCACAATGGCAAGCATTGGACCAGCACTGTGGACAGCAACGTGTGGGAGCCTGGCGTGTACGGGTGGACGGAGGTGTAAGCCGTGGGCGCTGCCTACATCGTAAGAAAAAGAGCGCGGTTTGTGAGTATCAACGGCCCCGTAAACCTCCGGTATGGTACGCCTGTGGACGCTGTGGACGGGTTTCTGGTACATAATGGCCGCCCATTGTGCGCGGTAACCAGCGAGAGCGCACACCGCTATTTTGCACGAAATGACGACGGAAACGGGAAAGCCCGCGGCGCCCTGATCGGCGCCATCACGGCCAAGCTGGAGCGGAAAGACGCCGGCCATCAAATGCGCTGGGATCTCCTGTGGAGCGACCCGGAGGCGCAGAAATTACGCCACCCGGATCATGCGGATTATTGGCTGTGGGGACACGCCTTTTTTGAGGCGGACATGGCAGACCTGGAACACGTCGCCGGGCTGATCGGTGCGAGGAGGTGACGCTGCCATGGATTATATGAAACTGGTGGCGGACCTCTGCCAGATCATTGACCGCCAGAATGAAATCACCAAGGCCATGGCGGTGCAGCTGGGACAGCGCGACGCCCTCCGGTATGAGGAGGAAATGGCGACGGTTCGGCGGGACTACGATACCGCCATGGGGGAGGTGGATCCGTGCAAAAACTAATTGAAACGCTGTCCACCGTGAGCGTAGGCCAGGCGCTGACTGGCGGCGTCACCGTGGTGGCGCTGGTGTCCGTGTTTATCGAAATTACACCGGTGAAGATCAACCCGGTTTCCAAGTTTCTGGCCTGGCTGGGGCGGAAGATCAACAGCGAAGTGATCGCCAAGGTGGAAAGGCTGGAAACCGAGGTGCAGGCCATGAGGAAAGCGGACGGAGAGCAGGAAGCCATAAACTGCCGTTACCGGATCCTACGGTTCGGGGACGAAGTAAAACACGGCACCCGGCACAGTCAGGAACATTTTGAGCAGATCCTGGCCGATATTGACGCCTACGAAATCTATTGCAAGGATCACAAGGATTTCAAGAACAACAAAACCAAAGTGACCACGGAGCGGATCCTGGACGTTTACCGCAAGTGCGTGGAAACGGACGATTTTTTGTAATGGGAGGAAGCCGTGAAAATCTTTATTGTGGCCGCGGCGGCGTGGGCTGCCGGTGCCCTCCTGGGTTATTTCGTGGCCCGGCTGGCGTATAAGCACCTGCGGAAGCGTCTGCGGACGCTGCGGCAGGAACGGAAGCCGCCTAAAAAGAAAATGGGCACCATGGACAGGATCCTGGTTCTGGAAGCGGTTTTCTTGGTGGCGTACACGGTGGCCGATCTGGTGGTTTTCTGGCACACCGGATCAGAGCCTGCAACCCTGACCGGCTGCGTGTTCGGCGTGTGCGGCCTGGAAAACGGCGTCATGGGCTGGATCAAGACCAACAAGGACAAGGCGGCGGAGGCCGTCGGAACGAGCGGGAGCGGCACCCAGCCGCCCCCGGAGGAACCGCCCGCGGGCACCGGCGAACCACCGGACGCGGGCCTGTGAGGAGGTATAAACAAACATGACCGGAAACGAACTGCGCCGAAAGGTGGCGGACATTATCAACGCATGGGACGGAGCAACCAGAGGCAGCGCCAAGCACCTGGAGATCCTGAACATCTACAACAACCACAAGCCGCTGGCAAGAGGTTACCGCGTACAGGTGGGTGACGCCCATTGTGCCACCACGGCCTCCGCGGCGTACATCAAGGCAGGGATCGCGGAGTACACCGGGACGGAGTGCGGCGTGGGAAAGTACGTCGAGATCGCCAAGAAAAAAGGGATCTGGACGGAGAACGACGCATACACCCCCAAGGTGGGCGACGCCTGCGTGTACGACTGGCAGGACGGGGCCAACTACGCCACCACCGACAACACCGGCGCACCGGATCACATTGGCATTGTAACCAAGGTGGGCGGCGGCACCTTTGTGGTCACAGAGGGAAACATGAACGGCGGCAAGGTGGGCAAGCGCACCGTGAAAGTGAACGGGCGGTATATCCGCGGTTTCATTACCCCGGACTTTGACATGATCGCCCGGAAACTGGGCGGTACGGCGGACAAGCCAACGAAACCGACGACCCAGGCGGCGGGTACATACACCGTAAAGAGCGGCGACACCCTTTCCCGTATCGCCGCAAAGTACGGCACCACCGTGGCCAAACTGGTGGAGATCAACGGCATTAAAAACCCGAACCTGATCCGCGTGGGCCAGGTCCTCCGCCTGCCCGGCGGAGCCGTCAAGTACACCGTTGTGGCCGGGGACACCCTTTCCCGTATCGCCGCGAAGTACGGCACCACCGTGGCCAAGCTGGCAGCAGACAACGGGATCAAAAATCCGAACCTGATCCATGTGGGCCAGGTTATCACCATCAACAAATAATTTTGCCGGAGGTGCTGGAATGGTTATTATCAAGGCGCTGGCCTGGGTGCTTTCCCTGGCCGCTGTGGTCACCTGGCTGGTGGCCCTGGTACGCTGGGACGGTTCGATCCCCTGTGATCGGAGCCAATGCGAAAGCTGCCCATTTCCGCGATGCCACGAAAATGGCCAGGACAGCACCGGGCAGGAATGAGAGGTAAAAATGGAACAGACTATTATCCGCCTGGCCATTGGCCTGGTTCTCCTGGTGGCTGTCAACGTCGTGCTGGGCAGCCTGAACGCCCTTTTTGACGGGACTTTCGACCGTATCAAATGCCGGAACGGCGTCATTAAGGGGATCATTATTGCCGCCTGTTTCGTCGCTTTCTATGTAGCGGGACGCCTGAACCCCGATATTGTGGCAATCGACATTGACGGCGAAACGGTCAACGTGGCAACAGCCGCCAACCTGGCCATGGTGACGGCCTATGTGCTGTATGCGAAAGACGTTTTTTCCAAGCTGTCCAAGCTGGTTTTGAGCAAAACGAGCGGGACGCCGGAGCAGACCGGCGGAACCACGCCGCCCGCATTGGAGGAACCGGCGGACGCGGCATAAAACAGCAGCGAGCAAAGGAATAAAGCAACTCCCCCGACAACCGTCGGGGGAGTTTTAACATTTTTTGACTTTTTCCGCAATTTACTATTGACATATACGGGCGTATAGTTTATAATAATAATCAGAAAGGAGGTAAACAGATGGGCAAGCCCAAAAAGAAAAAGCCCCAAAACAAACTCGAAACGGCAAGAACGATACTCGAAATGTTAGCGTACATAGCAGCAATCGTTAGTGCAATCAATCAAGTGTTGAGGGGCTAAGAGAGAGGGGCGGGAAACCGCCCCGACCTCTAAAACATAATACACCATCTGTATTGTCATGTGCAAGAAAAAAATTAGAAATTCGGCGCTTTACCTGCTGTTCCTGATAAATTGCGCGTCTGCAATTAAAAACGGCGTCGATTGGCTTTTCTGTGTAGCTGCTGCGCTGACGGCGGCGGTGCTGACGATGGACATTGTGGAGGCCGTGAGGAATGAAAGAAAAAAGTAAATACGAGCCGCAGATCAAAAGCCTGCGGAAAAATTATGTTCGTTTTTCGCTGGACTTAAAGCCGGATGTACTGGAGCAATTCCGGCAGATATGCAAAGAGAACAACACCACCCCGACAACAGAGATTAAGCGCTTTATATCGGAGTATTGCGAGCGTAACGGAAACTAAAGAATTGCCCTCGACGTAAACGCGCCGGGGGCAATTTTCCCCCTCCTGACAATCAATATTTTTCGTTGCTGATTATTACCACGGGTTCGGCAAAGCCTGCGTGTTAATATCAAGAAAAATGCTGATTATTGCCACGCAGGGAGGGGCGAGCTATGAAAATGTACGATTTCCGCGGGCGGAGAAATATTTGCGGCGACAGGATCAGAGAGGCCCGCCAGCGGGCGCGGCTGTCGCAGTCCGACCTTTGCCTCGCCTTGCAGCTCGCAGGCGTGACGGTGGAGCGGGACGTGATAAGCAGGATCGAAAACGGCAGCCGTTTTGTGGCTGATTTTGAAGTGGTGGCCGTGGCTGAAATATTGGACGTGTCCGTGGATTGGTTACTGGGTAAAAGTTAGGACGGCGTGGAGTGTTTGCACCGCGCCGTCCTTTTATTTTTGAGGGAGGGCGCGGAATGAATTACAAGGGATATAAACACCTGACACGGGATCAACGCTTGAAAATTGAGGGCGCTCTGAAAACGGGCGCGACGGTGGCGGAAATTGCCGCCATGGTGGGCAAGTGTAAGAAAACGATCTACAACGAGATCAAGCGCGGGCTGTGGCTCCAACAGCGGGAGGGCTACATTTTCGAGGAGGTCTATTGTGCAGATGTGGCGGATCGGAAGTATCAGGAGCATTTGCGCGCAAAGGGGCCGGACTTGAAGCTGGGGAACGATTTTGCCTTTGCAAATTTCGTTGAAAAAATGATTGTTGAGGATCACTATTCCCCCGGCGCGGTGTTGGCCACTATCAGGGAAAAGGGTATGCAATTCAAAACGCACATTTGCGAAAACACGCTCTATTCCTACATCTACCGCGGCGACGTGTTTCTGCAGTTGTCAAAAAAGCACCTGCTTTATAAGGGCGACCGGCGAAAGGAACGGCACAGCACCGAGCGCGCAAATGAGGCGCAAGGTGAAACCATAGAAAACCGCCCGCCGGAGGTTTCGGCAAGAAACACTTTCGGCCATTGGGAAATGGACAGCGTTATGGGCGTTCAGGGCAGCGTGGCGGCTCTGCTGGTGCTGACGGAGCGCCTGACGCGCAAGGGTATTGTGATCCGCGTCCCCGACCATACCACGGCCAGCGTTGTGCGCGCGCTGGATCGGCTGGAGCGTAAAATGGGCAAGGACTTCCGGCGGGTATTCAAGAGCATAACGGTGGACAACGGCAGCGAGTTCATGGACTGCGAGGGCATAGAAAGATCGTACCGTCTGAAACAACCACGCACAAAGGTTTATTACTGCCACCCGTATTCTCCGCAGGAGCGCGGGAGTAACGAAAACATGAACCGTATCATTCGGCGGATTTTTCCGAAAGGAACAAATTTCGATGAAGTCACACCGGCGGAGGTGGCCGCGGCGGAGGAGTGGCTGAATAACTATCCGCGTGAGATACTGGGGTGGAAATCCTCACAAGCCTTGTTCGATATATACATAGCGGCGTAACCCGGTAAAATCTGAACAGCCAAAGCCGAAGCCGAAACGGGCCTCCGGCGGATTTTTTACGCCCTTTTGTGGAAAAGCAACAAAACGCGGCGTGGAAAGTGGGCTGCTTCCCTCGCCGCGTCTGTGCATTATCACATTTCTTTTAGCTTATTGTAACTTATCCTTGACTTTTTGACGGTGAAGGGCTTGCTCTTGGGGTTGACGATATCGCGCCAATCCAGATCGCCGTTTTCCAGCGTGTCCTGCTTGTGCACCAGGGCCAGGTCACCGTCCTGGATGCGGGGCTCCATGCTGTCGCCGCGCACCACCAGATAGAAGTAGTTGGAGGGGTCCTTCACGCGGGCGTATTCCTGACCGTAGTCCTCCTCAAAGGCAAGGGCGCCGTAGCCGGCCTTCACCGTGCCGATGACCGGGATCAGGCTCTCGGAATAGCTGCCGAAGAACCGCTCCTCCGGCGCAGATACATTGCTCACCGGACGGTACAGGCCCAGCAGATAGTCTGCAGTGGTGTTCAGCAGCTCTGCAATGCGGGCCACCGTGGTGGGGTCGGGAGAGGATTTGCCGCTTTCCCATTTGCCGACGGCCTGCTGGGTCACGCCCAGTTTGGAAGCCAGCTCAGCCTGACTGACGCCCTGCTTTTTGCGGCACTGCTTCAAAAGTTCTGAAAACGACATGGTATATTCTCCTTTACACCGCGAGGAAATTTTCTTGTGATTATTATACAACAAAAAGGTGTGCTTGTAAAGAGGCTGAATGGGCCGAGACCAAAAAAGGTTGTGATAATTTTCTCTTTTTTGCGTCTGGTGAAAAAAATTGCATGAAAGGCTTGACAGCGGGGCACAAATCTGGTAAATTAAATAGGCATTCGACACGG
>ENA-ORSC01002099-ORSC01002099.1-human-gut-metagenome-genome-assembly--contig:-NODE-2099-length-12496-cov-3.223455_pt1 | contig 12496 bp, 7 predicted proteins | sample MGYA00242178_ERZ509140 | MGnify/ENA primary metagenome ERZ509140 (study PRJEB26280, sample SAMEA2338681) | human gut metagenome | biome: human gut; feature: human-associated habitat; material: faeces... | reverse complement strand
GTGCGCGTCCAATACGGGCTGGAACCGTTTGAATAGCGAAACAGTCCCTCGGCGATTGCAAATTGCGTGCCATAGGCTTTTGTGGATGGATTCGTGCCAAAGCCGTAATCCGCGTTTTTCAAATCGTCTGCGGACGGCAGAAAGACGCGCCCCAGTTCTTTGTCGTCAAGGATCATCGCCTTTTCCGCCGCCGTAAAAGCCTGCTCATAAAAGCTCGTTTCTGCGTCATATGCGCGCCCGTAGTATGTTTTATGACGCAGCTCCGCCGCCTCATCCGGGGAGATGACGATGCGCTCAAAGGGGCCGTTCAGGAGCGCATAGATTTCGGTTTGATTAAAAGCGCCGCCCGATGCGCGATATGCGTCATCGTCCGGGTGAACCCGATTGTTGAAAAGAATGTATTCGCTCAAAAGGTAGGCTTCTTTGTCCGTTGCGCTCAGAATACGCCAGAGAATCGGCTGCTCTTTCCCGTCGGCCGTCTGTGGGAAACGGCCAAACGCAAGGTATTGATATCCGTTTTCTTTGGCGTAACCGCGCAGATTTACGTCTGCAACCGCAAAACCGCTTGAAAGCAGCCATGCTGTCAGAAGCAAAAACACGAACCGTTTCATAGCTTTCATCCTTTCGCGAAAAATCAGCGCAGATATTATAACAAATTTCTACAGAAATGTAAAGCACCATATATAATGGTAAGATTTGGACAAAACATCATTTTTGTCCATAAAAACGGCCGAAGGCCGCCTGGTTTTCGAGGCGATTCGCTAAAAAGCAAACCCTTTCGCAGGGGAATGCATACTGCGCAATTCATCTATAAAAAAACAACAACCGCCGAAGCATCCTTCAAGAGCGGTTGTCGTCAAATTCAACGTATGGTGTTTTGCAGCTGTATGGCCAGTCTGGCAAAATCCTCCAGACTCAGTTCCTCGGCGCGCGCCTGTGCGGAGAGATTGGCCGCCGCAAGACAAGCAGCCGCCTGTTCGCGGTTGAGCGAAAAACCTGAAACCAGATTATTGAGCAGCGTTTTGCGCCGCATGGCGAACGCGCTGCGAACCAGCCGGGTAAAAATCTCCTCATCCCCTGCGTTTACGCTTGGCTGTTCGAGCTTTTCAAGCACCATGAAGCTTGAATCCACCTTGGGCGGCGGGTTGAAGCAGGCCGCCGGCACATCGAGCGCACGCATCACATGATAGCGATATTGGCACATCACGGCCAACGGACCGTATCCGTCGTCGCCCGGGCCGCTGAGCAGCTTGTCGCCGACCTCTTTTTGAATCATCACCGCGATGGATTTGGCTTGCGGCAGCTCGCGCATCAGCTTGGTCAGCACGTCGGTCGGGATGTAATACGGCAAATTGGCGGCGCAGCGACGGACAATCCGCGCCGAATGCTTCCGCCACGAGCGCGGAGAGGTTTGTTCGCATCACATCGTCGCAGATTACGCGCGCGTTGGCGTATTTTTCCAGCGTTACATTCAGAATCGGAATCAACGTGCGGTCGATTTCAAGCGAAACAACCTGTTTGGCGCGCTCGGCGAGAGGCTTGGTCAGCGCGCCGAACCCCGGGCCGATTTCCAGAACGCAATCCTCAGCTGTAACCAAGGAAAGCTCGGCCAACTGCGAAAGCAGGGCTTCGTCCTCAATAAAATTCTGACCCAAACTGTGTTTTTGATGAAAAGAGCCATGTTTTTGGGGTTTCAAAACGGAAATCCTCCTTGATTAGCCGATGCGCTTGGCGTCCTTATCGTTCGTTTCGCTGATGATAAAATGCGGGCGATTTTTTACTTCCAAATAGGTCTTTGCCAGATACTGCCCCATGATGCCCATGCACAGAAGCTGAACGCCGCCGATGAATAGGATGATGCAGACGGTGGAAGCCCAGCCCGCAACGGGATCGCCAAACAGCAGCGTTCTTACGATGATGAACACGATCAGAATCATAGAAATCAGGAAAAAAAGCACGCCCATGACAGATGCAAGTGACAGCGGGGCTACGGAAAAGCCTGTGATGCCGTCGACCGAGTACGCGAGGAGCTTTCGAAGCGGCCACTTCGACGTCCCGGCGCAGCGGTCCTCGTGCTCAAATTCCAGCCATTCTGTGTGAAAACCGACCCATCCGAAAATCCCTTTGGAAAAGCGGTTGTACTCACTCATTTCCAGCACGGCATCCACCATTTTGCGGCTCATCAGACGGTAGTCCCGTGCACCGCTTACAATCTCTGTTCTGGAAAGGCGGTTGATCACACCGTAGAAGGCATTTGATAAGAAGGATTTGATTTTTCCCTCGCCCTCCCGTGAACTGCGGCGTGCCGCCACACAGTCACAGGTACCGCTCTGCAGCATCGCGTACATTTTCGGAAGAAGGGACGGCGGATCCTGAAGGTCGACATCCATCACTGTTACGTAATCGCCTTTGGCCGCCTGCAGTCCGGCGTACATGGCTGCCTCTTTTCCGAAATTTCTCGAAAACGAGAGGTAACGGCAACGCATATCCTTCTGCGCAAGCCGGCGCATCTCAAACAGGCTGTGATCCTTCGAGCCGTCGTCAACAAAGATCAGCTCGAACTGAACCTTCTGCTGTTCTTCCATCTCATCCATCTGACGTACCATCGTCTCGTAGTAAACCGGAATTGCTTCCTCTTCGTTGTAGCATGGTATGATAATACTGATTGTCTCCATTTTTTTCCTCCCGGGGATTACATACTTTCTCAGAATCCTTCTGCAGATCCTTCCTGCTGCAATCCCGCCTCTGTCTCATTCTTATGCAAGTCAGGTTTTTATGGCTGTTTCTCCCGCTGCAGAATCCTCACCTGCCTCCGGGAAACGCAGGATGACTTTAAACAGATCGCCGTCTGCCGTAAGCTCCATGCGGCCGCCCATGTTGGCCGTGTAGCTTGATGCAATCGCAAGGCCAAGGCCGTGCCCCTCGCTCGTCCGTGATTCGTCACCGCGCACAAAGCGTTCCATCATTTCCTCCGCTTCAAAATTCATCTCATAGGCGGAAATATTTTTCATCGTCACGAAAATCTCCCCGTTTTTCTTCCCTGCATCAATGTAAACTCTCGTTCCGCCCAGGCTGTATTTCAGGATATTTTCCACCAGGTTTTGTATCACACGGTACATTTTCCCATTATCCCCAAGGAACGGAAGCGGCTCTTCTCCGAGTGCCGTGCGGAACGACAGACTGCTCTGCGCAATCGCATCGTCCATATCGGCGAGGGTCTGCTCGATCAACCGTTTCATATCCATTTTTTCCATCTGGAATTTTTCGGTTCCGCTTGTCGATTTGGAGAGCTCGAAGAGGCTTTGGATCATCTCCTTTAGCTGTTCCTGTTTCACAGAAATCACCTCGACGTAATCCTGTGCCGCCGGTGTCAGATCCTCTTTTTTCAGAAGATCCGTATAGCCGACCATCGAGGTGAGCGGGGTTTTCAGATCGTGCGATACATTGGTAATCAGGTCAATTTTGAGACGCTCCGCCTGCATCTGTTTTTCTACGCTCTTCTGCATAGCGCTCTCAATATTTTCCAGCTCTGCAAACGCCGGATACAGCAGGGATTTTTCGGATATTTCATGGATCCGGCTTTCCATGCTACCTTCTGCCATCGTATGGATCTGTTCCATCAAAAGGCCCATCTCCCGGTTCAGGCGACTGCGGTATGTTTTCCAGGCAAACAGAATTAAAATCAGCGTGGTCAGCCCAAGAAGAATGACAGACAGTACCTCGCCATCCATTCCGTTTATCAGTCCGGTGATCGTAATCACGATTAGAAGTTCCGCAATCAGTGCCACACGGAACGGCCATTTACTCTGACCGGCAAGCTGCCGTTCCAGGCTGGTCCGATCTCTGTAACGCTTCCTTTCTCTGCAAAAAAAGGACATTTCTCTCAGTTGTTTCTTTTCATAGCGACAGACAAGAATGCCGGCACTGAGAAGGAAAACGCCACAGATTCCAAAAAACAGAAGACCTGTCTGCACACACTCTATTACAGTACCCCATTCGGCAACAATGCGGTATCTGGCATAGCTGTGCCGGAGCGGCTGAAGCCATCCGAAAAAAGCAAATCCTCCGACAAGAACCAGAAGCTCATTCGGCACCTTTTCGGATTTTTTCAGAAACAGCTGCTCTTTCTCTGCTTCCGCAGCGGCTCTTGCCTCAAACTGCATCTGCCGGGATTTTTCTATTTCATCTGTCTCGGACTTATCTGCGGCTGCCCCTTCGCTGCTTTTTGCTGTTTTTCCCGCTTTTTCCGGTTCGCTGCCGGCAAAAGCAGTCATTTTCGAGTTCCCGGTATTTTTTCGGAATTTCCATACCAGATACAAGGCTGCGGCTATGCCCAAAACGCCGACTGCCGTCACTCCGATGCCGATACCCCATTCGATGTTGCGCCACATTCCCCATTCGAATTCACTGGCCCATTTCCGCAGAAGCTTTCCGCACAAAATCAGTACCATAGAAAGATCGGTAAGCATCCACAGCAGGATGCGTTTTTCAGTTTCCGTCAATTTTTTCAATTTTGTATCCAATTCCCCACACCACCTTTAAATATTTTGGATTTTTCGGCGTAATTTCGATTTTCTCACGAATGCGCCGGATATGAACCATGACGGTATTTTCTACGCTGTAAGCATCCTCCTGCCAGACCTGGCTGTAGATTTCTTCGGCTGAGAATACATAGCCGGGATGCTCCATCAGAAGCTCCATAATTTTGTACTCGGTTGCGGTCAGGCGGATAGGTTCACCGTCCACCAGGAGTTCTTTGGTGTTTCGGTTCAGCAGCAGACCGCCGTTTTTCAGGATATCCTGGCTTTGTGTGGTTCCGTTTGCGGCGCCTAAGGAGAAGTAACGGCGGAGCTGGGATTTAACACGGGCCATGAGTTCGGCGGTATTATACGGCTTTGTCACGTAATCATCGGCGCCCATCGAAAGTCCGATGACTTTATCGCTCTCTTCGGTTTTCGCGGAAAGCATGATAATCGGGATGTTGTTTCTTTCTCTTATTTTCATCAGGGCGGAAAGGCCGTTCATCTTGGGCATCATGACATCGAGCAGGATCAGATGGATCTGTTCGGTCATGAGGATGTCGAGTGCCTCCATGCCGTTGTAGGCTTTTTTTACCCTGTAGCCTTCCAGTTCTAATAGTTTGCCGAGAGATCTTACGATTTCCCGGTCGTCGTCTACGACTAATATGTTGTATTGGCTCATCTCGTTTTTCCCCTCTTGGTTCTATGGTGTTTATCATAGCAGAAAAAACGGAGATTCTTTGGATAAAAAACTGACATTTTTCTTAAAATGTAATCCCCCATTACGTTTTCCTGCTTTTTTTACAAAAAAAACACTGATTGGTAGAGTTGTAAGCTGGTGTAAAAAATAAAAACAAACGCATATAAATTAGTAAAAATGCCTGCCATAGCACCTGAAAATGTGAAAAAAGATAAAAAAAGTCAATATAAGTGGACAAAATACACAATATCAAACGGGGATTTTATTTGATATAGTGTAAATATCACAAATAAGCAAAGAAAATGCGTAATAAAAACGCACAAAACAACGGAAAGGATGGGGAGTATGGCGAAGGAAAAAATGAAAAAGAAAAAAGGGCAGAAAATCGCCCCCGCAATTTTATGGAAACAGCGCTGGCTGCTTGTGATGTCAGTACCATTTGTAATCTGGCTGATTATCTTCAAGTACATTCCGCTGTGGGGATGGACCATGGCATTTCAGGAGGTAAAACCGGCAACGTTCGCACTTCCGATCTGGGAGAGAACCTGGGTTGGATTTAAGAACTTTACAGATGCATTTAAAGACCGTCTTTTCACACAGACATTAATCAACACATTGGGAGTAAGCTTCCTTGACATCGCGGTTGGAACGATCGCAGCAATTGCATTTGCGGTTCTTCTGAACGAGATGTTCTTTATGAAGTTCAAAAAAGTAACGCAGACCATTTCTTATCTGCCGCACTTTGTATCCTGGGTTATCATTGCAAGTATTGCAAAGAATATTTTCAACGACGGCGGTGTTGTTGACAGTATCTTCGGCAAGAACCTGCACCTGATGAGTTCCAACTCACCGCTTATCTGGGTAACCATTATCCTGATTAACTGCTGGAAAGAGGTTGGCTGGAACGCAATTATTTATCTGTCCGCCATGGCAGGTATTGATCCTGGTCTTTACGAGGCCGCTGATATGGACGGTGCAAGCCGTCTGCAGAAGATCTGGCACATCACTCTGCCGGGTATCCGACCGACCATCATCGTACTGCTGATTATGAGCATCGGTGGCGCCCTGAACGTAGGTATGGAGCGTCAGATGCTTCTTAGTAACCCACTGGTTGAGGATCACACGATGGTACTTTCCTGGTTCTCTTATAAGAGAGGTATCGGAAACAGCAACTACGGTCTTGGTACCGCAATCGGTGTATTCCAGTCTGCAGTCAGCGTTACCCTGCTGCTGATCGCCAATAAGATTGCCGGTCTGGTAGGCGAAGATAAACTTATGTAGGAGGACGCGAATATGAACAAGAAAGCAAAAAAATTTGACTACGTACTGGCGGTAATCTTCGTATTCCTCGTCATCATCACCATTTATCCGTTCCTGAACGTACTGGCGATTTCGTTCAACGATTCTACGGATACCATTAAGAATGTAAACTTCATCATTCCGAGAAAGTTTACATTAAGCAACTATAAATATGTATTTAAAAACGGCGGCATTGCAATGCCGGCTGTGATTTCTGTAACAAGAACCATCATCGGAACAATCGTAGGTATTGTATGTACCTCGATGGTTGCTTACACATTAAGCCGCAGAGACTTCGTACTCCGTAAACCATTCCAGCTGCTGTTTGTCATCACAATGTATGTCAGCGGCGGTATGATTCCGGAATACCTTCTGATTATCCGTACCTTAAAGCTGGGCAATAACTTCATGGTATACATTCTGCCTGGTCTGATGTGGGTTTATAATATGATTCTGGTTCGCTCTTATATCGACGGACTGCCGATGGCTCTGCAGGAGGCAGCAAAGCTCGACGGAGCAAACGATTTTCAGATCTGGTATAAAGTCGTTATGCCGCTTTGTAAACCGGTTATCGCAACCGTAGGTCTGTACTATGCAGTAGGTCAGTGGAACTCCTTCATGGATACTTACCTGTATGCGAAAAAACTCCCGACTCTGCAGTACAAACTGTATGAGATTATGAACCAGGCGACCATGAAAATGGACGTTCATGCAGGAACCAATGTACAGACGGCCGTAACACCAATGTCCGTACGTATGGCCGTAACGATTGTAGCAACTGTGCCGATCGTTATTGTATATCCGTTCCTTCAGAAATACTTTATCGGCGGTATGACACTTGGTTCTGTTAAAGACTGATAAAAAACAGTATTAAAAAATTTTTAGAAAAAGATGATGTTTATTCCTGCCAGGCGAAAGCAAGAGTGCAGGATGACATAAACCATTTTAAGGAGGGCTTTTATGAAAAGAAAAGTAGTATCACTCATGTTAGTATCTGCTATGGTGGCCGGAATGCTCGCAGGATGCGGTTCCGACAGTGGCAGCAGCAAGGGAGGATCCAGCACAGAGACTGGATCAGCGGCAGAGGCAAGTTCTTCAGGCGAGACAGCAGATGATGCAGATGACAAATCTCCGATTACCTTTGAGTATTTTAACGCTGATGGTAAAAACGGCAACTGGGATAACCCGGTAGCAAAAGCAATCACAGAGGCAACAGGCGTTACACTGGATGTTTCCTATCCGGTAGCATCCCAGGGTGATGCAAAAGAAGATATTGCGCTGATGATCGCAAATGATGAGTATCCGGACATGATTTATGCAAAAGGCTCAGCAACGGATTTGTATCAGGCAGGCGCGCTGATTGATATGACAGACCTGATTGAAAAATATGGTCCAAACATCAAAAAAATGTACGGAGCAGAGATGGAAAAACTGAAATGGAGCCAGGATGATCCTGGAATCTATCAGCTTTCCTACGCAGGTGTAAACCAGAAAACCCTGACAACAGGCGGAAGCTGCCAGATTCAGTGGGCTGCATTAAAAGAGAACGATTATAAATATCCGAAGACACTGGATGAGTATGAAAAAATGATCAAGAGCTATCTTGCAGCACATCCAAAAACAGAAGATGGTCTGGATATGATCGGTATCACCATGAGTGCTTCTGACTGGCACTGGATGATTACCCTTGGAAACCCGGCAGGACTGATCGCTGATGCATCCCCGGATAATGGACAGTGGATCATTGACGACGAGTACAACGTACATTACAAACATGTAACAGATGAAGAGAAAGAATACTTCAAATGGCTGTGCCGTATGTACAACGAAGGTATCCTGGATCCGAACTTTGCAACGCAGACAGATGATGACTATATTGCAAAAGTTGCCAGCGGCCGTGTTGTTGCCATCACCGATGCTGAGTGGCATTACAGCCAGTGCGAAGCTACTCTGGTAGCAGACGGAAAAGTAGATCAGACTTATGTTGGACTTCCTGTAACCTTAAGAGAAGATCAGGTAGAAAAAGCCCTTCTGTATCAGGGAACTACCGTTGGCTGGGGTATTGGAATTACCAAGAGCTGTGAAGATCCGGTTCGTGCCATCAAATTCCTTGACTATCTGTGCTCCGATGAAGGACAGATCCTGTATCACTGGGGTATCGAAGGCGAGAACTACTTCCTTGATGATGATGGACAGCCATATCGTACTGACGAAGAAGTAGCAAAAGCTCAGTCTGATCCGGATTATGCAAAGAACACCGGTATTGACAACTACACTGGATTCCCGATCTACGGAACAGGTTCCTACTCTGAAGACGGATTCCCATACACTCCAACTACAAAAGAGTCTGTTATTGCAAACTACAATACAGCAGAAAAAGAAGGATGCGAAGCGATGGGATTTGAAATGCTGACCGACATGTTTGCACAGCCGGAGGAGTTTGACCTTCTTCCATACTCTGCACTGTGGGCATATCAGCAGCCACAGGAACTGGCTGAGAAACAGACTATTCTGGATGAAATTGCATGGCCAGGACTGGTTAAGTGCGTAACTGGTACCGAAGATGAGTTTGATGCAAACTGGGAGAGCATGGTACAGGAGCTGACAGACAATGGTCTGGCAGATGCAGAAGAAGCTATGACAGAGTTCCTTGCTACCAAACTTGTTGATGTAGAGTAAGTAAAGCAAAAACATAAAAACATAAGGTTTTGCCGTTGAACGGAAGGCGGCACAAAAACATGGTCTGATATTATTAAATGTCAGGCCATGTTTTAAAATACAGCGACAGTAATGGGAAATGTGAAACATTGTAAAAAGATAACAGTATATGGAAAATCTGCAAACAATTTCATGAGACAAAATCATCGGGAGGTTTTTGAAAAATGACAGAAAAGAGGGAGTTTCAGGTAAACAAAAACACACCGTTCTGGGATGCATCACTGACGGATCAGGAAAGAATCGACTGGCTGTTAAAAGAAATGACGGTCGAAGAAAAACTGGGATACCTCGCCAGCTCTTCCCCGGATCTGCCGCGCCTTGGCATTCCGGGCGTCTCTGTGGGCGGTGAGGCGGCACACGGCGTTGAGGGCAGAAACGATCAGAACGGTCTTGGAAAACCGGATGTGACAACATCCTTCCCACAGCCGATCGGTATGAGTGCATCCTGGGATCCGGAGCTGATCAGACAGGCCGGTGAAATAACAGGAACCGAGGCGCGCGTCGTATGGCACCGCCATGAGAGCCATGGACTCAGCAGATGGGCTCCGACCGTTGATCTTGAGCGCGATCCGAGATGGGGAAGAAACGAAGAAGGTTACGGAGAGGATCCTGTGCTGACCGGAAAAATGGCCGGTGCTTATATCCGGGGAATGCAGGGCGATGATCCGAAGTATCTGCGCTGTGCAGCGACCTTAAAGCATTTCTATGGAAACAACACGGAGGTCGGCCGCGGATGGAAAAATTCTTCCATTGACCCGCGGAACAAATATGAGCTGTATCTGGAGCCATTTCGCAGATGTATTGAGGATGGCGGCGCAGAGGGCATTATGACGGCATATAACAAGATCAACGGAACGATCGGTATCCTGAATCCGGAAGTGACCGATATTCTGAAAAAACAGTACGGTCTCCGTCACGTTGTCAGCGACGGCGGTGCGATGGGTCTTGTCGTGACGCTGCATCACTATTTCGGACAGCATGCGGAGACGATCGCAACGGCGCTGAAAGCCGGTGTGGATGCCATGTCTGACGATCCGCGTATGGTAGAGCAGGCGGCACGCGAGGCATATGAGCTTGGCATTCTGAAGGAAGAGGATATGGACCGCTCCATTCGCTGTATGATGGAGACGAAGCTTCGTCTCGGCGTTTATGATCGGGAAAATCTGAATCCGTATGACCGTGTGACCGAGGACGATATCGATTCCCCGAAGGCACGTGAAATCTGTAAAGAGCTGAGCCGCGAATCGATCGTACTTCTGAAAAATGAGAACGGAGCGCTGCCACTTGACAAAGCCCTGAAAGCAGAAGATATTGCCATTGTCGGACCGCTTGGTGATGCATGGTATCAGGACTGGTACGGCGGAACGGCACCATACCGCACAACCTTCCTGCAGGGGATGGAAGCACTGAAGCAGGAGAACATTACATTCGCGGATGGTCTGGATCGCGTTGTTTTCCGCTGTGATGGAAAAGGTCTTGCCGTAGCAGAAGACGGAACACTTCAGATGGCAGATGAGCCAGATGTGTTTATCAAGGAATACTGGGGTGAGGGAAGCTATACGTTCAAGAGTGTCCGTACCGGAAAATACCTCGGCGCAAGACTCTCAGAGTCGCAGGGAGAAAAGCCGAAAATGGGACAGATTGCGGCAGACCGGGAGGAAGCCTTCGACTGGTTCGTGATGGAGATTTTCCACGTGGAGCCGCAGGAGGATGGCAGCGTTGTGCTGACCAACCGTTTCCATTACCCTGTTTATAAGGATGCAGAGGGATTTTTCTCCTTTGAGCAGACGGAGGGAATTCCGATTACGATGGAGGTTGTCGAAAACGGAATTGAAAAAGCAGTTGCTGCAGTCCGGGGCAAAAAGCAGGTTTTACTTGCGCTCGGCTGTAACTCCGTGATCAATGCGAAAGAGGAGATCGACCGCAACACACTGGAGCTGCCAGAGGAGCAGGAGATGCTGCTTGACCGGATCGCAGAGGTCAATCCGAATACCGTTCTGGTGCTGTTTACGAATTATCCGTACACACTTCAGAAAGCGATGGAAAAACTGCCGGCGATCATCATGTCTGCAACGGGAAGCCAGGATATGGGAAGCGCAATGGCAGAGGCTGTGCTTGGAATCTATGCACCGGCCGGCCGTCTGAATATGACCTGGTATGAGAGTATCGATCAGCTGCCGGACATTGACGATTACGACATCATCAAAGGAAAAAGAACGTACCGCTATTTCGACGGGAAGGAATTGTATCCATTCGGCTATGGCCTGACGTATACCACATTTTCGTATGAGAACTATAAGATTTCCTTAAAAGATGACCGTCTGCTGCAGATCTCTCTCGATGTGAGAAATACGGGCGCTACCGCAAGCGACGAGGTCGTCCAGATCTACGGTTCCGCTCTGGAATCCTGCGTAAAGAAACCAATCTGCCAGCTGCTTGATTTTGTCCGTGTGAAAAACATTGCCCCGGGCGAGACGAGACACATCGCACTGGAAATCCCGGTGGAGGAGCTTCGCTTCTACGATGTCATCAGCCGCAGACTGATGGTAGAAGAAGGAACGTATGAAATCTATGCGGGCGCATCCTGCAAGGATAAAGCCGTTTCCGCAGAAATCTTTATTCCGGGCGGAAAAAGGGGAGTACGCGATCTGAGTGCATTTACCGCGGCAGACCACTACGATGATTACGAGAACATGTATCTGACGGAAGGCCACTTCAATTTCAAGGCAGTCCGCGTGCAGGATGAGACGAAAGAAGGTGTTCTCGTTTACCGTGACTGTGATCTTTCCGATGCTGCTGTTCTGGCGCTTCATGTGAAGAGCGAACGCGGCGGCAGTGTGGAAGCCTTTGTGGATGGTGTTTCGATGGGAAGCTTTACCGGTGACACAAGAACCTGTGAGTTCCGCAGCGCCCCGAAACTGGACCGCTATGCGGAGGAAGAAGTAAAAGAGCGCAACCGGTACCGCGAGCCGGTTTATGAGGATGTTGAAATTTCCCTCGCAGACAGACCGCAGACTGACGGCGCATCTGAGATCCGTCTCGTCCTGAAGGGAGATATGCGGATCTGCTATCTGCGTGTGCTGAAAAATAAGAGCACAGGAAAAATTCAGATGGGCGTAGCAAACTAACCAGATAATGTATTGTCTGAAAAAAGTATTGACAAATTGTGTGAATATGAATAAAATGTTCCTGTAAAAACAAAATACGGAGATCTTCAGGGCAGGGTGTGATTCCCTACTGGCGGTATAGTCCGCGACCC
>ENA-ORSC01002097-ORSC01002097.1-human-gut-metagenome-genome-assembly--contig:-NODE-2097-length-12503-cov-6.721321_pt1 | contig 12503 bp, 11 predicted proteins | sample MGYA00242178_ERZ509140 | MGnify/ENA primary metagenome ERZ509140 (study PRJEB26280, sample SAMEA2338681) | human gut metagenome | biome: human gut; feature: human-associated habitat; material: faeces... | reverse complement strand
CCGATTGAACCCCTTGGCTCCACAGCCGTACTCTTTGGCAATCTGCGTGGTCGTAACCAGCGAATCCGAATCGCTCAACTGCGCTTCGTAGCTGCTCCGGCGCGGTGCCTTCTTATGCAGCAGGCCCAGCAGCGCATCCCAGTCAAACGGTTGCGGATGGTACGCCGCACTGACTGCCGTGTGGTGCAGTTTGCAGAGCTTCTTTGCCATGTCCTGCGTGATGCGGTAGTCTTTCACATACCGCTGCACCGTGCGCCCGCCCTCATCCTGCAGCCGGACACGGGGCATATACTCGTAGTCGCGGCCCTCGATGAAACCATACTGGCACATACGCGGGAACCACTTGCGAAAATCACTGCGAATGTGCATCTGGTCGTACAGATCACGCGCCCACAGCGTAGAGGGCAGCGTGTCCATACTCATGAATACGATGTTCATGGGGTTGTCCTCCTAGTTTTTATCTACCCTGCCGCCCCACCCAAATTCATGCCGAACCTGTGCGGAATAGTAACTGTCCACGGTCACAGGTGCGTTATAGAGTGTTGCCAGCAGGTATTGCTTGATGTTCCGAATCTGAGTGCTGTTTTCTTTTAAGCACTCCAATATGTACTGGATATGCGAGGAATCCAGCTTCATCAGGCGGCTTTTCACCACCTCTTTCGGCTTTTCCTCCCCGCAAATGCGCAGAAACTTCTTTCTGCTGGTGACAGTTTCTACCAGCAGTTCTAGAATCTCATACAGAACCGTTTTATCTGCCGGATAGCCTTGTTCCAGAATTTCCAGTTCCAGAGCCTCCTTGAAATAGCGGCGGTACTGTTCTTCTTCCTGCAATTCAGCCGGATAGATAAGATCAGTTTCACTATTATCTGTCTTATTTATCTTCTCAGTATTACTTCCGTTTGATTTTGGAACTCCCGGAAGTTCGTTTTTCAAACTGCCGGAAGTATGATTTTCATACTTCCAGTAGTTCGATTGCGAAAGCCCCGCATAAAGGTCTTTCACATACAGCAGATTGGGTTTGCCAAGTCCCTGCCTGCGCCGCTCGATAAGTCGGAACTCCTGTTCCAGTTCATCCAGCAGCTTGACCGCCTTTTGTCTGGCACAATGGATAGAGTCCATGACTTCTTCTATCGTGCAGATAATGTAGGCGTTGCCATGCTTGTCCTGCCAGCCATTCTTAATGGAAAGGCTCATACGGTCCAGCAGCACAGCATACAGCAGCTTGGCATCCCCGGACATCTTCTGGAACAGATCAGCCTTGACCAGTGCTTTCGGCACACGGTAAAAGCTGTATTGGTCTGCTTCCAGACCTTTGAAATACGGGTACTCCATGTAAATTCATCACCCCCCTGTCGGATTGGATTTGCACTATTGAAAATAACAGTACATTCCTACGGTGGAACACGTTTCCTTGCTCCACCGCAGTGTATCTGCTGTTATTTGAACTTTGCCATTCTGCCCCAGCCCGTTCCTGCCCCATATTTCAGCGGCGTTTTCTCTGGTAAGACGCGCAGGATGCACATTCAATGCCAGAAGTATCTCTCTGGGATGGCTTATTCAGTTGTCAAAGTACTTTTGTGAGGGCTTGTTGTATAACCCTTACACCTATAGCATTCTGAAAGGGGTGTTTGGCAACCACTTTTTCAAATTTTCTCAAAAAAAATTTGCCGCAGGGATTTTTAAGTCCCCACGGCAGTTTTTCTATATTATGTATAAGTGCAACGGATGCGGTGAAGCCCCTTTTTGATTCCCTTTGTCACATATTGATGAGATACCCCCATCTCAGCAGCAATTTCCCGGTGCGTCATTCCCTCAATATAGTGGCGACAAATCATTTCCCACTGGTGCTTTTTCAGCAGTTCGCTTGCCCTTCTCAAAAATTCCTTATTCAACACAAAGTCCATAACATTTATACGCGGATCTTCCATTTCATTGTTATACTCTGGATTCACATCCGCTGCATACGAAAAAGTTTCACTTTCCCGTGCTTCAATATTACGCACAAGTCGATCCTCTCCCTCCAACACAAGACGGATATGCCATTCCATATCCTCAAAATGGTCATGTGGAATTGTCTGATGCTCATTTCCCTGCGATTCATAGTAGTAGTGTGTACAGTTATGAAGTGCAAACACCGTATATCTTTCGTGTGCATGGTAGGAAACATATCCATTTTTATAGACGACTACTTCCGCATGGTTCTCCATCTGTTTTCGGAGAATCACTTCTATACCATCTTCCAATATCTTCTTCAAACCCGGCACTCGCTTAAATTCACTTGCAACAGGAACCATCTTCTTCAGTTCTTTCAAGGTAATAAAATTCATTTTAACCACCTTCCTGCCTTTCGGCAACAGGTGAGTCTTCTATGAAAGAACAGCAGAAATGACCTCAGACCCACCCGTTTTTTTTTGAACGGGGAGCCTAAGCTCCATTCGATTAAAATTATGCCTATACCTATAGCATTCTAAATAAGGGTTTTGGCAACCACTTTTTTCAAAAAACTTTCAAATAAAAAAGCCGAAACAGGATGAACTACTTGCAGGCGCACTACTGCGCTGCATTCGCTCATTCTGTTCCGGCCTATATCACATATTGCTACGGTATCGCTCTAAACAAACAGATATTATGTTGTAGACCCAAAAGAACGTCTGGTGGAGCTGGTCGGCTAACCAGGTGCCGCCTAAGATTCCGCCTCTGCGCTTTCAGTGTCCGATGAAGCACTCTGCTTCAGGCTTCTTTCCGATGGTTCTCTGCTGTGAAAAATTCGATACTCTTCACTGGAAGGCCGTGAATACACTCCACCAGAGATTCAGCAGAAATATAATCTTCACAGCCACCACGCTTGATCTGAAGCATATTCTTTCCATCAACGACACTGCGATTCCCGATCCGCAGCCCCTTTGGGGTGCGGATTTCATGTTCTCCGTTGCTCATCTTCTCACGGCCTCCTTTGTGTTGGTTTAAATTTCTTTTTTCTTCTATTCAATTTCACCTTTTGAACTTCCGCTCTTTTTTCACCTTTTTCGGCTTGCATATTCACATTTTTTACGGTATAATAATTCAAAAGATGATAGAATATAGCATATATTATAAGCAAGTCGTGTCGCCGTGTCAAGAGGAAAATGTGAAAATTTGTTGCATCTTCCAGATTGAATATTTACAAATTCCGTTGCACATTGTTACAGCACGATAACTACTCCATAGAAAGGTTACAAACATGAAATTTGGAGAGAAAGTTCGCGATCTACGAAAGAAACATTCTTTGACCCAGGACGAATTGGCACAATGTCTGGGTATCAACAAACGAACGATCATCGGATGGGAGCGGGATGGCCGCTACCCTCGCAGTATTGAAATGCTTGAAAAGATGGCCGACATATTCCATGTACCTTTGACCTATTTACAGCCGGATCAGTCTTTATTTATCGAACGTGCCGCCGAAGCCTACGGAAAAAAGGGCAAAATAGAAGCCCAGCATCTCGCATTTGAGCTTACTGAGCTATTTGCCAGCGGAGATTTGACCCCACAGGATATGGACGGCATCATGTATGAAATGCACAAAGCCTATTTTATGTACCGAGAACAAAAACGAGAAAAAGAACGAATCATGAACCTGTAAATCACTGTTCCATTCACTATGCCATCCCCGAAAGGAGATCACATTATGGATTCTGCATTTATCTACCGAGCTGCCAACGAACTTGTCCAAAATGCCGGAACTCGCAACATTAAACAAATCGCGCGCAGTTGCAGTCTGGACATCAGTGAAACATCCCGCATTAAAGATATGTTGGGTTTGCTTTCGCTCTATTTTGATAAGCCATTGATTCTTATCAATCGCCAGCTGGATAAACAGACAAAGCAGATGGTGTGCGGCTATGCGCTGGGGCATTATCTGGAGCATCGGCTACTTATGGACTTGCATACCCTGAACAAGTTTCTGACCATTAAGGATAGGCACATCCGTCTTTACGAGCATAACGCTTTCACATCCCACCTGATGCTGGACAGTGATGAAGTCTATCAAATGACGAAGCGCGGGCTGGATGCTGCTCAGATTGCCGCTACTAAGGGAATCCACCTCAATCTGGTGCTGGTGAAGCTGCTGGAACTACATCATCTGGGGTACGATCTGCGTCACTACCACGCCCAGCACCATGCGTTTATCAAACAGTTCAACCTTCCGGCACATTTTCAGTTTGATGTTGCCGCTGGATAAACTTATGGATTTTGGCAGCTTACCTAAAGTGCTAAAGCAGTGTTCTATTAGCACAATATTGGTTTTTGTTGGTCAGCTGGTCGGATCGCTTCTTGGCTCGTCCTGTTTCACTGGCACCTCGATCAGACCAAACCTATAGAACATCCCATAAATATAGGCCACGCCACGGATATCTCCCAATGCTTTTGGCCGTTCTACCAGCGGCTTTCCTTCCGTCTTTTCAAAAGCAAGCAGTACCGAACTCCACGTCAGGCTCTTACTGCTTTCTCGACGATCGATCCACAGTTCCTTGGTCAGTTCCCCATTCCGCCCGGTCTTGATCTTATAGGAAAACGGCAATCCAGATATCGTCTTGAACCGGTATCCTTGAAAAGCAACGATACACTTCCAGAGATGCTGTTCATCATGACTGCTCTGCAACACTTCAACTGCTTTCTTCCTCTGCCGCATTCGTCGAAGTCCCTCTGCCACAACGCTGATCTGCTCCTTCTCACAGTTTTCTATGAAATACACGCCTTTCTTATAAGGCAAGTAAGAAGTCACAGATGCTTTTGACAAATTCAGTTCTGCTGCCACCGCTTCCAATGCTTCTTTATAAGGCATCCCCTGTTTTTCCTCAAAAGCAGAATTCACCACATCTGCAATTTCTGATTCATAAACACCGGCCGTGATCAATAGCTTCCGCACCTTGATGGGATTGAGAGATAGTGTGTCTGCGATTGTCTGAAGGGAATTATTTGTATAGAGTGCCACAGCCGCTTTCATCTGCTCCTGCAGGATAGCTGCCGCATCATAGTTCGGCTTCAACGGTTTCCGGCCAGCACCGGGTTTTCTTGGTTTATATGGTCTTTTATTTCCCACAAAAATTCTCCAATCTCACAGCATTCCGATCTTTTTCCGATATTATATAATCTGCTTCCGGCCACGGATCACCTTCCCAGACAAAATCCGAATCATACCGTATAGCTTTGGCAGCTTCACCGCAGAAATCATTATCCACACACCATTGCATCAAGGTATCATCTTCCAACGTCAGATACCCATGAGCAAAATCTTTGGGAATCAGCATCTGCTTTCGATTTTCAAAAGACAGCACCGCACTGTAGGCATGACCGAAGGTTTCTCCTGGGCGCAGATCCACAGCTACATTGAAGATTGAACCATGCAGGCAGGACACCAGTTTCGCCTGGGCGTGTTCCCCTTCCTGAAAATGCAGACCACGCAGCGTGAACGCTTTCTTGCTGTATCCCTGATTGATCTGTCGAACAGTGAAATTTATAGATTGGTCGTATGGCACGGCAAGATATCCTCTGAAGTCTTCAAAGGACGGGACTGTGAGTATTATTGGCCTTGTCTGTCTTGTATTCATCGTTGCACTTCTTTCTTTATTTTCGTTTCAAACTATAAGTAATAATAACCACGATAATGTTCCGCCTGCAGTACTATAGCTCTGTCCGAGTGAAGATGCATACATTTGATAGGAGCCTGGAATGAATCTCATAAAGATGTTGATAAGAATATTCAACACACCCAAATAGCCACAAGCGACACATAGAAATATGATTATTATCTTTTTTGCGTAACTGACCACATAATTTCTTTGTAAAATAAAAAGAAACGGTATCGCAAGTATAGCTCCCGAATGAAACACCACGCCTAGTACGCACATAATCAACGGTTTAGTGAGCTTGTTATCTCTATATAATAACGCAATAGCATAAAAGCAAAAACATGCTGCTAAGAATTGTCGCATAACAGTCACAGAAGAAACAAAAACCGTTCCATAGAAGCAGGCAAGATATATTCCTTTCTTGAAATTTCCCTCAAAAAAAATGTCAAGCGCTTTATATAACAGAATTATAGACAATGTGCCATACACAAAAAAACAGAACTTATAGTTCATTCCGGTTTTTAAAGCTAATTCACATATTTTTCGGTAACTCCATTCAACATCATACCCCCATCCTCTTTTGAGATAGTCTATAACTTGAATGTAATTTCCATCATCGACACCAATATCATCACGGAATGCATATACTGCCCATAATATACCAATTGACAGCCTAGTTGCACTTTTTTTTCTACTGCAAAACAGTATCCCTACTGTAAAAACAAAAAGTAATATATAAAATGCCATCTTAATCCTCCCTTAAAGACTCTTCACAAAAGCCTCTGCTTGGTACAAAGCCACTTTATGTTTCCATAGTTCTTCAACTGAAAGATTCTTTGCATTTAAAGCATTCTTTTGAATTTGTATCTCCATAAAATACTTGATTTTTCGCAATAGACATTTAACTTTTCCGAATTTTTGTGACTTTATAAAATCCACTCGTCCTTTTACAAGTCCATCAATCAATCGAATGACATATTGTTCCTCTAATCGAGTTTGCGGTATAATATGATACAATTTCATTTTGTAATTACTTACATAACTATAAATCAGGTCAGCCTTATCCTGATACGGGATGAAGGTCACATTGTCCATGTGATGCTCTTTTACATACAGCACCAACTTGTCCAGCACAGAACCTGCACCAACAAATGCAAATATGACCTCTCGGCCATCTGTAGTCTTAGTATCCGGTTTGACTCTCTCCACAACTTTAATCAAATTCTCAAGGTCGTAGTACAGACCAATGTTGCCGGAATACATAATGACGAACTTACCATCCAGACCATACTTCTTCTTGAAGGCCAGAACTTTCTCGTTGTTCTCATCCAGCGGATAGATTTCGTTCTCATCGATCCAGTTGTTGATCATAACGGTTTTGGGAACTTTCTTACCCTCAAATCGTTTCTCAACAGTTTCCACCAGATCGCGGCCGACTGTGATCACAAGGTCACTGCACTTGCAGCTGAACTTATCGAACCACATCATGGCATCGGTAATGAACTTGCTTTTGGTGTATCCAACAGCCAAAACCTGCTCCGGGTTGAAGTCTTGGATGTTGTAAATGTACTTGGCGTGTTTCATCCACTTGCCCCAGACGCCCAGCAAGCCGCCCGATGTCAAGTCTTGGACAACTTTTTTCACAAATAAATTTGAAAAAGCGCAAAAAAATAAGCCCTACAAGGCTTTCAAACGGTTTTGAACCAATTTGAGCCTTGTAGGGCTTATCTCTACGTTCTATATAATTTTTGCTTTACGCAGCCTGCAACAGGGTGTTTTCCATTGCTTTCTTAAATTCTTCGACTGTCATTTCAGCATCTTCAGCAGCTTCTTCAACCATCACACGGCCTTTTTTCCCCTGCTATCCGCATCTTACCGATACCAGCTATTTATTCGCCTTCGTCCTTGACAACTCTCTTGCGCTAAAGGCCTAGCTTCATTGTATGAAATTTCTTTGAAATAGTTGCTTTACTAAAGCCATTCCTATCTTTTAAAAACTATGGAGCACACTCTTTCATTTATATTTTTCAGCATTACATAAAAGTATTATTGGAAATCATAGAAGAGATACTCTTTTAGAAATGCCCAAAAATTCTTTCCAAAATCAGTAATTAACTCATCCTTGAAATTCACGCGCCCTTCATCCTTTCTTTTCTTATCAAAACTCTGAAATGTCATTTCTCTGTTAATACAAGCTCGAAGTACTGGTTCAATTTTTTGAATGTCGTATGCCACTTTTGAATTAAAATCTTTTGGATGCACTAAATCAGTACATAATGCATAGGTATCTGAAAAACTGTGAAAGTGCGGAAATGCATCTAGTGCTTGCATCGTCTGTAAAATATCTCTTTCATTGTAAGGAATCTTTTGCGGAGTGGTCTTATCCTCTACTGAGCCTCCTGAAAAACTATGAATCAACAGAAGTTGAATGATACGCAATTTTGAATAGCCCTCGGAATATTGATTGACTTCTTCTTTGCTCATAAAATCGCAATCTTTAATTCGATTTGTCAAAATAAATTGAGCTATCATACAACATACCCATGTGTGTTCAACAACAGTATTTGCATAAACACTCTCTGATATGTCTTCTGGCCGATTTGATTTTGATAATTCATAAATTTCCGAAAACAAAGATGAATAAACATTTTTATAATCAATATATCTGCATACACCATTCAAAAAATCTTTTACAATTTCATTCAGTTCAAATTTCTCTGCCTGTAATTTGTCAAAAAACTTTTTGCATTTTTCTTTTTTCAATTTTCTATTTGAACTTTTACTAATGTATATACCATAAATCACCAAATTTACCATTGTAATTACATTTAAATTTTTTATGTGCGCATCCTTTCCTTTTAAAATACTGTGACTCAATATCCCATACAAGCTAACAATATCCACTTCACGATTTTCTTTACTGCTCAATTCTATCACTAACCTTATACCCCTTCGTCGAATAATAGATAATATGGAAATTTCGATTCAATTCTCTAACATTTTTATCATAGATTAGGATATGATAGAATTCATTTTCGTGTTCATAACTTTTTAAATAAATAAGACTCACACCTGCTGTACGGAAAAGCATTACCGCATTTGCATCATAAGCATTTGAGTAAAGATGTTTTCCCTCCTCTTTATATACTTTTTTCAAAAATGAAATTGCTCTGTTTTTGCTCTCATGATGCTTTACTCGTCCAAGAAGATATATCACCTGATTTTTCTGTTTTAATGAAAGTTCGTCAAAAAGTGAAATCATGTTGTTAACAACAGTCAACTCATCATTCTCATTATCATTCATCAAGTCAAGTGAAAACCGATTGATGCATGGCGTGAACAAACAATTAAAAATGCTTAGATTTTCCCGACATCCATATTTAAAAGAATTTATATAATAATACGCGAAGAAAAAGTCTCTTACCATGTCACACTTATATACTAAATAACCATATTGACTGTCATCCGTCTTCTTTTTATTTTGCATAAAGTTTGCAACAAAATCTGAAACAGCAAATAACTGTCTTTTATCAATATTATGAGATGCAATATAATATCGTTCCAACAATCTTCCAATCGATACATCTTTCGATGCATTCAGCCGAGTGTAGCTTTTTACAATTACATTTACAGTTCTAAACTCCACGTGATTTCCAGAGGCTTCTATGCAGAGCCTTTTAATAGTATTTATCTCTGCTGGAGTTACGGGTTTCATTTGGTAAAACTCTAGCACTCCTGTTACCATATCACGATATCTTTTGCTTGCTTTATGGCTCGTTTCTACCGGCTTAAGATCTATTTTCAACGTATTTTCATCATTTGCTCCAGGTAGTGAATAAATCGACTCATTTCTTGAAAACGGTGGAAATTGCTTATTTTCCATATTTCCTATAGAGTAGCAGAAGAACAGATTTTTTCGATTTCCCCACTCTTTTATTTTAGAATAAACCATGTTTTCATATTTTGTAGTTGTTCGTACATATCCGTTTAGTCCATCGATAAAAAGGCAAACATTCACATTCGTATTCAGTATCTTTTCTATCTGTTCAAGATCTAAAGAAAGTTCTTCTCTTCTATCTTGATATCCCTCATAGAAATGCAAATCTATTAATACTGGATATATATTTTTTTCCGATTTCAAATTTTTTTCGCGAGAACACATCTCCTGATATGCAAGAGAAAATATCGTAGATTTTCCTGTTCCTGGTTCCCCCATAATTCTGAAAGCACATTTATTTTGGGGAATCGATTCATATATCTTATCAACGATACGATCTATACTAAGTACATCTTCTGTTTTCTTCGGTTCTCTTTGCATCATGATTGCCTGATATATGATATTCTGGTTTTTTTGTGCTTTTTTTGCAATCCCATCGACATATTTTTCAAAGGAAGTTGACAAGTCTATCTGTGATCTATTTGTCTTTTCAGAGATGCCTTTGTCATACAGCATTGACAAAATCAGATACACACATTCATGAGCACCAGCCGGATACCAAATAGGATGAATTTTCAGGTTATGCAAATACTCTTCTTTTTCTTTAATTTTCCGTTTATTTCGAGGATATTCAACTATTGCATAGTTCCAATTATAAAGCGATTTTTCTGCAAGTGAAAAAAGTTCATCAATCAAGTAATCTTTCTGAAGTCCGCATCCAATGAATAGGAACACGTTATTTTTCCAAAGATTACGAATAAAAAAAGGCACTGTTTCTTTATATTGTTTATCATATTGACTTTTGGTTAAAACAATACTCTCAGGATCATCATAAGTTCCATGCAGCTTTATTACATAAGGCGTTTCTTTTCGATTATAACTTCGGAAAGTATTTTTTGTTGTTTTTGCAGGAATAACAACTTCGAGTTTATCCCCATTCGCAGCATAGTTTTTTTCAATAACGCTATCGTAGTTTGTCGTAATATATCTTTTTACTCCGTTGTTTTTCAAAAGCGAAATATAATTATGTCCAGGGGCTGTCATTCTACTTTCTTTAAATTCCCTCTCTACATCTCCCATCAGAGCATTATTAGTAAAATTATTAAGCAGCTCCGCTGCTTCAAGATATTCTCCTTTTCGCAATGTATTGTAAACTTCAGTTCTTTTCTTCTTTTCTGTCAGTGATGCTGTTACTTTTTTCAAGAATTCATTCCATGTTCTATAGCCAAACGGAACCGACATACCTGCGCCAACAAATGGAACAAACGTCATTCCCTGAAGATCTTTTATATCTTCAAGACACTCAAACCCATTTTTGTCCCAATAATTTATCAGTTCATTCTTTGTATAACTCATTTTCGATTTTCCTTTATTTTACAGATTTTGTATTTTAGCTTTGCGTTCTTTTTACATTAATCAACTTTATATTTAAAGTATGCCAAGCCTTTCACCACATATCTCTATCATTCACAGAAGCAGAATTTCCTTGATATAATTATAACAACTACTTTCTCTTTTTTCTATGGCTTTTAGCTAGAGTAATTGCACAAATTATATGCAGTTTTTGGTTATATTGCATATTTCAATCAATGTATCGTTTTTATTCTACCCATTTTCATATTCAGGGGCGTTTTTTACACACACTAAGTCTTAGGCAACTTTTTTACAAATAAATTTGAAAAAACGCAAAATAAGCCCTACAAGGCTTTCAATCGGTTTTGAACCAATTTGAGCCTTGTAAGGCTTATCTATACACTCTAGATAATTTTTGCTTTATACAGCCTGCAACGGAGTGTTTTCCATTACCTTCTTAAACTGTTCGACTGTCATATTGGCTTTTTCTGCAGCGCGCTCTGGCTTCAAATCTCCCTCTCGGACGAGCTGCACAAGCATCCCTATCTCACCAATACTAATGCCCTCTCTCCGGCCTTCTTCTCTTCCTTCGGCCTTGACACCTTGACTAAGATTGCACATAATAAGCACCTCTCTTTCCAGTTCTTCGCTCATTGCAACGCCAAACTCTTCTTCGAGAATTTTCTTTTTCTCCGTAGCTGCTCTTGACGAAGAAAGCAACACATCCAGAAACTTCAAAATACCCGTATAGTTTTCTGCATCAGGTTTTCCGAGACAGATCGTTACCACACTCATCAGATCATAATTTTCTGATTTCTCAGTAGCGTTTCCAATCAACCGTTCTGGCCGAATCGAATATCTCGTAAGCGTATTCTGAAATTCATCAGATGGTTTTGTACAAACCCATATAGAATACACTTTTCGGATTTTTCCATACTCCGATTTTTTGAATATCGGCCCATGCTGTGCAGAGATCATTCTGCTGCAATAATAGATTGCACGTTTTGTCAGCGGATATCCCGGATTGAATGCAGTCTGTGCTTCCACGTTGATAATAAGGCGAATCACATCCTGCTGTGCTGCATCATTCGCTGTGGCCGGAGCAATCGCATCAAAGCGAACATCATAACGCACCGTTCCCTCCGTCAGCGTAGAATCCTCATTATTGCTTCCAGTTATTATTTCGGGAGCCTTCGGAAGTCTATTTGTATCATCAACGTGAACACCAACCGTGCCAACCTCTGGAGTTCCCTCGATATACTTTTCAGCAATTTCGTCTACGGAGCATTCACTGTATTCATCTACGCAGCCCTTCATAATCTGCGCCAGGATCTGCTTGTTCGCCAGCAGCTTTTTGGCAGTCTTATCATAGTCCGAATCAAACTCCGTCTGAGTTATCGTGTGGGCAAGCTGATTTTCTACCGTGTTCTGCTTTTCCATCGGCATTCACTTCCTCGCAGTAGATTCAACAAGAGCGTATAAGCTCTTATTGTACTTTCATCTTACCATAAATCGCTCCTCATATCAAGCTGTACAACTCCTTCATAATCCTTAAATTTTTACGAACAGTTGTCCATAATATAACATTGTCGTTGATGTTA
>ENA-ORSC01002096-ORSC01002096.1-human-gut-metagenome-genome-assembly--contig:-NODE-2096-length-12504-cov-4.909712_pt1 | contig 12504 bp, 14 predicted proteins | sample MGYA00242178_ERZ509140 | MGnify/ENA primary metagenome ERZ509140 (study PRJEB26280, sample SAMEA2338681) | human gut metagenome | biome: human gut; feature: human-associated habitat; material: faeces... | reverse complement strand
ACATCATTAATGTCAGTTATATTAACAAGTCACCAATGTATCTGTTAAGCCAAATTATTTATAGGAGATAAAAGAATATGCAAATTACATTGTTACAGGCCGTAATCATCGGTCTATGGACAGCATTCTGCTACTCAGGGATGTTGTGGGGTATTTTTACGAACCGTGCTTTAGTTTTAAGTTTCGGTGTTGGTATTGTATGTGGAGATTTAAAAACAGCATTGCAATGTGGAGCAATCGCTGAATTAGCATTCATGGGATTCGGTGTTGGTGCCGGTGGAACTGTTCCTCCAAACCCAATCGGACCTGGTATCATTGGTACATTAATGGCAATCACTATGGATGGTGTTACACCAGAAAGTGCATTATCATTATCTATTCCTTTTGCAGTCGCAATTCAATTCTTACAAACAGCTATCTATACAGTTCGTGCAGGTGCACCAGAAAGTGCAAACAACGCATTGAAAAAACAAGACTTTGGAAAATTCCGTTTACACTCTAACTTAACAATCTTGTTATTTGCTCTTGTTGGATTCTTATTAGGATTCTTAGGTGCATATAGCATGGATACATTAAGTAAATTAGTAGCATTAGTACCAGCTTGGTTATTAAAAGGATTAACAGTTGCTGGTGGTATGTTACCTGCTATCGGTTTTGCTATGATCATGAGCGTTATGTTAAAGAAAGAAGTTGTTCCATTCGCATTATTAGGATACTTCTTAGCCGCTTACTTAGGCGTACCAGTAATCGGTATTGCTATTGTCGGAACTGTATTCGCATTAAAACACTATAACGATGCTGGAAATGTCGCTGTCGCACAAGCTGCAACTGAGGAGGTAGAACACGATGACTGGATCTAAATTAACAAAGAAGGATTACACTAAGACTACATTACGTGCTTACTTCTTACAAAATGGTTTTAACTATAGTAACTATCAAGGTTTAGGATACGCTTTAGTTATGTATCCTGCATTCAAAAAATTGTATGGTGATAACCCAGCTAAATTGGCTGAAGAATTAGACAATAACTGTGAATTCTATAACACAAACCCTAACTTCTTACCATTTATCACTTCTATTCACTTGGCAATGGCAGAAAACGGAATGGAATACGATGAAATTCGTGGTATCAAAATGGCATTGATGGGTCCTTTAGCAGGTATTGGTGACTCATTATCACAATTCTGTATTGCTCCATTATTCTCAACTATCTTTGCTTCTATGGCTATGGATGGTGTGGCAATTGCTCCATTATTGTTCTTAATCTGCGAAAACGTTACATTATTGGCAATCAAACTTGTTATGGGTGGATATGGACGTCGTCTAGGAACAAGCATGATTGACAAATTATCTGAAAAAATGGGTGTTATTTCTGAAGCTGCAAGTATGATCGGTGTTACTGTTATCGCTGGCTTAGCTGCAACATTCGTTAAAATGAACGTCGCAATCACATTCTCTGCTGGTGCTATTGAAGAAGGTGTTAAACAATCTACAGTAGATATTCAGGCAATGTTAGATAAAGTTGCTCCTGCATTATTACCAGTATTATATACAGCATTAATGTATTACTTAATCAAGAAAAAAGGTGTTACAACTTATTGGTTAGTATTGATCACTGTTGTTATCGGTGTTGCATTAAGCTGCTTAGGAATCTTAGCCTAATACATAAAGGAAGCAAATTTGCTTCCTTTTCTTTTTTTAGGAGAATTCTATGAATCTATCTTACATAAAAAAACAACTACAATTCTGGGCAGACAAGAAGGATGTACTACACATAAAAAAAATATTAACGAAAGAAGATCAAATTCTAGTAAAAAGAAAATCAGAAGAACTGATTCAAAACATCTTTACGTTTGATAAACCATGGGACATGGAACGCTGCCAAATTCCTTACAAGCTAGAAACATTAGATTGGAACATACAATTAAACGATGATGAAGAATGGTGCTTCATGCTCAATCGCATGGACTACCTAAACTATCTGGTTCTTTCGGATCATATTGAATATGCCAAAACACTCATTTTAAACTGGATAGAAGCCCATCCAACAATTCAACCAGAGCCAAGCACAAGAACACTCGATACAGGCATTCGTTTAATGAACTTCTTTGAAGCCCTACCTTATTTGTACGCAAACAGTTTATTAAGTGATGAAGAAATCACTACGATTGCCAAGTCCATGTTGGATCAGTGTGCGTATTTAAAAGAGCATTACATTCCAAAATACATAACATCAAATTGGGGAAGCATTCAAACATGTGCTATGATCAGCATATTACCTATGATTGAAGAACAAAGTGATATCTATGCTTGGGCATTCAATGAATGGAAAAGACAAATCCAAGCACAAGTGTATCCAGATGGCATGCATTGGGAACAATCCACGATGTATCATATTGAAGTCTTAAATTACTGCATGAAAGCTATGTATTATTCAGAACAAGAATTGCCACAAATTCATGCTTTGGCTAGAGCCATCTTCTTACAGGCTACCCCTCATAAAGAAATTGAAACATTCGGGGATACAGATCGCAGTAATATTCAAGATGTCATGACACGTGCTAGCTTCTTATTTAATGAACCCACATGGAAGTCGATCGCATTTCATACTTTTGACATGGAATCTTTATATACATTAGGAGCTAAAAATGCCAAGATCTATCTGGAAATGCAAAGTACAGAATCTAACGAGCTTAACTTTGATGGAAAAGATAGCGGTATGTATACATCAAGGAGTTCTTGGAAAGAAGATGCTAACTTTACCATGTTTACTAACGGATCATTAGGCAGTGGACATGGACATAGCGATAACTTACATGTATCCATTTACTATAAGGGAAATCCTGTATGTATTGATGCAGGACGATTAACATATCGTGAAGATCATCCACTAAGAGTACACTTAAAATCTATGGCAAGTCATAATGGTGTGATTGTAGATGAACATTGCTCATGTGTACCTAAGGATAGTTGGGGATATGAAGATTTTGGTGTTCCATTAAAGAATTATGTCTATCATAAAGATGGCATTCACTACTATGAAGGTACACTATTAGGACATGATCCGTTACAGGTATGGACAAGAAAAGTGATTGTCCTTGATGTAGGTGTATGGATGATTGTTGATGAAGTAAAAGAAGATGGTAGCCATCATGCTGTTACACGTTTTCATTTAGATCCAGATGCTAGTGATTTAAAAGGTTTAAAACTTGTATCCAACATTCCATACACAAAGCATATTGAGCCATGTTCCCTTCGTTATAATGAAGAATTAGAGCATGATGTTTTATATTTTGAACAAGATTTCACGAATCATTTCGAACAATGCATTTGTTTTGTGGATAAAGCGATTGAAACAAAAGATGATTTCGTTCTTCAAAACAACGATACAAAACTAGATAATACGATTGTACACACTAAAAAATTTATACTTTCAGAAGATGAATCTTATAGTGTAGCCATATTCCATAAGGAAATCTATAAAGGAAAGAAAGTATTATTCTTAGATGGTGAACCATTCCATTGCAAAGTATTTGTCGTACATAAGAAAAAAGATAAAGTAAAAACATATATTGTTCGTGCATAGTAAACGCGTTTGCTAGAAAATGTAATATTTGTTAAAATTAGAGTATTGAAAGGATCCACTTTATGAAAGAAAAAATAACCATTCGTGATATAGCCGAAAGAGCGGGAACATCTAAAACCACTGTCTCTTTTTTTCTAAATGGTAAGACGGACAAAATGTCAGAGGAAACCCAAGCAAGAATTGCTCAAGTCATCAAAGAGACAAACTATCGTCCAAGTATTGCAGCACGCTCTTTAAACGCAAAAGAAACACGTTTAATTGGCGTCATCATTGGAGATATCACCAACACGTTTGCCAATCAAATCGTTAAAGGAATTGATGATTTTGCAAGAGATAATCGTTACCAGTTGATTGTTGGAAACAGTAATTATAATTTTGAAAATGAAAAAGGATACGTCAATCGCATGTTGGCAATGGGAGTTGATGGTTTTATCATCCAGCCATCCAGTCATTTTGCCGAATTGATTCCAAAAATCAAACAAGAAAATAAAGACGTAGTATTTATTGATTCACAAGTTTCTATGGATAAAGAAAAATGGGTCAAGACAAACAACTATGAATCCATATTGAATGTAGGAACACACCTAATCAATGATGGATATGATGAATTCATTATGATTACGGCAGATCCACATGTATTAAGTACACGTTTAGAGCGTACAACTGGTTTTTTACACGCTTTAGAAGCAAAAGGAAAAACATGCAAAACCCACGTTGTAGCAGATGATATAACAAGTGATGCATTACGTGATCTACTCTATAATGAATTACGTTTTGGCGTTCGCACCCTCATCTTTGTAGCCAACTGCTTCTTATTACCACGTGTCTATTTGGCATTAAAAGATTACCGAAGCCTAATGCCAGATACAATTGGATTAATTGGCTTTGACAATACAGAATGGACTAACTTCTCTAGTCCAACTGTCACAACGATCGTACAACCTGCCTATGATGAAGGCTATCAAGCTGCATCGATCTTAATTGATTCATTAAAAGGAGAAAACAAACAGATTCCAAATCAAATCTTAAAGTGTTCTGTAAACTGGAATGAATCAACCAAACAACACAATTAAAGATTTACAATGATGCCCATATTTACTTATGGGTTTTTTCTATCATCAAGAATTTAATTCATATCTTAAATCTTTCATTAGTTTTTATATTTTATCAAATATAACTTATAAATTTGCTTTTTCAACACAAAATTTCAATTATAACTGATAAATTTTGACTTTCTACACTAAAGTTCAATTAAAAATCTCATCCCATTTATTTTGGACTGAGACCTTTTATTTTATCGACTGTACCATTTCTTTAACATACTCCTCAACATACTTAGGCGCATCTTTTCCATACTTTTCAACAATCTTCACAATAGCTCCATTGGATTGATCAGCCATTTTTTTAGCTTGTTCTGGCGTTGAGATTCCAAAACCTACCTCAACAGGAACGTCAGTAACTTCTCGTACAAGATGTACCATAGCTGAAATATCTGTCGTAATCGTAGAACGAACACCTGTAACACCTAATGAAGATACGCAATAAATAAAGCCAGTGGCATCTTTGGCAATCGTTTGAATTCTTTGATGACTGGTTGGTGCAATCATACTGATTAAATCTAAGCCATATTTCTTTAATATCACATCAAACTCTTCTTTTTCCTCATAAGGAACATCCGGAAGAATCAATCCACTCATTACCCTCAGCTAGTAGTGCTGCTTTTTTTACAACCTCAGCTCCCGCACTTTGAGCTAAAGTTTCTAATAAATGTGAAACATATATTGACTTATTATTTATGTAATATATAATTAAATTAACGATAATCATTAATTTTTTAATGTTAGGAGGTAATATCATGAATGATAAGTCTAAAGATTTATTGAAGAAAATGTGTTTCGTTTTAGAAATTGTTCGAGGGACTTGTTTAATTTCTGTTGCGTTGTTGATTGGACTTAGCTTATTTTATGCCTTCAACAAAGATGTATATAACACTTTATTTGGAAGTATAAGAATTGACTTTCTTCAATTGATGTTTAAAGATGATACTGCTTTACAAAAAGATACCATGTCCATGTGGTTACCAATCCTTTTCTTATTGACTGCAATTCTTATATTCATCATCTACAAATCTGTAAAAGCGATTGAATCTATTTGTATGATCACAATGGATCATACTCCATTTGATTTAAGCGTTTCTAATCACATCAAAAACCTTGCCAAGTACATTCTTGCAGGTGGTATTGTCTTTAATATTCTTGAAGTATGTCGTGTTATGTACTTTAAACAAATCATCAACTTTGATTTACTCTTCAATCCAAAATATGTTACACAAATCAAATTTGATATTCGTATTGAATTCAGCTTCTTAATTTTTGCCGCACTTATTTATCTGTTATCTTATATATTTAGATATGGACAAGAACTACAACAATTGAGTGATGAGACGTTGTAATTATGGGTAAGATCATATTACGTTTAGATCGCGTTATGGCCGATCGAAAAATGAGTTTGAAAGAATTATCTGAAAAAGTTGGCGTCAGCAATGTCAACTTATCAAAGATGAAAACGGGTAAGATTTCTGCGATTCGCTTCTCTACTTTAGAAGCTATTTGTGAAGTATTAAATTGTCAACCTGGTGATATATTGGAGTATGTAAAGGACGATGAAAATAGCTAGAAGCACAAACTTCTAGCTATTTTATTATGATTTTAAATTTCAATAACACTACATACTATATTTCAAATTCAGTTAATCCCGTTATTGTCTGTTCATGCACACTTAATATAAGAAAAGATTCGTCAGATATTTTTAGTATGTAATAATTATTCAATCGCATCTTTTCTAATATAATGCGATGCACGGCCTAGACCTTTACGAATAATAGTACCATCTTCAACTAATTTTTTTAGTGCCAATTCCACAGAAGAACTGCCTAAACTCGGGCAATTTTCCATAGCATCTCTTTTCGTAAAGGTACCTATTGTGCCATTTACATATGTCTTAACAATATCACATGAGCTACTTCTTTTTCCGCTTTTCTCACTAATTATTAATCTTTCTTCGAATTCACGGTAGCATTTTAAAATAATGCCAAGCATATATTTAATAAATGGCTCGGGATCATTTGTTCCTTCATACCAACCTAAATCTGCTTGTGCTAAAGCCTGATAATACGCTTCTTTCGTATTCGCTATTTCTTTTTCAATACTAATATATTTACCAACCACATAGTCGTTACGGTACAAAAGAAGCAATGTTAGTAATCGGCTCATTCTGCCATTTCCATCATTGAAAGGATGAACACAAAGAAAATCCAATATTACACATGGAATTAATATGAGTGAGTCTACAATTTCATGATCTAAAGCTTGTTGATAGCTACTACAAATTTGTTTAATGGCATCTGGTGTTTCATAAGACTCTAATGGTTTGAACATTATTCTTTTTTCACCATTTGGCAAAACCGCATCTATTTCGTTTGGCGAAGCCTTGTATTTTCCACCATAGGATAAATCTGTGTATTGAAGCAAATCTCGATGTAGCTGCAAAATATAATTTGATTTTAACGGAATATATTGATAATTTTCATGAATTAAATTTAAGACATTCCGATATCCTAAGATGTCTTTTTCGTCGCGATTTCTAGGCGTTGTCTTATCCTCAACCAATTGTTGAAGACGGGATCTAGTGGTTACAATACCTTCAATACGATTGGAACTTTCAGTACTTTGTACTTTAGCTATTTCAACCAAGCGCTCTAATTCTACAGGTTTTTGTCGCAAATAAAGTTCTTGTTTTCCCTTGAATTCATGAATTTTAGCAACATAAGACAATATTTCATTATCCCATGTACGATCTTTAAGATGACTATAATCAAAATTCCGCATTTCCTTCTCCTCCCAAAGAGAATACTCTTTCTCCCGATTATACACTTATTTTGGGAGAAAAAGAATAAGTTGGGAGTAAAAAACATGAATCAAAATATATAAATCAACCTTTAAACCTTTTAATGTAAACCTCTCTATCTTTTTTTATATTAACTAAATTATTTGAACTCGATTTTATGTATATTCTGTATTCATTTTGAATCCATTACTTGTATATACGATAGAAAATCAATTTGGTAAATAAAGTACAGAGTATTAGACTTCCAATTAAATATAAAACTAATACTTCAATTTGAATTGTTCGAAGAATCAACAATACAATTACATCCAATATTGTTATAAAAACTAATAATTTTACTGTATACATCCTACGAATTTTTTTATAAGACATGCCAATGGTATGCAGCAGATCATACTCATTCTTATGTGAGTAGAAATGTTGATACAACTGCATATATACGATCACGATTGAAGTGATCATCAATATAAATTGATAGAACTGAACTATTTTTTGACACATATTCATGATTTCAACAAGATTCTTTGCGTCCGTTTTATTATCGACTACATAGAAATCATCTCTTCTAGACAATTGGATATGATCAAGCTTCTTTTTTAGTAATGCTGATTGTTTAGTATTTACCCACAAATCACCCGTAATAAATGTGTCTGGATATGTATTTAGCCATTCCATTACTTTTGATTCAGGAATATACAAAACTTTATTATCCCCACTATTTATATGTTCTTCTACAGATAGATCGAGTACATCAATTAATTCTCCGCCTTGTTTATACAGATGCAATCTTATATTGTCTTCATATGAATTACTTAAGACAAAATCATTATATTCATCTGTAATCTTGGTTTCTATTTGTTCATTATTTATATTCGCATCACATTGAATGTTATAATTAAATTCATGCTCATACGACTTAAGAATTTCTTTTGATTCCTCAATAAATTCAGGAATCAATGTATGATCAAATATATTAAATGTAGCACTCACATCATGTTCATACTGTACTTCTTGTTGATTTGTTCGAATCCAAGATGTTAATGACTGCATGGATACACATATAAACATCGAACTCATCGCAACAATCAGTGCAATAAACAGACCATTTCCATTTCTCATTGTTTCAACAATAGATAGATTAGAAATGTTTAATTTTCTAAAGAAATAATGTTTAGGTCGTACTAAACTCAATCCAAATGCAAATATATATTGTACAAATAAAATCAATAATAAAATACATAGATGATATTTTGATATATGTAAACTAAATGGAAGATTCATTTGAATCCATTTTAAAAACAAACCCCACAATAATAATGTAAATCCGATTCCCATACACTCAATCAGTGCAAAAAGCAAGGTATATTCCTTAATCATATACAAACGAATTCTCTTTTTATTCATCCCCAATATATAGAGTTGATCATAAAAAGCTTTCTTTTTCTTTAAGTGTACAGATAAAACGCTATATACAAACAAGAAACAACATACACTCATAAACAGGATCAGAAATTTAAAAATATTTTCATATTCAACATTCAAATGATATTTGGCAACCACCATATCTGAATTCAATTCATAATCCTGTACGGGTAGTGTTGCGATTGCCGATTTATCTTTTAAATTCGCATAGACATACATCGCATCCTTTTTTGAATTCGTGGCTGTATAAAAACTATAATTGACGAGCTGATTATTTAGATTTTCATATACACCACTAATCGTATATTCTTTAGACTTCTGATCCGAATATAATTTTATTGTATCCTGCACCTTATATTTATTCTGATACTTTTTATGAACTAACACTTCATTAGATTTAGGATACTCTCCTTCTATCAAACGTATTGGATAGACACTAAAATTTGTGGTTGAAACCAAAGAATCAAAAGTACCTTTATACGCATAGGGCATTGGTGTTTCATAACTTAAATTATCTAGGTATGTATCTGTATATTCTTTATTTTGTGTATACGCATGCGCCGTATATTTAACGTCATAATCCCCATAAAAACTTTTGGCTACATTGATTCGATATAAATCATAAGAGTCTTTTACTACAAAAAGAGAAGTTAAAAGAAATGTACATAAAAACAGAATACTGAATAATAAAACATAGCTTTTCTTATTGCGACTTCTATATTTTTTGACTATATTCATACAATTTTCCCTTGTTCTAAACGGATCATTCGATCTGCATAATTTGCGATTTTTAAATCGTGCGTAACCAACACAATTGTTTTCCCCTCTTTATTCAACGCTTTTAAAATGTCCATCACATTTTCAGCATTCTCACCATCTAAATTTCCCGTTGGCTCATCGGCCAGTATGATATCTGTATGTGCAAGAATGGCCCTACCAATCGCAACGCGCTGTTGACCTCCAGACAATTCATTCGCAAAGCTATCTTTTTTATGCTCTAACCCTAACAATTTCAATACTTGATTCAATTCTTTTTCATCCACTTTTTTCCCTTTAATTTGACTGGTTAAACACACATTTTCTTTCACTGTCAAAAAAGAAATCAGATTAAAAAATTGATATACATAACTAATGTATCGACTTCTTAATGTACAACACTCTACATCCGATAAAGAAGACATCTCTTTATTTCGAACTACACAACTTCCCATATAATCCGTGTCTAAACCACCAATAATATTGAGCATGGTAGTTTTTCCACTTCCGCTTGCTCCAATAATCGCAACAAATTCCCCTTTTCTTATGTGCATAGAGACCGTATCGAGTGCCACACAATCTTTATACACTTTCTTTAGATTCTGTATTTTAATCACAATTCATCCACTCCTTTTAATTATTAATACACATAAGGAATAGAAGCATTAAAAAAATCGAATAACCGTCAATTGATTTCGATTATTCGATAAATAAAATGATTTTCATATCCTTTGAATCCATAATTTTTGTTCCATGATACTTATTCAAAATGATATTCAGTATGGATTTATTTGAAGACGTCATATTCTTTATGTCCAAAGGATATTGAACATGTAAAATTAGCTCTTTCTCCTTTAGATTCATATGAAACATGAAAGTCTCATTTTCTTTAACTAAGCTATTGTCTAATACACATGTGAGTAGTGTTGTTAAATCTTGTGTATCCATAGAATCGATTCTTTTAGGAACATGTATCTGTATATCATAATTCAATTTGTGTTCTTGAATAAAGTTTTGTAGGATCACATCCAAATATGGATTTATGCATATAGAATTGGGATATAACTTTCCATATTTTACTAACTCTTGATTGATTTGTTCTTCAATTGCCTCATATTCTTTCTTTTGCGACAGAACCTTTATATCGTCCAAAGAATTTCGCATATCGTGAATCAACTCCTTGATTCCCGTCTGTTCCTGAATCATTTGTTCTGTATAATGACTGGATAGTTCAATAAAATTTCGATACATCTCAATCTCTAATTTTGAGCGTATTCTAGAAAAAACAATGATAGCTACACTTAATAACACAAGAACAAATATGGTAAACATAAATACATAGATTTGGCTGTTCTTTATAAAATACATATATGTAAATTCTGTTTTAGAAAACAAGTTTGTCATCAACAACATATAAAGATAGCTAAATATAAATAGAATTATAGAAACACCGTATTGCATATTCTCACTAAATTCTAAACTTTCATATTTAAAGATTTGATAAAAGATTGCACATCCAACGATTGTGAGTATTGTTGAAAATGCATAATATTCTATAGTTAAAGAACGGAATAGAAGGATATTCATTGTTTGCAATAAGACAACAATCAAATTTGAAATGACAGATTCTAATATATGATATTCTTTTGTAGAAACATTCAAACATAGAATGGGAATCAATTTTTAGTGCTTCCTTTCCTATATTTTCATAATTGTAGAAATACAGATAGCCAGTTTATATGTATATATTCACTGGTCAAAAATACACATAAACCATTTAACAAGAATGAAAGAATGCATTTTGGATATAGTGAATTCTTCGTTATTTTTAAATAGAAACATTGTTCGCAAACATAATACATACTGTTCATTAGAATATTCATATGCTTGTCCTCATCTGAATATAGTGTTCTTTTACCTTTTTCCATCTTCGAACACTCACTGAAATAATCGTACCATTTAACATAATGATTTTATGATTCTTTACATCCAAATGATCCACTTTAGAAAAATTAATAAGCACATTATTATTTACTCGAGCAAAAGAATCCGATAGCGTTGCTTCTATTTCCTTTAGTGTTTCATTCACTAAAGATAATTTCGTTCCATCTTTCAATAAGACGAAGACGCCATTTTCAATTTTAAAATACAGAATATCATCCCTATACACATACCTTGTCTCATACGGTAAATTCAGTTCAATCTTCTCTAATTGATGAATACGATTTTCTACCTGATTTACCTTTTTGACTAAGGCTTCTTCTATTCGATTTTTCGTAACAAATCCTAAGACGTTTGTATCAAATGTATCGGCCATAGATTCACTATGACTACTTACATATACAATAAAGCGTTGTTTATCTGGATGTTTTTTTATAAATTCAATGCCATTTTGACTTCCTAATTCAATATCTAGCAACAATAAATCAAAATAGAAATTGGATTCCATATATTCTTCAACTGTGCAAAAGAAACAAAGTCTATGATTTAAATCTAATAGATTTCGTATTCTTTTTTGTTGAATCAAACTATCTTCTAATACTGCAATTCTCATAGATCAATTATAATGGGTAATGCAGTAAATGACAAAATTTAATCATTAATATGAATAATCTTTTTATTCTAAAATTATGAATATAACGATGCATTATCATGAATATCCATCAAATTCCTAACAAGAATGATTTAATTATTGTCGAAAATGAAAAAATGCTTGAACTAAGGAAAACACTACTTTCGATAGAACAGCAAGATAAAATCATCCTCACCGCAAGCAATGAAGGTTCTTAACTGACAACATTATGCAGCAATCGTACATTATTTTCAAGCTTTGG
>ENA-ORSC01002088-ORSC01002088.1-human-gut-metagenome-genome-assembly--contig:-NODE-2088-length-12525-cov-4.163913_pt1 | contig 12525 bp, 7 predicted proteins | sample MGYA00242178_ERZ509140 | MGnify/ENA primary metagenome ERZ509140 (study PRJEB26280, sample SAMEA2338681) | human gut metagenome | biome: human gut; feature: human-associated habitat; material: faeces... | reverse complement strand
AGGAGCTCGTTGCCGCACGCGTCAACGCACAGGTATTGCTCACCCGACCGCAATATCCAAAGATCGCCGCCGCACGGGATCGCACGGTCAAAGACGAGCCCCGATGCCAACACGTTGCCCTCGCGGTCAAAGCTCTCCCAGCATCCGTTTTTTCGTCCCCATGCATGGCTGCCGTGAAACCCGGTCACGGCGTCATACGGCGTACTCAGCGTCACCCGTCCTGTCATATCCGTGTAAACGACAGCGCCGCTCAGCGAAACGGCAACAACGCCCTCCGAGCAGCAGCATCCGATCTGCCGATATTGAACGGGGACGGCAAGGCTCCCGCTTTTGTCAATATACCCGTGATATATCTCATGGTCATCCTTATATCGTATCACCTGCGCGCGGTCCCGCTCAAAGCTCGCAACATAGTCGAAGCTTTCGCAAGGCGTGACGACCCTTTTACCCGCCCGGTCTATAAAAAACACCTCGCCGCACAGAAGTATAGGAGCAACGCCCTCCCGAAATTCTCCGGAGCACCTTCCGAGCGGGATATCGAAAATGCATGGTATGACCTCGGCGCCGTCCGATGAAACATATCCGAATTTACCGTTTTCGGCAACGCCGTAGCGGTCATCGGCGCACGGTCCGTCATAAAGGATCATGTCATACGCGAAAGGAACGGTCTCGCGCCCGCTGCGGTCGATCATTCCCCACTTGCCCTTTGACCTTGCCACCGCATATCCGCCGATAAACGGATACGCATATTCATAGATGAACGGGAGCGCGACTGCGCCCTTTTCATCAATATACCCCACCGTTCCGTCGGAGTTCGCGACCGCGACGAGCCCTTCGCCGAAGCCGGGGTGATATTGAGGCATCAGCCCACCGATGAAGCGCGGCAAAAAATACCGATCCGGCGGAAGTATCGACGTGCCGTCGATCGTGGATATCCCTATATACCCGTCCTTCTCATATATCAGCGGACGGTCGTTTTGCAAATAATACATTTCTTAATCGTGTAACTCGATCCCGAAAGAATATATTCGTCGCCCTTGCGAGCCGCGATCTTTCTTTTGATGACCCGGCTGAACACATCCGGGCTTTTTACCTGTCGGTTGCTCCGGCAGTTGCCGACCGCGAGCGGGAAATACCCGCCGCCGTTATCCGCAGGGCATTTATATCTCGAATCCGGAGCATTTCATTTTTTGAACTGCTTATAAAGGTGTAAAAACAGCGCTATATAAATACATCCAGATCCAACTCCGCACGGTCGTCTCCGCCATTGTATTCAATACGGTACACATGGTCATGCGTTTGCTGAAGGAAGGTGCAACCCGGATATTCGGCTATAACGAGTCCATCCGTTTTCATAAATCCGCAGGTACTCCCGTTACGGAAGAACAGAATGTCTTTTACGATGACATTTGAAATACTGTCATATTGCAAGGGTATCACAGCATTGCCGTCGGTATCGATCAACCCGAATTTGCCTTCCCGGTTCATTACAACGGCTAAACCATTATTAAATTCGCCGTCATGATTAAAGATCTCACTTCCGTCAGGAAATTTTACCCTTACATAATATATGGCCGGTATCCTCTCTTTCTGATCGGCATCTTTAAAACCCATTCGCCGGTTTCCATCGCCGTCTTCAAAAGCAAACGGCACCAATTTCTCAAAATGCGATGTGTTTTTGTTTTCGTTCACGTCTTTCACACTCCTGCATGAATATAACAACGATATCCGTCACTAAAAATAAAATTTATATATTCCTCAGTCAGACCGGCAGCAGCCATAACATCACGGCGCTTGATAAAATGGAGAGCATGCAGTATATGTAAAAGCTGTGCCATAGGCGGCTTGTGCCTCCGCAAGTGTCGAAAAGTGTCGATTTGCGTATTGATCTTCTGTTCCTGCTCTCATAGGCCGAAGTTCTTCGATACTCATAATATCTTCTGATATACTATCATCCGAATTCACTGCATATACTGCAAATATAAAAGTGCTACACATCATGATACACATAATAATGCAGATGGTCAGAGGAGCGAGTAAAAGATGTTTGACCCTTTTCATTTTTATTTTACTTTCAGTTTTGTGATTTGTTGTATTCTAATATGTTATCCTTTTGGAGAAAGTTGCATCTGTATGAATGGTATCAGCAACACCGTTATCTCAAATTGTCTATTTTTTCGCACCATAGAATTTTATCCGGCCAAGGTTCATTATACGAGAATCCCTCCAAGCAGCTTATAAATCCATTCTTTATCCATAAAATATAGTCACTCCCGTGATCCAAGCCATTTATATTCCATTGGTGTTTACCGAGCTGTAGATTTTCACCATCTCCAAGTGTGTCTTCTCCCGCAGTCACGGTATAATATGTTGAAAAACCATATCTAGACAACTCTCTTTTTTGTACGGTAATCTTTTTAAACTGTGATTGTAATTGGGGTTTGTATTCCGGATATTGTTCAATGATATCGGTTATAATAATTTTTTCAAACTCATCAAATTCCATTTTCATTCTTTAATAACACTAAATAATGAAAAAATGTACCAATATGTAAATTACCATTTATAACATTTCCTCGAAAAGTGATATTAAAACCACTTACATTGACGGTAGGTTCCTCGGTGGATATTGTACTCCCCTCTACGACTACCGTGGTAATCTCCTCTGTGGTAACTGCAGTTTCTTCTACAGTTGCTGTAGTTTCTGCAGCCATAGCAGTAACACTCAAGCAAGTTCCAGCGATACTGAGAAGCATGCACCGTGTAAGGATTGCGATAATGCCTCGTTTGCTAATCTTAAAAATATTTTTCTTTTTTATTTTCCTTTCAGTTTTGTGATTTGTTGTTATGCTAATGTTTTATTTCAATTAAGCATTTACCCGCATTAGGTGTCCCCCTCTTTAAGATGGGTTTATCCCCGCATAATTCCACCCCGAAAGCAGGTATTCCTCTCCGTTTTGAGCGATAATCTCCCGTTTGATTACCTGATCTATCGAAGTGGGGCAATCTTTTTGTCTATAGGTCCACTGATTTCCAACGCAGCATGGAATCATTCCATCTCCGCCCTTTATGGTATACTCATACAAATCATATATCCACGTCTTATCGTCAATCGAGAGTACAGTACGTATCGGACCGATTCCATCAGCATAATAATTTGTTTCTATGATATCTCCCAAAATCATGTTGTCCGGGTTCTCTACTCGTCTGACCGTAAAAACATGGCAAAGATATTTTTTACCGTCTGACTGACAGATGACTCTTTCATCCGGGTGTCGAACAAGCTCTTTTTCTTCGGGCAAATATTTTGATGCGCCGACAGTCAGCGTTTCGTCAAGCATCTCTTTATCATAACCCGAAGCATCAAGAGAGGTCAGTGATTCTTCATAGGATTCTCTGTTTCCTTTTAATATTACGGTATCAGAACACAGGAATTTTGATTTCTTGCGAAAAGCAGAGCATGGGTATATCGGTGACAGAAAAATGCTTGCCTCTTTTCGGAAAATTGTTTCTCCAAATGCACAATAATGATAATACTCGTCATTTCCTTGATGCTCAATGTAACAAAGTATTTCTTTCATCGCCGAAACACAGGCATATTCCTTGGATGTTTGATTCAGATATTCCCGTGCTTTTTGGCAAAGATCAATTCGTTCTGCGGTGCTTCCATACATCGACGCAACAAGATGCATATATAACTCCCCCACAATTTGATACAAACCAAGGGAAAGGAAATATTGGATTCCACCTTTATAAAACTCTCGTATTGGTTGATTTTCTTGATCATCCGGATAGAACGGTATAGACAGATAGATGTTTTTTACAAGTTGCGGATCTCCATGCGTCTTAGCTTCAGACACCAAGCGCGCAAGCACGTCCAAATAGTCCTTCCGCATAGGATCAACCGCCGGTGAACTACTTCGCAATATATAAGCGATTTGATCGCGTGTAATCGGCAAATCACAATATTCCATTATAAAATCTATTATTTCATTCTTTTTCTTTCTATCGGGCAACCCCTGAATAGCAGTTTGTATCATTTGGGCTAATTTTACAGAGCGCCAATCATTACTACGATTTGCATCCATGTAAGTACTCCTTTACCATTGTTTTGCTTTGAACTGGGACAATTGTCTACCCGTTGAATTATACGTTATAAACACACACAGATCCGTTCCACACTGACTAAAACGTATATCAAGCATAGGACTTAATAATACTATACCTAATCCGCTTCCACTAAAAGGAATACCCATTGCATTCAGTCCCTGAAACGTATTATTAAATGTCTTTCCATCATAGTCACTAATCATCGTCAGAACAACTCTGCGCCATCATCGGCATAAGTTCCGACGTTGTTTCCTCGTCTGCTACTGTGATTCCTTTATCAGAACAGACGCACTGGCGCCTCATGCTTTTACTCTGGTTGGTCCTCGGCATATCTCCCCACCCATATCTGAGCGGAAAGCTCCGAGGCGAGCCGGAGAAGCCCGGCAGGAATCGCGCTTTCAAACGAAATGCCGTCCGCGCCGTAGATGTTCAGCTCCAAAGAACATTTTTCAAACGGAACATCCTCCGCAAGCCTTTTATCCGAAAGTCCGTTATAAAATGTGCTTGCCCTCTCGTTCAGCTCGCACACGGGAAAGGCCTCTGTGCGGTATATCCACGTGTCCTCCGTGATATTTTGCGCCGAGATCGGAAAATCCGCCCGGCGTCTTTTGAACCAAGGCGTTTTCCCCGTATATTCCTCTATTTTGTCAAACGCAAGATCATGCCCGCTCATGTTCAGCCGAAGCCGGACGGCATAGTCATCAAGCGCACCGTCGCCCTCCGAAACGGAAAGAATCAGCTCCGTGTCGGTGGACAGCAAAAAACGGATCAGCGACTCGTCAAGATTGATGAACGGGAATGACGATGCCTCGCAGCCGATGTGCAGCATCATCACCGATCTCAGATCATACCTGCTTTTTACCTCCGCCAGCCGGTCTGTCAGCCAGTCGGGGAAAAAACGCAGCATTATCGCCGTGACCTGCTCGGAGCAGGTACACCGCACGTCTCCCGTGGAAACTCTCCAGTCGCCATCTACGGACGTGCTTTTCATTTGCATTGCCGCCGTCACCTCGTCGCGGCAGCCGGACGATCCCGTAAGGATCATATCGCAGCGGACAGTCGGAATTACCTGAATACTCAAATCGTTTCCTTTCTGTTGATCGCACGAAAAAAGCACAGAATCTCTCGGGTCGAGCTGTTGCGACGCCGTTATCACGGCTTAAAAAACTCTCTTTTCCCGTCATAGCCGCAGAACAACCCCTCGCGCGCCTGCGCGCGTACATATTTCGCGCTATTTTCTTAATATATTGTAACATACGACATCATATCTGTCAACATATTTTCCAAAAAAATAAATACTTACTATACCATTGTTTTCAACATCGCGCCCGAAAAATTCGACAAAAAATCACCCGGATCACGATATCGGGCAGACGTCGCGGTTCACGTCCGGGAGAAAAAGTCACCGAGGACTGCCGCGCGTTAGCGCGACAGCCCTCGGTTTGCCGATTATTTCATAAAGATTTTTTTCTTTTTGCCGAGCACCGTCACAGCGGTCAGAGCTGCGCCTCCGACAAACAGTGCGATCCACAGCATAAAGTTGCTGTTGTCTCCGGTCGCGGGAGGCAGGACGGGATCTGTCAGCTCAAGAGCATTGATCGCATCCTCGATCGCTTTCGCCATAGCGTCAACAGCCGCCTGCTCGGTGATGTTTTTGCCGCGAACGACGGAGTTCACCGCAGCATCGACCGCAGAAAAGTCTTTGTATTCGTCCCTGTTCAGCGCTTTCGCCCTGGCAACGGCTGCGTCTACTTTGCTGTAATCCGCACCCTTGTATTCAAGCGCGGCGATCGCATCCTCGATGGCCTTTGCCATTGCATCGACCGTCGCCTGTTCGTCAATGTTTTTGCCGCGGACAACGGCACCCACCGCCGCATCGACCGCAGAAAAGTCCTTGTATTCGTCCTTGCTCAGCGCTTTCGCTTTGGCAATGGCTGCATCGACCTTGGCGTAATCCGCCGGATATACAGTGAATTTTACAGGCGTGCTGCCGTCTTTCTGAATATATGTATCGCTGCCGTCCTCGTGTGTATAGCCGCTTCCCCTGACACCGCCCGAAAGGTTGAGCGCTTTCGCCTTGAGGGCAGTATTTCCGGCGCAGCCGGTGTCGAGTATCACCGTGCCGCCGCCAAACGAGGCGCTGTCAAGTATTCTTATCAGCGGCTGCGGGCAGCCCTCACCCGGATCGATCGGGGATGTAATCGGTGCGTATTTGCCCCAATCCCATGCCGCGTCGAGCGTTCCACCGCTGACGGTAAGTTTTCCGCAGTAAACGGCATTGTAAGCATACAAAGCTCCCGTGCGTGAGTACTCGTGTATCGGCTCGCGCACAGTCAGACTGCCGTTTTGCAGCTCCACTGTATTTGCGCTGATGCGTCCGCTCGTCACCGTACCGCCCGATACGGAAAACGTATTCGCGCCGGAAATATATCCCGCCGTCAATTTGCCGTTTGAAATCGAAAGAATGCCCATTCCCTCGGTTGCCGGCGACGCGGACATATATATGCCGCCCATGCACTCGATTTCGCCGCCGGTGATCTCAATGTTTCCGTTTCCGGCGCTGTAAAAATTGTTTCTTGTGACCGAAATGGCAGCGTTGTCACTCGTTGCATAAGAACAGATTTTTCCGCCGGAAAGTTTCAGATCGCCGCCGGAAATATCAATTGCCCGACTTGTCTTTGCCGTAAGAGCGGCACTATCTGATACAAACAGACTTCCCTGTATGATATATAAACCAAAGGATAACCCCTTTTTCATCATATCCGAGACGGTTTTGGCGATAAGCTTGCCGCTGCCTGAAATTGTGGCATTGCCGCGGTAGATGTCAATGCCTTCGGAAAAGGATTCCCTAACGTCGTTCGGGTCCTCGGCATCAAAGGATTCACCGCCGATACCGGTGAGCGTACCGCCCGAAACCGACAGACTGTGTCCTTCCGAAAACTGCACACCTAAAGAAAACGCGCAGTCGGCAGAAGATGTTTTTCCTCCCTGTGCGGTCACCGCACCGCCATTTACCGTAAGGTCGCCGTCTGCATAAAGGGCAGCCGAATACGTCCATGCGTTGCCACTGTTGATATGCTCGCCGGAGCTGACACAAAGTGTACCTGTGCCGCTTGTTTCGCCCTGTATGGTCAGCGCACCTGCGGCGTAGATTCCGTAAATATATAGCTGTTTTTGATATTTACCGTCCTGCGCTGCCGTCGCACCGCCGCCGATGGTACGGTTTTCGGTTCCGTCTGCTAAAATAACCGTTGCGCCGTCGGGCAGCTTTACCGCAGTCGTTGCAGTGGTGACAAAATGAATGCCTCTGAGCGTGAGTGTCTTGGTGCCGTTATCCCATGTTGAGTCTGCCGCCCCTGTTTTGGCACTGTTCAGCAGCGCTATCGCCGCCGCGCCGCCGTCGGCGGCAGTAAAGTCAGCCGTTTTGTCGGCGATCTTCACCCACTTTGCCGTGAGTGTGATATCGCCCGTTACGGGGCGTGCGAAGTCATACGGCGCCTCACCGTCGTACCAGCCGATAAAAGCATAGCCGTCCTTGGCGGGGGCATCCGGCTTCAGCGCTGTTTTGCTGCTCTGCAGGATCTGTTGGGCATACTCGGCGGCATCATCTTTATACGTGACGGTAAGACCGTTTATCGTATTCCCGTAAGCAGTAATACCGCCGTAAAAGATACCGCAGTCAGCGCCTTTGCTGTATTTGCTGATCTCTACCGCACCTTTGAAATCGGTAACATCGGTCAGACCGTCACGATATGTAATGGCACAGTCTGAGCTTACATCGACCTGATCGTATATCTCCCCGCCGCACGCGTACAACGTGATTCCGTGTATAAGACTGACACCTTGTCTGCCGGCGTTTTTGATAACACCGCCCGTCATAGTGAACGTACCGCTGCCATATTCGGCGAAGGCATATATACCGCTGTAGAAGGGTTCGCCCGATTCGTTTCTGGCAATTGATGAGCAGCCCACGATGCTGCCGCCGTTCATGGTGAACGAACCGTTTATAAGATTTACGCCGCCGCCGTAATATGCCGTGCAGCCTACAATATTGCCGCCAGTCATAGTGAACACGCCGTTACCGACGTTCACGCCTCCGCCTTCCGCAAAGTTGCTGTTGAAAATACGGGTGCCCGTGCCGCCGGTGATAATACCGCCGCAAACGACCTCGGTGCCGTTATCGTCAGGCGTCCACGGTTCCGCACCGTTGACCTTGAATTTATGCTCAGCTGTCGGGTCACTGTCAACGAGCGTCAGGTCGCCTGTATTTGTCCCGCTGTTGTCATCAAGGATTATGACGCTGCCGCTGCCGGTCATTTTCAGCACATGACCGTTCAGATCGAGCGTAACGGTGCGGAATATGTTGAGCGATCCGGCTATGTCAATATCCGCCGCCAGTCGGACGGTGCCGTTTGCACCGTCCGCCAGCGCGTCGATCAGTTCCTGCGCCGTTGCGACATTTTTTACCGTTTCACCGTCGGCGAACACGCCTGTCGGCGCAAGGCAGATCACAATACAAAGAGTGAGCAAAATGCCGAGTATTCGTTTTTTCATATCATTTTCTCACTTTCTCGGCCTTAAACAAGACTCTTTTTCTTTTTCAGTACAATGTACAAAATCAAGCCGAGGTTACCAAGCAGCGCAAGCCCCGCAACAGAACCGATAACAATCAAAGCAGGAGAGGATGCGGATATGTTTCCGGAGCCTGCGGGGACGGCTGCCTCCGCCGCCGCTTTCACACCGGTGTCCTTCTCGCCGATCCACCAGTTGCCGTTTTCGCCGATAAAGGGGGTCAGACCGTCCTTACCGTCCGCGCCGACGACCTTGCCGAGATTGACCGTCTTTCCGTCGGTATAGGTGATAACAAGCTCGCCGTCCGCATTGATCTCCGCCTTGGCGATTCCGATTCCGTCCTTACCGTCTTTCCCGTTTTTACCGTCAGCGCCGCTTGCGCCGTTAACACCGTTTGTTCCGTTCTTGCCGTTCTGTCCCGGTGTGCCGGCATCTCCGGGGTCACCCTTATCGCCTTTATCGCCCTTTTCGCCTTGTTGTCCGTCTTTACCGGTATCGCCCTTCTCTCCGGTGGCTTTCACACCGAGGGATACCCATGTCTGTCCGCCGTCATAGGAGACATACCAGAGGTTATCTTCCCCGATTTTAAGCCGAGGTGTTATGCCGTCTTTTCCGTCCTGTCCGGGGTCGCCTTTATCTCCCTTATCTCCCGTGTCGCCCTTGTCGCCTTTTTCGCCCTTCAGCTCCGACAAGGCAATCAAATTATTCCAGACGGAATCATCGATGTACTTCCACTGTACGAATCCGTTATATACCCGCAGTTCAATTTGTTTTCCGTCTGCGCCGTCATTTCCCGTCAGCTCGGCAAGTGAGACAAGATCGCGGTAAGCGTCGTCACTTTCACCCGCATATCGCCACTGGATACTGCTGCCGTTACTGCGGAATTCGATTTCTCTGCCGTCCGCTCCCGCAAAGGTTGAGAAGGTTTTGGTGTTGGACAGTGCCGATACCATTCCTTTGTCTGTCACGGAGGAGACTGCAAATGTATAGGTGGTATCCGCCTGCAGTGAGGTGTATGTATAAGAAAGCTCTTCCGCAGAAAGCGGAGCTTCGGTTACGCGCTCAAACTCTCCGTCATCCATACGCATCCAGATATGATACCCGGCATAGGGGCGTCTGAGATCTGCCGTCGGCGCCTTCCAGGTGATTTTTGCGCTTTGATTGTCCGTTACGGATACGCCCGTAAGTGTCGGTATGGGCGGCGCGGCACGAAGATTGGTCAACACATAACCGAACACGGGAATCTTCTGATCTCCTGCCGTCCATGTGCGCATACCGAAATCCCAGGTAAAGCCGTACTGGCCGGAGACATCGTAGCCGATTCCGTAGGAGGCAAGGAGCGAACGGCGGTCGATATTGTTGACCGTGCCGCTGGCGCCGCTGCTTTCGGTCGTGGTGTAGACCGTTCCCGTTGCTTTGCTGTAGCTCAGATCAATCACAAAGCCCATATTGAATGCGTCTACGCCCCACGTGTTTTTCATCGAAGCTGAGAAGCCGTGAGCCATCTCAACTCCTTCGGCATGTTCGGACGTGGTCGTCCAGTCGTTTGTGATACTGCTCGCACCGAAGCCGAGCTCGTATTTCTGCTTACTGAGCGACTCAAATTTCGAAACATAGTCGGCGGTAGTAGCGGTATTCGACCAATAGGCGAACGGGTCGCCCTCGGCGTTTTCCGGCAGTACATGGCTGTTCAGTATCGGCAAAGCCTTTGCCTTTCCCGCTGCAATGTCTTTCTTGTAGGTTTCGTTATACAGCACCGCAAACTCTTCGTAATATTCACGGTCAAGCATGGTGTAAACCGGCTGACCGGGGATCATCAATGCGATGGTATTCTTCTCGCTGAGGTCAAAATCGCCCTTTTGAGGGTCATAGATCGAGTAATAATAGGTCGTTGCCGGCACACGGTACAGCACCACCGAATCATTGCCGCCGGCATTGAAGGAGACGCTGTATTCCTTTGAAAGGGTGTCCTCCGTGCTCTTGGTAAAGTCCATGGTATATCCGAGCGACGCCTCGTATCTCCACACCTTCAGATCTCCCTGAACGACTATGGATGCGCCGAAGGAAGTATTGTGCGACGAGGATCTCGTATCCGAATAGCCGGAGGAGAAGGTATAAGTGGTCGAACCGTCGGAGAAGTCGAGGTCATAGTCGCCGAGCTCCGAAAAGTACGGCGCCGCCTGAAGCACTGCCTGTACCTGTGCGTCGGAATATCCGTAGCCCTTGCCTTCATATCTGGCAAACAGACCGTCTTTGTTCACATCCGCCGCAAGCAGTATGCAGTTATACGGCATATCCCATGCAAGGTCGACATCGTGACACAGTTTCGAATATTCGTCCTTCTCGTCTGTCACCGTATACTTGCCGGCAACCGACAGCGTGCCGCTGCCGAAATCCTCGCCGTAAAACACATCGGTGAACAGGTCGAACTTCCTTGCGTTGGGGCGGGTGATGGGATTCTCCTGCCGTTCGGCGGCAAGAGCGATCACCTGCTCGCGTCCCTCTGTATTGTGGTCAAAGTTGCCTGCGATAACATCCTGATACCACCACCATCTCGCGCTTGAGTTCTTTATGCGCGCGGTGTCGCGCAGAAGATTGAGCGCACCGTTCTGCTGGACCTCATACAGACCGCCTGCGATCCATACCTGTTCCGGCGTACCTCTGCCGTTTATCGCAACACTTGTCATAGCGGGCTTAGGCTTCACACCCAGATCCTTTGTTCCGTTTGCGGTATAACCGCTCATGGTGGTTTTCTGCACATTCGTTATGGACTTGTTCTGACCGTAATAAACGGCAAAGCCCATGTTTTCGTTGTCGGTTTTCTTGTCCCAGATAAAGCCCTTCTGCTTTTCTTCCCTGACCTCACGGAAATATCCTGCAACTATGATTTCCTGCCAGCCGTCGCCGTTGATGTCTCCTGCGGCGATATTGCCGTAGCGGATATGATCGTAGTAACGGCTGCCGTCCTTTTTTTCGTCCTCGCGGTTTAAGGTCATCAGGGACTTTTGATCCACTCTTTTGAGGTTTCCGTTTTCGGCTTTGTATACCGAGAGCTTTGAAACAGCCTTACGGAAGGAATCGCCGGAAATCTCCTTGTCCCTGCCGTCGATCTTATCCGGCTCGGCAATGCCTGCGTACACGATAAGCTCATCGCAGCCGTCACGGTCAATATCCGCCGAGACAAGCGATTTCGTAATCTGGTCGCGCTCATACAGAGTCGTGTTCCAGCCGTCGAAATAGGCATTGCCGCTACCCTTGGACTTAACAAATGATTTTCTTGAAAGTCCCTGCTCACCGGAAATGCCGGTTCCGGCGATTCCCCACAGATCATCATTGCCGGCGTAGGTGATAACGGCGGTCATCTTTTCGTCACCATCATAGTCGCCCGCCGTGACATTGAAATAGTGGCGGAATTCCTGATATTCCAGCTCGCCGTAACCGGGTTTCTTGCACGCCCACATCGGAGCGTCGGCAATTTTCTGAAGCTCGGAGCGCTTGTTGTTTACAAGGTTTTGTACCCAGTAGCAAATCTTCGCCGTGTTCTTGGAATTATCCATATCACAAAGGCCGACAAAGATAGCGTGATCGTTTCTGCCCGTGCCGAGCGGATCGTAAGCGATTCCGACAGCAAAGGCAACATTGTCGACCGCAGAAACCTTGTGGGCACTCGGTGTACATTCGGCAATGTTGATGCCGAAATCCCACTTGCTGTATACCTTGGTATGATCCTGCGCCGCCTGTCCCTCGGCGTTGCGGTAGCTGTAAATGATCGGCTCATGCCACGGGGTAATGGCAAAGGGCTGACCCTTTTTTGTGCCGTATGGGTTGCTTTCATCCTCTGCC
>ENA-ORSC01002081-ORSC01002081.1-human-gut-metagenome-genome-assembly--contig:-NODE-2081-length-12554-cov-3.042723_pt1 | contig 12554 bp, 9 predicted proteins | sample MGYA00242178_ERZ509140 | MGnify/ENA primary metagenome ERZ509140 (study PRJEB26280, sample SAMEA2338681) | human gut metagenome | biome: human gut; feature: human-associated habitat; material: faeces... | reverse complement strand
CCGCCACCACTGTAAGAGTATGTATCCCTTCGTCCAGGCCTTTCAATATCACATCAAATCCAGTATATGCATTGTAATGTGTTACAACCTCACAGTCATCAACATACACTGTTGCTGTATGACTGACTCCCTTGAATTCCAGCCTTATATTTCCTCCGGCATAAAAAGATGTTGAAAACTCTCCTTTTCCACGGTATGCAGCCAGATCCGGAATTGACTCCCAGCAGCATGGTGTGAATACAGAATAGTTCTTCCCATCATCGGTACCGTTAAGCAGCCTGAGATTCCATATCCGTCCGGTAAGTTCTTTACATTCTCTTATATTATGCGTTGAAAAAACACGTATCATATGTACCTCCGATTTGTTTCATAATTTGTAATAATTACTATATAACATTTTCAGCTTATACTCAATAACAAACCGGACAATATTGTATTTAAAATATTTCTTCCACAATACTGACCTCTTTCTTTTGGATCTATATTAAAAAAGTGGACACACAAAGTAACTATACATTACAATTAAGTAGACACAAAAAAAGGAGGTATTTACTCATGTCCACAGGTAAAACAGGAACACGGTATGACGAAGACTTCAAGCGAACTCTTGTCAACCTTTATCAATCCGGAGGCAAAACCCAAGCAGCACTGTGTAAAGAATACGGTGTATCTTGGCAAAATATGGCAAGATGGAGCAAGTTATTGCGGGCTGTTAGTAGTAAAGTTGGTAGTAAAACGAGGTTGGCTTACTACTAAGGATTTTAAATACACATATCAAACTCTTCGAATACTTGTTGACAGAACTGCCGGAATATATCAGAAAAAAAAGGTTGTGAGAACAACCTTTTTTCTACAAAGTTTTTACTATTTTGTATCAATCAATAATTCTTTTGGACTTTTCCTTAAATTTCTTGATGAAGATATTAGTAAAGATATCATAAGAACTATTGACATAAATAAAATCACATATATCATTAATTTTGGAGATATATTAATTTCTAAACTTGTTAGTGTTTTATTAAAACCATCTACTTCAGCTCCACCTCCAAGTTGGCTGGATTCTCCCTGTTTAGCAATTTGTTTTGCTATAGTACCAGTAACTTTACTTAATATGTTATTTCCTATCATACTTGCTGTATAAACTGCCAGAAAGTATGATCCTATAAATGCCGGAATTGATACAAATACAAGTTCAATAACAAATTGTCCGAATATTTTAGCTTTTGAAATTCCTAGTGAAAGCAAATTTGCAATTTCCTTTTTTCTGGCATTCATCCATTCGCTATCGGACCAGAGAAAATTGGAAATATCTGTGACAATGGAAGCGGTCTCCGGACGCAGCTGTGCATAGTTTGCATAAGGATCTGCTTTGTACAGCTTTCTTCCATCCTGCGCGATAATCAGGAACTTATACATGCAGCCCAGCTGGACACCCGGTACGAACAGTTCGTATACCCCCATCGTCTCCGGTGTCACACGTTTCATCTCATGGGACGTTTCATTCCAGCCGTTAAATTCCCCAATCACGTATACACGGTCCGCATGCGGTGCCCAGACATCGAAGCATACTCCCTCTTCTCCTTCAATTGTCATTTTGTGAGCACCCATTTTGCGATAAATATCATAATGTGTTGCCTGTCCAAACAGGTAACAATCCATCTCTGTAAAATTACTCATAAATACCCTCCCTGTCTTCTCTTATCTATCTTACTCGAAATCCTTTTCCGTTAGTACAATTCTGTCATCATCCGTATAACGGCTAGCGGTCAGAATACTGATAGCTTTCTTTAACCCTCCATGTGCCTCCCGATGAATTGCTTCATCCACAATGTCTTTCACCTCTGTCAGGGTTGTAGCCTGATCCAGTCTCTGAATATTGCTGATCCGGTTATACAATGCCAGAACCGCCATGTCGTCAATTTTGTATCCAAGTTCTCTGGAATAAGAGCGTGCAAACGTGACCAGCTCATCATTTGTAAAAATCGGAACTGAGATCTGTTCACTGAATTTTTTGGCAAATGTTTCATTCTGCGCAAATAATCTCTTGATGCCCTTGGATGTGTCTTCGAGTATAACGAAAAGACCACTCTCATCTGCGTCCAGCAATCCGGATAACTCCGACACGGTCTTTTTCTCCATATCTCCTGCCTGTTCAATAATCAGGCATCCTCCTGCCACCTTATCCAGCAGCCCGCCGACATTTTTCTGGTTCAATGCTTCCGCATGGATCTTTCCAATCTTTCCATCCAAAACCCCGGTCTCCTGCTGCAGGACTTTGATCATGCTGGTGGCAAGTGTTGTTTTTCCACTTCCCTGTCCTCCTTTAATTACGAGATTCCCCCTCGATGCAGTTTCCTTATTTTTCAGATGGGACGAAGCAACTGTCAACGCTTTGCAGAGCTGATCCTCCATGCCCTTCACCGGCATAAAATACGAAAAAATCGCTTTCTGTTCATCGGTCAGTTCTACAAGCGGAAGATTCTGTTTTTCCTCTTTTCCCAGATCCACCGGTGTGTCTACCTGTGGAATATGTACTGTTTTTCCTTTCCAGGAAGAGCGATCTGTTTTTCTTCTTACAAAAGCAAACTCTTCTTCCCTCTCCTGTGCAAGTGTTGGTTTCTGTGGCAGATCCGCGATCGGAACCTCCTCAAAATCCTTTTTCTTTGTTTCTGTTTCTGTTTCCATTTCTTCTACACCACGATTCTCATTTAAGTTTTGGTCATCTTCTGTCACATCGGATGTCTCTTCTGCCGGTTTCTGTGCGGCAGCTTCAGTCTTCTTTTTCTGCTGGGAACGTACCATTTCTTCTAAAGATACTCCCTCTGGCCAAAGTTCTTCGGCATCTGTATCCCTGGCAGGCTGTTCCTCTTTTTTGTTCTCTTCCTCTTCTTCCTTTCGTTCTTCCGGCTCATTCGTTGCCGGCGGTGTTTCCCTTTCCGGCGTCTGTGGCGGTGTTTCCGTCGTTTCCTCCACAATATCCGCCTTCTCTGCCAGTACCGCATCTAGTTTTGGCAATACTCCTGTCAGGCGGTCCATAATATCGCCTGCCTCCTGCAGTGCACGCGCTTTGGCGGATTCGAGTTTCCGCTTTCTGGCATCTTCCAGTGCAGCTTCCGCAGCCTTGCGCATTTTCTCCCACTCACTCAGCACTTCCTCAATTGTCATCTGGCCTGTGATCTGATGCTCAATCATGTTTTTTTCATTTGTCATCATGCTCATCTGACCATCGGAGTCTTCTCCCAACAACTCTTTGAAATTTGTCCTGAGGGAACCATCAATCTCCTCATCTGTCTCAATGTGCCGTGTATTCTGTTCCGGCTGTGCCTCAGGCTTTTCTTCCTCCATCTGCATTTTCAGATAAGGGACATCTTCCACCATACGATTGATATTGTCCAGCGTATCCGTGACGGTTTCTTTTTCGGTTGCATCCATGATCTGCTGCATACCCTTTGCAATTTCCGCCTGAAGATTGACGGTATTAAACCGTTCTGTGTTTACTTCTACTTTTGGAATTGCGACCGGATCATGCACGGTCTCCCCGGCACGCGCCATCTCCTCCACATCAATGTGTGTCAAACCTGCTCTGTCATCTTTTGCCTGACAAAACGACCGATACTTTTCTTCCTGTGTTTTCGTCAATGGCTGATACAGCATTTTCAGTTCCAATGCACGCTCTACATATGGCCCGTCTCCAAACCAGAGAACCAGCTCATCACATGCATCAATACACTTCTCACTCATCCCTGCTTTGTGATACAGATAAGCAAGCTCATATGCCCACTCTTCCGTATATTCCTGCTCCTTGAATTCTTCAAGAATCGGTATCAGTTCTTCATAAGAAGCCCCCTGTGCCTTCTGTATATCATAGCGAAGTACATATTTAAGGGTGTCATGAGGCGCAATCTCCACAAACTCATCATAATAATCCTGTGCCGCCTGAAAATCTTTCATCTTGACCGCCACTTCCGCAAGACGGTAAATAATCATTCTTCCGATCGGCGAGCGGTCATATGCCATCAGCAAAACTTCCCGGCTCTCCTCATAACGCTGTACTTTTTCGTACACTTCCCCAGCTTTTACCAGACCATTTACATTTTTAACCTTATTCCAATTGATAGTATCTGCAATATCTGCTGCCTCATCGTATTTCTCTTCCGCATAGCGGGATTTCATCTGATCAAGCTTCAGATTATATTCGTATTTGTCCAATTGTTATCTCCTTAAAATATCCCCAAACAGGTCTATCTGTCTATTTTCAAGTATACCATAGGCGGCAATTAGTGTCAAAAAATAATCCGAAAAAAAGAGCTGCACACAAACGCGTACAGCCCTTGAAATTACTGGTTTTTCTTTGTTTCGTCTTTCTTTCCGGAATCTTTTAAAGTTCTCTTTTTCTTTTGTTTTTCCCCGTAATATATGATCGCACTGGTTGCCTCATCTACACCGGCTGCCTCCACATATGCCTCCGTTACGGTTGTAAGATTTTTCTTTCGTATGCTGTGGTTTACCAGTCTGCGGATAATATAGTAAATCATCGCAAACACCGGAACCCCAAGCAGCATTCCCAGAAATCCAAACAGTCCGCCTCCGATCAGAATCGAAAACATTACCCAGAACGCGGATAATCCGGTGGAATCACCTAAAATCTTCGGTCCGATAATATTTCCATCCACCTGCTGCAGAATAATGATAAATATCAGCAGATACAACGCATGCAGCGGACTCTGGATCACCACCAGAAGAAGTGTCGGAATCGCACCGATAAACGGTCCAAACACCGGAATGACATTGGTTACTCCAATGATAACCGCAACCAGTATCGTATCTGGGATATGCAGAATCAGACATCCAAAATAACAGATCACACCGATGATGGCAGAATCTATAATCTTTCCAATGATGAAACCACCAAATACTTCATCTGCCTTGTGGAAAACTTCGATAATAATGTTTCCATGTTTCGGTTTAAAGATCGCATACACAATCTTTTTGCTCTGTCCCACCAGGCTTTCTTTAATGGATAAGACATAAACAACGACAATGATCCCAATGATGAAGTTTAATATGGATTTGACCATCGTGATTACGCCGGAAGTAATCTGCAGCAGATATTGCTGCATCTGTGGCAGCAGATCCTTCGTTGCCCAGTTTTCCACCTGATCCGTCAGTTTTGTCAGCATATCACTGATGGTATCTGTCACTCCATAGGCTCCGAGTTTTCCACTTTTCACCATATGGATCAGGCTCTCCACATTACCAGGCAGTGCTTCCACCAGCCCGGTAACACTTGATACCACCGAAGGAACAATTGCCGCAATCAAAAGTACCAGAATCACCAGAAGAAACAGGATTGCCCCGGCAATGGACAATCCACGTGCCACTTTAGCCGCTGATTTTTCTGATTTCATTTTCTTTTTCAGAAACGGCAGCCAGTGCCGCTCCTGAAATTTCATAACCGGGTTAAGCAGATAAGCAAGTCCCAGTCCGATAATAATCGGCTGCAATGCACCTGTAATCAGATGCCAGATATCTGCAACCCCCTTGTACCGGAGCACCAGAAAGAAAAATACGGTACAACAGGCAAAGGTGAGAAATACCATCAATCCGATTTTAATCAGAAGAACCGTCTGACGCATGCCATCCTCACTCTGTTTGATCTGTTCCATCTGTTTTTGTTTTTCCACGTCTGTCATACAAGATCTCCTATCCGCGGTAATAATTGATCAGGCAGCCTTTGAGAATAATATCTTTCTCATCCGGTGTCAGTTCTCCCATACGCAGGGTAAATGGCTTTAAAGCACCATCCTTTACCACATATGCCTCAAATTCTGTTTTTCCGTCTGCGATCGCCTCACGGATCTTTGGAACAAACAGGTAATCCAGATTGTGGAACGGAAGCTCTCCCTGATCAATAACAAACGGAATCATACCCCAGTTAATCAGGTTGGAACGATATCTCTTGGTCGCATATTCATTTGCAATGTTTGCCCATCCGCCAAGTACCTTCTGGCAGGAAGCCGCCTGCTCACGCGCAGAACCGTCTCCCGGTTTTACTGCAAAAATCGTACTTCCGAAACCAACGTTTGAGCGGTTGACATCGGAGAACGTTGCACGGATGGTATCCATAACCGGATGAATCTCCGGAAGTGCATCTCCCGGACAGGTATCTGCCTCGACAGCCTTCTGTGCCTTCTGTACTTCCTTGGCACGTCCAACATATTCCGGATCCTTTCTGGAAAGTGCAAACTCTGCCAGTCCCAGTGGGTTGGAACGGAAAGAGGATGTCTCACCGGAAGGAATCAGCTCGTCCGTTGTGGTCACCGGATCGTGAATCTCGGAAACAACTTTCAGCACAAGGTTCTCCGGAAGCGGGCTCATAGCCGGCCAGTCCTTGATATTTGGTCCAAACTGGATCTCTACGTCCGGATCTGCCACACCCTTGCTATCAAATACACGGTTTTCATAAATGGTCTTATCAAAGAAGTATTTCGGCTTGCTGTAGTTTACATCAATATCGGTAGCTGCGGTAAGGAATCCCTTATTTGCAGCGGTTGCAGCGATAGAACGCGCATCCATAAGTGCTACGGAAGCAACCTGTCCGTTCTGTACCTTAGAGCCCTCACGGTTCGGGAAGTTACGTGTAGAATGACGGATAGAAAATGCATTATTTGCAGGTGTATCTCCGGCACCAAAGCACGGTCCGCAGAATGCAGTCTTGACAATGGCACCTGTCTCTAACAGATTGGCAACAGCACCGTTCTTAACCAGTTCCATATAAATCGGAGTAGACGCTGGGTATACGCTCAACGTAAACTCGTCCGCTCCAATGGAAGAACCCTTTAAGATATCTGCTGCATCGCAGATATTTTCAAATCCACCACCAGCACATCCGGCAATGATACCCTGATCTACATACAGTCTTCCGTTCTTTACTTTGCTCTTTAAGTCAAGGTCTACTTTTCCATCAAAGCTTACCTGTGCACGCTTCTCACAGTCATCGAGAATATCCATCAGGTTTGCATTTAATTCCTCGATCGTGTATGTATTGCTTGGATGGAACGGCATCGCGATCATTGGCTTAATCTCGCTTAAATCAAGTTCGATAAAGCTGTCATAGTATGCAGTTTCTCCCGGATTCAGTTCCTCGAAATCTCCGGTTCTTCCGTGAATCTCATAGAATTCCTTCACCTGGTCATCGGTTCTCCAGATGGAAGACAGACAGGTTGTTTCTGTTGTCATAACATCGACACCGATACGGTAATCAACACTCAGATTGGATACGCCCGGTCCGACAAACTCCATCACTTTATTCTTTACAAATCCGTTGGCAAATACTTCACCGATAATGGCAAGCGCGATATCCTGCGGTCCGACACCCTTCTGCGGGGTACCTGTCAGGTAAATGCCGACAACTCCCGGCATATCAATATCGTAGGTTTTATTCAAAAGCTGCTTTACAAGCTCCGGACCACCTTCTCCAATTGCCATGGTTCCCAATGCTCCGTAACGGGTATGGGAGTCTGATCCAAGGATCATCTTTCCGCCGCCTGCAAGCATTTCTCTTGCAAACTGGTGAATAACTGCCTGATGAGGAGGAACATAGATTCCACCGTATTTCTTTGCACATGTCAGACCAAACATGTGGTCATCTTCGTTGATGGTTCCACCGACTGCACACAGACTGTTGTGACAGTTAGTGAGTACATAAGGAATCGGGAACTTCTCAAGACCTGATGCTCTGGCGGTCTGAATGATGCCGACAAATGTAATATCATGGGAAGTCAGCTTATCAAATTTGATCTGCAGTTTCTCCATGTTGCCGGATGTATTGTGACTCTTTAAAATTCCGTATGCAATGGTTTGTTTCTTTGCATCTTCCGGTGTAACAGTCTTTCCTGTCTTTGCCTGGACAGCAGATGCCGCTTCCGGTGAATTAATGACAACATCCCTGCCGTTGACCAGGTATGCGCCGTTCTCATATAACTTCATAGTTTCCTCCTTGTTTTCGAAATCATGGTTAATGATAATTATATAATAAAATGTATTTTTATGCAACGACTGCAAACGTAATGGATGCCGCAAACAGATCGCCATCTACCAGGATTGCAAACTCACCGCCCATCAGCTGTGTAAGATTCTTTGCAATGGACAGTCCAAGACCGCTTCCCTCTGTCGTGCGGGATTCCTCTCCCCTCACAAAACGCTCCGTCAGGTCTTTCCTCGCCGCTCCCTGTTCCGGCAGCGGATTTTTCGAAATATTTTTGATACGGAAAACCGCATGGTTCTCCTCTACTTCCAGATCTACATAAACCCGGGTATTTTCGAGTGCATATTTTGCCGCATTGGTATACAGATTTTCAATTGCACGGTAGAGCTGCCGTCCGTCTGCCCGGATCATCACCGAATTGTGCGGCAGTTTCGTCACAATGGTCAGCCCCCGTGCCTCAAAACGTTCATTGAACTCACCACCCGTCTGGTACAGCAGTTCTACCAGATCGATGGTCTGCATATCCAGCTGGATATTTCCGGAACTGATCTTTGATGCTTCGACCAGATCCTCCGTCAGCTGTTTCAGCCGCTGGGATTTTTCATCCAGAACCCGGATATAATTACGTGCATTTTCGTTTTCCAGGTTTTCACGTTTGAGCAGATCCACATAATTGACAATGGAAGTAAGCGGTGTTTTGATATCATGGGAAACATTCGTGATCAGGTCTGCCTTCATCCGTTCATTCCGGATCCGCTCCTGAATGGCTTCGCTCAGCCCTGCACGGATATTATTCACAGAAGCTGCAATGCCTCTTTCCTGTCCGTGAAACTGTTCCACATCCAGTGTCGTATCCAGTGCCCCTGCCGCAATTTTTTCAATTGCATGCTGGATCTCATATCTTTCGCGCGCCTTACGCGTACACAGTCTGGGATTCTGTCCGGAGATAAACACCCGTCTCAGGAAGCTTCCTGCCTGATAGATCAGACTGTATGTCAGAAGGGTATTGTTTTTGACCCGCCGGACAATGCTCAAATAAAACAGCAGGAATACAACATCGACCAGATACCCGACTGTTCCGACCGCTACCATCAGTCCGGACAGTTCAAACTGGATGTCATGGAGATTTCTCCCCAAAAAGAGCACAAGATAAATGAATGCCACAAAAAGTGCCATCTGGATATCCGTATAAATTTTATCAATCCAGGTCAGGTAAATGGTTGCATCCTCCTCTGACCGGCGCCCTGCAACACCTGTCAGATAGGCAAGGAATACAAAGCTTCCGACCATGCCGATCACCATAAACAGGCTGAGAATACCCAGCCCTCCGATATGTCTGCGCAGATTGTATCCGATCCCATAGATTCCGCAAAGCATCATAATCAGAAACATCTGATGCATGACAATGGCTGCGCCCTTTTTTCCGCTGGAGAATTCTTTCATAGACAGCTACGCCCCCGCTTCGATTTTATAGCCGACACCCCAGACCACTTTCAGATACCGCGGTTCTTTCGGATTGATTTCGATTTTTTCCCGGATATGCCGGATGTGGACAGCAACTGTATTGTCAGCGCCAATTGCTTCTTCATTCCAGATTTCCTCATAAATCTGACTGATGGAAAATACTTTTCCTTTATTTTTCATGAGAAGCAGAAGAATGTTGTATTCGATCGGAGTCAGTTTGACCTCTTCCCCATCTACCGTAACTTTTTTTAATTCATCGTTAATAACCAGACCGCCGGCTTCATAAACGGCATCACCGGAAGGAGTGCTCGAAAGTGTGGTATAACGCCGCAGCTGTGACTTCACACGGGCAACCAGTTCCAGCGGATTAAACGGCTTGGTCACATAATCGTCCGCCCCCACGTTCAGCCCCAGAATCTTATCCGCATCTTCTGTCTTGGCAGACAGGATGATAATGGGAATGCTGCTTGTTTTACGTGCCTGGAATGTCGCACGGATTCCATCCAGTTTCGGCATCATCACGTCGATCACCATCAGATCAATTTTCTTTGTGCGAAGCATATCCAGAGCCTGTTCCCCATCATATGCTTTTACTACCTGATATCCTTCCTGAATCAGGTAAATCTCAATTGCGTCTACAATTTCCTTGTCATCATCACACACCAGAATCGTCATGCGGATGTCCTCCTATCAGGTTCTTGATCTTGTTCTGAAAGCCGGCGGATTTTTCTTTTTCTTCTGCTGCTTCCTGTTCTTCCTGTTCATCTTTCCACTTAAAATAATCAGCATCCAGATTCACACGCAGTTGTTCTTCCAGCTGCTTTAACTCTTCATCGTCATCTTCTACCGTAACCGGTGCCGGAATCTCCGGCTTCGGCGACAGCTTCTTTGGTTTTTCCACCGGCTTTTCCACTGGCTTTTCTACTGGTTCTTCCGCAAGGTCTTCTACCGGTTCTTCCGGTACGGAAAGTCCCAGCTTATCCAGATATTCCTGGTTAATCTTAATATCGGTCTGCCGGTTTGCGTAAATTGCTTTTTCTTCCCGCTTCTCCTGCTCGTACTCCGGTCTTCCTTCCATCTTTTCCTTCTCAATCTCGCGGTTCCGTTCCTCGATGATCTTTAAGTACTTTTCGGTATCAACCAGATCCTGCAGCTGTCCTTTGAGTTCGGATTTGTTGGTTCTTAATTCCTGTTCTTCTTTTTCCATCTGTTCTTTAATTTCCTGATAGATGGCACCGACCTTTTTGTCCGCCTCCTGCATAATATCCTGCATACGGTTTAACGTTTCATCCATATACATGACAGATGCCGCATAAATGTCCTCTGCCTTACGGCTTGCATCCCAGATGATCTGATCTCCCTTTTTATGGAAATCGCGCTCTGCCTTGTCACGGCTTCGAATGGTCAGCTCGTATTCATCCATAATCTGATAAATACAGGTATTTAATTCTGCCAGCAGATCAATCACCTGCTGCTTATCTATGATAACTTTACTCGGCTCTTTCGGATACGGCTCACTCTTCGACAGCAAAACGTGAAGACTGCGCAGTACCTTTTCCGTATTGTCCTGTGCTCCCATGTGTCCTGATTCCTTCCATAATAGATAATTCCGTACTTTCTATTATAATCAATCCCCCTATAATACGCAATATTTTAGATTCTTAGGTTTTTCTAAATTTTATTACACAAAACTTTATTTTTTACAGACACAAGGTTATAATAATTTTTTGAAAATGAACCTGTTTAATAAAGGATATATACTATGAATATCGTCAAAACTTACGGAAATTATATTAAAAAATATGCCGGCACCCACCCGGCAGTTTCCCGCAAAATGATTGACATCGGATTACATCTCGAACAGTTCCGGACTGAACATTTTGTAGAAAAAACAATGCCGAAAGCATATCAGAAGCTGAATACGCTCGGCGTAAAAAATACGCTTCATGCGCTGGAATACCCGGAATCCACGGTCTGGTGCAATCTGTTTGCACCCGTGGAAATTTTCCAGTGCTTCGGACTCAGTGCGCTTTCCATGGAATGTCTTTCCTCGTTTCTCTCAGGATTTACGTGTGAAGACTATTTTATCGACCGCGCAGAAAGCCGTGGAATTGCCTCCACGCTCTGTTCCTATCACAAAGATTTTATCGGTGCCGTAGACTCCGGAATTATTTCACCTGCCAGACTCGGTGTGACAACTTCCATGATTTGTGACGGCAATATTAACACATTCCGCTATGTCAGCCGGCACACGGATCTTGACACTTATGTGATCGATGTGCCGGACAGCTGTTCTCCGGAAGCCGTGGAATATGTGACCATTCAGCTGAAAGAACTGATTCAGAAACTGGAAGCACTGACCGGAAAACGTCTGTCCATGGATGACCTGTCGGAAACACTTGCCCGCGAAAACCAGTCGAAAGCTTATTACAAAGAGTTTTTAAAACTGCAGGCAGAGCGCTATTATCCATCGACACTGACTCTGCAGATGTACATGCTTTTTGCCACCCACTTAAACATCGGAACACCGGAAACCCTTGATCTGTTCCGCAGTTTTGCCGAGGATATCAAACAATATCCGAAATATGACGGCACCCGGATTGTGTGGGTACATCTGCTTCCTTTTTATCAGGAAACACTCAAACACTATTTTAACCTGAACAGAGATTACCAGATCCAGTGTACCGAAATGAACCTGGATTACATGGACGAACTGGATACCACCCACCCACTGGAAGCACTTGCCACTAAAATGCTAAACAATCTCTATAACGGTCCCTACGAAAAAAAAGCAAATATGGTCGTAAAACTGGCAAAAGAAATGCATGCCGATGGCGTAATTAACTTCTGCCACTGGGGCTGTAAGCAATCTGCCGGCGGAGTATTCCAGCTTCGCGAAACACTCAAGGCCGCGGATATTCCACTGCTCGTTCTGGATGGCGATGCCATGGACCGCCGGAACAGCCATGACGGACAGATCAAAACCCGTCTGGAAGCTTTTCTGGAAATTCTGGATAAAGAGAGGAATTCATCATGTTAGGTTATGTATGTAAATATACCCCCATGGAATTATTTGAAGCCATGGACACGGAAATCACACGTC